>Ga0209172_10005803_pt1 | contig 14505 bp, 11 predicted proteins | sample LarsenN4metaG_FD_184113 | JGI IMG/M metagenome (GOLD analysis project Ga0209172, IMG submission 184113) | Hot spring sediment bacterial and archeal communities from British Columbia, Canada, to study Microbial Dark Matter (Phase II) - Larsen... ... | reverse complement strand
GTGCAGCTGGAAGATCTACGTCAAGGGCGGCATCGTCACCTGGGAGACGCAGCAGACCGACTACCCGCGCACGCGCGCCGACCTGCCCAACCACGAGCCGCGCGGCTGCGCGCGCGGCGCCTCGTACTCGTGGTACCTGTACAGCGCCAACCGGCTGAAGTACCCGATGGTGCGCGGCCGCCTGCTCGAGCGCTGGCGCGCCGCGCTCAAGGTGGCCAAGACGCCAGTGGATGCCTGGGCGCTGATCGTCGAGAACGCCGAGGCACGGCGCGACTACCAGAAGGTGCGCGGCATGGGCGGCTTCGTGCGCAGCACCTGGGACGAGGTCAACCAGCTGATCGCCGCGGCCAACGTCTACACGATCAAGACGCACGGACCGGACCGCGTGATCGGCTTTTCGCCGATACCGGCGATGAGCATGGTCAGCTACGCCGCCGGCTCGCGCTACCTGAGCCTCATCGGCGGCGTGTGCATGAGCTTCTACGACTGGTACTGCGACCTGCCGCCCGCCAGCCCGCAGATCTGGGGCGAGCAGACCGACGTGCCCGAGAGCGCCGACTGGTACAACTCCAACTACATCATCGCCTGGGGCAGCAACGTCCCGCAGACGCGCACGCCCGACGCGCACTTCTTCACCGAGGTGCGCTACAAGGGCGCCAAGACGGTGGCGGTGACGCCCGATTACAGCGAGGTGGCCAAGCTCGCCGACCTGTGGCTGCACCCCAAGCAGGGCACCGACGCGGCGCTGGCCATGGCGATGGGCCACGTGGTGCTCAAGGAGTTCTACTTCGAGCGCCGCGCGAGCTACTTCGACGACTACGCGCGCCGCTACACCGACCTGCCGCTGCTCGTGCTGCTCGAGGAGCAGACCACGCCCGACGGGCGCACGGTGCTGGCCCCCGGCCGCTACCTGCGCGCCAGCGACTTCAACGGCAAGCTCGGCCAGGCCAACAACCCCGAGTGGAAGACGGTGGCCTTCGACACCACCGGCAAGGCGGTGCTGCCCAACGGCTCGATCGGCTTCCGCTGGGGCCCCGATGCGCGCGACGACAAGGGCAAGTGGAACCTCGAGGCCAAGGAGGCGCGCGCCAACGCCGACGTCAAGCTCAAGCTCAGCGTGCTCGAAGACGGCGCGCAGGAGCACCAGGTCGTCGACGTGGCGTTCCCCTACTTCGCCGGCGCCGAGGTGCCGCACTTCACCGCCAACAGGCAGCAGGGTGACCTGAACCGCGCCAAGGTGCCGGCGGTGCGCCTGCGCCTGGGCAAGGAAGGCGAGGAGCGCCACGCGCTGGTGGCCACCGTGTTCGACCTGCAGGCGGCGCAGTTCGGCATCGACCGCGGCCTCGGCAGCGGTGCCAGGAGCTTCGACGACGACGCCGCCTACACCCCGGCCTGGCAGGAGAAGATCACCGGCGTGCCGCGCCAGCAGGTCATCACCGTGGCGCGCCAGTTCGCCGACAACGCCGAGAAGACTCGAGGGCGGTCGATGATCATCATCGGCGCGGCGATGAACCACTGGTACCACGCCGACATGAACTACCGCGGCGTGATCAACCTGCTGATGCTGTGCGGCTGCGTGGGCCAGAGCGGCGGCGGCTGGGCGCACTACGTCGGCCAGGAGAAGCTGCGCCCGCAGACCGGCTGGACGGCGCTCGCCTTCGCGCTGGACTGGGTGCGCCCGCCGCGCCAGCAGAACTCGACGAGCTTCTTCTACGCCCACACCGACCAGTGGCGCTACGAGAAGCTCGGCGTCGACGAGATCCTCTCGCCGCTGGCGGACCGCAAGATGTTCGGCGGCAGCCTGATCGACTACAACGTGCGCGCCGAGCGCATGGGCTGGCTGCCGAGCGCGCCGCAGCTGAAGACCAACCCGCTCAAGGTGGTGAAGGACGCCGCGGCGGCCGGCCTCGACGCCAAGGACTACGTGGTCAAGGCGCTCAAGGACGGCACGCTGCAGATGAGCTGCGAGGACCCCGACGCGCCGCAGAACTGGCCGCGCAACCTGTTCGTCTGGCGCAGCAACCTGCTCGGCTCGAGCGGCAAGGGCCACGAGTACTTCTGCAAGCACCTGCTCGGCACCGAGAACGGCGTGCAGGGCAAGGACCTCGGCGCGCAGGACGCCAAGCCCGGCGAGGTGAAGTGGCACGACCAGGCCCCCGAGGGCAAGCTCGACCTGCTGGTCACGCTCGACTTCCGCATGAGCACCACCTGCCTGTACAGCGACATCGTGCTGCCCACCGCCAGCTGGTACGAGAAGAACGACCTCAACACGAGCGACATGCACCCCTTCATCCACCCGCTGTCGGCGGCGGTGGACCCGGTCTGGCAGAGCCGCTCGGACTGGGAGATCTACAAGGGCTTCGCCCAGGCCTTCAGCGAGGTCTGCGTCGGCCACCTCGGCGTGGAGAAGGAGGTCGTGCTGACGCCGCTGATGCACGACACGCCGGCCGAGCTGGCGCAGCCCTTCGGCGTGGCCGAGTGGAAGAAGGGCCAGTGCGAGCTGATCCCGGGCAAGACGGCGCCGCAGGTGGCGGTGGTCGAGCGCGACTACCCGAGCGTCTACAAGCGCTTCACTTCGCTCGGGCCCTTGATGGCCAAGGTCGGCAACGGCGGCAAGGGCATCACCTGGAACACCGAGACCGAGGTCAGGCAGCTCGCCGACCTCAACGGCACCGACGCCGAGGGCCGCGCGCGCATCGTCAGCGACATCGACGCCTGCGAGGTCATCCTGCAACTCGCGCCCGAGACCAACGGCCACGTGGCGGTGAAGGCCTGGGAGGCGCTGTCCAAGGCCACCGGCCGGGAACACGCGCACCTGGCGCTGCACCGCGAGGACGAAAAGATCCGCTACCGCGACGTGCAGGCGCAGCCGCGCAAGATCATCAGCTCGCCCACCTGGAGCGGGCTGGAGAGCGAGAAGGTCTCGTACAACGCCGGCTACACCAACGTGCACGAGCTGATCCCGTGGCGCACGCTCACCGGGCGCCAGCAGTTCTACCAGGACCACCCGTGGATGGTGGCCTTCGGCGAGGGCCTGTCGAGCTACCGCCCGCCGGTGGACCTGAAGACGACCGACGGCATCCACAACAAGAAGCCCAACGGCAACCAGGAGATCGTCCTCAACTTCATCACGCCGCACCAGAAGTGGGGCATCCACAGCACCTACAGCGACAACCTGCTGATGCTCACGCTGAATCGCGGCGGGCCGGTGATCTGGCTCTCCGAAGTCGACGCCAAGGCCGCCGGCATCGAGGACAACGACTGGGTCGAGCTGTTCAACATCAACGGCGCGATCGCGGCGCGCGCCGTGGTCAGCCAGCGCGTCAACCCCGGCATGACGATGATGTACCACGCGCAGGAGAAGATCATCAACACGCCGGGAGCCGAGATCACCGGCGTGCGCGGCGGCATCCACAACTCGGTGACGCGCATCGTCACCAAGCCCACGCACATGATCGGCGGCTACGCGCAGCTCTCCTACGGCTTCAACTACTACGGGACCATCGGCACCAACCGCGACGAGTTCGTGGTGGTGCGCAAGATGGCCAAGGTCGACTGGCTCGACACGCCGCGCGACGACCACCTCGCGCCGGCCTACCAGGCTCAAGGAGAGAACCCGTGAAAGTCCGCGCCCAGATCGGCATGGTGCTGAACCTCGACAAGTGCATCGGCTGCCACACCTGCTCGGTGACCTGCAAGAACGTGTGGACGAGCCGGCCCGGCGTCGAGTACGCCTGGTTCAACAACGTCGAGACCAAGCCCGGCATCGGCTACCCCAAGGAGTGGGAGAACCAGGACAAGTGGAAGGGCGGCTGGGTGCGCAAGCCCGACGGCTCCATCGTGCCGCGCCAGGGCGGCAAGTGGCAGCTGCTGATGAAGATCTTCGCCAACCCCAACCTGCCGGAGATCGACGACTACTACGAGCCCTTCACCTTCGACTACGAGCACCTGCACTCGGCGCCGGAGATGAAGCACCAGCCCACCGCGCGCCCGCGCTCGCTGATCACCGGTCAGCGCATGGAGAAGATCGAGTGGGGGCCGAACTGGGAGGAGATCCTGGGCGGCGAGTTCGCCAAGCGCAGCAAGGACAAGAACTTCGACGACATCCAGAAGGACATCTACGGCCAGTTCGAGAACACCTTCATGATGTACCTGCCGCGCCTGTGCGAGCACTGCCTCAACCCGTCGTGCGTGGCCAGCTGCCCGAGCGGCAGCATCTACAAGCGCGAGGAGGACGGCATCGTCCTCATCGACCAGGACAAGTGCCGCGGCTGGCGCATGTGCGTCTCGGGCTGCCCCTACAAGAAGATCTACTACAACTGGAAGAGCGGCAAGGCCGAGAAGTGCATCTTCTGCTACCCGCGCATCGAGGCCGGCCAGCCCACGGTGTGCAGCGAGACCTGCGTCGGCCGCATCCGCTACCTCGGCGTGCTGCTGTACGACGCTGACCGCATCGCCGAGGCGGCCAGCGTCGAGCGCGACGAAGACCTCTACGAGGCCCAGCTCGGCGTCTTCCTCGACCCCAACGACCCGAAGGTGATCGAGCAGGCGCGGCGCGACGGCGTGCCCGACAACTGGCTCGAGGCCGCGCGCACGAGCCCGGTGTGGAAGATGGCCATGGAGTGGAAGGTGGCGCTGCCGCTGCACCCCGAGTACCGCACGCTGCCGATGGTGTGGTACGTGCCGCCGCTGTCGCCGATCCAGGCCGCGGCCAACGCCGGGCAGGTGGGCGTCAACGGCGAGATCCCCGACGTCAAGCAGCTGCGCATCCCCGTCAAGTACCTGGCCAACCTGCTCACCGCGGGCGCCACCTTCCCGGTGGAGCGTGCGCTCGAGCGGCTGCTCGCGATGCGCGCCTTCCAGCGCGGCAAGCACGTCGAGGGCCAGCCCAACCGGGCCGCGCTGGCGCAGGTGGGCCTGTCGGAGGCCGAGGTCGAGGACATGTACCGCGTGATGGCGATCGCCAACTACGAAGACCGCTTCGTCATCCCGAGCACGCACCGCGAGTACGCCGAGAACGCGTTCAACGTGCGCGGCGGCTGCGGCTTCAGCTTCGGCAACGGCTGCAGCGAGGGCGTCACCGAGACGAGCCTGTTCGGCAGCGAGAAGAAGCGCACCATCCCGATCAAGGCGGAGCTCTGACCATGCCGCGCATGAACCACACCCTGCGCGCGCTGGCCTGGCTGCTGCGCTACCCGGACGCCGCGCTGCGCGAGCACCTGGTGGCGCTGCGCGACGCGCTGCACGTCGAACGTGCGCTGACCTTCGGCCGCCTGGCCGAGATCGACACCCTCATCGACCACCTGCAGGCGCTGCCGCCGCTGGCCGCCGAGGCCGACTACGTGGAGCTGTTCGACCGCGGCCGCCGCACCTCGCTGCACCTGTTCGAGCACGTGCACGGCGACAGCCGCGAGCGCGGGCCGGCGATGGTCGACCTGACGCGCACGTACGAGGCCGCCGGCCTCGTGCCGCGCCCCGACGAGCTGCCCGACTTCCTGCCGGTGGTGCTGGAGTTCGCCAGCACGCAGCCGCCCGAGGCGGCGCGCGAGTTCCTGCGCGAGTTCGCGCACATCGTGCGCGCGGTCTTCAGCGCGCTGGCCGAGCGGCGCAGCCTGTACGCCGTGCTGCCCGCGGCGCTGCTCGACCTGGCCGGCGAGCGCGCCGAACGCGTGACGCTGCCCGACGAGCCGGCCGTCGACGACAGCTGGGCCGAGCCCGAGGCCTTCGCCGGCTGTTCCACGCAGGGCCAGCAGGCCCCGGTGCAGCCGATCCAGATCCACCGCCCCGGCCGCGCGCCGCGCGGCCGCGGCGCCGCCGCGTGAGGAGACCACGATGAGCCTGCTTCACAACTTCCTGTTCAACGTCTACCCCTACCTCTGCCTGGCGGTCTTCGTGATGGGCAGCCTGGCCCGCTTCGACCGCGACCAGTACACCTGGAAGAGCGACAGCTCGCAGATGCTGCGCGCGCGCCAGCTGCGCTGGGGCAGCAACCTGTTCCACGCCGGCATCCTGTTCCTCTTCTTCGGCCACCTGTTCGGCCAGCTCACGCCGCACGCGGTGTACGAGCTCGTCATCACCGCGCAGCAGAAACAGCTGCTGGCGGTGGTGGCCGGTGGCATCGCCGGCGCAGTGTGCTTCGTCGGCCTGACGCTGCTGCTGCACCGGCGGCTGTTCGACCCGCGCATCCGCCTCACCAGCCACCGCACCGACATTGCGGTGCTCGTCATCCTGTGGCTGCAGCTGGTGCTCGGCCTGGCCACCCTGCCGAGTTCGCTGCAGCACGTGTCCGACCCGCGCACGATGCTCGTGCTGGCCGACTACCTGCAGGGCATCGCCACCTTCAGGCCCGACGCCAGCCTGCTCGTCGGCATCGACTGGCACTACCTGGTGCATATGGTGCTCGGCATGACGATCTTCCTGCTCTTCCCGTTCAGCCGGCTGGTGCACATCTGGAGCGGCTTCGCGACGGTGGTCTATCTGTTCAGGCCGTACCAGCTGGTGCGCACGCGCCGGCTCAACGTGCCGGCCTCGAAGGGGGTGCGATGAGCACGCAGGACATCCTCGCGCTGCTGCAGTCCGAGGCGGTGCGCGCCGGGCTGCTCGACGCCGCCGAGCCGCCGCCGCAGGACGGCGTGCCCACCGAAGCGGCGGCCGCGGCGATCGAGATCCTGATCGAAGGCGCGCTGCGCCTGCCCGAGGCCGACGAGGCGACGCTGCGCCGCCACCACGCCGCCAACCCGGCGCGCTTCGGCGGCAGCGGCGAGCGCGCCCGGCTGCGCCACGTGCTGTTCGCGGTGACGCCGGGCGTCGACGTGAACGCGCTGCGCGCGCGCGCCGAGGCCTGCCTGATCGACGTGCGCGCCGGCGCCGAGCGTGCCGAACGCGACCCGCGCTTCGCCGAGGCGGCGCGCACGCTCTCCAACTGCCCGAGCGCCACGGCCGGCGGCGATCTCGGCTGGCTGGCCGCCGACGACTGCGCGCCCGAGTTCGCGCGCGAGATCTTCTTCGGCCACACCGAGGTGGGCGTGCTGCCGCGCCTGGTGCACTCACGCTTCGGCCTGCACGTGGTCGAGGTGCTGGAGCGCCAGGCCAGCGCGGCGCCGCCGTTCGAGGCGGTGCGCGAGGCGGTGGCGCAGTCGCTGCGCGTGCAGGCCTACGTGACGGCGTTGCAGCAGTACCTGCGCGTGCTGGCCGATGGCCAGCCGCTCGTGCAGTAGCGCCGATGCCGAGCGACGACCTGCTCGAGCGCCTGCGCCGCTTCCACGACGACGCGTTCCCGACGCAGCGCTCGCTGTTCCGGCATCTGGTCGACGAGGGCCAGCACCCGACCACGCTGTTCATCGGCTGCAGCGACTCGCGCCTCGTGCCCTACCTGCTCACCGGCGCCGGGCCGGGCGAGCTGTTCCTGGTGCGCAACGTCGGCGCCTTCGTGCCGCCGCACGACCAGAGCCAGGGCTTTCACGGCACCGCGGCGGCCATCGAGTTCGCGGTGCTCAACCTGGACGTGCGCCGCATCGTCGTCTGCGGCCACAGCCACTGCGGCGCCATCCGCGCCCTCTACGGCGGCGTGCCGGCCGCGGCGGCCAACCTGGCGCGCTGGCTCGAGCTCGGCCGCGAGGCCGCGCTGCCGGTGGCCGAGCCCGGCGCCGAGGCGCTGCGCCGCACCGAGCAGCGCGCCATCGTGCTGCAGCTCGAGCGGCTGATGGACTACCCGATGGTGCGCGAGCGCGTCGAGGCGCAACGCCTCACGCTGCACGGCTGGCACTACGTGATCGAGGACGGCGAGGTGCACGTCTTCGACGTGCGGCGCGGCGGCTTCGTGCCCGCCTCGGTGGCCGAGAACGCCGGCACGGCGCCTTACGTGCTCGACGATTCCTTTGATCCGAGCGGTGTGCCGGGCGCCGCCTGAGAGGCTACAGTGCCCGGCGTGCCCGACGCCCGCCGCCCCCCGAAGACGCTGGCCGCCAAGCTCGGCGCCATCGGCGCGCTGCTGCTGCTGCTGGCGCTCGGCTCGATCGGCCTGACGCTGTGGGTGACCTGGCAGCTCGAGGGCGGCGCCGCCGCCGTCAACGAGGCCGGCCGGCTGCGCATGCAGACTTGGCGCCTGGCGCAGGGCGTGGCACTGGCCGAGCCGGCGCGCGTGCACGCCCAGGTGGCGGAGTTCGATTCGAGCCTGGCGCTGCTCGAACGCGGCGATCCGGCGCGGCCGCTGTTCGTGCCGCACGACGCGGCCACGCTGGCCGCGTTCGCGCTGGTGCAGCGCCACTGGGCAGAGTTGCGCACGCGCTGGCTCGCGCCGGCGCAGATGGCGCAGCCGGCGCAGACGGCGCCCGTCGCGCCGGCCGAGGCCGCCGCGCAGGCCGAGGCGCTGGTCGGCGAGATCGACGCCTTCGTGCAGGCCATCGAGTCGCAGCTGTCGCGGCTGACCGCGGTGCTGGCGATGTTCCAGTTCGGCCTCATGGCGCTGGCCATCGCCGGCGGCGTGGCCATGCTGTACGCGGCCTACCTGTTCGTCTTCAACCCGCTGGCGCGCATCCAGGAGGGCCTGGCGCGCCTGGAGCGGGGCGATCTCGCGGCGCGCGTGGCGGTGGAGAGCGGCGACGAGTTCGGCCGCGTCGCCGACGGCTTCAACCGCATGGCCAGCACGCTGGAGGACTTCTACCGCACGCTGGAGCGCAAGGTGCAGGACAAGACCGAGCGTCTGCGCGCCGAGCGCGAACGCCTCGCGGTGCTCTACGAGGCGAGCGCCTTCGTCTCGCAGGCCAGCACGCTGGACGCGCTGGCGCAGGGCTTCGCGCGCCGCCTGCGCGAGGCCGGCCGCGCCGACGCCGCGCTGCTGCGCTGGCACGACGCCGCGCGCGGCCAGCAGCTGCTGCTGGCCAGCGACTGCGTGCCCGAGGAGATGCTGCAGAGCGAGGCCTGCCTGCGCCCCGGCGACTGCCACTGCGCCGCGGCCGGCGCGGCCGATTCGGCCGACTTGGCCAATAGCGGCGGCGCGCGCGTCATCGCCATCCTGCCGCAAGGCGCCGGCGGGCGCGCCGCGTCGCAATCCTGCGCGCGCTTCGGCTTCGAGCACGTGCTCGTGGTGCCGGTGCGGCTGCACGACAAGCTGCTCGGCGAGGCCGACCTGCTGTACCGCGGCGAGCCGCGCGCGCTGGCCCACGAAGACCGCGAGCTGCTCGAAGGCCTGGCCGCGCACCTGGCCGCCGGCATGGAGAGCGTGCGCGCCGCGGCGCTCGAGCGCGAGGCCGCGGTGGCCGACGAGCGCAGCCTGCTGGCGCGCGAGCTGCACGACTCGATCGCCCAGGGCCTGGCGTTCCTGAAGATCCAGCTGCAGCTGCTGCGCGGCGCCGAGCGCAAGGGCGACCGCGCCGCCGCGGCGCGTGCGCTCGACGAGCTCGACGCCGGCATCCGCGAGAGCACGGCCGACTTGCGCGAGCTGCTGGTGCACTTCCGCACGCGCACCAACAGCGAGGACATCGTGCCGGCGCTGAAGACCACGCTGCAGAAGTTCCAGCACCAGACGGGCCTGGCCGCGCAGCTCGACGTGCAGGGGCCGGGCGGCCTGCCGCTGGCGCCCGACGTGCAGGTGCAGCTGCTGCACGTGGTGCAGGAGGCGCTGTCCAACGTGCGCAAGCACGCCGGCGCGAGCGGCGTCTGGGTCACCGTGCAGCAGCAGCCGTTCTGGCGCATCGAGGTGCGCGACGACGGGCGCGGCTTCGCCGGCGCCGCCGACGAGGCCGCCGCCGACGAGACGCACGTCGGCCTGCGCATCATGCGCGAGCGCGCCGCCGCGGTGGGCGCCGAGGTGCAGGTGGAGTCGGCCCCCGGGCGCGGCACGCGCGTGGCGGTGCAGCTGCCGCGCGCCCAGGCGGTGGCGGCATGAATCCGGCGGCGCCGGTGCGCGTGATGGTGGTCGACGACCACACGCTGTTCCGCCGCGGGCTGCGGGCGCTGCTGGCGGCCGACGAACGCTTCACCGTGGTCGGCGAGGCCGGCGACGCCACCGAGGCGCAGAAGGTGGCACTGCAATGCGCGCCGCAGGTCATCCTGCTCGACAACCACCTGCCCGGCGTCAACGGCGTCGACGCACTGCCCGCGCTGAAGGCGGCGGCGCCCGGCGCGTGCATCCTCATGCTCACCGTGAGCGAGGACGAACGCGACCTCGCCGCGGCGCTGCGCGGCGGCGCCGACGGCTACCTGCTCAAGACGAGCGACAGCGCCGAGCTGGCCGAGGCCATCGAGCGGGCGCTCGCCGGCCAGTCCACCGTGAGCGCGGCGATGACGGGCAAGCTCGCCGCCGCCTTCCGCAGCGGCGCGGCCGGTGCGGCCGGTGCGGCCGGCGCGGCCGAGCCGGCCGCCGGCACGCCGGGCGACGCGCTGGCCGAGCTCTCGCCGCGCGAGCGCCAGATCCTCGAGCTGATCGCGCGCGGCGCCAGCAACAAGGAGATCGCGCGCGAGCTGTCGATCGCCGAGACCACGGTGAAGGTGCACGTGCAGCACATCCTGCGCAAGCTCAACCTCAGCTCGCGCGTACAGGCCGCGGTGGTGATGGCCTCGGGCCGGGGCTGAGGTCGCGCCGCGCGCTTGAGCCGCCGCAAGGCCGCGGCGGGTCGGCCGGCGAGAATGCGCTGCCGATGAAACCTTTCTTCCGCCCTGCCGGCGCGCTGCTGGCCGCGTCGCTGCTCGCGCTGGCCGCGGGCTGCGCCGTGCACGTCACCAACATCGAGGCCCGCGAAGCCGCGGCACGCGCTGCGGCGCCGGCGGTGCCCGGCGGCTCGCCCTACCTCGGCTGGCGCGTGTTCCAGGACCGCTGCGCGAGCTGCCACGGCAGCGACGCCACCGGCACCGAGCGCGGCGCCGACCTGCGCCCGCGCGTGGCCGGCATGAGCGCGCGCCGCTTCGTCAACCTGGTGCTGCGCCGCTACGACTGGGGCACGGCGCGCGACAACGAGAGCCTGGAAGACGACGTGCTCGCACGTCGCGAGGAGCCGCTGGCCATGCCGGCCTGGGAAGGCGAGCCGCGCGTCAGCGCGCACATCCTCGACCTCTACGCCTGGCTGGCGGCGCGCGCCGACGGCACGCTCGGCCCGGGCCGGCCGCCGCGATCGCCCTGAGGCGAAGTTGGCTGCGGCGGCGTCAGCAGCAGCAGCAGCAGCAGCAGCAGTAGCGCGCCGCGGCCCGCATGCCCGGAGGGTCAAGACGGCGCTGCTAGTCTCCTGAAAGCTCGCCGCGCCCCGCGGCGCACCGAGGAGTGGGCATGGCAGGGACGGCAGCGTGGCGCCGCAAGGGCATCGACGAGGTCTACGGCGCCGACGAGGTCGTCGCGCGGCTGGCCGCCGAGCTGCCGCGCTGGCGCTTCGAGGACGGCTGCCTCGTCCGCCGCTTCGCGACGGGTGGCTGGAAGTCCACGCTGATGGCGGTCAACACGGTGGGCCACCTCGCCGAGGCGGCCTGGCACCACCCGGAGCTGGTGGTCTCGTACGCCGCGCTCGTCGTCAGGCTGGCCACCCACTCGCCCCCCGGCATCACCGAGAGGGACTTCGCGCTCGCGCGCAAGATCGAGGAGGTGCTGATGTGGCAGCCCGGCCGCGAGGCGGCGCCGGTGCTCGAGGGCACGCCCGACGACGCGCGTTTCAAGTACCTCGAGTACGACTGAGGCCGCGGCTGCTGCGGCTGCTGCGGCGGCCGCTCCACCTCAGCGCGGCAGCGCCGCAACGCGCGCGCCGCTGCCGGCGAGCAGCCGCTCCTGCAGGCCCAGCGTGGCGGCATGGATGGCCGCGACGTGCGGCGTGGCCACGCCGGTGATGCGGCCGAGCTCGACCACCGCGCCGACCAGCGCCGCCAGTTCGAGCGCGCGGCCGGCCTCCACGTCCTGCAGCATCGAGGTCTTGTGCGCGCCCACCGCCTCGGCGCCGGCGATGCGCTGCTCGAGCGTGATCTTGAAGCGCACGCCCAGGGCCTCGGCGACCTGCTGCGCCTCGGCCATCATCGACGCGGCGAGCGCCCGCGTGGGCGCGAAACGGCAGATCTGCTCCAGCGTCAGGTGGGTCAGCGCGCTGATCGGGTTGAAGCTCAGGTTGCCCCACAGCTTGACCCAGATCTCGCCGCGGATGTCCTTGGCCACCGGCGCCTTGAAGCCGGCCGCCATGAAGGCCTGCGACAGCGCCTCGATGCGCGCGCTGCGCGTGCCGTCGGGCTCGCCGAGCGTGAAGCGGTTGCCCTCGATCAGCTTGACGACGCCCGGCTCGACCAGCTCGGCCGCCGGGTAGACCACGCTGCCGATGACGCGCTCGGGCGCGATCGCGGCGGCGATGGTGCCGCCGGGGTCCACGCTCTCCAACTGCCGGCCGTCGTGCGCGCCGCCGTGGCGGTGGAAGTACCACCAGGGCACGCCGTTGATCATCGTCACCACCGGCGTCTCGGGGCCGAGGAAGCCGGCCAGGCCGCCGAGCACGTCGACCACCTGGTGCGCCTTCACCGTGAGCAGCACGGCATCCTGCGGCCCGGCCTGCGCGCCTTGCGCCACGGCGCGCACGCCGGCGGCGTGCAGCGCGCTGCCGTCCTCGAGCAGCAGCTTGAAGCCGCGCGCGTTGATCGCCTCGAGGTTGCGGTTGCGCGCCAGGAACACCACCTCGTGGCCGGCCAGCGCGAGCCGGGTGCCGAGCAGGCCGCCGATGCCGCCGGCACCGACCACCGCGATCCTCAAGGCTTGGCCCCCTGCGCGCGCTCGCGCCACAGCACGGCGCGCTTGAGCCCCTCCTTGGCCGCCCCGGCCAGCGGCCAGGCCAGCATCAGCACCGCGAGGCCGGCGATCGAGCCGACGAGCGGGTTGCTCCAGAAGATCGCCAGGCTGCCCTGCGACAGCAGCATGGCCTGGCGGAAGCTCGCTTCGGCCATGTCGCCCAGCACCAGCGCCAGCACGAGCGGCGCGAGCGGGTAGCGCAGCTTCTTGAACAGATAACCCAGCACGCCGAAGACCAGCATCATGACGACGTCGAAGTACGAACTGTGCACCGTGTAGGCGCCGATGGCGCAGACCAGGATGATGACCGGGCCCATGATCGAGAACGGCACGCGCAGGATGGCGGCCCACCAGGGCACGGTGGTCAGCACGACGATCAGGCCGACGACGTTGCCGATGTACATGCTGGCGATCAGGCCCCAGACGAAGTCCTTCTGCTCGACGAACAGCATCGGCCCCGGCTGCAGGCCCCAGATCAGCAGGCCGCCCAGCAGCACCGCCGCGGTGGGCGAGCCCGGGATGCCGAGCGTGAGCATCGGCAGCAGCGCCGAGGTGCCGGCGGCGTGCGCCGCGGTCTCCGGCGCCACCACGCCCTCGATGCGGCCGTGGCCGAACTCCTGCGCGTTGCGGCTGGTGCGCCGCGCGATGCCGTAGCTCATGAAGCTGGCCGGCGTGGCGCCGCCCGGCGTCACGCCCATCCAGCAGCCGACCAGCGTGCTGCGCAGGAACAGCTTCCAGTGCCCGGCCAGCTCGCGCCAGGTCTGCAGCACCACCGAAAAGCGGATGCGCGCGCTCTTGCCCTTGAACGACAGCCCCTCCTCCATCGTGAGCAGGATCTCGCCGATGCCGAACAGGCCGATCACCGCGATCAGGAAGTCGAAGCCCTTGAGCAGCTCGGGCACGCCGTAGGTCATGCGCAGCTGGCCTGTCACGCTGTCCATGCCCACCGCGGCGAGCGCGAAGCCGAGCATCATCGCCGCCAGCGTCTTGGCCACCGGCTCCTTGCTCATGCCGATGAAGCTGGCGAAGGTGAGGAACTGCACCGCGAAGAACTCGGCCGGCCCGAACTTGAGCGCGAACTCGGCGACCAGCGGCGCCAGGAAGGTGATGAGCGCCACCGCGAACATCGCGCCGACGAAGCTCGACGTGAAGGCCGCGGTCAGCGCCTGCGCCGCCTGGCCCTTCTGCGCCATCGGATAGCCGTCGAAGGTGGTGGCCACGCTCCACGGCTCGCCCGGGATGTTGAACAGGATCGACGTGATCGCGCCGCCGAACAGTGCACCCCAGTAGATGCAGCTGAGCATGATGATGGCGCTGGTCGGGTTCATGCCGAAGGTCAGCGGCAGCAGGATCGCCACGCCGTTGGCGCCGCCCAGCCCGGGCAGCACGCCGATCAGCACGCCCAGCGTCAGGCCGATCATCATGAAGCCGAGGTTCTGCCAGCTCAGCGCGATGCCGAAGCCGTGGGCCAGGCTCTGCAGCTCGTCCATCGCGCTACAGCCCGAACAGCGCTTCGAGCGGGCCCTTGGGCAGGGGCACGACGAACCAGCGCTCGAAGACGAGGAAGAAGACGAGCGGCACGCCGAGCGACACCACGAGCGTGAGCCAGCGCCGGTGCGCGCCGTGGCGCAGCATGAAGTAGCCGATGAGCAGCGCGCCGGCCACGTAGATGCCGAGCACGCGGATCAGCGCCACGTGCACGGCGAGCGGCAGCAGCACGGCGAACACGTCGAGCAGCTGCGCGCGCGTGGCGAACAGCG
>Ga0209172_10005801_pt1 | contig 14509 bp, 13 predicted proteins | sample LarsenN4metaG_FD_184113 | JGI IMG/M metagenome (GOLD analysis project Ga0209172, IMG submission 184113) | Hot spring sediment bacterial and archeal communities from British Columbia, Canada, to study Microbial Dark Matter (Phase II) - Larsen... ... | reverse complement strand
AGAAGTACCGCCGCACGCCGGCGGCGGCCGCGGCGTGGATCATGTTGACATTGATCAGCGCGTTGTTGCGCAGGATCTCGCATTCCGCGGAATGAATGAAGCCCATGCCACCCATGTCCGCCGCCAGCTGGTAAACCTCGTCGAACCCGCCCCGCGGCGGCCCGAGAGCCAGCGCCTCTTGGCACCGTCCCGGGTCGCGCAGATCCAGCAGCAGGAATTCGTCCCCCGCGGAGGCACCGAACTCCGGCCGCTTGATGTCCACTCCGCGGACCCAGTACCCCTCCGCCTTGAGGCGCTTCACCAGGTGCCCCGCAATGAAGCCGCCGGCTCCACACACCAGGGCCCGCTTCACAAGCCCGCTCCCCTGGCCGCCATGGGGTCCTTGGGGTGTGTGGCAGTAGCGTGGGTCGGCTCCGTCCCGTTCTCCCCGTACCCAGGCACCAACTCCGCCAGGAGATTCCGAAGCCGGCAGCCATCGCCCGCCTGAGCCGCGGCGACCAGCCGGTCGAGACCCGCCGTGGCCTCGGGGCCCACGCGGCCATTCCGAACCACGAAGATCTTGTCGTGCGCCGTCCGCTCGGTCTCCTCGCCTCCGCCGAACAGGTCTTCGGACAGCTTCTCACCCGGGCGCAGGCCGGTGAACACGATCTTGATATCCCGATCCACCTCGAAGCCCGAGAGCCGCACCAGGTCCTTGGCCAGATCCACGATGCGCACCGGCTCTCCCATGTCCAGCATGAATGTCTCCCCGCCCGTCCCCAGGGCGGCGGCCTGCAACACCAGCTGCACCGCTTCCGGAATGGTCATGAAGTAGCGACAGATGTCCGGGTGAGTGACCGTCACCGGGCCGCCGGAGGCGATCTGCTTCTGGAACAGTGGGATGGCGCTTCCGCGGCTTCCCAGCACGTTGCCGAAGCGTACCGAGACGTACACGCCGCCGGTCCGCACCGCCGCCTGGTGCACCAGCCGCTCGGCTAAGAGCTTGGTCGCTCCCATCACGTTGCCCGGGTTCACCGCCTTGTCGGTGGAGACCAGCACGAAATGGGATACGCCCACTGCCTCCGCGGCAGCCACCACATTCGCCGTCCCCTGCACGTTGTTCGTCACCGCGTCCTCAGCGTTCAGCTCCATGAGCGGAACGTGCTTGTGCGCCGCTGCGTGGAACACGACCCGCGGGCGGGAGCTCTCGAACGTGCGCCGGATCCGTGCCGCGTCGCGGATATCGGCGATCACCGGCACCAGCTTGGTGTCGGGGTAAAGCGGCATCAACTCATGATACAGATCGAATATGCTGTTCTCGCCGTGCCCCAGCAGAATCAACTCCCGGGCACCCAGCCGGGAGGCCTGCCGGCAGATCTCGCTGCCAATGGACCCGCCGGCCCCAGTAACCAGGACCGTGGCGCCGCTCACCAGCTCCGCCACTGCACGCTCGTCGGTCTTGACCGAGGGACGGCGCAACAGGTCCTCGATCTGCACGTCGCGCAGCTGGGTCACGTTGACCCGGCCGGAGATGATCTCGAAGACGCCGGGGATGATCTTGGTCTGGAGCTTGGCCCGATCGCAGATGTCCCGGATCTCCCGGATCACGCTGCCCGGGACCGTGGGCATGGCGATGATGACCTTGTGGACGTTGTACAGCCGCGCCAGCTGGGGGATGTCCTCCCGCGCGCCGATCACCTGGAGCCCCTGAACGGTGATGCCCCGCTTGGCCCGGTTGTCGTCTATGAAACCGACCGGCTCGAGCTGGAGCTGGGGATTGGCCCGGAGTTCCCGCGCAATCAAGGTGCCCGCCGAGCCTGCCCCCACGATCAGCACCGGCTCGCAGAGTCCTCGCCCCTGGAGCTTGAGCCCCAGGTGGTCGGCCAGGCGCGGCGCGAGCCGCGTCCCGCCCACGTAGAGCAGGGTCAAGATCCCGTCCAGGACCGGCACCGAGCGCGGCAGACGCGGCCCCGGAAGCAGCGGCACGACCACGAGGAAGTAGGCCATCGCGGTCCCGATGGCGGCCGCCAACACCGCGGCTGTGATGAGCAGCAGCTCGTCCACGCTGGCGTAGCGCCAGTAGCGCCGGTACAGACCGCCGTACCAAAGCGCGACGAACTTGCAGCCGGCCGCCACTGCTGCGAACCCGACCAGGTGCGCCCGGTAAGCCCCCAGCAGGTCGAACCCATCCAGCCGCAGCCACAACGTGGCCACGGGCAACAACGCCCAGGCCACCAGATCGGACACCACATACACTCGGTTCCGAACGCTAAAGTTCATGCGCCAACCAGCAGGTGATTAGGGAAGGTCCAGGATGCGAGCAAGGGTGCGCGATCTTCCTACCTCAGTGCTGTGACCTGGGTCAACACTCCGTAGCATGTGGCCAGAAACGACCGGCTAAGGTAACTCCCTCTCCCGCTTCACGCTAGCAGGAACAGCCGGTGCTTGACCCCGAACGCAACCACGGTGAACTTGCTGCGGTTCACACCCGATCGCACGGCACCCTGACATGGCCCTGAAAGGACTGGTCTTGAGCGGCGGCCGAGGCACCCGCCTCCGCCCCCTCACCCACACCGCCGCGAAGCAGCTCGTCCCGGTGGCCAACAAGCCCATTCTCTACTTCGTCCTCGAGAACCTCGCTGCGGCGAACGTCACCGACCTGGGGATCGTGATCGCCCCGGAGACCGGCGCGGCGATCCGGGGAGCCGTGGGTGACGGCGCCCAGTTCGGCATTCGCGTCACCTGGATCCCCCAGGACCACCCCGGCGGCCTGGCCCACGCGGTGAAGATCGCGCGGAGCTTCCTCGGGGATTCGCCCTTTGTCATGTACCTGGGCGACAACTTGATCGGCGCCCGCATCACCGGCTTCGCCCAGGAGTTCCTGGCCGGCTCGGCCTCGGCTAAGATCCTGCTCAAGCCGGTGGACAACCCCTCGGCCTTCGGCATCGCCACCCTCGGCGAGGGCGGCCGTGTCACCCGGTTGGTGGAGAAGCCCAAGCATCCCCCTTCCAACCTCGCCCTGGTGGGCGTGTATTTCTTCCGGCCGGCCATCCACGCCGCCATTGACGCCATCCGCCCTTCCGCCCGCGGGGAGCTGGAGATCACCGATGCGATCTCCCAGCTGCTGGACACCGGGCACCAGGTGGAAGCCAGCGTCATCGAGGAATGGTGGCTGGACACCGGGAAGAAGGACGATCTCCTGGCCGCCAATACCACCGTGCTGGACGCCTGGTGCCAGCGTCGCGTCGCGGGCAAAGTGGACGCCAGGAGCGAGGTCCAGGGCCGGGTGGAAATCGGCGCCGGTTCGGTGATCGCCAACAGCCGGCTTCGCGGACCGGTGATGATCGGGCGGAACTGCCACATCCGGGACAGCTTCATCGGACCGTTCTCCAGCATCGGGGACGGCGCCCAGATCGAGGGCTCCACCCTCCAGCACACCGTGCTCCTGGAGCATTGCCGCATCACCGGCGTGGACCGGATCGAAGACAGCCTGATCGGCCGGAACGCCGTGGTGCGGAGCAACGGGGCGCGCGGGGTGCTGCGGCTGTCGCTGGGCGATGATTCCGAGGTGGAAATCTAAAGCCGCGTGAAGCGGGGAGCGGGGAGCGGGAAACCCGAATCGTGAAGCGTGAAGTGTTTGCCCCGACCACGATCCTGGTCACCGGGGGCGCGGGGTTCATCGGGTCCAACTTCGTGCGGTGGGCCCTGCGACACGACCCCCAGGTGAGGATCGTGAACCTCGACCTGCTGACCTACGCCGGGAACCTGGAGAGTCTCTCGGACGTGGAGCAGCAGTTCGGTGCCGACGGCGATGGCCGCTATAGGTTCGTTCACGGCGATATCCGTGATTTCGACTTGGTCCGAGCGCTGGTGAGCGGTGAGCGGCTCGCGGAGGAGTACCGTGGGAATACCGCTCACCGCTCACCGCTCACCGCTCACCTCGTGAACGCCGTGGTGCATTTCGCCGCGGAATCCCACGTAGATCGCTCCATCCTGGGCCCCAGGCCCTTCATCGAGACCAACGTCAACGGCACGTTCACGCTGCTCGAGGCGGTGCGGGCCGAGCTTGCCAAAGAGCCGCGGGAGTTTCGGTTCGTGCACGTCTCGACCGACGAAGTCTACGGCGAGCTGGGCCCGGACGATCCCGCCTTTACCGAGGAAACCCCGCTTGCCCCTAACAGCCCCTACGCGGCCAGCAAGGCCGGCTCGGACCTGCTGGTGCGGAGCTACGTCGAGACCTTCGGCTTCCCCGCCGTGATCACGCGCTGCTCCAACAACTACGGCCCGTACCAGTTCCCGGAGAAGCTCATCCCCTTGATGATCACCCGGGCCCAGGCGGACCAGCGCCTGCCGGTCTACGGTGACGGGATGAACGTCCGCGACTGGCTGCACGTGGAGGATCACGCCGAAGCCCTATGGCAGGTGCTGGTGAGCGGGGAGCCGGGCGCGGTCTACAACATCGGCGGGGAGTGCGAGGTGCCCAACCTCGAGATCGTGCGGCGCATCGTTGCCATCCTGGGGAAGCCCGAGTCGCTGATCGAGTTCGTGACCGACCGGCCGGGCCACGACCGCCGCTACGCCATGAACATCGCCAAGATCGAGCGCGAGCTGGGTTGGCGGCCGCGACACCGCCTGGAGGACGGGCTCCGGGAAACGGTGCGCTGGTACCTGGAGCACCGGACCTGGTGGGAGCGGGTCCTGAGTGAAGCCTATCGGGCGGCGAACGTGATGTATCTGGGACGGGAAACGGGGCGCGGGAAGCGCAAAGCGGTCCGTTGAGGGCCCTGTTGCTCGGGGCCGGCGGCATGCTGGCCCGGGACCTCGTGAGCCAGGCGCCTCCGGACACGGAGTTGATCTGCCGAACCCACGCCGAGCTGGACGTGACCGACCAGGCCGCGGTGACCGCGGCGATCGCCGGAACGGCGCCTCAGGTCATCATCAATTGCGCCTCCTATACCGGCGTGGACCGCGCGGAGACGGACCGGGAAACGGCGTTCGGCGTGAACGGCGATGCGCCTGGGTTTGTGGGCCGGGCCGCAGTCGCCTCCGCTCACCGCTCACTGCTCACCGCTCACCCTCTCGTCGTGCATTTTTCCACCGACTACGTCTTCAACGGCCGCTCCACGCGCCCCTATCCGGAAGACGACCCCACCGATCCCATCGGCGCGTACGGGGCGTCAAAGCTGGCCGGCGAGCGGGCGTTGCTCGAGAGCGGGGCCCCGTGCGTGATCATCCGGACGTCCTGGCTCTTTGGCTACCATGGAACCTCGTTCCCGCGCACCATGTGGCAGCGCGCCCGGGAAGGCAAGGCGACGCGGGTGGTGAATGACCAGGTGGGGCGGCCCACCTACACGGTGGACCTTGCAACCGCGACTTGGGTCGTCATCCGAAAACTGATAACCGACAACCGACAACGCTCACACATCCTGCACATCGCCAACACCGGCCCCACAACCTGGTACCACGTTGCCCTCCGGGTTTTTCAGGCAGTCGGCGTGCCCGAGCTGCTGTCACCCTGTACCACGGCCCAGTACCCCACGCCGGCACGGCGCCCGGCGTATTCGGTGCTCGACACCTCGAGGTACGAGGCCCTCACGCTGGCTCCCCTGCCCCGCTGGGAAGACGCGCTGGATCGGTTCCTGACGGAGCTGCAACATGCCTGACTTGAACGCCACGCTTCGCGCTCCCCGCTTCCCGCTTCCCGTGTCGTAACATGCGGATCGTTGCTACCGATCTCCCCGGCGTCCTCATCGTTGAGCCTCGCGTCTTCCCGGACGGCCGGGGCTGGTTCTTCGAGAGCTATCACCAGCGCCGCTACGCCGAGGCGGGCTTGCCGGCCAGTTTTGTGCAGGACAATCACTCCCGCTCAGCCCCGGGAACGGTCCGCGGGCTCCATTACCAGCTCAAGCATCCCCAGGGGAAACTGGTCCGTTGCGTCCGGGGAGCGACATTCGACGTCGCGGTAGACATCAGGCGCGGCTCGCCCACGTTCGGTAAGTGGGTCGGGGTTGAGCTGTCGGAGGACAACAAGAGACAGCTCTATGTCCCGCCCGGATTCGCCCACGGCTTTTGCGTGCCGGAGGTGGTGAGCGAGATCGAGTACAAGTGCACCGACTTCTACCACCCGGAGGACGAGTCCGGCATCATCTGGAACGACCCGTCCATTGGAATCCACTGGCCCATTCAGGAGCCCATCTTGTCGAACAAGGACGCCGCCTTCTCGCCGCTCAGCCTCGAGCGCCAGGACTTGCCGCACTACCGAGGGTGAGGGCCCCCCCGATCACCGGGGAGCGCGCAGGGAGGCCTTTCCGCCGAGGAGCAGGCGGAGGCGGCGCAGGCTGGCCACCGACGCCATCCACTCGCGGGGCGAGCCGGCCCACATCAGCCGGAGATCGAGGGAGAAGCGGTAGAGCTGCTGTGCCGCTTCCGGACGGAGCCGCGCCAGCACCCGGCGCATGAGCCACGGCGCCGATCGCGCCAGCGCCTTCCGAACCTCTCCCGGCACCACACCCGGCGCCAACTGCTCGGCCAGCTCCAGCGCCGGATAGACGAACCGGCCCGCCTCGGCCCGGTTCACCAGCCGCAGGAACTCCTCCCACGGCGCGGTATCCCCGCCCAAGTCTCGGCGGATCACCAGCACCAGCTCGACGAACCGCACCAGCGGCCCAAAGTCCAGGTGGTCCGACGTGTGCAGGGCCAGCCAGGCTAAAGCCAAGGGCTGCGGGAGCACCCGGATTGTCTGCCCGCCGCGGTCCATGAGAGCGGTGTCCGCCATACCCGGCGACCCGAAGCCAACCGTTCGTCCAGTCCGGGTTGAGCGATCGAGCGTGGCGTGCACGTCCACGGCCCAGGGGCTCCCCGCATGGGTGATCTCCAACGACCGTGGCACTTGGGCAGCATCCGGCGGGCTCCACTCGGATCGCGCCGGCTCAGCCACCGTGGCCCCCCGCCGGAACCCCAGCCGGGCCAGGACGTCGCACGCCTCCCCGTAGTGCGCCGGTGTTACCAGGAGGTCAAGGTCGGCGCACGGGCGGGTCCCCGGGTCCGGAAAGTAGGTCCAGGCCGTGTGCATGCCCTTGAGCACCGCGGCCTCGATTCCGCGGTCCCTCAACGCGCTCAGCACCTGACCCAGCCCTCGGTCCAGGATCACCGCCCGAGCTCGGCCCTGGGCGAGATGCTCGGCCAGCAGGCTCGCGACGTCGGGCGCCAGGGCGATTCGCCCGGCCTCCGCCCAGTAACCCAGGAGCGGCCCCATGCCGGAGGCGAACGCCGCCACACCCACGGCACGAAGGGGCGCGGAAAAGGTGCAGGCGAGCGGCGGCTCCACGCCCGGCGCCCGAAGCACGCGGCGCGTGACCTCGCCGATCTCGTCCATCGCCCGGCGGAAATCCCGCTCTTCGACTTCCGGCCACAAGTGGTATGGATCCCCGCTCCGGCCCCAGCGAGCCAGCCGCCCCGCGATCTCGCGCTCCGACGACTCCATGCGCCCTAAGCTAAGGGGGTGCTGCGCTGGTCGCTCTCGGTCACTCTCGGCGGCACTCAGCGGGTTCCCGAGGGCGCGTTAGGTCCCGCCGTTTCCCTGAGCTTGACGCTCACCCGATCCACTTGGACATTGAGACCTCCATGAAACGGTTATCCCCACTCCTGGCATTCGCCGCGCTCCAAACCGCTCCGCTTCAAGCCCAGCGACCCGTGGTCCCCGGCAGCGAGCTGGACGAGTACGTCCGGCTGCTCGAGATCAGCGGCCGCGTGAGGGGCGCACCGCTGGTCTTCCGTCCCCTCGCCGCCCGACACGTGGGTGTCACCCTGCGCGCCGACTCCGCCCACCCCTGGGAGGCGCGCGACCCGCTCCGCCAGACCCGCATTCCGGGCGAGCGAGCAAGGATCGTACTCCTCAACCCCACGGTCCACGGTATCTACCTGTCAGCCTATCCTCGGAGTGTCAACGACGGGGCCCTGTGGGCCGGCAAGGGGGTCTCCGCCGAGATCTCCGGCGGCGCGCTCGCCACGTGGGGGCCACTCACCGCCACCGTTCTGCCAACCCTGTACCGCGCCGCCAACGCGGACTTCGAGACGGCTCCCGTCACCGAGCCCGGCCGTTCCCCATTCGCCTACCCGTGGCAGGGAGGCATTGACTGGCCCCAGCGCTTCGGACCCGATGCCTTCTCGAGACTCGACCTGGGCCAGAGCGGCATCCGCCTGGATCTGGCCGGCTTCACTGCCGGCGTGAGTACCGAGAACATGTGGTGGGGTCCGGCGCAGCGGCACCCCATTCTCATGAGCAACACCGCACCGGGGTTCCCGCACCTGGATGTGGGCACGGGCCGGCCGGTGCGCACCGCCGTCGGAAGGATCGAGACCCGGGTCGTGTGGGGGGCGCTCTCCGAATCAGGGGTCTTCGATACGGTCTCCACCAACGGGCGGCGCTTTTTCACTGGGCTCACCGCCGCCATCGAGCCACGCTGGGTGCCCGGACTTACCCTGGGGCTGGGCCGGGTGTTCTACATGCCCTGGGACTCGGTGGAGGTCGGCGATGTCGTGCTGGGCCTTCAGTCCGTGTTCAAGGAGAGTTTGGCGGACTCCCTCAACCCGACGGGCGATGACGAGCGCGACCAGATGCTCTCACTCTACGCCCGGTGGGTCCTTCCGGAGAGCGGCTTCGAGGCCTACGTCGAATGGTCCCGGAACGACCACAATTGGGACCTCAGGGACTTCCTCTTGGAACCGGACCACAGCCAGGCGTTCATGCTGGGGTTCACCAAAGCCGTCCCTTCCAGCTCCAACATCTGGCGGCTCCGCGGCGAGGTCACCCACCTCGAGCGCTCGCGCACGTTTCAAGTACGGCCCAACCCGGTGTATTACGTCCACTACCGCGTCCCGCAGGGCTACACCCAGCGCGGCCAGCTGCTCGGCGCCGGCATCGGCCCGAGCGGAAGCAGCCAGTTCTTCGGCGTGGATCGCTACTCACCGGCGGGGAGAATCGGCGTGTATGCCGAGCGGGTCCGGTACGACAACGACGCCTACTACGACCGGTTCGGCCCCGACCCGAACATCGCCTACCTGGGTCACGACGTCGAGCTGACGCTCGGCCTCTCGGCGCTTCGCTTCGTGGGCGATTTCGACCTGCGCGGGGTGCTGGCTGCCAGCCGGGAACTGAACCGGTACTTTCGGGTGAAGAACGACGTCACCAACCTGCGCGCCGAATTGTCCGTGAGCTGGAGGGTCCGCTAACGAGACCTCTGACGCATCAGGACGGCACGCGACTGAAGGCGCGTTGCCGCCCTGGACCATAGCGGTAGACCAGGAAGTGGACGTCGAACGCGAACGCCTCGGCCAATCCCAGCCGCTCCATCATCGCGAAACTTCGTCATGCCGGAGCGCCGTGCTCAAGTACGCATCGTGGCGCTCGGACACGTCCTCCAGGCCGCTAGCCCCAAGCCCCACCAGTCGCCGGTAGACCTCCGCCGACGGCGGCCGGGCTGGGCTGCCCTGCTCGAGCTGCTCCCCGACCATCCGTCGCACCAGTTCAGCTACCGAGATGCCGAGCCGTTGCGCCCGCGCTTTCAGCGATCTGAGCTGCTGCGGCTCGAAGTAAATCATGGTCCGCGCCTTCATGTTAGCATCATAATGCCGGCAGCGGCGATGTCAAGAAACACCTTCGTGCATCCCCGCTGCAGGGCATGCGTGTCGCAGCGAGCCCACCAGATCGGCCACCTCCCCGTTCGTCGCTGAGACAAAGACCGCGTTCTCGAACCGGCCGGCCGCATGCGCCCGAAAGCTCGCCGGCTCCGCCACCAGGTCCATCTTGTTGAACACGTGGATCAGCGTGCGCGGCGCCTCGTTCAGCTCCGCCAGCACGCCGTCCACCACCTCCACCTGCTCCTCCCAGTCCGGGTGCGCGGCGTCAATCACGTGGGCCAGGATGTCCGCGCCGCGCGCCTCCTCCAGCGTCGCCCCGAAGCTCGCCACCAGATGGTGCGGCAGCTTGCGGATGAAGCCCACCGTGTCAACCAACCGGACCCGAGTCGAAGACGCTGCCTGGTGAGCGTACCGCTCACCACCGTTCAGCGTCACCTCTCGCGCCATCGTATCGAGCGTCGCAAACAGCCGATCGTCCACCAGGGTCTCCGCACGGGTGAGCGCTCGGAGCAGGCTCGACTTCCCCGCGTTGGTGTAGCCCACCAGCGCCACCGTGGGGATCGGGCGCCGGCCGGCTCGCAGCACGCGCCGGTGCCGGGCCGCCCGCTCCAGCTCGCGGCGCAGGCGGGAGATCTTGCGGCGGATCAGGCGCCGGTCGGTCTCGATCTGGGTCTCGCCCGGGCCCCGGAGGCCGATGCCGCCCCGGATGCGCGAGAGGTGCACCCACATCCGGGCCAGGCGCGGCAGCAGGTATTCCAGCTGCGCCAGCTCGACCTCGAGCTTGGCCTCTTTGCTCCGGGCCCGGGTGGCGAAGATGTCCAGGATCACCTCGGAGCGGTCCATGATGCGGCGCTCGAGCGAGCGCTCCAGGTTGCGGCCCTGGGAAGGGGAGAGATCGTCGTCGAAGATCACCAGGGTCGCATCCGTCTGGTCGGCCAGGGCCTTGAGCTGGTCGACCTTGCCCGGGCCAATGAAGAACCGCGGCGTGGGCGCGCTCACCCGCTGGACCATGCGGCCCACCACTTGAGCGCCGGCCGTATCGGTGAGGCTGGCCAGCTCCGCCAGATGCTCCTCCACCCGGCCACCGGCGGGATCGCCGCGGCGCGCGGTTCCCACCAGAATGGCCCGCTCCACTACGGGCTTGAGATCAATCAACGGGCGGATTCGCGCGACCCCCTACTCAGTAGCAAGCAATCTAAGCAGCGCCGCATTCAGCTGGCGCTCCGTCATCGGGAACCACCAAACAAGCTAACTTGCTTGCCCTCAGCGCGGCTCCACAGGCTTCAAGAGGCGCTGAATTGACCGGCCAAGAGATAGCGGCGAAGTTTCTGCGCCCGGCGGAGGAGGAGGACCCCTGCGCGTCGAAGTCCAGCGACTGATCAAGCAGGCGGAGCGCGACCTCGAAAACGCCCGGAGGAGTCTGGGTGTCGAGGCGTATGAGCTGGCTGCGTTCGTGTGCCACCAGGCGGTCGAGAAGTACCTGAAAGCTGCCTGGATGGTGACCAAGAAGGAGCCCGCGCCGCGCACCCACTCGCTGACCGAGCTGGCCGACGGGCTGGGCGTCCCGGCCGAGTTGAGGCCGTCGTTTGCCTACTTGAATCCCGACTACACCACGGCGCGCTATCCCGACGCCGCCAACGGGGTGCCCTACGAGGTGTACGACCGGGCGACGGCCGAGTCGAAGATCGGCACGGTGGAAAAGGTGTTCCCGTGGCTCAGGCAGTTGACCAGGACGAGCGAGTAGCCCGGTTCCGGCGGGAGGTGCTGCCGCGGCTGGTGGAGCGCTATCGGCCGGAACACGTGATCGTATTCGGGTCGCGGGTGCGGGGCGATGCCCTGAAGGACAGCGACCTGGACGTGCTGGTGGTGGCGGAGGCGTTCCGCGACATCCGGTGGCTCGACCGCTCGCCGCGCGTCTATGGGGACTGCGATATCCGGTTTGGGGTCGAGCTGTTGTGCTACACGCCGGATGAATACCAGCGGAAGCTCGGTGAGCTGGGGATCGTGCGGACAGCGACCGACGAGGGAACAGAGTTGCTGGCAATCCCGTCCCGGCCCGGGGTGTCGCCCGGCTGACGCGGCCAACCTCTTGACCTGACGCTGCTTGCAGGTGATGTTGCGTCCTCACCGACCATGGCGATCTGCCAGCCGACTTTGCACGAGTTGACTACTTTGCACTACAAAGTAGATTAGCCCGCCGATGGAACAACCGGTCAACCCGCGTGCCGCGCGCCGTGCCCTGGCGCCACGCTGCGGCGCAGTGCTGAAGCTCCCCGCCCCGGCCGTCGCGCTGGCAATCCTGGTCGCGGCGCTGGGTGCCGGCAAGCCGGCGTCCGCGCAGATTCCTTCGCCCACCCAGGTCCAGCAACTGATACGGCAAAACTCCGGCCTCATCCGCCAGCGGATTCAGCAATACGGCCTCACGCAGGATCAGATTCGCCAGCGGCTGCAGGCGGCCGGCCTCTCGCCCAACCTGCTGGATCAGTTCATGGATTCGACCTTGACCGGTCCGACGCAGGTGAGCGCCGAGACCATGCGCGCCCTGGACCTGCTGGGCCTGTGGAATGTGCAGGCCGAGGGCCTGGAGCAGGTGCGGGTGGACACGGGGCTCGTGGTCCCGAGGGGCGTGCTTCCGGAGGGCGAAACTGGGGCGCTCCGCCTCTTCGGCCTGGACCTGTTCCGAGGCCGCACCACGCTGTTCCAACCGATATTGTCCGGCCCGGTACCGCCGAGCTACCGGTTGGGACCGGGAGATCTCCTGGTCCTGGTCTTGACCGGCGACGTGGAGCTGGTCCACGAGCTGGCGGTCTCCCGCGAAGGGTCCGTGCTGATCCCCCAGGTGGGGCAGCTTTTCGTCAGCAGCCTCACCATGGAGCAGCTGGGAAGCCTGCTCCGGGAGCGGCTGGGCCGAGCGTATTCCGGGATCAGGACCGGGACCACGCGGTTCGACGTCACGATCGCGCGACTCCGAACCAACCAGGTGTACGTGGTGGGCGAGGTGACGCAACCCGGCGCCTATCAGCTCGCCTCCGTGGCCACGGTGCTCAATGCCATCTACGCCGCCGGCGGCCTTACCGAGCGGGCCAACTTCCGGGAGATCACGGTCCGCCGCCGTGGTGAGGTGGTCTCGACCCTCGACCTGTACGACTACCTGCTCCGCGGCGACTCCAAGCGCGACGTGATCCTGGAACAGGGCGACGTGGTGTTCGTGCCGTTACGGGGGATCCGGGCCAGCATCAGCGGAGCGGTGACTCGGCCGGCCGTCTATGAGATCCAGCCGCGCGAGACGCTGGAAGACCTGATCCGCGCGGCCGGCGGCTTTCGGCCGGATGCCGATCTCAAGCGCATCGCGGTACATCGGCTGGTGCCCGCGGCGGACCGGGCGCCGGGGCCGGTGCCGCGCGCCGTGGTGGACGTGGCGCTCAAGGCGCCGGCAGCGAGCCACGACGGCGCCGCCGACGGCACCCGGGATCCGGTTCGCGGGATGGCAGTCCCGCCGCTGGGGCTTCTAGACGGCGATTCGGTCGTGGTGGATAGCGTAACGGAGCCGGCAGTCTCACTCACCGTTTCGGTGGTGGGGATGGTGAGGAAGGCGGGGAGCTATCCCTGGCGGGAGGGGATGACGCTGCGGGATTTGGTGATGCTGGCCCGGGGCCCGCTGGTGGGAGCGGATCTCCGGGAGGCCGAGCTGGCCCGTCTTCCCCAGGAGCGGACCGGTGGCCAATTGGCCGAGGTCCTCAGGGTACCGCTCGATTCGAGCTACTTGTTCGAGCGGGAGACCGGGGGCCAGTACCTCGGCGCGGCGGGACTCTCGTTTCCGCCCGCCGGGTCGGCTCCTGAAGTCACGCTCGAGCCCTACGATCAGGTCACCATCTTTCGGCAACCGCAGTTCGAGTTGCAGCAACCGGTGCACGTCACGGGAGAGGTGCGAACCCCCGGGACCTACGCGCTGACGCGGAAGGGCGAGCGCTTGAGCGAGCTCCTGAAGCGGGCGGGAGGCCTGCTACCCACCGCCTACGCCGAGGGTGCGCGGTTCTACCGCAGCCGGGAGAGCATCGGCCGAGTGGACGTGGACCTGCGGCGGGCGCTGGAACGGCCGGAGAGCGCGGCCGACGTGAACCTGCAACCCGGGGACTCGCTGGACGTGCCGGTCTACCTCCCCACCGTGCGGGTGGAGGGAGCGGTGAACTCACCTACCAGCGTGCTCTACCGGGAGGGCGCCGGCCTGGACTACTACATTGACAACGCGGGGGGCTTCGCTCGGAACGCCGACAAGGGCCGGGTGAGCGTGCGGTACGCCAACGGCTCGGCTCGGGTGACGAGCAAGTTCTTGATCTTCAGTTCCTCGCCGAAGCCCGGGCCGGGGAGCGTGGTCACGGTTCCAGCCGCGCCGCCATCGGAGCCGCTCAACGTCACCAGTTTCTTGGCGAGCGTGGCTCAGATCCTGGCGAGTACCGTCGCCATCGTAGTGCTGTTGACCACGCGGCCGTAGCCACAGGGACGGCCCTACCGGTCAGGACGGAGCTCCATTATAACCTCACGTTGGTCACGCGGAACACCGCCGACGTGGCGCGTTTTCACGGTGCCCACTCACGCGGCCCGGTGCGCGATAGGTGATGTTTTTATCACGTATCCGTTGTTAGCGTGACGGCCCTACCAAGCCTTGGGGGACAGCGGAGCCGTAGAGTTAGGTCGATGTGCTTCACCCTCATCTGCGATCAAAGCCGCAGGCCCGCTAACCGCTCAGGGAGATGCCGTCGCGGGTCATGCGCTGGAGCATCGGCTGGAGCCACTGGGCTTCCTCCTCGGAGTACACATGAGGTTCGAGCCCACGCAAGCCGAGCGGGCGCTGCGCTCCATGGGGGCGGTTGAACGTAGCGCCCACCCCAAG
>Ga0209172_10005799_pt1 | contig 14517 bp, 10 predicted proteins | sample LarsenN4metaG_FD_184113 | JGI IMG/M metagenome (GOLD analysis project Ga0209172, IMG submission 184113) | Hot spring sediment bacterial and archeal communities from British Columbia, Canada, to study Microbial Dark Matter (Phase II) - Larsen... ... | reverse complement strand
ATGGGAGAGACCAGAACAGAGGTGAGCGTCAAGGAGACGAAGATGGCTTCCGACCTGCTCAAACGTTACGAAGGCAACCCGATTCTGACCGCGGACATGTGGCCGTATCCCGCTAACACGGTGTTCAACTGCGGCGCGACCCGCCTTGAGAACGGAGACACCTTACTGCTCGTTCGTGTAGAAGATAGGCGCGGAATCTCGCACTTAACCGCAGCCAAGAGCCGCGACGGCCTCACCGGTTGGCAGGTTGACGATGAGCCCACGCTCCCGCCGGACGAAGGCCCAGGCTCCGACGAGGTGTGGGGCATTGAAGACCCGCGCATCGTGTACCTCGAAGAACTGAATAAATACGCCATCTGCTACACCGGCTACTCCCACAGTGGCCCGCACGTGAAACTCGCGCTGACGCGCAACTTCAAGGAGTTCGAGCGACTCGGTAGCGTCATGCCGCCGGAAGACAAGGATGCCACGCTGCTTCCTCGGCGCATCCACGGACGGTGGGTGATGATCCACCGCCCCGTCAGCGCCTTTAGCGGCAGCGCCGACATGTGGCTCAGCTACTCGCCGGACCTAATCCACTGGGGCTGCCATCAGGTAATGCTCGAGGCTCGACGTGGCGCGTGGTGGGATGCCAACCGCATCGGCCTCTCCCCGCCCGCCATTGAGACTCCGGAAGGGTGGCTCGTGCTGTACCACGGTGTCCGCCACACGCCGTCTGGAAGCCTGTATCGCTTGGGTGCCGCCCTCTTCGACCTCGACGACCCCGCAAGGCTCGTGCGTCGAGGGAACGAGTGGATCTTCGGGCCTGAGAAGGAGTACGAGCGCGTGGGCGACGTCGGATACGTCGTGTTCCCCTGTGGTTACACCATCGAAGAAGACGGCGACACGCTGAGACTGTACTACGGCGGCGCAGACACCTCCGTGGCGCTCGCCACGGGGAGCATCCGCGAGATCCTCGACTGGCTCTCGACCCAGGTATAATTCAGCGGCGTAAGGCGAAACTGCGCTGCTGTTATGGCTGACACGAGGACACCACAGGTCAACCCCAGGCTCGGTCTGGTGAGCACCTATGTCCCACGCCACTGCGGCTTAGCGACCTTTTCGAAGGACCTCGTAACCAACTACCGACCCGAGCAGGGCCGCAGGAGGGGGCAGGCGCTCGTTGTTGCCATCTCGGATGAGGCGGGCGAGATGCAGTACCCGCCGGAAGTCGCCTTTGAAATCCGCAAGCAGGAACCTGAGGACTATTTAGTGGCGGCGGAATTCCTCAACCGCGCTCCCCTCGATGTGATCAGCATCCAGCATGAGTACGGCATCTTCGGCGGAAGGGACGGGGAGTACATCCTCGACCTCGCCAAGCGGGTGCGGAAACCGATCATTCTTACGCTTCACACCGTACTGCGCGAGCCGACCGCGGGGCAGAGAAGGACGCTGTCCCTTCTGTGCCGACAGGCAACCGTCGTCGTGGTTCTCGCGAAAGCCGCCGTCCCGCTGCTCATCAAGGAATATGGCTGCGACGAGGAGCGCATCGTTCACATTCCGCACGGCGCGCCAGACCTGCCGTTTTCCGACCCAGAGTTCTTCAAGGAGAGCCACGGCGTTACGGGCAAGGACGTCATCATGACGTTCGGCTTGCTCGGCCCCGGCAAGGGTGTCGAGATGGCGCTCGACGCCGTCGCCGAGTTGGCGAAGACGCACCCGAACGTCGTCTACATGGTGGTCGGCGCAACGCACCCCGAACTGTTGAAGCACGAAGGGGAGCGCTATCGCGAGAGTCTCGAGAAGCGGGCGCGCAAGCTCGGGATCGAGCAGTACGTGCAGTTCGTCAACAAGTACCTGACACAGGAAGAAGTTGAGGAATACCTGCAGATGGCTGACGTGTACCTCGCGCCTTATCCGGGGGCGCAGCAGGTTGCTTCAGGGCCCCTCACGTTTTCGCTCGCCGCAGGCAAGGCTGTTGTCGCCACGCCGTTCGTCGCCGCCGAAGAGTTGCTGGCGGACGGTCGCGGCGTCCTCACGCCGTTCAACGACGCTCAAGCGCTCGCCGAGAACCTTGCCAAGATACTTGAAGACCCCGTGGCGCGCGTGGTGATGCGAAAGAAGGGTTACAAGTTCGGCCGCTCTCTGACCTGGCCGAGCGTCGGAACTCGCTACTACAAGGTCGCCGCCGGCTTGATGTCGGGGGAGCACAAGTTGAACGTCCCACCCCGAATCGCCCGAGAGCGCATCGTGGAGTGGAGACACTTCGAGGCGCTCTTCGACGATGTCGGCATGCTCCAGCACGCGAAGTTCGGCGTGCCGGATCGCAACCACGGGTACTGCTCGGACGACAACGCGCGCGCGGTCGTGCTCTGTACCAACGAGTGGTGTCTTAACCGTAGCGAGTTCGTCCTTCCGTGGCTGCGGTGCGCCATTTCGTTTCTCCATCACGCGTACAACCCCCAGAACGGTCGAATGCGCAACTTCATGGGATACGATCGGCAGTGGCTCGACAAGGCGGGTTCCGAGGATGCGCATGGCAGGTGCGTGTGGGCGAGCGGCGTTGCAGCCGCGTACGGTCCGGAGTTCGCTGCACGCGAACTCGCTTTCGAGCTGTTCCACCTTCTCCTGCAGAAACTGGATCGCTTCACTTCGCCGCGCGCTTGGGCGTTCTGCCTTCTCGGCATCACGGCGTATCTCGAACGGTACGGCGGGGACCTCGCGGTGCAGAAGGTGGGGAGGGGGCTGGCACTCCGCCTCGCCGACCGCTATGAGAAGACGCGCGAGAAGGACTGGCACTGGTTCGAGACCGTGCTCTCCTACGACAACGCCAGGCTCGGCGAGGCGATCCTCGCCGCATCTTCATGGTGCAGCGACGAGCGGATGCGCTCCATCGGCTTGGAGGCGCTCGAGTGGTTGTTCACCGTCTGCGAGGGGCCTGCCGGCCACCTGTCGCTCGTCGGCAGCAACGGCTGGTATCGAAAGGGAAGCGACAAGGCGCGCTTCGACCAGCAGCCGGTTGACGCGGCTGCGATGGTAGCCGCCGCGAAGCGCGCGTTTGAACTCACCGACGACGAGAAGTGGCGCGACCGCATGGAAGTCGCCTACGAGTGGTTCCTCGGGCGCAACGACCTCGGAATCTCGCTGGTTGACGCATCCACCGGCGGCTGCAGAGACGGCTTGACTGCTACAGGCGTGAACGAAAACATGGGTGCTGAGTCCACCCTCTCGTGGCTACTCGCAAGCCTCGATATCGTCGAAGTGCGTGCGTGCACCGAGGATATCCCGCAAGAAACCGCGCAAGTGCATGCCTCGAAGGGCTAAACTGTCGCTGTGAGCGAAATCTCTCTAATTCCCCTGGGAGGCGCCGGCGAGATAGGAAAGAACATAACGGTGCTCCGCCAGGATGACGCCATCCTCGTCGTTGACGCCGGCCTTAGCTTCCCCACCGACGAGATGCACGGCGTTGACATCGTCATTCCAGACTACACTTATCTTCGACAGAATGCAGACAAGGTCGTCGGCATTGTGCTCACGCACGGACACGAAGACCACGTTGGAGCCTTGCCGTACATCCTCTCCGAACTCGACGTGCCGGTCTACGGCACCGAACTTACGATCGCGCTCGTGAAGCGCAAACTGAACGAACCCGGGCGAAAGACGCTGGGGACCCTCCATACCATCACTCCGGGTGAACGATTCCAAGTAGGCCCCTTCGAGGTTGAGCCGATTCACATGACGCACAGCCTGCCCCAGTCGTGCGCGCTCGCGATTCGCACCGCCATCGGCATCGTCCTCTTCTCGGGTGACTTCAAGATTGACTTCACGCCGATAGACGGCAAGTTGTCCGACATTGCGCGCCTGGGCGAACTGGGCGACGAGGGCGTTACCGTGCTCCTATCCGACTGCACGAACGTCGAGTTCTCCGGCTGGAGCCCGAGCGAGCGCACCGTCCGCGCAGGATTCGAACGCGTGTTCCGAGATGCGCCCGGCAGGATTCTCATAACGACCTTCGCCTCGAACCTCCACCGCCTGCAGCAGGCATTTGACGTCTCAAAGCAGTTCGGCAGGAAGGTCGCCATCGCGGGCAGAAGCATGGAGCAGACGACGTCCATCGGCCGCAAACTCGGCATCATCCGCGCGGACGACGGCATCTTCGTGAGCCTCGACGAGTGCGAAGAGATCCCAGACGCCCGCCTCACGATACTCGCAACCGGCAGCCAGGGCGAGCCATTGGCGGCGCTGAATCGAATTGCAACCGAGGCGCATCGCCAACTCTACGTCAAGCAAGGCGACACCGTCATCTACTCCGCCCGCCCCATTCCAGGGAACGAAGCCGCCATCTATCAGACCATCAATCGGCTGTTCCGGCAGGGCGCGAACGTCGTTTATGGCCCTGAAGAGGGTGTGCACGTGAGCGGACACGGCTACGCCGAGGAGTTGCGCATGCTCATCAACCTCACCCGCCCGGACTACATCGTCCCAGTCCACGGCGAGCCTCGGCACGTCCATCACTACCTACAGCTGGCGGAAGAGATGGGCTACTCCGACGAGAGCGTCGTCGTGATGGAAAACGGCATGCAGCTCATCGTCGAGCGTGAGGGCGCGCGGTACGGAGAGCCCGTGCCGTGCGGTCGAATACTCGTCGACGCCGCCGCCCTCGCCGGGGTGCCGGAGGAGACGCTCCGCGACCGCTCGACCCTCGCACGAGACGGCGTCATCGTCATCACAGTAGCCATCGACTCCGACGCCGGGCAGGTAGTCGGTGAGCCTGAGGTCTCCGCGCGAGGCGTACTCACCGGCGACGGAGAACTCGACGAGTTGCGCACGGTCCTCAAGGCGACGCTCGCCTCGCTCACCTTAGCGGACCTCAAGGACGTTACCGGAGTCGAGTTGCGAATTGACGAGTCGGCGAGACGCTACCTCCGAAAGCAGATGCGGCGCTATCCGTTGGTTGTGGCATCGGTCGTGGACGTTTAGGTTAGCCCGCGTCCTCCGCAGCCTCTTCCTCAGAGGCGGCTTGGCGCACCATCTCGCGCAGAATCTGCGCAGCGCCGATGCCGACAATCAGCACGACCGGCCCGACGATTACGCCGACAGGCCCCAGCGTTACAATGCCGCCCAAAAGCGAGAAGAAGATGGGCGCAGGGTGGACCTTCACGCGCGAGCCGATGATGAGCGGTCGAAGCACCGTGTCTATCTGCCCGACCACCAGGATTCCCACGGCAACAAGAGTAATCGCCTTGCCGTATTCGCCCTGCGCAGCGAGCAGGATCGCAATCGGAACCCACAGCACCGGCGTTCCCGCCATGGGAACAAGAGCGAGAAGAATGGAAAGCAACGCCAGCAGGAACGGGAACGGAACTCCCAGCAGCCAATACGTTACGCCTATCGCGACGCCTTGCGCAAGAGCCACCAGCACGATCCCCAAGAACGCAGCGTGCACCATGTCGTACACGGAGTCCAGCACACGCTGAGACTGCTCCCGCTCAAGAGGGATGAGGTCGAGGGACGGAATCTGCAACTTCCTGCCGTCGCGTAGCAGGAAGAACAGCAGCAGCATCCCGAAAACGAAGTTCAGGATGACCTGGATGCCGGTGGTGATGAACTGCCCCGTCTTGCCTTGGAGCGACTTGGCCCAGTTCTCCGTCGTTGTGCGAACGCTGAAGTCCGTTAGCCCGATCTGCTGCGCATAGGGCTCAACGAAGCGGTCCGCCTCGTCAATCAGATGCGACAGGCTGAGCGACTGTTCTCGCCCGTCCGCCCCCTGCTCAACGACCGCCGCCATCGTGCGCAACTCCGCGTAGAAGAGCAAGCCTGTGAGCACCAACGGTCCGACAACGAACAGCATCGCGGCTACCGTGGAAACGAGCGCGCCGACCGTGTCGCCGTGGCGTTCCGCGATGCGCCTGTGCACAGGATAGATGATGATGGCGAGCGTAACCGCCCAAACGATCGCTTGCCAAAACGGGCGAAGCATATAGATGATGAGAAACAGAACAAGCAGGCAGGTAAGCCCGAAGGCGACGTTTCGATACCGCTCGACTGTGTTCATCGCATTACCATCGAATCAAGTTCGCTCCCCACACCAATCCGGCACCGAAGCCAACGGTCATCACGAGGTCTCCGCGCTTCAATCTGCCCTGTTGCTCCGCCTCATAGAGGGCGACGGGGATGCTGCCCGCGCCCATGTTGCCGTACTTCTGCACGTTCACAAACACACGCTCCATCGAAAGCCCCAAGTGGTCCGCCGCGGCGGTGATGATGCGCAGGTTCGCCTGGTGCGGGCAGAAGAGGTCCACGTCGTCCGTTGTGAGCCCCGCCTTCTCGAGTACGCGGCTGCAACTGTCCGCCATCGCCCGAACCGCGAAGCGGAAGACCTCCTTGCCGGCCATGTAGATGTAGGGGCAGGCGGCATCGCCTCGTGCGCTGTTGGGTGGGTTCAGCGAGCCGCCCTGCGGAACTTTGATGTGCCTCGCGCCCGAGCCGTCGGAGAGCATCACGGTGGCGACGATGCCGCGGTCGGTGTCTTTCTCGCGCTCCATGAAGACCGCCCCGCCACCGTCGCCGAAGAGCACGCACGTAGAGCGGTCTTTCCAGTCCACAAAGTGAGTCAGAGTATCAATGCCCACGACCACAGCGTTGCTGATGGTCCCGCTGCAAATCATGCCGGCTGCGGCTTCAGCGGCGTAGATGAAGCCCGCACACGCCGCGCCGAGGTCATAGGCGCCTGCGTGCTTCGCGCCGATGGCGTCCTGAATCAAAGAGGCCGTGCCGGGGAAAAGGTAGTCGCCCGTGACGGTGGCGCAGACGACCATGTCCACCTCTTCGGGGTCTTTCCCTGCTCGCTCAAGCGCTTCCTTCGCTGCGCGGATGCCGAAATAGGACGAGGACTGCCCTGGCTCGGCGATTCTCCGCTCCTTGATGCCCGTGCGCGTCTGAATCCATTCGTCGGACGTGTCGACGATCGCCTCGAACTCGTCGTTCGTCATCACGCGGTCTGCGACCGCCATGCCGATGGACTGGATGACCGCTCGATCAGGCACTTGCCTCACCTCCCAGCGCAGCCGCCCGCTTGGCAATGAGGTCCGTCAGGTGCCCGGCATACCCGCGATGGGCGTTCAGCAGCGCGTTGCGAATGGCACGCTCATCGCTGTGCCCGTGGCAGATAAAGCAGATTCCGTTCACGCCGAGCAGCGGGGCGCCCCCGATCTCGGCGTAGTCCATCTTTCGTTTCATGTCTTCCAATCCCTTCCTAAGGAGCAAGAGCGGCAGTCGAAGGATCGGGTTCTTCGGCACGCTCTCGCGGAACATCTCCATTACAAACGCGCCCAAGCCCTCCGCCGTTTTCAGCAGGACGTTACCCACGAACGCGTCACAGACCACGACGTCCGCGTTGCCGTCGAACAGGCTCTTGCCCTCGATGTTACCGATAAAGTTAGGCAGGTTTGCACAGAACACCTTGTAAGCCTCTTTGGTCAAGTTGTTGCCCTTGCCCGGCTCCTCGCCTATGTTCAGCAGCGCGATGCTCGGAGAGCGAATGCCCAGAACCGCCTCGGCATACGCCGCACCCATCACGGCGAACTCCAGCAGGTTGCGAACTGTCGCGTCAGGCATTGCGCCGCTGTCCAACAGGACGAACCGCTCGCGGCGGCTTGGGATGATCGTCGCGATCGCGGGCCGCGAGACGCCCGGGATGCACTTCCAGAAGAGGTGGGCTGCGGCTGCCGCCGCCCCGGTGTTCCCAGCCGACACGAACGCGTCCGCCTCGCTGCTTCGAACAAGGTTCGCAGCCACCACGAGGGACGAGTCACGCTTGCGGCGAACCGCGGTCGCCGGTTCCTCCCCCATCTCGATGATGTCGCTTGCCGGCACGATGCGCACGTTCGAAGGCAGGTCGCGCGACGCCGAAGCCAGGATCGCCTCCGGGTTGCCGACGAGCAACACCTCGCCGTCAATCTGTTCCGATGCCGCCACGGCTCCCGGCACGGTAACCCGAGGGCCGAAGTCGCCTCCCATGGCGTCGAGAGCGATGCGCATCCTTAGCCCCGCTCCTCCTGGTCCTCCAGCAGGCTGGAGAGGATTTGGAACTCCGGCCGCCCCTTCGGCGAGGCGTTCGGCACCTCGACCCCGGGGCAGTCGGGTCGGCAGAGGGCTGTGAATGGCATCCAGCCCCAGATGTCCTGCCGGATCAACTCTTCATAACGGAGGCTGTTGCCCTTGAACATGACTGCGTCTTCGCCCGGCTTCACGTATGCGGTTCCGCCACTACCGTAGCCTGCCGCAACGCCCTCCACGGGGAACTCCTCATGCACCTCGAACTCGAGGGGCACCTCGACCGGCTCGGTACATCGCGCGCATTCCAGCACGACGGTGGTGTGCAGCGTCCCCTCGATCACGAGAATCTGCCCGGTCGAGACGGCGGAAAGCTCGCCTACGACGGGCTCTACTAAGTCGAGGTCCGTCTCCTCTTCAAGGTTGGTGCTGACCTGGAGCGTGACTGTGCGTCCAGGGTGCTGGAGCGCGTCGTTCAGGTCGAAGAGTCGTGCTTTTCGCATTGCCTGCGGAGACCGGGCGGCAGTCTACCCCCAGGCTCACTGCTCGCCGTCGGTTGGAAGGGCGGCGGCGTCCTGTGGTTTTAGGGAGCGCTGCAACTCCGAGCGCCCCTTCTCGACCGTCCCGAGCACGCGGGAGACGACGTTCTCCAACTTCGTGAGGACATCGTGGGCATACTGGTCGGCCTCTCGCCGAAGGCGGTTCGCCTCGGTCTCAGCAGCGGCGCGGGTCTTGTCCGCCTCAGCCTTCGCGATGCGCAGGATTTCGTTCTCGTTGAGCATGCGCTCCTGTTCCATGCGGGCGCGCTGCAGCGCTTGCTCCCCTTCTTTGCGCGCCGCGTCGAGGACGTGCTGCGCCTCGATGCGTGCACGGTTCTCGATGGTCTCCGCCTCCTGCTTGGCGGTGTTGAGCACGCGCTGCGCTTCGTCCCGAATCTGCGCCGCCTGTCGTATCTCCTCGGGGAGGAGGGCGTGCAGTTTCCGAAGCATCACGGCGCACTCCTCCTTGTTAAGACCCACGGTAATGCCGAGGAACTGGCGCGTGGACTCCAGGTGCTGCCTCAACTCTTCCAACGCTTTGATGACTTCCACTCTTGGTCAGACCTCCTCAAAGGTGCGCTGTTGCAGCCTCCGCGCCACCGGCTCGGGCACCAGTTTGCGCACGTCGCCGCCAAGCCGCGCAATCTCTTTCACAATACTGGACGAAACAAACATCACGTCTGCACTTGTCATCAGGAAGATCGTCTCCACATCCGGAGCCAGCGTGCGGTTGGCGAGAGCCATCTGGAACTCGTTCTCGAAGTCGGAAACTGCTCGAAGCCCCCGAATGACCACCGAGGCGCGCTTCTCCCGGGCGAACTCCACCAGCAGCCCCGAGAACGGCTCAACATCAACGTTCTCGAACTCCGCCGCAATCTCCTCGAGCATCGCGAGGCGGTCGTCCAGGCCGAAGAGCGGACGTTTCGTCGGGTTTGCCCCGACCGCAATGATGACTCGGTCGAACAGCCCCGCTGCGCGGCGGATGATGTCCACATGGCCAAGCGTCGGCGGGTCGAACGTTCCGGGATAGACGGCGATTCCCATGTCTAACTCTCGATGTGCTCGTACTGCTTTCGCAGCCCGTCGACCACCCCGGCGTCCGCAAGCGTTGTGGTGTCGCCCAGCGCCCGCCCCTCTGCGATGTCGCGCAGAAGACGCCGCATGATTTTGCCGCTGCGCGTCTTGGGCAGGTCGCCACAGACGAACACCTCGTCCGGCCTCGCAATCGGCCCGATGACTTTCGCGACGTGTTGCCTCAGTTCGTTCTCGATCGCGTCGTGCTCGTGCCCGGCGCGAAGCAGCACGAAGGCGCTGATCGCTTGCCCTTTCAGGTCGTCGTGCCGCCCGATGACCGCCGCCTCTGCAACCGCCGGGTGATCCACCAGCGCGCTCTCCACCTCCATCGTACTGATGCGGTGGCCGGCGACGTTCATCACGTCGTCAACGCGGCCGAGGAGCCACAGGTCCCCGTCCTCGTCGCGCTTCACGCCGTCAGCAGGGAAGTACTTGCCGGGGAAGCGGCTCCAATAGGTTTGCACGTAGCGCTCCGGGTCCTTCCACAGGCCGCGCAGCATTCCGGGCCAGGGGTGCGTGATCGCCAGGTAGCCACCCACGGCGCCGCCTAACACGGCGCCCTCCTCCGACACGACCTCGGCGCGGACGCCCGGGAACGGGCGAGACGCGGAACCCGGCTTGCACTCCGTGATGCCCGGCAGCGGCGAGATGAGGATGTGCCCCGATTCCGTCTGCCACCACGTATCCACGACCGGGCACCGCCCGCCGCCGATGTGCCTCCAGTACCAAACCCATGCCTCCGGATTAATCGGCTCGCCCACCGAGCCGAGAAGCCGTAGGCTCGAAAGGTCGCACCTCTCCGGATACTCGTCGCCCCACTTCATGAAGGCCCGGATCGCCGTGGGAGCGGTGTAGAGAACCGTTACCTTGTGCCGCTCGATGATGCGCCAGAAGCGATCCTTGTCCGGCGTGTCGGGCGCCCCCTCGTACAGCACGATCGTCGCCCCGTTGGCGAGGGGTCCGTAAACGACGTAACTGTGTCCCGTTACCCAACCGCAGTCCGCCGTGCACCAAAAGATGTCGCTCTCTTTGTGATCGAAGATCCAGTTGTACGTTGCCAGAGTCCCGGTCAGGTAGCCGCCGGTCGTGTGGACGATGCCCTTCGGCTTTCCGGTTGAGCCGCTCGTGTAGAGCGTGAACAGCAGGTCTTCACTGTCCATCGCCTCGCAGGGGCATTCGTCCGGCTGCTGCGGGACGATCTTTTGCCAGCGCACGTCCCTGCCTTCCGTCATCTCGACGGGCGCGTGGTCGGCGCCGACGCGCTCGAGAACCAGTACCTTGCGCACACTTGGCGCACCCGCTAGGGCGTCGTCAACGATCCGCTTCAGCGGCACGACGTTACCCCGCCTCCAACCGCCGTCCGCGGTTACAACGACCACCGCGCCCGCGTCGTTGATCCGCTCTCGGAGCGACTCCGCGCTAAACCCGCCGAACACGACGCTGTGCGCCGCCCCTATCCGAGCACAGGCGAGCATCGTCGCTACGATCTCTGGAACTATCGGCATGTAGATGCAAACGATGTCTCCTCGGCGGACGCCGAGCTCCCTGAGCGCGTTGCCGATCTTGCAGACCTGGCTGAGCAGCTCGCCGTACGTCCAGACCGTCGTATCGCCCGGCTCGCCTTCCCACAGGATCGCCGGCCGCCCTCCCTTGCCCGCGGCGACGTGCCGATCCACGCAATTGGCGCATGCGTTCAGCTTTCCGCCGACGAACCACTGCGCGTACGGCTCCTCCCACACGAGCGGCGTGTGCCACGGTTGAATCCAATCCAGCTTCCTCGCCCAACTCTCCCAGAAGGCGACGGGGTCCCGTTCCGCATCCTCATAGACAGCAGGGTCGGTAACGTTCGCCCGCGCAACAAACGCCTCCGGCGGAGGAAACCTCCGCCCCTCCTTCAACAGGGCCTCGATGGTGTCAGGCATGGTCGAACCTTCTCCGGTGACCGGAGTTTGACACGAAAGGCACCACTTCCTGCACGCCTATGGAAGACGAGGGGTGTGAGGATCGACGTCGTCGTTCGTGTTCGTGGTCAGGTTCGTCGCAGCCGTGCCGTTGGCGTTCATCAGGAACACCTCCACGTTGCCGGTTCGATCCGACACGAACACGATGCGCAGCCCGTCGTGGGTGAACGCAGGTCGCTCGTCAGCGGATTCGCGGAACGTGAGCCTCGTCGTGGTCATCAGATTGACGTCGTAGACGTAGATCTCGGCGTTCCCGTCCCGGTCTGAGGCGAACACGATCTTCGTGCCGTCTGGGCTGAAGCGACCGTCGTAGTCCTCGCCCGGCCCGGTGATGATCGGAGCTATGTTCTGCGAGTTGACGTCGTACACGAACAGGTCCTTCGTTCCGTTTACGTCCGACGTAAACAGCACCAGCGCTCCGTCGGGGCTGAACACCGGGTTCGACTCGATAGCCGGGTCGCTGGTGACCTGGACGATGTTCTGCTCAAGTCCGGCGGTGTCCCCAATGTAGAGATCAACGTTCCCGTCTCGCCGTGAGGCGAAGACGTACTTCGACCCGTCTGGGCTGATCGCAGGGTCGGTGTCCGGGCCCGACGTGTCGGTCAGCCTTCTGCGGTTCGTCCCGTCGCTGTTGATGATGTAGATGTCGGTCCACTCGCCTTCGTCACGGGTGGAAGCGTAGATGACTCGCGACCCGGTCGCGTCGAACTCGGGCTTCTCGTCAAGTCCGGACCAGTTCGACAGATTCAGCAGCCCGGAGCCGTCCGAATTCATGAAGTACACCTCAGGGTTGTCCAGTTCGTCGCGCGTGAACACCAGTTTGTACACCGGCGGGGGCGGCGGTGCTGCGACAACCGTGACGTCCGCCTCGGCGAACACGCCGGCGCCCGGCTCTTCCAGTCGCACTCGCGCCACACCCGGCGACAAGCCCTGGAACTGTCCTGAAGAGTCAATCGTTCCGAATTCCGCGCCCGACACCTGACTCCACGTCATCGCCCCGGCGGGCAGCAGGATGATGGTGTCGCTGGCGTCTCTGGCGTGGCCGATCATCTGCACCGTCTCGTTCACCTGAACCGTAAACGGCCCCTCAATGACGATGCGGTCAATCACCGACTCGAGTTCGCCGGAGACGTTGATGCTGAGCGTCTCGCCGTCAATCACGTTGATCGTCAGCGACGCCTCTGCCACTTTCGTGCCCTGGCCGTCCACGAGCGTGTACGCCTCCAGTTCGAGCGTGTACGGATTGCCGGTAACGTCGAACGGGTTGGGGAAGTGGCGGCTGCCGGTTGACGGACCATCGCCTTCGCGATTGATGGTGATGCTCTCGGTGCCGATGGTCGCCACAAGGCTGTTTGCATACGGCGGAACATATCGCGAGCGGCCGGGCCAGTCCACGCTGACGGCAACGTTGCCGAAGCCGGGCGGCGGCGGCGCGATGATGGTGATGTCGGCGCTATCTTCCGCGCCTGCGCCCGGCTCGGAGAACTGCACAGTAACCTCGCCTGGCGCGTTCGCTTGGAACAGGCCCGTGATAGGGTCAATCGTCGCGAACGTTTGCCCCGCGGCTATCGCCCAGCGAAGCGCACCCGCAGGGAGCATCAGCGTTTGGCCGTTCTCATCCTCGGCATGGCCGATCAGCGTCGTCTGGTTGCCGGCCTGGAACGTGGTCGGAGCGTTGTCAATGATGACGACACTGACCCTCGACTGAAGGTCGGCTGAGACGTTCACGCTCGTCGTCTCCTTGGCTCGAATGGTGACGACGCGATTGCCGGAAGCCACCAGCTCCCCGGTGCCGTCCTGCCCGTCGTACGCCTTCATCGTGAGCAAGTGGGAGCCCGCGAGAACCGGGTCGGGGAAAGTAACCTGCCCGGTGTGCGGGGAGTCGTTCGGGCCCCGGTTCACGGTGAGCGTCCGCACTTCGCCCGTCTGCGTTATCTTCAGTTCGAGCACGACGCTGTTCGCATAAGGCGGGACGTACCTGGTGCGCCCGGGCCAGTCAATCCGAACGGACAGCGTGCCCGTGAGCGCCGCCGGCACTCCCTTCTTGTCGCTGCTGCACCCCGATATCCCAACGGAGGCAACCGTCACACCCAGGCAAACTACAAACGCAGCAAACCGCCTCATCGCTTCTGGTGTATTCTATCCGCTCCCGGCCCTTCGGCGTGCGAGCACGTGAATCCGGTCGCTCCTCCGCCTCGGCGGACCGAGCGTGTAGGCGTCGAACACCTCCACCCGGTCGAAGCCGCTCTCATGCAGGAACCGCTCCACCTCGTCCGGGGAGTGCGCCCGCTGAACGTGAACCTCGCGAAACTGCTTGCCTTCCGCCTCGAAGTCCATCGTAACCGTGCAGAGGCGCGTCTGGGGGTCCCACGCCCCCTTCCACAGGTACCGCACCGGGGCGTCCGCTCGGGTCTCCTTCTGGTCGAACATCCGCTTCTCGAAGGCATACGCCGTGTTGAGATCGAACAGGAACCAGCCGCCGGCGACGAGATGCTCCGCAACCCGCTCGAAAGCGAGGCGCAGCCGCTCGGGCTGGGTGATGTAGTTCAGCGAGTCGAAGAAACTGAAGGCGGTGTCGAAGGTCGCGCCCAGCCGGAACTCCGCCGCGTCGCTTACCTCGTACCGAACCTCCAGCCCCTCCTCAGCGGCGCGCCGCCTCGCCTCGAGGATCATGCCCTCGCTGAGGTCTACTCCGGCGACCTCATACCCCTCGGCGGCGAGCATACGCGACAGCCGCCCCGTGCCGCAGCAGACGTCGAGGACGGAGCGAGGCTGCGCCCCACAATATGACCACACCAACTTTAAGTAGGCGAGCCACATCGGATACGGCACGCCCGACATGAGCGCCTCGTACCACGGTGCGATGCGGGTGAACGCGCGTGCTTCCGACAACCTGCCTGCGCAGTATG
>Ga0209172_10005797_pt1 | contig 14520 bp, 12 predicted proteins | sample LarsenN4metaG_FD_184113 | JGI IMG/M metagenome (GOLD analysis project Ga0209172, IMG submission 184113) | Hot spring sediment bacterial and archeal communities from British Columbia, Canada, to study Microbial Dark Matter (Phase II) - Larsen... ... | reverse complement strand
TTTGAGCGTTCATCCTTTTGAGAAAATGCCTCTCCATGAACTACTTACAGAACCTCATCCCAATAATCTAATGCCTGTGACTCATAACCAAATGCAGTTGTGGGACTTATAGCCGGACACTCCTGAGTGCGGCTAAACTCGATTACACCCGGGGCTTATTCGAGGAAGAGGTGGCCGGCACTGCGGCGGCAGAAGCGGTTGCGGTTGAGATTGATGCGGGCGGGCGCGGGGTGGAGGATCAAGCCGCGGACCGCCTCGAGTTGTTCAAAACTGGCATCTTGGATGCCTTGGGAGGCGAGCCAGGCGCGGAGGGCGCGGCGCTGCCAGGCGGTGGATTGGGGGCGGAGGGATCGGAGGGGGAGGCGGGCGGGCCAGTCACCCGGGAGCTGGAGCGCCCAGTGGTCTTCCTCGGCCTCGAGGATTTCCGCGGTGCGGGCGAGGAGGGGGATGACATCGCGCCCGGCCCAGCGGCTGAGCGCAGGCAGGCCGCGCTGGCGGAGGAGGTTGCGGCGGTGGGCGGGGTCGAGATTGGAGGGGTCTTCACGCCATTCGATGCGCCAGTGGCGGGCGAGGCGTGCCAGCTCGGCCCGGCGGAAAGAGGAAAGCGGGCGCACGACGGTGAGTGCGCCGATCTGGCGGCGTGTGCGGGGCCCGGCGAGTCCGGCAGGGCCGGCTCCGCGGAGGAGCTGGAGGAGGAGGGTTTCGGCGCGGTCATCGGCGTGGTGGGCGAGCCAGAGGCAGGCGGTGCCGCGGCGGAGGGCGGTGCGCTGGAAGAAGCGCCAGCGGGCAGTGCGGGCGGCGGCTTCAGTGCGGGGGAGTCCGGACGGCGCGGTCCCGGTGGTGCAGGCGATGCCGTGCCGTCGGCACCAGCCGCGGACCCAAGCGGCATCGTCCGCGGATTCGGCCCCGCGCCAGCGGTGGTTGAAATGCCAGGCATCGAAAGCCAGGCCGCAGCGGAGCAAGGCCGCGGCCAGCACCATGGAATCGCGCCCGCCGGAGAGGCCGAGAGCAGGCGGTGGCGGAGCGCCAGCGGCGGAGCGGCGAACGGCTTCCAGGAGCCGTTTTTCCAGCAAGGTCAGGGGTTCGGGCATGGCGGAGGACTTCAAAGAGCGGTGATGGCGTTCGCATGCCGGAACGGATCCGGGCTTGCAGGGGAAGCGCTTCGCTTCCCGGGACGCGGGGCGCGTCCCCTACAGGAGCAAGGCAGCCCGGGGCAGTGAGGCCGCCACTTGCGTCCGGGGCGGAGTCCTGCCAAGGTGAGCGCATGGGTAAAAAAGTTTTCGGATGCCTGGGCGTGCTGCTCGTGGTGGGCCTGGCCTTCAGCATCGTGTTGAACGTGGCGCTGATCGCCGATGCGGCGGGAAAGAAGGGAACGTCCGGTTCCGGCCGGGAGGATTTCCAAGAGATGGTGCTGGAGGGGCCCACCTTCCGGCCCTCCGGCAAGATCGCGGTGATCGACCTGTTCGGGGTGATCAGCTACGGAGTTTACGGCCAGGTGCATGACACGATGGTGGATGACATCGTGGCCAAGCTCAAGCAGGCGCGTGAGGACGACGAGGTGAAGGCCGTGCTGCTGCACATTGACAGCCCGGGGGGCGAGGTGATGGCGAGCGATGTGCTTTATCATGAGGTCAGGAAGACCGCCGAAGAAAAGCCGGTGGTGGCCTATTTCGACAGTGTGGCCGCATCGGGGGCCTATTATGCGGCGATGGGGGCGGACACGATTGTGGCCAACGAGTTGTGCATCACCGCGAGCATCGGGGTGATCATGCAGACGATCAACGTGGAACAGCTGGCGGCCAAGGTGGGGGTCTCCGCGCTGACTTTCAAATCGGGCAAGATGAAGGACCTGTTGAATCCGGCGCGCACGCCCACGCCGGAAGAAATGGCCTACGTGCAGGCGCTGATCGATGAAACTTACGCCAAATTTGTGGGCATTGTAGCCCGTGAGCGCCAGCTGGATGAAGCTCAGCTGCGGGCGGAGCTGGCCGACGGGCGGATCGTCAGCGGCAAGACCGCCAAGGCCGCGGGGCTGGTGGACGAGACCGGGTATTTTGAAGATGCGGTGGAAGCGGCGCGCGAAGCCGGCGGCCTGGATGACCAGGCGCAGGTGGTGCGGCTGCTGGCCCCCTTCACCTTCAGCGCCTTCCTGCGCACGCTGAGTGAGGCGCCGAAGGGGCCGACGCTGCGCATCCAGCTGGGTCCGGAACTCCCGCAGATGGAGGCCGGCAAGCTCTACTTCCTGTCGCCCCATGTCTATGGGCGCTGAGACCGGTGCGCCCGCCGGCCGGCGCCGCTGAAAGACAGCATGGTGGCCTATCATCCCTGGGTTGAAGCGGCGGTGCTGCTGCTGCTGGCGGTGTCGGTGCCGGTGGCGCTGGTGGCGGGGCGGCGCTGGGTGGGGGAGTGGCGGGCGCGGGGCTGGCCGGCCTCGCAAGTTCCGGAATTGCCCCTGAACGCCGCGGATTTGCTGCTCTTCTGCGGAGTGATGGGACTGCTGGTCTGGGGAAGCGGGAGGCTGCTCCACGTGGCGGCGGCCGGCTGGACGGTGGCTTTCCTGGGCTTCAAAGGGGTTGAGGTGGCGCGGTTCTGGAGGGTCGCACCGAGCGTGGCCGGCGCCCTGGGCCATGTGCGGGAAAGCGCGGTGGCGTATCTGGCGCTGCTGCCGCTGGTGGCGCTGGCCATGGCGGCCTCGTTGTTAGTGGGCAGGCTGCTGGGCTGGGAGGCGGACACGCAGGAGGCGGTGCGGCTGTTCCTGCGGGCTGAAGGATTCTGGGCGGTGGCGGGCTTCCTGGCGCTGGCTTGTGTGGCGGCGCCGGTGGCGGAGGAATGCCTTTTCCGCGGCCTGCTTTACCCGGCGCTGAAGACCCGGCTGGGACGGCCCTGGGCGATGGGGCTGACTTCGGTGCTTTTCGGGGCGATGCATGGGCACTGGGCCTCGTTCCTTTCGCTGACGGTGCTGGGCCTGGCCCTGGCTGTGGCTTATGACGCCACCGGGCGGCTGGGCCGGGCGATCGCGCTGCATGTCGTTTTCAATTCCGTGACTTGTGCGCTTCTGCTGGCCAGCAAGTGGCTTTCTCCGGCATGATGGCGGGCATGGATGAAGATGCCCGCATCGCCCGCTGGACGGCGGGGTGGCCCGCGGTGCCGGGGGTGCTGCGCGGGCCCGGGGATGATTGCGCACTGGCGGCCGGCCCACCGCGGGGCTGCGTGGCGGTGCTCAAGACCGATTCTGTGCTGGAGGGCGTGCATTTCACCCGCCGGGACCCGGCTGCCTGGGTGGGGCGGAAGGCGCTGGCCCGGGCGATGAGTGATTTTGCCGCCACGGGGGCCCGCCCGGTGGCGGTGCTGGCGGCCTGCCTGCTGCCCTCCGGCGGCAAATCCGGGGCTTACATGGACCGGGCCATGGCCGGGATGGCCGCCGCCGCCCGGCGCTGGGGCATCGGCCTGGCCGGAGGCGAAACCACCCGGGCGCCGGTGCTGGGCCTAACCGCATCGCTTTATGGCTGGGTGGAGCGGAAAACCGCCGTGGCCCGCAGCGGCGCCCGCGCCGGTGATGTGCTCTGCGTGACCGGCCAGCTGGGCGGATCGCGCGCCGGCCACCATCTGCGTTTTGAACCCCGGCTGGCCGAGGGACAATGGCTGGCCCGGGGCGGGTGGGTGCGGGCGATGATGGATTTGAGCGATGGGCTGGGCAAGGACCTGCCCCGCCTGGCGCGGGCCAGCGGACTGTCCTTTTTGATCGATCCGGAAAAGCTGCCACGGCGCCGGGGTGTGGACGCGGTGCGGGCGGTCAACGAGGGTGAGGACTACGAGCTGCTCTTTGCCGTGGCGCCGGAGCGGATCGAGGCGCTGCGCCGGAACTGGCCCTTCCGCACGCCATGGACGGATTTCGGGGTCTTGCTGCCCCGCCGCCTGAAGCCGGAAACCGGCGGGATTCCGTTCCGGGGCTATGACCACTTTGCTTGATACCAGATTTTGGGTTTAAGATTCAGGCCATGGGCATGGAATACGTAACCCGCTCAGCGGAAGAAACCCGGGCCATGGCATCGGCTTGGGCGCAGAGTCTCGCACCGGGTGCGGTGGTCCGGCTGCACGGTGGGCTGGGAGCGGGCAAGACCACCTGGGTCCAAGGCATGGCGCGCGGGCTGGGGATCGAGGGGGAGGCCACCAGCCCCACGTTCGCGCTCCTGCATGAATATGAAGGGGGTGCGTTTCCGCTGCAGCATTGGGACCTCTACCGGCTGGGGCCGGAGACGGATTGGTGCCAGCTGGACTTGGCCGACCAGCTGCCCGGACCGGGGGTGACGGTGGTGGAATGGCCCGAACGCTATCCGGGGCCCTGGCCCGAAACCGCGCAGGATGTGTGGATCGAGGAGACGCCGGCGGGCGGGCGGCGCATCCGGATAGGTTCAAAGCGGCCCCTCCCTTGGTAGGATTGGACCGGGGCCGGACTGCCCGTAAACTTCCGTCATGGCGACCTACGTTTATGAGACCATCCCCAAGGAAGCGGGCGAAGAGCCGCGGCGTTACGAGATCGTCCAATCGATGAAGGACGCGCCGTTGACGCACCACCCGGAAACCGGGGAGCCGATCAAGCGGGTGATCCTGGGCGGTTACGGGGTGACCCGGAATGAGCTGCTCAAGCGGGAGGATCGCTACGTCCGGGCCCACGACCATGACGACTGAGCAGCCCGGGTGTCATTGCAAAACGTAGCACAGGCATTCCTGCCTGTGGGTTTGGTTGCCACAGGCAAGAATGCCTGTGCTACGCTGCGAACTCCCCGCTAGCCGCGACCAAACTCAATTACCCCCGGGCAGCCCGGAACCACGACTTGCCGATTGATTGTGTGGCTCCGGGGCCTATTTTGGTGCATTCATGAACGCATCCCAGGTCCCGTGGAACGAACTCCAACTGGAGGGGGAACTGCACACGGGGGTGCTGGTCCGGCGCCTCTACAGCACGGATGCGTCTGAATTCCAGGAGATGCCTGCGGCGGTGGCGCTGCCGGCGTGTGAGGCGGATGTGCGTGAATTGGTCCGCTTTGCCGGGCGTCACGGCATCGGCCTGATCCCGCGCACGGCCGGCACTTCGCTGGCCGGGCAGGTGGTGGGCAGCGGGATGGTGGTGGATGTGGGCCGCCATTTGAACCGGATTTTGGAGATCGATCCGCAGGCACGCCGGGCGAGGGTGCAGCCGGGCGTGATCCGGAATGAGTTGAATCTGGCGCTGGCGCCCCACGGCCTGCTTTTCGGACCGGAAACGTCTACGGCGAACCGTGCGATGATCGGGGGCATGGTGGGGAACAATTCCTGCGGATCGAACTCGATTGTCTATGGCAGCACGCGCCAGCACCTGGTTTCCGCCAGAGGCTTTTTGAGCGACGGAAGCGAGGTGGTGTTCGGTCCGCTCGGTCCGGAAGCCTTTGCCGCCAAATGCGAGGGGCCGGACTGCCTGGAGAGGCGCATTTACCGGGGAGTCCGGGAGATGCTGGGTGATCCGGCCAACCGGCGGCGGATCACGGAGGGTTATCCCAAGCCCTCCGTGACCCGGAGGAACACGGGCTACGCCCTGGACCTGTTGATGGACTGCGGCGTCTTCGATCCCGCATCGGACCAGCCGTTCAATCTCTGCCGCCTGCTGGCGGGCTCGGAAGGCACGCTGTTTCTGGGGGTGGAATTCGAGTTGAATTGCGAGCCGCTGCCGCCGCCTCCGGTGGTGATGTGCGCGCATTTCCGCAGCGTGCAGGAAGCCTTGCAGGCGAACCTGGTGGCGCTGCGCCACGGCCCCAGCGCCAGCGAGCTGATCGACAAGCACATCCTGGACTGCACCAAGGCGAACATCGAGCAGCGGAAGAACCGTTTTTTTGTGGAGGGCGATCCGGGAGCGATTCTGGTGGTGGAAATCCGGCGGGAAGACGCCCGGGAAGCGGAAGCGGAGATGGCGCGGCTGGAGGCGGGGCTGCGCGCAGCGGGGCTGGGCTATGCCTATCCGGTGCTGCGCGGCCCGGATGTCCAGCGGGTCTGGGAGCTGCGCCGCGCCGGGCAGGGCGTGATGACCAACGTGGTGGGGGACACCCGCCCGGCCGAGGTGGTGGAAGACACCGCGGTGGATGTGCAGGACCTGCCCGGCTACATCGCGGAGTTTGATGCCTTGATGCGGGACAAATACGGCATCCGCTGTGTTTACTACGCCCACGCCGGCAGCGGTGAGCTGCACACGCGCCCCTTGATCAACCTCAAGACCGAGGCCGGGCACCGCATGTTCCGTGGCATCTCCGAAGACATTGCCGCGCTGGTGAAAAAATACCGGGGATCCCTCAGCGGCGAGCACGGGGACGGAAGGCTGCGAGGGGAGTTCATCCGCTTCATGGTGGGGGATGAGTGTTATGCCCTGATGCGGCAGGTGAAAGCATTGTTCGACCCCCGGGGCATTTTCAATCCCGGCAAGATCATCGACACCCCGCCGATGGACCAGTTCCACCGCTACGGGCCCGGGCATCCCCAGCCGGAATATGAGACGGTCTTTGACTTCAGTGATGTGATGGGCGTGCTGCGGGCGGCGGAGAAATGCAACGGTTCTGGGGACTGCCGCAAGACCCAGCTGAGCGGCGGCACCATGTGCCCCAGCTACATGGCCACGCGGGAGGAAAAAGACACCACCCGGGCGCGGGCGAACATCCTGCGCCACATCCTCACCCATCCGCCCGACCCCCGGCATCCCTTCGCCAGCGAGGAAGTCAAAGAGGCGATGGACCTCTGCCTGTCCTGCAAGGGCTGCAAGTCGGAATGCCCCTCGAACGTGGACATCGCCAAGCTGAAAGCGGAGTTCACCCAGCACTATTATGATGCCCGCGGGGTGCCGCTGCGCTCGCGGCTGATCGCCCATTTTGCCGATGCGGCCGCGCTGGCCGCTCTGGCGCCCTGGGCCTGGAATGCGGTCTTCGGCACGCCCTGGCTGAGGCGCCTGGCCAACCGGGCCGTGGGCTTCCATCCGGAACGGTCGATTCCGCTGCTGCATGGACAGACCTTGCGGCAGTGGTTTGAAGCCCGCCCCACCCGCTCTTCGGGCAAGGCCGGACGGGTCTTTTTGTTCTGCGATGAATTCACCGACGCGAACGATGTTCCCGTGGGCCAGGCCACGGTGGAGCTGCTGGAGGGCCTGGGTTATGAAGTGGTCATGCCGGAGCACGGGGAAAGCGGACGCGCCGCCCTTTCGAAAGGCCTGCTGCGGAGGGCGCGCCGTCTGGCGGAGGACAACGTCCGCACCCTGGCTCAGCTGGTGACGGAGGAGGCTCCGCTGGTGGGCATCGAGCCCTCGGCGATTCTGGCTTTCCGGGATGAATACCCCGAACTGCTCCGCGGAGATGAGCAGGCGCGCGCGCGGGCGCTGGCGCCGCACTGCCTGATGCTGGATGAATTTCTGGCCCGGGAATTGGAGGCGGGGCGGATCGACCGGTCGCGTTTCGTTCCGCAGAAGCGGACGGTGCACCTGCACGGCCACTGCCACCAGAAAGCCCTGGCCTCGCTGACGCCGACGGTGCGGGTGCTGGAGCAGTTAGGCGGTTATGACGTAAGGGTCATCCCCTCGGGCTGCTGTGGCATGGCCGGCTCCTTTGGCTACGAGGCGGAGCATTTTGAGGTCTCGCAGAAAATCGGCTCGCTGGTTTTGTTTCCCAGGGTGCGGCAGGTGGGAGCGGAAGAGGAGATTGCCGCCCCGGGCACGAGCTGCCGCCACCAAATCCATGACGGCACCGGGCGCAGCGCACGCCACCCGGCGGAATTGCTGCGCCAGGCGCTGGCGGGTTGAGCCGAGTGGGGCTTGGCCGCGAAGAGGCGCAGAAGGCGCAAAAAGGCGGAAAAGACCGTTTCACGCGAAGGGCGCAAAGGGCGCAAAAGGGGGAGGAGCGGGACAATCTGGAGTGCTCCGATGGTTCGGAGCTTTGGGAGCACGCGGAGCGTGGGGGTGGGGTTGGAGTTGGAGGGGGAATCGCCCGCCCCGTCGCTCCGCTCCCTCCCAGAACTCCGAAAGGATCGGAGTACTCCAGATGGACGGTCGGCTGGGATCAGGCGGCTCGCTTGAAGCGGCGGAGGGCGATCAGGCCGGCCAAGCCCAGGCCGATGAGGGCGTAGGTGGAGGGCTCAGGGATGGCGCTGGGGCCGAAAGCACTGTTGTGATCCAGCACCGCCCAGACGACATTCGCCTCGGTGTCGATGCCGTAGTGGCTGAGCTGGGGCAGGCCGCCGAAGTCTTCCAAGGCCAGGTATTCGGTGTAGCCCATGCCGAAGCGGCGCGCTCCAGCGCCTTCGTCGGAGTTGCCCACCACGGCGTTGACCCAGCGGTCGGTGTCGGGATCATACCAGGTGAGGGTCATGGCGCTTTCGAAACCAAAGTTGGCAATGGCATAGGCCTCATCGTAACTGAGCTGGAGGACGAAGAGTTCGCCATCGATGCCGGTGATCTGGGCGATGTCACCCGCGAGGAATTCCTCGTCCTGGCCGCCGAGCGAGCCTGGGTCCGCAAAAGTGATTTCCAAGGTTCGGTCCTGGGTGAGGGGGGCGGAATCGAGGATGTCAGCCTGGGTAGGGGTGGAGAAGGAAGAATCGGCGTAGGTGATGCCAAGGCCGCTGATTCTTTGGCCGGCGCCGATGGAGGCCGTGCCGCTGTTGGCCGTGGGGCGGGCGATGGTGTGGGAGATGTTCCAGGTGTAATTGCCGAGGTCTCCGTGTTCCGCGCCGACGAGGCTCAAGTCGTTGGAAAGGGTGGCGGTGACGGTGCCGGTGTAGGTGCCGCCCAGGGCATTGATGAGGGGGCCGTTGGGAGTGAAACGGATGGTGAAGGAGGCGCTCTGGCCGGGATTCAAGCTGCCATCGGTCTCGTAAAAGAAGCCGGGCGTGTTGAACATCGGCAAGTCGCCGCTGAGCGATACCTGCATCAGTGCGTCGGCGCCGAATTCGCCTGCGGTGTTGATGAAGGTGACGGTGGAGCCCACGCCGAGGGTGGAGCCGGGGCCGGAACCGCCGGTTTGGACCACGGTAGCCGCGTCGTAAAACTGCGTATAGACATCGTAGGTCAGGCCGTTTTGCACATTTTCGCCATCCAGGCCCTCGCCCTCGAAGGAGCCGCCGAAGATCGTCTGGGTGCCGACGAGTTCCCTTTCTCCGCCGGCGGCGCGGGAGACCTGCTCGGGGAAGTTGAAAACATCCAGGATGGAGGTGGTGCCGTCCAGCGTGACGGTGCCGCCGGCATCCGTGGAGACGGTTACGCGGGTGAATTCGCTGTCGTGGCCGCTGCTGGTGAGGTAATTGTTGGCGGAGGTCAGGGTGTTTCCGGCCAGGGCGCGGACGGTCACATCACTGGCAGTAATGACACGGTCCTCCAGGACGTTGAGGGAGACTCCGGCCTTGGCTGAAGTGAGGGCCTGGCCGGGGAGGAGGCCGCTGGCTTCGCCCGAAGCCATGAGCTGGTTGGCGTCCACGGTCTTGATCTGGGTGCCACGAGTGGTTCCGTCGAAGGTGGTGTTGTAGGAAAAAGAGAGTTCGGCGGTGGTGGAGTCGTTGTTGAAGAGGGCGCCTTCCACGGATTCTAGGGTGAGGCCGTCCTCGGTGGCGCTGCCGGCATTCAACTGCACGCGGGTGGCGTGGTCGTCGGCTTGGCTGGCGAAGCTGTAGAGGGTGGGGCTGGAGAGGGTGAGGGTCTCGGAGCCTGTGTAGGTGTAGGAGCCGCCGTCATTCTTCATCCGGCGGCCCAGGTCGATGATGCGGTCGTGCTGGGTGAATTCGCCGCCGTCTTCGGGAACGCCTTCATCCGGGCGGAGGTAGAAGAGGCGGTTGTTGAGGGCGGTGCCGGTGACCTGGACGGAGAGGGCGGAGGCATCCACCTGGGAACCGGTGAGGTATTCGCTGAAGAAATGGCGCCGGAGCTGGCTGCCGGAGAGCGTTACGTCTTTGACCCCGGTGGAGGTGAAATCGATGTCCAGAGTGGCGGTCTGGCCGGAGGCGTTGAATTGGAAGTTCGAGGCGCTGTCGTAGGTCAGGCGGAGGTTCTGTCCGTTGACGGTGGAATCGTTGATGAAATAGGAGGAGGAATAGCCGCCCAGCTGGGTGCTGACGCCGCCGCTGCCGTAGGTGACGCTGCCGCGCTGGAGAGTGACCCGCGTGGCCTGGCTGTCGGTGTCCGTGCCCCCGCTGACGACAAGGGAGCCGGCTTGCTGGGAGAGCATAAAGCGCCCGGCATCGATCACAGTGGTGCCGGAGAGGGGCCGGTTGCGGATGACCTGGATGTCAAAAGATTCGGAAACCGTGGCCCCAGGGCCCGTCGGATCGAGCGTCCAGGTGGGGGTCAGAGTGGTGCCGTAAGCCACGCCGGTGAGATCGACCGTTCCGGAGACCAAGTGGCTCAGGTTGGCACCGGCGGTGCCCAAGCCCAAATCGTTGACCGAGCTGAAACCGGGGAAGGTGAGCAGGTAGGCGATGTCCGCCTCGCTGGTGTTGGTGACGGTCAGCGTGCGGGTGAGCGAGGGGGTGCTGCCTTCGATCACGCGGACGGTGGTGTAATCGGGAGAAAGCAGCAGGGACGCGCACAGGGGCGTGGGCAGTCCCAGCAGGGTGAGCATCCGGGCCCAGGAAAAAGCGCGCAAAGGCATGCGTTGGGTTTATCGGCAAGCCGTCCCAGAGTCGAGGGGCAATCGCCGCAAAACGCAAGAAGTTGCCCGGTTGTCACAATGGAGAGGGATTGGGGCCACGAAGAGGCGCAGAAGGCGCACAAAGGCGGAAAAGACCGTTTCACGCGAAGGGCGCGAAGGGCGCAAAAGGGGAAGGAGCGGGACAATCTGGAGTGCTCCGATATTTTCGGAGCTTTGGGAGCACGCGGAGCGTGGGGGTGGGAGCACAAAGGGGGAAAAGACCGTTTCACGCGAAGAGCGCGAAGGGCGCAGAAGGGGGAAGGAGCGGGACGATCTGGAGTGCTCCGATGTTTTCGGAGCTTTGGGAGCACGCGGAGCGTGGGGGTGGGGTTGGAGTTGGAGGGGGAATCGCCCGCCCCGTCGATCCGCTCCCTCCCAGAACTCCGAAAGGATCGAGTACTCCAGATGGACGAGGTGGGGAAGGGGGCGGTGGTGGGGTCGGGGTGGCGGGGGGTGGGAGCACGAAAAAACCCCAGCCGGGTGGGCTGGGGTTTTGCAGAAGAGGAAAGGCAAAGATCAGGCAGCGCGCTTGAAGCGGCGGAGGGCGATCAGACCGGCCAGGCCCAGGCCGATGAGGACGTAGGTGGAGGGCTCGGGAATCGGGGCAACTTCTGCAAATGAGGTTGCAACGGTTAGATTTCTGACATACCAGATAGGGGATGCCAGATTGTCATACTCATCTGCCTGACGCAGAAAAATTTCATTTGTGGATGTGCTAGCGTCTGTTCCGGTGATTGATATTGATGGTGCCAATTCGCTGTAGGTGCCAATCCAAAGCGCTGTGCTGTCAGTTGTGGCATTGTAACGAACGACAACCCTGTAATACGATGAGCCCAAGGAGAAAGCTGAGGTAGATGTTGCTGCAGAACTGCCCCCAATAGAAAGTCCGAGGCTGAAATTGTCTCCAGTTTCTTTCGTGATAAAAACTCGGGAGTCAAATCCTGTTCCATCACCGAAACCTGTGAAATATTCTGAACCCGAAGGAAGGCCTACGGGAACAGATAAATCAAATCCGTAGAATACATCACCTGATTGAGCGGTAAACTGCCGATCATAATCCCTATCGCTGGTTCCCATTTCGAGGCCATTGGATGAAGTAATACTAATATGGCTCCCGGTCCCACTGATAGAGGTCCAGCCGGTAAGGGGCATAGTGCCGGTGGCGTTAAATGGCTCGGTCAGCAAAATTGCTGCATTTAAAGCAGGGGTTATCACGAAAATGACCAAAACCAGGGTGAGTATTTTTGAGTTCATATTATTTATTTGAATTTGTTTAGGGTCCTCCCGCGGCATCAACCCTGGGTTGCCCGAAAACCTCGTGAGAACACGATTGATTCGTGGTCTAGCACGTGGCGGGGGATTGCAGATTATGCAACGAAAGTGTGGCGGGTGTCAGCTTGGCGAGCATTAATGGCACTTGAATTTTTGGATTAAGAATCTTTAAAGCATTTATAATCAACTATTTATGTATTACATTGGAGTGTCATTAAGTTAGACGGCAATTGGTGATTATTTTTTCAGTGCCCGATTGCAGTGCCTGTTTTGGGTGGGGGGCGTGTTCCCGGAAATTTACAGTGGGGAGATGGCGGTGGCGCGGGTTTCGGGGCATATTCTGGTCATGGAAGGGTCCCGTTTGCTGCAATTTTCGATTCCGCAGAAGCCGGTGGACCCGGCACATCCGTTTCCCGGCTTCGGCTGGCCGGCGATTTTGTGCGGGCCGATCGCGGATTACGATTACCCGCCGCATACGGGCCCGGCCTCGGTGAATTTCTGCTTCGGCGGGGTGCTCTCGCTGCGCGGGGAGGGGGTGGAGTGGTGTGCGGACTCGACGCGGTATTGCATTGCGGCGCGGCGGGAACCGACGGTGGTGCGGACGCTTTCCAGCCGGAAGGCGCAGCAGGTGGCGTTTTTTTATACCGAGGCGGAGGTGGCAGCGGCTTTGGCCAAGCGGGAGGGGGAGCATCCGCTGGAAGGGGAGGTGGCGGCGTTGGTGGAGACGGTGCGGGAGGCGGTGCGCACGGGGTCGGCCGATGATGCGGCGCTGGAGGAATGGCATGCGCTGATGGCGGTGCTGGTGGCCCCGGGCGTGGAGGAAGCCAAGGCGGGGCGGACGGGGAAGGAGGAGGTGGATGCGCTGGAGGCGGCGCGGCGGGCGATTGAGGCAGACCCGGTGGCGCCGCCGCCGCTGGAGGCGCTGGCAGCGGCGGCGGGGCTGTCGAAATACTATTTTCTGCGGGCATTCAAGCAGCGCTTCCACCGTCCGCCGCACCAATACGCGCTGGCGCGGAAAATGGAGCGGGCGCGGACGATGCTGGCCGCCGGGGAATGCAAGGTGGAGGAGGTGAGCCGGGCACTGGGGTATGCGAGCTGGAGCAACTTTGCCCGGCAGTTCCGCCAGGCCACCGGGGTCACGCCCAAGGAATACCAGATGCTGCCCTTTGCCGGGGCGCGGAGGAAAGGGGGCGTGAGCGGGAAGGGGCGGGAGGGAAGAGGTAAGACCTAGATGGCTTCGGCGATGGCCTGGCCCATGGCCTGGGTGCCGGCTTTCTGGCAGCCCTCGGCCCAGATGTCGGCGGTGCGGGTGCCGGAGGCGATGACGCGCTGCACGGCGGCGCGGATGGCCTGGGCGGCGTCCAGGCGCTGGAAGGAATATTCCAGCATGAGGGCGATGGAGAGGATTTGGGCAATGGGGTTGGCGATGCCTTTGCCGGCGATGTCCGGGGCGGTGCCGCCGCTGGGCTCGTAGAGGCCAAAGGAGCCCTCGGCCAGGGAAGCGCTGGGCAGGAGGCCGAGGGAGCCGGTGGCGGCGGCCACTTCATCGCTGAGGATGTCGCCGAACATGTTTTCGCAGAGCATGACATCGAATTGGCGGGGGTTTTTCATGACCTGCATGGCGGCGTTATCGACATACATGAACTCGAGCTGGACGCCGGGGTAGTCCTGGGCGATGCGTTTGACGGTCTTGCGCCAGAGGAGGGAGCTTTCGAGGACGTTGGCTTTGTCGATGAGATGGACTTTCTTGGAGCGGGCGAGGGCGGCGCGGAAGGCCACGTGGGCGGCGCGCTCGATCTCGTGGGTTTCATAGACGAGGGTGTCGGTGGCGCGCTCGCCGGTGGGGGTGGCTTCGGTCTTCTTGGGCTGGCCGAAGTAGATGCCGCCGGTGAGTTCGCGGACGACGAGGATGTCGAAGCCGCCGGGCATGAGTTCGTTTTTGATGGGGGAGGCGTTGACCAGCTCGGGGTAGCAGATGGCGGGGCGGAGGTTGGCGTAGAGGCCGAAGATTTTGCGGAGGGGGAGGAGGGCGGCGCGCTCGGGCTGTTCGTTGGGGGGCAGGGATTCCCATTTGGGCCCGCCGACGGAGCCGAAGAGGATGGCCTCGCTGGCGTGGCAGGTAGCGATGGTTTCTTCCGGCAGGGCTTTTCCGGTGCGGTCAATGGCGATGCCGCCGACGAGCGCCTCGGTGAACTGGGGCTGGAGCTGGAAGCGCTCGGCCACTTTGCGGAAGACGAGGAGGGAGGCATCCATGACTTCGGGGCCGATGCCGTCCCCGCTGAGCACTGCGATTTTCATAAGGGAGGGGACAGTAGAGTGTGGGAGAGAGGGGGCAAAGCGGAAAAATCCGTGATTTACCGCGAAGGACGCGAAGAGCGCGGAGAGGAACTTGGGGAGGGGCATGAACGGGGGTGTCATCACGTTTATAGCCTATCTGGATAACTCGCGTGGCCCGCGCTGGAGGTCAAAAAGCCGCCGCGCGAGGCGCGAGGAGGGAGCATATCGGAAGCGATACGTGACCGACGAGCAACGTGGCGGGGCGGCTTTTTGGCCCCAGCCCAGA
>Ga0209172_10005796_pt1 | contig 14521 bp, 13 predicted proteins | sample LarsenN4metaG_FD_184113 | JGI IMG/M metagenome (GOLD analysis project Ga0209172, IMG submission 184113) | Hot spring sediment bacterial and archeal communities from British Columbia, Canada, to study Microbial Dark Matter (Phase II) - Larsen... ... | reverse complement strand
CGTATGCAGCTCCAGACCCAGGACAGTGACACTTTCAAAAACCCGTTAGGGTGACAGGATCACTGGCCTACGACAGCCCACGAATCGCGCCGCCTAAACTGTTACCCGGGGCGCCATCGTCGCGCCATGTAGGATGGTACCAGAGCAGACCCCCATCCTGGTGCCCCGGAGGAGTACCGGTGAGCCCAACGTCCAAGCGGGAGTATATCCGCGCGATCTCCCAGCGCTACCGCACCGCGTCGCGCCTGGCCAAGCAGCACATCCTCACGGAGTTCTGTGCCACGACGGGCTACCACCGCAAGGCCGCCATCCGGGTCCTGAACAGGCCCCCAGGCGCCCAGACCCGTCAGCGGCGGCGCCGGCCCCCAACCTATGGGACGCAAGCCATCGCCACCCTGGCCGCCATCTGGGAGGCGGCGGGCTACCCCTGGTCGGTCCGGCTCAAGGCTCTGTTGCCCCTGTGGCTCCCCCGGGCCAAGCAGCGGTTCGCGATCACCCCTCGGGTGGAGCAGCAGGTGCCCTCCATCAGCCCCCGGACCATCGACCGCCGCCTCCAGGCCAAGAAGACTCAACTCCGGCGCCGCCTCTACGGCCGCACCAAGCCCGGCACCCTGCTCAAGCACCACATCCCCATCAAGACCGAGCATTGGGATGTGACCTCCCCCGGCTTCGCAGAAGCTGATCTCGTCTCCCCCTCCGGGAATGCCGCCGACGGAGAGTTCGTCTACTCGCTGCATCTCACCGACATCCACTCCACCTGGGTCGAGACCCGGGCCCCCCTCGGACGAGGCCAAACCGCCGTCCTGCACGCCCTGGAGGAGATGGCTCAGGTCCTCCCGTTTCCCCTCCAAGGCCTGGACTCCGACAACGGCTCCGAGTTCATCAACCACCATCTCTGGCGGTACGGCCAGACCCACGGCATCCAGTTCACCCGCGGCCGGCCCTACAAGAAAGACGACAACGCCAACATCGAGCAGAAGAACTGGACGCATGTCCGCAAGCTCCTGGGCTGGGATCGCTACGACTCCCACCAGGCCCTGGAGGCGATCAACGACCTCTACCGCAACGAGCTCAGGTTCATGATGAACCTGTTCCAGCCCTCGGTGAAGCTCGTCCGAAAAGTCCGCGTCGGTTCCCGCCTCCGACGCGTCTACGATCGCCGCCTTGCAACATCTGCGAGCGCACCTGGATCCCTTCGCTTTGGCCGAGACCATCGATCGCAAGCTGCAACGAATCTACAGACTGGCCAACCACCTGCAGAGCCCGCGGATCGCGCCCGCAAGTAGACCACTCCTCGCCTCGGGCTGCATGACGCAAAGCCCCTCCCGGCACCCACGGCGACGCCAAGAGGCGGTGGCAGCAGCGGGAGGGACGAGGGAACGGGTATCCACTACTCCTCCCCTTGCCTCGGTAACACCTTAGATGGCGCGATGATACCGGGCCGGGTAACGACTACAAATGGCTTGACAGGGCCCAAGATTATGCACGTTCTGCCGCAATGCGGCTGGGCCAAACCTCGCCGCCTGCCGGCAGGCGAGGCGCCACGACCAGCCGACGGGATCTATCTGAGCATGGATCGCCGCCGACAGGAGAGTGTGCCGCCGAAAGCGCCAATATTTCGACAATCACATGGAGGGTGCTGGCATGTGTGGACCTGTGGTGATGGAAGCCGTGCAACAGAGCACAATTCATCCCAGCAGCAGTTCGATGACGCGGCGGACCGCGCCGAAGGTGGGAGTCACGGGGGCCGGGAGCGCGCCGGCGCGGACGAGGGATTCGGGATCCTTCAGGCCGTGCCCCGTGAGGATGCACACCGCGGTCTCGCCGTTGAACGGCCGAGCCGCCGCCACCTGCTGCAGTCCGGCCAGTCCGGCCGCCGAGGCCGGTTCCACCAGGAGGCCCTCCTCGGCGGCCAGCTGCTCTAGGGCCGCGAGGATGGCCTCGTCGCTCACCTTCATAAACCGTCCGCCGGACTCGCGCACCGCGGTAACGGCTCCCTGCCAGCTGGCGGGATTGCCGATACGGATTGCGCTGGCCACGGTCTGCGGGTGCTCCACGGGGCGGCCGTCCACCAGCGGGGCCGCGCCCGCGGCCTGCACGCCCAGCATCCGGGGCCGCGAATTGATGCGACCGGCGGCGTGGTATTCGACAAACCCGCGCCAGTAGGCGGTGATGTTACCGGCATTCCCGACGGGCAGGGCCAGGAGATCCGGGGCCCGGCCGAGGACGTCACAGATCTCGAAGGCCGCCGTCTTCTGTCCCTCCAGGCGGTGCGGGTTGACCGAGTTGACCAGGGCGAGGCCCAGGCGTTCGCTCACCTCGCGCGTCACCGCGAGCGCGGCGTCGAATCCCCCGTCGACGGCGACCAGCCGCGCGCCGTGCGCGAAGACCTGCACGAGTTTGCCCTGCGCCACACCCTCCGCCGGCAGGACGATCAGGCAGGGCAACGCCGCACGGGCGCCGTAGGCGGCCGCGGAGGCCGCCGTGTTGCCCGTCGAGGCGCAGACGACGGCGCGGCTGCGGGCCTCCAGCGCCTTGGAGACCGCCACGGTCATGCCGCGGTCCTTGAACGATCCCGTGGGGTTGGTGCTTTCCAGTTTGAAGAAGAGGCGCAGGCCAAGCCGCGGGCCCACCCGGGTGGACTCCAGGAGCGGTGTGTTGCCTTCGAGCAACGTGACCACGGGGGTTGCTGCTGTGACGGGGAGCCACTCCCGGTAGGCCGCGATGACACCGGGCCACATAACAACTCCGCTTCGGTGGCAGGCTGGGGCCTTCCTCCGGCGGGTACTACCATGGCAGCGGCCCGGCGGATGCTACCATGGCAGCGGCGACGGTAGATGGAGTTTGGCGCGCACCTGCCGGTAATCGACTTCGACGGGCGCCCCTGGTCGCTCCGCCGCCTGGCGGCCTTCGCGGCGGCGGCGCGGCGTCTCGGGTTTGCCGCGCTCTGCGTCAACGATCACCTGGTCTGGCCGCGCCCGTGGCTGGACAGCCTCACCGCGCTCGCCGCCGTGCTGGAGGTATCGGCGCCGCTCGCCCTCATCACCTCCATCCTGCTCCCGGTCGTGCGCGGCCCGGTGGCCCTGGCCAAGAGCCTGGCGGCGCTCGACCTCCTCTCCGGCGGACGGCTGGTCGTCGGCGTGGGCCCGGGCTCCTCGCCGTGCGACTACGCCGCGGTCGGGATCCCCTTCGCGGAACGCTGGCCGCGGTTCGACGAATCCGTGCGCGTGCTGCGGGCGCTGCTGGTTCGGGGGGAACCAGAGTTCCGGGGGAGATTCTATTCGACCGAGGGCATCGTGCTGGAACCAGCGCCGGCCCAGAGCCCTGGGCCGGCGATATGGGTCGGCAGTTGGGGATCGGAAGCGGGTCTGCGGCGCGCGGCGCGCCTGGGCGACGGCTGGCTGGCGTCCGCCTACAACATCACACCGGAACGATTCGCCGCAGCCTGGCACCGGCTGAACGACCTGCTCAGAGCCGCGGGCAGGGATCCGACGCGGTTCCCCAACGGTCTCTCCACGATGTACTGCTACATCACAGAGGACCGCGCCGCCGCCGACCGCATGCTCCGCGAGGTCCTGGCCCCGGCCCTCCGGAGGCCCGCGGCCGATCTGGCGGAGCAACTCTGCTTCGGCCCGCCGGAGGTCTGCGCGGCCAGGCTCACCGCCTATCGGCGGGCCGGCGCGCAGCGGGTGTTCCTCTGGCCGGTCGCGGACGAGGAGACGCAACTGGAACTGCTCATGGAGCGGGTGGCACCCGAGGTCGTGCGCCGCGACTAGGTCGGCTCGGACCGGCCCGCGGAAATCCGGGCCACCGCCTGGGCGATCCGGCGGGTCCGCGTCTCGGGGCGCCTAGCCTCCGTGATCCATTCGACGTACTCGCGGCGGTAGGGGTAGAAGAGATGGGCGAGGGTGCGCAGTGGTACTCTCCTCCCCTGAAATGCCCCCTCGCCTCGGGCAGCTTGATAGGCAATGGTGCTTCCCAGAAAGGCCAGATCTGCCCGTTTCTCGCCGATACGAAGGGCGGCGTCTACAAACGAGGGAGTCGTCTCCGCGGTTGCCTCGACATCCGGCAAGCTCCGGGCGATCAGTCGGGCAAGGCCCTCGCCCAGGGGAAGCAATTCTGCTCCCTCGGCCCGGCAGCGACGGAAAGGCGGGTTCTCGGTGCTGCCGACACAAGGTCAAGTGGGGGAAGAAGAAGGAGCAGAGCTAGGAGGGTCAACAAGACCGACCGGTCTACCTTCGTCCTTCTCCTAACCTCCATGTCGCCAAGAACGGCGCGTTGTGATTCCGATCACCCTCTCTAGATCAGCGCGCCTGTCGCATAGGCAGACCCGCTACCGCACATGGTCAGCACGATCCCGATCGCCCGTGTAGATGCCTTTCAGCCGTTTCGGAGGCGTTTTGCAGAGATATCCGTCTCAGTTCCTGTATTCCTCCCACCAACTCATGAGGTCTTGGGCACTCTGACCGGGACACTCGGGTCGTTCGTGTGGAGTTCGTCTGACTCGGGGAGTCCGTCGCCGGAAGGTCGAGCCGCAGATTGCCTGGCCAGGAATGGTCGGGGCGCCCGGATTTGAACCGGGGACCTCCTGGTCCCAAACCAGGCGCGCTACCAGGCTGCGCCACGCCCCGCCGCGTCCCACGCTAGCAGAACACCCCTACCCGGTCAAACGCCCCTGGCGTGCGGTGGCGTCAGGGCTTCAGCATGAATCGCGCCGTCGCTGTGGTACCGGAGGCGAGGGTGATCTTCCACTGCCATTCCCCCAGCCGTTCCCTGGCCGGCGCGCCTTCGGGTTCGATCGCGTCGTACCTCCGGAGCCTGTCCGGGAGTTGCCCGCTGCCCACAGAGAGGGGCAGCACCCACACGACGGTGTACCTCAGGATGGAGCCGACCCGCTCTCGGAGAAGTAGACGCTCCGTGTGGACGGTGGCGCCCGTCGGATCCACAAGTTCGGACGTCATCACCATGTCCCGGTCCACCCGGTCGATTTGAGCATACAGAACGAGGTACTGGTCGGCCGCCGAGAAGTCCCAGCCGCAGGAGACCGGTCGGAACGTCGACCCGCGAGCTCCCAGATCCTGCAGGTACACGTCGCGACAGACGTATTGCGTGACCGATGCCGCCACCGCCACGGGCGCCCGCCATGGGCCAAAGCCCACCAGCAAGACCGCCAGTGCCACCAGCACGATCTTCTTCATGATGATCGCCTCCTCGGGTGGCAGCGTACCGTTCAGGCTTCGGGGCGATCAGAGGCTGGCGTCCCATTTAGCCAGCGGGTCTGTCCCGAAAAGTCGGGAAGCGCTAAATCGGGCGGGTCCCACAGGAGTCCAGGGACAACTCGGGGAAACAGACCACCCATCCCCGCCGGGTCATCGCGGAGGTCATGCCATGCCCATTGATGTCCAGCGCTTCCTTGAGGAGTACACCGATGCGTACCTGGCCTTCTATCCCACGGCCGCCGCCGGGATGGGGCTCCACCAGTACGATGGGCAAATCGGCGAGTACTCGCCCGCGGCGATAGCCGTGCGGGTGCGGACGCTCGAGGAATTCCGCCGACGCCTCGTCGCCCTGGACCGGGCCCATCTCTCCCCCCAGGAGCAGCTGGACCTGGCCCTCGTGGAGCGCTCGCTCGAGTCGGAGATGTTCAACTGGACAGAACTGCGCGACCACGAGCGCAACCCGCTCGCCTTCAACTACCTGCTGGACGTGACGCAGTACATCAAGCGGAGCTACGCGCCCCTCCCCGAGCGCACGGCGGCTCTGGTGGCCCACCTGGAAGGTGTGCCCGGACTCCTGGCCGACGTGCGGGCTCACCTGGGGCAGCGGCCGCTGCCCAAACCGATTGTGGAAACCGCCCTGGAGGTCTACCGGGGGTACGTCTCCTTCTACGAAGAAAGCCTGCCGCCGGCCCTGGACGCGCTGGACGACCCGCCGCTCTATGAGCAGTTCCTGCGCGCCCGGGACGCCGCCGCGGGAGCCGTGCGGGAGTTCCTCGCCTGGCTCGAAAGCGACGCGGCGCCGCGGGCCACGGCCGAGTTTGCCATTGGGGAGACACTGTACCGGCGGATGCTGGCGACGTCCGAACTCATCGATGAGCCGCTCGACCGCCTCCTAAAGCTGGGCGAAGAAGAACTCCGCCGCAATCAAGATGCCCTCGAGCGCGCGGTGCGGGAGATCGACGGCAGCACAAGTGCGGCGGAGGTCATCCGGCAGTTGGGGCGGGAGCACCCCGCCGAGCAGGCGCTCCTGCTGGAGACCAGGGAAGTACTGGAGGGCCTCCGCGCCTTCCTCGTGGAGCGGGACCTGGTGACGATCCCCACGGAGGTCCGGCCTATCGTGGAGGAGACGCCGCCGTTTGCCCGCTGGGCCTTCGCCATGATGGACACGGCGGGACCCTTCGAGGAGGTGGCCACCGAATCGTATTACTACGTCACCCCTCCCGAGCCGGCGTGGAGCCCCGACCAGAAGGAGGAGTGGTTGAGCCAATTCGGCTATCACGGCCTCAAAGTCACCAGCGTCCACGAAGCCTACCCCGGGCATTATGTCCACTTCCTGCACGTGCGGCGCGCGCCGTCGCGTCCCGCCCGCGTCTTCACCTCCTATTCCTTCGTCGAGGGCTGGGCGCACTACGCAGAGGAGCTCATGGTCGAGCAGGGACTAGACCCCCGGCCGCAATTCCGGGTGGCCCAACTGGTGGAGGCGCTCGTCCGCAACGTCCGCTATCTCGCCGCCATCCGGATGCACGCCGAGGGCCTCCCGCTGGAAGCGGCCACGCAGATGTTCCGGGACCACGCCTACATGGAGGAACTACCCGCGCGCAAGGAAGCGGTGCGCGGGACCTTTGATCCGGGATATCTGAATTACCTGCTGGGGAAGCTCATGATCAGGAAGCTCCGGGCCGACTACCAGACGGCGCAGGGCGGCGCGTTCTCCCTGCGTGGCTTCCACGACGCTCTGCTCGGATTGGGTGCCCCGCCGGTCCCGCTCGCCCGGCGGGCGCTGCTGGCCTCCCGCGGGGGCGCCGTGCTGTAGGTCATGCAGGCGGGCTTATTCATCGAACCGCAGTTTGGCTTCTCCTACACGCGGGTCCGCGACCTCGCCCGCGAGGCTGAGGCCGCCGGTTTCACGCACCTGTGGGTTTCGGATCATTTCTTCCTCGACCCCAAGCAGCCAGCGCTGGACTGCTTGGAAGCGTGGACGCTGCTGGCGGCGTTGAGCCAGGTGACCGGATTGCGGCTGGGGACGCTGGTGACCAGCCAGTCCTACCGCCACCCCGCCTTACTGGCCAAGATCGCCGCGGGTCTGGATGTCATGACCGGCGGGCGGCTGGAATTCGGGGTCGGCACGGGATGGAAGGAAGTCGAGTACACCGCCTACGGGATCCCCTTCCCCTCGGCGGACGTCCGGGTGGGGCAACTGATCGACACGCTGGAGATCGTTCGCGCCATGTGGACCGCGGAGCGGGCCACCTACCACGGACGGTACTACGCCGTGCAGGATGCGCCCTGCGCGCCCAAACCCCTCCAGCGACCGCACCCACCGATTCTAATCGGGGCGCTCCGGCCCAGGATGCTCCGGGTGGCCGCGCGCTACGCGGACGCCGTCAACTTTCGCAACTTCTTCCTGGGTCCCCCGGCCTATGGCGGAATGCTGGCCCGGCTCCGCGCGGCCTGCGACCGGGAAGGGCGGCCGTACGAAGCGATCCGCAAGACCCACACCAGTTACACGATCATCGGCCGGACCAAGGCCGAGGTCGACGACATCGTGAAAGGCCCGGCCTCCCGCTGGGGGCCGGCGGCCGCCGAGCGACTGGCCGGGGCAACCATCGGCACGCCGGCGGTGGTGCGGGAGCGCCTGGCGGCCTACCGCGACCTCGGCGTCGCGCAGGTAATTTTTCTCTTCCCGTACGGCCGTGAAGGCGAGATGCTCCGGCTGATCGGCGAGGACGTCCTGCCCGGACTGGGTTAGCCTTCCGGGGCTGTCGGCGTTCCTGCGGAATCCGTTGCACTGCTCGGAGCGGGCCCGGCCTTAGCCGGAGCGGCTGGTCGGGCGGGTTTGGCTGCGGCTTCCCGCGCCAGTTCGGTCGTCCGCGGCGGCCGCTGCCCTTCCTGGCCGAGGAAATCGGCGGCCAGGTGCCGGCGAAGTAAGTCTCTGATCTCATCGACCTTCTGCGGGTCGCCAGCGCGGCCCTGGACGACGGCGTCCCTGTTGATCCGGTAGGTCATCAGGCGTTGGCCGTCGGAGACCTGAATGAAGGGGTGGCCTTTTGAATCCTCCAGAACCAGGACCCGCGCCCGGATTCCCAGGTCCTCCAGCACACCGGCCACGCGGTCCCGCACCCACTGTCGTTTGGCGTCCAGCAGTTGTCCCGGGCTGGCGAAGGTCTGGGCGATGGTCCGGCCCTGCAGCGGGTTGGGATCGAGCACGGGAGCCGCGGCGCGGGCCGGGGCCTCGGCGCGCTTCTTGCGGACCTGTTCCTGCAGTTCGGCGACGATATCGACAACGGCGGCGAGGAAGGCGAAGAAGTAGATCACGAAGACCGCCAGGGTGAGGGACCAGTAGCGCAGGAACGGCTTCAGGACCTCCGGCATACCTCCGCGGCCTCCTTGGTGTCCGACCGCCTGCCCGCTGCCCGCGCGAGCGCGACGGAGTTGCCACGCATCCCCAGGGAATTATAATGGAGGAACCTCTTTTGACGAACCCCACAAAGGGGGGACAGGCGATGGGCCGGCCGATCTGGAAGGGCTATCTCACCTTCGGGCTGGTGACGATCCCGGTGAGACTGCACACGGCGGAAGACCCTCAGGACGTGCACTTCCGCCTCCTGCACAAGACCTGCGGGACCCCGATCCAGAACCGCCGCTGGTGCCCGCTGGACGAAACCATCGTGCCGTACGAAGACACCGTCCGCGGCTTCGAGGTGAGCAAGGGGCGGTACGTCTCCGTCACCGCTCAGGAACTGGAGAGCGTCCCGGTGGAGACGACGGAATCGCTGAACATCGCGCAGTTCGTGGATCTGGAGGAGATCGATCCGCTCTACTTCGACAGGTCCTACTTCGTGGCGCCGGACGAGGGCGGCGCCAAGGCCTTCGCCCTCCTGCGGGAGGCCATGCGCGAGGCGGGCAAGGTGGCCGTCGGCAAGGTCGTCCTCCGGGAGAAGGAGCACCTGGTGGCGGTGCGGCCCTACCGGGAGGGTCTGGTGATGTCCACCCTCTTCTACGCCGACGAGATTCGCGCGCTGGAGGAGATCGAAGACCTCGCCGCCGCACCGCGCCTTCATCCCAACGAGCGCAAGATGGCCATGCAGTTGATCGAAGGGCTGACCGCGGAGTTCCGCCCGGAAGAGTTCAGGGATGAATATCGCGAGAAGCTCCTGCAGGTGCTCAAGGCGAAGGCCGAGGGCGCCGCGGCACCGGCGCGGGCCGTGCCCAAGCCGGAGAAGGTCGTGGACCTGATGGACGCGCTGCGCCGCAGCCTGGAGCAGGCGCGCCGCAGCCGGCCGCAGCCCCAGCCGGTCCGGCGGGAAGCCTCCCGCACCCAGGCCGCGGCCGCCCTGCACGAGCGCCGCCGTTAGCCGGTCCCGCCGGCGGCGGTCCAGGACGACCCGGGGTCCGCACGATGGCCGCCCACCTCTACGTCGGCACGTCCGGGTTCAGTTATCCGGAGTGGCGCGGGAGTTTCTACCCCGCCGACCTCCCCGCCAAAGAGATGCTCCGGCACTACAGCCGCGTCTTCTCGACGGTGGAGCTGAACAACACCTTCTACCGGTTCCCCCGGGCCGCGCAGGTGACCGAGTGGCGCACCGCCACGCCGCGGGGCTTCCGCTTCAGTGTGAAGGCCAACAAGATCATCACCCACAACCGCCGGCTGCGCGATGTCGAGGACCTGGTGCGCCTGCAGCTCGAGCGCCTCGCCGAGTTCAAGGACCGGGCGGGGCCCCTGCTGATCCAGTTGCCCCCCTCCCTGCAGCGCGACCTCCCCCGGCTGCGGGACTTCCTCTACCTGCTGCCCCCCGGTCGATGGACCGTCGAGTTCCGGCATCCCTCCTGGCATACGGCGGAGATCTATGCGCTCCTGGAGGAACACCACACCGCGCTGGCGATCATGGAGTCCGACGAGGATGCGCCGGTGCTGGAGTTCGTCGGTCCCTTCGCCTACCTGCGGTTGCACCGCTACCATTACGAGCCGGCGGCGCTGCAGGCCTGGGGACAGCGGGTCGCGGCCGAACTGGCGCGGGGGCGTGATGTCTATGCCTATTTCACCCACGAGGAAGGCACCCCCGGCCCGGCCTACGCCCGGCAGTTCCGCGACCTGGTGACGGCCGAATGAGCGCTCCCCCACTGGAGGAGTACCGCCGGAAGCGCCGGTTCGACCGCACCCCCGAGCCGACGGGCGCCGCCCGCGACCGCGCCGGGGCGCTGCGCTTCGTGATCCAGGAGCACCATGCCACGCGCTTCCACCACGACTTCCGCCTGGAGATGGCCGGCGTGTTGCGTTCCTGGGCGGTGCCCAAAGGCATCTCCCTCGACCCCGACGACAAACGCCTGGCGGTGGCCGTGGAGGATCACCCGCTGGAGTACATCGACTTTGAGGGGGTCATCCCGGAGGGCAACTATGGGGCGGGCGCGGTCATGGTCTGGGACCGCGGCACCTATGAACCGTTGGAGGGTGACCCGGACGAGGGGTTCCGGCGGGGAAAGCTCACGGTGGTCCTGCACGGGCAAAAGGTCCGAGGCGAGTTCCACCTGGTCCGCACCCGCATGGCCGGCCGCGGGAAGGCGGAGGACGGGAACCAGTGGCTGCTCTTCAAGAAGCGGGACCCCGACGGAGTGGCGGGCTGGTCGCTTCCCAAACCCTCGCGTTCGGTGAAGTCGGGCCGGACGATCGAGGAGATCCGCCGCGACGAACCGGCGCGGTGGACGGTTCAAGCCGAAAAGGAGAAACCCGCGAAGATGCCGCCCGCCCTGCGGCGCCTGCGGGTGGAGAAACGGGGACGGGACGCGCTCCCGCGGAGTGTCCAGCCGATGCTGGCCAAGCTCATCGCCGAGCCGTTCGACGACGGCGGGTGGTTCTTCGAGCCCAAATGGGACGGGGTCAGGGCCATCGCCATCGTCGCGCGCCGGGGCGCGGAATGCAGCGTGGTGCTGCAGAGCCGCAGCCTCAACCAGATCAACCGTCAGTATCCCGAGGTCAGCGATGCCCTGTACCAGGCCGGGCTTCCCGATGTCGTCCTGGACGGGGAGATCATTGCGCCGGACGCGGCGGGACGGCCGAGTTTTCAGCGGCTGCAGCAGCGCATCAATCTGCGGGCCAGCCTGGACATCGAGACGCTGCGCGCGCAGATCCCGGCCGTCTACTACGTCTTCGACATCCTCCACTACAACGGGTGGGACCTGATGAATCGCCCGCTGCAGGAGCGCCGCCGGATCCTGGAAGCCGCGCTTCGGCCCGGCGATGTGCTGCGCGTCTCGGCCGCCTTCGCCGGGGACGGCCGCGCCTTCTACCGGGCGGCCCAGGATCAGCGGCTGGAAGGCATCATGGGCAAGCGCCGCGACAGCATCTACGAGCCGGGCCGGCGCACCGGAGTGTGGGTGAAGATCAAAGTGCGCAAGACCCTCTACGCGGTGGTCGGCGGCTACACGCGGGGACGGCGGGGCCGGAGCCGCCACTTCGGCGCGCTGCTCCTCGGCCTGTACGATGGGCCCGGCCAGCTCCGGTACATCGGCCATGTCGGCGGCGGGTTCAAGGATCAGGACTTGAAGGAGATCCTGGCGCTGCTGCAGCCGCTGGAACAGCCGCAGCACCCGTTCGCGGCGGAGCCGCAGACCAACGAGCCGGCCACCTGGGCGGCGCCCCAGACCGTCGTCCAGGTCGAGTACCTGGAGTGGACGGAAGACGGACTGCTGCGGTTCCCCGTGTTCAAGGGCCTCGCCCCGGAGGTGCCACCGGTCGCCTGCCGGCTGGAGGAGGTCCGCCCGCCGCAGATTCCCGACGAGCGGCCGGCCCCGGCATCCGCGGCGCCGGTCTCGCCCCTGGAGCAGCGGCTGCTTCGGCTGCGCCTGCCCGTCGAGTTCACCAATCTGGAGAAGATCTACTGGCCGGAGCTGAAGCTGACGAAAGGCGACCTGATCGAATACTACCTCAACGTCCACACGGCGCTGCTCCCCTACCTGCGGGACCGGCCCCTGACGCTCCGCCGCTTTCCCGACGGCATCCACGGCGAGAACTTCCATCAGAAGGACTACCCCGACGCTCCGCCGTTCGTCACGATCGCCCGCGTCTGGACGGACACCCACAAGACGACGAACGTGGCGCCGGTCTGCAATGACCTGGCCACTCTGCTCTGGCTGGCGCAACTCGCCGACATCGAGATGCACGCCTGGTACAGCCGGGTGACCCCGGCCCGGCGTGGGGAAGGTCACGGCGAGCCGCCGCACACCGACTTCGCCTCCTCGGAAGAGGCGCTGCGCGGCAGCGTCCTCAACTTCCCGGATCAGCTGGTCTTTGACATCGATCCCTACATCTTCCCGAAGGGGCAGAAGCCGCGGACCGGTCCCGGGGAGAAGGATCCGGAGTATTCGCGCACGGGCTTCCATGCGGCCGTCGAGGCCGCCCTCCTGCTGCGGAAGGTCCTGGAGAAACTGGGTCTGCAGGTCCTGGTGAAAACGACCGGCAAGACCGGCCTGCACCTGTACGTGCCGATCGCCCGCCGGTACACCTACGACGAAACGCACGCCTTCGCCAAGACGATCTGCCAGTACCTGGCCGATCGGCACCCCAGGCGGCTCACGACCGAGTGGGCGGTGGACCGGCGGGTGGGCAAGGTCTTCCTCGACTACAACCAGAACCGCCTCGGCGCGACGCTGGCCAGCGCCTACAGCCTCCGGCCCTCCGTACAGGCGACCGTCTCCACACCGGTGACCTGGCGGGAACTCGAGCGCGGTCTCGACCCGTTGACCCTGACCTACGCCACTGTTCCGAAGCGGCTGGCCAAGCAGGGCGACCCCTGGAAGGACAGCGGCAAGATCCGCCAGCGCCTCGAAGAGGCGATCCGCGCGGCCGCGAAGACCTAGCGCGGCCTGAGGCTACCCGGGATTCCCCGCCAGCGTGGCCAGGTAGGCCCGCGCCGCCTGCACGGCACGGGCGCGATGGCTGATCCGGTCCTTCACCGCGGGGCCCAGTTCGGCCATCGTCTTACCGTATTCGGGAACCAGGAAGATCGGATCATAGCCAAAGCCTTCCGCCCCGGCGGGGGCGTCGCCGATGCGCCCCTCGACCACACCTTCGAACGTCCGCACCGTCAGGTCCGGGAACGCGACGGCCAGCACCGCGCGGAAGCGCGCGGTACGGCGTTCGGGCGGCAGACCGTCCAGGCGGGATAAGACCGCAGCGTTGCGCTCCGCGTCGGTGGCCTCGTCCCCCAGCCAGCGGCTGGAGTGCACGCCGGGTGCGCCCGCCAGCGCGTCCACCTCGAGGCCGGAATCATCCGCCAGCGCCACCTGCCCGGTGGCCCGGGCGACCGCCAGGGCCTTGCTCACCGCGTTGTCGGCATACGTGGCACCGGTCTCGGGGAGCGCTCCGATCTCGGGGTAATCCAGCAGCGACCTCACCTCCAGGCGCAGCTCTCCCAGCAGGGCGGTGAGTTCGCGCACCTTGCCCGGGTTGCGGGTGGCCAGGACGATGGTGAGCGGGACGGTCAAGCGCTAGCGCGGGATCGCCGACAGCACGTCGGCGAGGGCGGCTTTTTGCGCGCCGATCAGGGTTTTGATGCCCTTCTCGGCCAGCGCCAGCAGGGTGAGCATCTCCTGGCGGGTGAACGGAAGCCCCTCCGCCGTCCCCTGGATCTCGACCAGACGGCCCGACTCGGTCATCACCAGGTTCATGTCCACGCGGGCCCGCGAATCTTCCTTGAAATCCAGATCCAGCACCAGGTCGTCATCCACGATGCCCACACTGGTCGCAGCGATGAACTCGCGCAGCGGCCACCAGCCCAGTGCGCCGGTCTTCCGCAGCAGGTGCAGGGCGTCCACCAGGGCAACGAACGCGCCGGTGATGGCCGCCGTCCGCGTCCCGCCGTCGGCCTGCAGGACGTCGCAGTCGATGAGGATGCTGCGCTCCCCCAGTTTCTGCAGATCCACCGCTGCCCGCAGCGAGCGGCCGATCAGGCGCTGGATCTCCTGCGTTCTCCCCGACGGCCGCCCGGTCTCGCGGGGGGTGCGCTCCGGCGTGGCGCGGGGCAGCATCGCGTACTCCGCGGTCACCCACCCCTGCCCCCCGCCGCGCAGCCAGGGGGGAACCCGTTCCTCCACGGTGGCGGTGCAGATGACGCGGGTGGCCCCTAGCGTGATCAGCACCGAGCCCTCGGCGTGTGGGATGTACTGCCGGGTGATTGCAATCGGCCGCAGTTCATCGGACTGCCGGCCGTCCGGGCGGGCCATCGCGCCACTCCCTAGACGTCGTAGACGTGCAGTTCTCTGGCGATGAGGATTCGACCGCCGAACTCCTTCGCCGCCGCCGCGGC
>Ga0209172_10005795_pt1 | contig 14525 bp, 8 predicted proteins | sample LarsenN4metaG_FD_184113 | JGI IMG/M metagenome (GOLD analysis project Ga0209172, IMG submission 184113) | Hot spring sediment bacterial and archeal communities from British Columbia, Canada, to study Microbial Dark Matter (Phase II) - Larsen... ... | reverse complement strand
CGTCGAGGCCGGCCGCGAAGGCCAGCACGACATGTTCGGCGCGCAAAAGCCGCTGGAAACCGGCGACACGGTATCGGTCGGCATCTCCGAGGACGCGCTGTACGCCGACTTCGGCAAGCAGCTCGGCGGCCGCACCCGCTTTGCGGCCAACCTTGGCCGCCTGGTCAACCTCGGCTTCCTCAACCGCCGCAACAAGTGGCTGGAAGAAGGCCCGATGCTGGACCTGATGATCGACTACGCTGCGCTGGCGCCGCGCATCATCGAAGGCGCGCTGGCCGACGTGCTCGGCCGCCGCCAGGCCTTGCTGCAGGAGGCAAGCGAAACGACAACGTTGGCCGCAGAAACCGGCAACAGCCAAGTGGAGAACGCCTGATGTTCCAGATGAAATCGGTAGAAATGGTGCACTGGGACTTCTGGCAGCGGCTGACCGTGCCGCTGGACGCGCAGATCGTCACCATCATCGGCCCCAACGGCTCCGGCAAGACCACGCTGCTGGACGCGCTGCGCACGCTGCTGGCGATCAAGTGCTCCGGCAAGCGCGACTACAAGCGCTACGTGCGCAACAACCGCGAGCCGTTCGCCTTTCTCAAGGGCGTGGTCGCCAATCCGCGCCGCCTCAACGGCGGGCTGTACCCGACACCGTTCTTCCCGTTGCTGAGCGAGGAAGTCACCCTGCTGTGCCGCATCAAGAAACAGGGCGGCGACTGGGTGCGCCACTACGCCATCGCCGAGGGTGACGTGGCGCTGGACAGCGCGGTGGCTGATTCGGCACTGGCGTGGCTGGGGGTGCAGGAATACCGTCGCCGCCTGGAAGCGGCCGGTCTCACCGCCGCCGTCGGCGAAGTGCTGGCGCTGGAGCAGGGCGACACCGACAAGCTCACCGAATACACGCCCAAGCAGCTGCTGGATCTGGTGTTCCAGGTGTTCGGCGACAAGGACGTGCTCGACAACTACCAGCACGCGCGTGACGAACAGCGCGCCGCGGAGGCCGAGCTGAACGCGCTGTCGCAGCAGCAGGAGGCGCTGGAAGTGCGCGTCGAGGCGATGAAGACGCGCGCCAACCGCTATCTGGAGTGGACCGGCCTGCACAAGCGCGTCACCCGCCTGCGCGACGAGGCCTTGCCGGTGCTGGGCCTGATCGACGGCCGCAGCGCCATCGCCCGGCAATGGGGCGATTACCGCCGCGTGCAGCACGATTACCTGAACGTCAGTGCCGACCACCGCGCCACCTTGCAGCTGATGGCCACGCTGCGCCGCGCCGAGAGCGAGGCGCAGGCCGCCCGCGCCCAGGCCGACAGCGAGCGCCACCACGCGCAGCAGGCCTTCATGCACGCCCGCGACGCGCTGCGCGACGTGCAAAGCCAGCTCAAGGAGCGCGACCGGCTGCAGGCGCTGGCCGGCCAGCAATACGGTGACGACGCCGCCACGCTGACGCAAAGGTTGGCCGCACTGCGCCACGACGCCGACACCCTGCGCGACAGCCTGCGCGCCGCCAAGCGCGAGCGCGACGAGCACGGCGCCGAACTGGCGGCGCTGGAAAGCGGCAAGCCGCGTGCGCCGGACGACGTGCGCCACTTCCGCGCCGCGCTGGACGAAGCCGGCATCGCGCACAGCATGCTGTGCGACATCGTCGAGGTGACCGATACCGCGTGGCAGGGCGCGGTCGAGGCGCTGCTCAAGCCCTACCGCCACGTGGTGCTGCTGGCCGACCCCGCCGACCGCCGCGCCGCCTGGCAGCTCGGCGACAAGCTGCGCTACCGCCACTTCGTGGTGCCGGACACCGCCAGCGCGCCGCGTGCACGCAGCGGCAGCCTGCTGGAAGTGGTGCGCTTTGCCGAGCCGGCGCCGGAGTGGCTGTACCAGCAGATGAACCGCGTCAGCCGCGTCGCCGACGTGGCGGCAGGCGCGAAGGAAGACGGAGACTGGATCACGCCGGAAGGCTATTTCCGCGAACGCCGCGGCGCGCGCCACATCGGCGTGCCGCAACGCGACTTCGCCTTCGGCGAGGCAGCGCGCCAGTCGCGGCTGCTGGACCTGCGCGCCACGCTGACGGCGCTGAACCAGCGCATCATCGCCGGCGAAGAGCAGCTGGTGGCCGTCAGCCGCGATATCGCCGCGCTGGCCGACTACCTGTCGGGCATGGATTCCATCGCCCAGCTGGCCAGCCGCGCCGACGAATTCGCCGCGCTGGAAGCGCAGCTGGCCACGCTGCAGGCCAGCGTCGCCGAACACGGCGCCGCGCTGGCCGACGCCGACACCGCCTGCCGCGACGCCGAAAGCCGGCACAGCGACGCGCGGCTGGCGCACGACCGCGTCTGCCAGCGTGAGCAGGACAGCCTCAACCGGCAGGCCGCACGCCGGCTGGAAGCAGAGCAGGTACGCCGCACCCTGCGCCGCCTGCTGGCCGAATTGCGCGACAGCCAGAGCCGCCTGCCGGCCGCGGCGCAGGATGCCGCCTACGTCGCGCAGCTGACCGAGGAATTCGAAACCGCCGCCGACGTGCGCCACGAAATCCACTATCTGGAAGAGAAGCTCGCCGCCGGCGACTGGGAGTGCGACGACGCGGTGCTGCAGCTGAAGGACAAGCTGCAGGAAGACCTGAGTGCGCTGGCGCGCGAATGCCAGCGCCGCCAGGCGGAGGTGGAACGCGCCGCCGGCCTCACCAGCGACGCGCGCGAGGCTTATCTTGGCAAGCTGCGCGCCACGGTGCGCGCCTACGGCAGCAACATCAAGCGCCTGGGCGAGCTGGCCGGCATCGGCGTCGAGGTCGAGCTGCCGCTGCTGTCCAACGACGACACCGCGCTGGCGCAGGCTGGCCTCACGCTGAAGTTCAACTTCGACCAGAAGGGCATGATGGGCATGAACGACGGCGAGGCCTCCGGCGGCCAGCAGGTGATGAAATCGCTGATCCTGCTGATCGGGCTGATGATGGACGAGGCCAACCCGTCCGGCTTCGTGTTCATCGACGAGCCGTTCGCGCACCTGGACATCTTCAACATCGACCGCGTCGCCGGCTTCCTCAAGGCCACCGAGGCGCAGTACCTGATCACCACGCCCAATACCCACAACATCAACATCTTCGCGCCGTCCGGGCTGACGCTGGCCACGCGCAAGAAACGCCCCGGCGAGCAGTGGGCGCCGGCGATCCTGCAGACGCGCAGAAGGCTGGAGGCGTGATGGCGCGTGGCCGGGCGGGTGCCGGCTAAGACACAGGGTTGGCCGCAAGCCAGGACGGTTTGCGGCCAACCTTGTTTCACGCTGCGGCCGGTGTTGCTGGTCGGTGGTGATCCTGGTCGAACCATGCCATGGACATGAGTAGTTTATTCCAATAGAATGCCGCGCTTTGCTACCCACGATGATTCCGCACATGAAACAGCTCGCTCTCGTTGCCGCCCTCGCGGCGTGTCTGGCCGCTCCGGCGCAGGCGTTCAACCTCAACTCCGTGCTCAGCGCCGGTACCGACCTGGTGAAGTCCGCCACCCTCAGCGATGGCGAGGTGAAGGCGATGGCCGCCGAGGCCAGCAAGTCGATGGACAAGCAGAACAAGGTCGCCGCCGCCGGCAGCGCCTACGGCACGCGCCTGAACAAGATCGTGAAAGGGCTGGGCAATGAGGACGGCCTGCAGCTGAACTTCAAGGTGTACCAGAGCAAGGAAGTGAACGCCTTCGCGATGGCCGACGGCACCGTGCGCGTGTACAGCGGCCTGCTGGACAAGATGACCGACGACGAAGTGCGTTATGTGATCGGCCATGAAATCGGCCACGTGAAGCTGGGCCACACCAAGAAGGCGATCCAGGTCGCCTACGCCGCATCCGCGGCACGCAAGGCGGCGGCCGGTAGCGGCAACAACATCGCCGCCTCGCTGTCGGAGTCGGAACTGGGCGATTTCGCCGAGCAGATCGTGCACGCGCAGTTCTCGCAATCGCAGGAAAGTGACGCCGACGCCTACGCGGTGGAGTTCCTGAAGCGCCACAATTACAACCTGCAAGGTGCGCCAGCGGCACTGCGCAAGCTGGCCGCGCTGTTCGGCAACGAAGGCAGCGTGCTGGCCAGCCACCCGGCTCCTGGCGACCGTGCCGACAAGGTGGAAAAGCTGATCAAGTAAGCGTTGACCAGCCTGCAGCCGCAAAACAGCCCGCCATTGGCGGGCTGTTTTGTTGTGTGCCCGGCGGGCGCTGGCGGCGGGGCAGGCGGGGCGTGGCCGCGGCCCGGGACCAGCCCTTTGCCTGCAGCCGCTGGCTTGGCGCGGCTAGCGGCGCGGTGCGGCCTGCAGCGTCAGCAGCGCGCCGATGTTGCGCGCGCAGCGTTCCAGGTTGGCCGCGGCGTGTTCCAGCGCGTCGTCGAGGGTGGTGATCTGCTGTACGCAGGCGAACACCGCGTCGATGCCGTGCTGGTGGACCGCCTCGACACCGTCGCCCAGGCTGCCGCCGATGGCGATCACCGGCAGGCCGTGCTGCTTGGCGCGGCGTGCGACGCCGATCGGGGTCTTGCCGAACACGGTCTGGCCGTCGAGGCGGCCTTCGCCGGTGATGACCAGGTCGGCGCCGGCCAGCGCCGCGTCCAGCCCGACGCAGTCGAGCACGATGTCGATACCGCGGCGCAGCTGGCAGGGGAAGAACGCCAGCGCCGCCGCGCCCATGCCGCCGGCGGCACCGGCGCCGGGCACCGTGGCGATGGGGTGGCCAGTGTGCCGTTCCAGCAGCCGGCCGTAGTGCGCCAGTGCCTGATCCAGCTGTGCCACCATCGCGGCATCGGCGCCTTTTTGCGGGCCGAAGACGGCGGAGGCACCGTGCGGGCCGCACAGCGGATTGTCGACATCGCAGGCGATGTCGAAACGGCACTCGGCCAGCCGCGGGTCCAGCGCGCTGCTGTCGATGCCTGCCAGCTGCGCCAGCGCGGCGCCGCCGGGCGCTAAAGGTTGGCCGCAAGCATCCAGCCAGCGCACGCCGAGTGCGGCGAGCATGCCGGCGCCACCGTCGTTGGTGGCGGAGCCACCCAGTGCCAGAATGATGTGGCGCGCACCGTGATCCAGCGCGCTGCGGATCAGTTCGCCGGTGCCGTAGCTGGTGCTGTGCAGCGGATTACGCTCGCTGCGCGGTACGTGCTCCAGCCCGCTGGCGCTGGCCATTTCGATGATGGCGCCGCGACCGTCGCCGAGCATGCCCCAGTTGGCGAACAGCGGCGTGTTCTGCGGGCCGGTGACGCGCTGGCGGATGCGCTGTCCGCCGGTGGCGTCGAGCAGCGCGTCCAGCGTGCCTTCGCCGCCGTCGGCGACCGGCAGCCGCAGCAGCTCGGTGTGCGGCAGCAGCGGCGCCAGGCCGCGGGCGATGATGGTGGCGACTTCGCGCGCCGACAGGCTTTCCTTGAATGAATCCGGGGCGATCACGATTTTGCGCATGGTGGCGATGGAGTGGCGGAAAGTAGACAGGCGATTCTATGCCATCGCTTGCGTCGCCGGCGAATGGCCGGCGGCATGACAAAACCAAGCACTTGCTCGATAATGCGTTTTTGCCACCGACCCTATACTTCAGGAGCCTGCCGCGATGCGTACACTGACTTCCCTGCTCGGCAATTCACAACAACTCGACGGCGGCGCGATGTTCGGCAACGCGCCGCGCGCGGTGTGGGCCGGCTGGCTGGCGCCGGATGCGGCCAACCGCGTGGCGCTGGCCTGCCGCTGCCTGCTGGTGGAAGAGGGCGACGGCCACCGCATCCTGCTGGAAACCGGTATCGGCGCCTTTTTCGAGCCCAAGCTGCGCGAACGCTACGGCGTGGTGGAGGCGGAGCACGTGCTGCTGGACGCGCTGGCGGCGCAGGGGTTAAGCGATGCCGACATCGACGTGGTGGTGCTGTCGCACCTGCACTTCGACCACGCCGGCGGCTTGCTGGCGGCGTGGGACGGCGGCCCGGCGCGGCTGCTGTTCCCCAACGCGCAGTTCGTGGTCGGGCGCGAGGCGTGGCAGCGGGCGCTGAATCCGCATCCGCGCGACAAGGCCTCGTTCGTGCCGGAGCTGATCGCACTCTTGGAGGCCAGCGGTCGGCTGGTGCTGGTCGATGATGCGACGCCGGCCTGCCTGCCGCCGGACTGGCGCTTCCACATCTCCAACGGCCACACTCCCGGCATGCTGCTGGTGGAAATCCCGCTGCCGGGCGGGCCGCTGCTGTTTGCCGCCGACCTGATTCCCGGTGCGGCGTGGGTGCACGTGCCGATCACCATGGGCTACGACCGTTTCCCGGAGCTGCTGATCGACGAGAAGCGCGCGCTGCTGCAAAGCTTGGCCGCCGCCGGCGGCCGCCTGTTCTTCACCCACGATCCGCAGCTGGCCTGCGGCGAGGTGCTGCTCGATGGCCAGACGCAGCGTTTCAGCGTGACGGCGACGCAGGCGACATTAAGCAGGCTCGCAATTTGACCTTGTCATTGTTTAACATAATTGACGACAGTAAAACGCATGATTGAGGCACAATAGGCCACAGCCAGTGCCGTGCATGGTGCTGGCGCCATGCCTGCTTTTGTGTGGCACTATCTAGCTATAACTTGATGAAATAACTGGATTTTTCTGGCGGGCACCGCCGGTGAGACACAAAACCCCGATACCGCGATGGTGTCGGGGTTTTGTTTTTTGTTGTGGCGAAGTGTTTAAAAAATTGCTCATTTACGGGGTGCGCTGGCTATAATGCCCGCACAACAAAGGTGAGGTCCGGGCCGGTGCCGCACGCGCTGCGCAGGGCGGGATCATCATTCTGACAACACTACCAAGGATTAAGGAGACGGAAGTAATGCTCGTCTGGTTCGTCGTTCTGTATCTGGCCGTTACTGTCGGTATCGGCCTCTATGCCTCAACCCGCGTGCACAACGCGAAGGATTTCGCCGCCGGCGGCCGCAGCATGCCGTTCCACATCGTGGCGGCGATGGTGTTTGCCACCTGGTTCGGTTCCGAGGCGGTGCTGGGCATTCCGTCCACCTTCATCGAGGAAGGCTTTGCCGGCATCATCGAGGATCCGTTCGGCTCCTTCGGCTGCCTGATGCTGGTCGGCATCTTCTTCGCCCGTCCGCTGTACCGCCTCAACCTGCTGACCATGGGCGATTTCTTCCGCCAGCGCTACGGCTCGACGGTGGAGGTGATCACCAGTATCGCCATCATGCTGTCCTATTTGGGCTGGATCGCGGCGCAGCTGACCGCGCTGGGGGTGGTGTTCAACGTGCTGTCCGACGGCAGCATCAGCACCACGCAGGGCATGCTGATCGGCTCCGCCATCGTGCTGGTGTACACCCTGTTCGGCGGCATGTGGTCGGTGGCGCTGACCGACTTCTTCCAGATGACCATCATCGCCGGCGGCCTGATCTATCTGGTGTGGCTGTTCAGCGGCATGGCTGGCGGCGCCGACAAGGTGATCGCCAAGGCCGCCAGCGACGGCAAGTTCACCTTCATCACCAGCACCGAGCCGCGCGACATCGTCGCCTTCATCGGCGCGGCGGTGACCATGATGCTGGGCTCCATCCCGCAGCAGGACGTGTTCCAGCGCGTGATGTCGGCCAAGAGCGAGAAGATCGCGGTGCGCGCCACCCTGGTCGGCGGCGTGTTCTACCTGGTGTTCTGCATGCTGCCGATCTTCCTGATTTACGCCGCGTCGATGATCAAGCCGGAGCTGGTGCAGCACTGGCTGGCCGAGGATGCGCAGATGATTCTGCCGCGCATGATCCTGGAGGAAACGCCGCTGTTCGCGCAGGTGATGTTCTTCGGCGCGCTGCTGTCGGCGATCATGTCCACCGCGTCCGGCACCCTGCTGGCGCCGTCGGTGATCTTCGTCGAGAACATCTTCAAGCAGTTCCGCCCGAAGATGAGCGACCGCGAATTCCTGCTGGCCACCCGTGCCGCCATCCTGGTGTGCGCGTTCGGCACCACGCTGTTCGCGCTGTATTCCGATGCCTCCATCTACGAGATGGTGGGCAATGCCTACAAGGTGACGCTGGTGTCGGCGGTGGTACCGCTGGCCGCCGGCCTGTTCTGGAAGCGGGCCACCACGCAGGGCGCGCTGCTGGCGATCCTGCTCGGCGTCGGCAGCTGGATCCCGCTGGAGCTGAGCTATAGCGACGCCGCGTTCTGGCCGCCGCAGCTGGCCGGCCTGCTGCTCAGCGCGCTGGGCATGCTGCTGGGTTCGCTGACACCGCAACGCTTTGCCGTGCGCCAGCTGCAGGTGCAGCGCGCCTGACGATTGCAGAAGTACTCCTGGGGAAGGGGACTGGCCGGGGCAACGCCCCGGCTTTTTTTCATGAACAGTCTGTTGCCGCGGCGCGGCTTGTCAGGCTTGCGGCCAACGTGGCAAGGTAGCAGGCTATGACGAAACCATTCCCCTCGCCGCGGCTGGCCTATCTGCTGCTGACGCTGACCGCGCTGTTCTGGTCCGGCAACTTCGTGCTGGCGCGCGCAATGCACGCCAGCGTGGCGCCGATGACGCTTTCCTTCGCCCGCTGGAGCATCGCGCTGTGCCTGCTGCTGCCGTTCGGCGCCGCGCCGGCGTGGCGCCAGCGCGCGCTGTGGCTGCCGTACTGGCGCCGGCTGCTGGCACTGGCGTTGCTCGGCGTCACCGGCTTCAATTCGCTGGCCTACTGGGGACTGCAGTACACCGCGGCCACCAATGCGGTGCTGCTCAATTCCTTCATCCCCATCCTGATCGTGCTGTTCGGCGCGCTGTTCTTCGGCGTGGCCATCGCCCGTCGCCAGGCGCTGGCGGTGGCGATTTCCTTTGCCGGCGTGCTGCTGGTGGTGGCGCACGGCGACTGGCACAGGTTGGCCGCACTCGACATCAACCGCGGCGACGCGGTGGTGTTCCTGGCGATGGTGGCGTGGGCGCTGTACACGCTGCTGCTGCGCGGCATGCCGCCGGCGCTGGATCGCATCGGCCTGCTGACGCTGCAGGTGGCGATCGGTCTTGCCGGCATCGCGCCGCTGTTTGCCTGGGAGCTGGCCGGCGGCCGCCACACGCCGCTGAACGCCGCCACGCTGGCCACCTTTGCCTACGTCGGCACCCTGCCGTCGGTGGCGGCCTACTATTTCTATAATCTGGGTGTGGCGCGCGTCGGCGCGGCGCGGGCCGGCATGTTCATCCACCTGATGCCCGGCTTTGGCGCCTTGCTGTCGATGCTGTTCCTCGGCGAGGCGCTGCAGCTGTACCACCTGGCCGGCATCACGCTGATCCTGGCCGGCGTCACGCTGGCGACACGCAGCCACACCTGAATACCGCAAGCCAAGGAGAGCGCAATGAGCGAACAGGACAAACAGCAGGGGCTGGCACGGCGCACGCAGGTGATGGGCGAGGCCTTCGCCAGCCGCGCGATGCGCGATCTCGACGGCTTCAACCGCCCGCTGCAGGACTGGCTCAACGAGCACGCCTGGGGCAGCACCTGGCAGCGCGACGGACTGGAGCTGAAAACGCGCAGCCTGCTGACCTGCGCGATGCTGGCGGCGCTGGGGCGCAGCCAGGAGCTGAAAGGCCATATCCGCGGCGCCATCAACAACGGCGCCAGCCTGGTGGAAATCCGCGAAACCCTGCTGCACTGTGCGGTGTACGCCGGCGCGCCGGCAGCAGTGGAAGCGTTCCGCACCGCGCGCGAGGTGCTGGACGAACTGGGGCTGTCGCTGCCGGAACACGAGTAGGGCTGTTTGCCGTGCTGACGGCCGCTGGCCGTTGCGGCCAACCTTGTTGCCAACAGGGTTGAATTCTGCGGCACATGCCCCACACTCAGCTGATCACCCACCCTTCTTTTGAAAAGGAAGTACCCGATGGCAACCGTTACCCTGCGTGGCAATGCTGTAGACGTGGCCGGCGCCCTGCCGGTCAAAGGCGACAAGGCTCCGGCGTTCAGCCTGACCAATGGCGATCTGGCCGATGTCGGCCTGGCCGCCTTCGCCGGCAAGAAGAAGATCCTCAATATTTTCCCGTCGGTGGATACCCCGACCTGCGCCACCTCGGTGCGCAAGTTCAACGAGAAGGCCGCCGGCCGTGACGGCGTGGCGGTGCTGTGCATCTCCGCCGACCTGCCGTTCGCGCAGAAGCGCTTCTGCGGCGCCGAAGGCATCGATGGCGTTGCCAACCTGTCCACTTTCCGCCACGCTGAATTTGCCGAAGCCTACGGCGTGAAGCTGGCCTCCGGCCCGCTGGCCGGCCTCACCGCGCGCGCGGTGGTGGTGCTGGACGAGAACGACACCGTGCTGCACAGCGAGCTGGTGGCCGAGATCGGCAGCGAGCCGGACTACGACGCGGCACTGGCCGTGCTGTAAGTCACCCGACAGGGTTGGCCACGGCAGCAAAAGGCTCCCTGCGGGGAGCCTTTTGCTATGGGGGCCATCGTCAAGCATGGCTGCTCCCGCACGGCAAGCCGGCCGCGCCGCACAGGCAAAACAGTGCCGGCAGTTTCCTTCCGTGACGCTGATCGTGGGTCGTGCTTGATGCTGATGGCATCGCCGCTTGGCAAGCACTGCTTTTCTGCCGCGACTTACCGGGGGCTGACGCGATAAAGCATTCCCTATTATTCCGGTTGCGGGATAGCGGTCATTTAGTGGAGCGGTGGCTTTTTATGGGTTTTGATTTATTGTTTTCGTGGTTTTTTATAGCCAATGGATGGCAATGTTGATTTGATAGATTTTCATAAAACTTTGCTCAATATTATTTAAAAGGCATAATTTTTTCCGTAATGACAATGAGGTGCTAGTATGCAAAAAAGCTTTAACTGAACGTGTAATGTTGCCCCGGGTGGTGTTTGGGTCGGCTCTGGGAGTTGCACGGGCTTCAGGTGCGTTGGCCGCTGCGATTGCTTTTCTGCGCGAGTGGCAGTGCTCATCCAGATAAGGAGTTGCCGCATGCCTCAGCTTGACCGCTGCAAAACAGCAACCGTGTCACCACTGATGTCCTCCCTGTTGGCACTTGAACCGCGTGTGATGTTTGACGCGGCGGTAGTGAGCAGCCTGGCAGAAGTCCAGTTGGCAGAAGCGCCGCCCCCGATACCTGACCGCAGTGCCGATGGCACCGAGCATCTGCCGGACAGCTTATCGTTGGGTGCCGGCGCCGAGCCGGCGGCACCACCGGTGCAGGTGGTATTTGTGGCGGCGGAGTTGTCCGCCCTGTCGCCGGCACTGACAGCCTACCCAGCGGGTAGCGAGGTAGTGCAGCTCACGGCGGGCAGCAATGCGTTGCAGCAGATGGCGGATTATCTGGCGGGGCGCAGCGGCATCACCGCCATCCATCTCCTGTCGCATGGTGTCGAAGGAAAGCTGCAGCTGGGGGAGTTGGTGCTGGATGCGGACAACCTGGATCGCTACAGCCGCCAGCTGACGGTGATCGGCCAGAGCCTGGCGAGCGATGGTGACATCCTGCTGTATGGTTGCAGCATCGCTGCCGGTGCCGAGGGGCAGGCGCTGATCGGCAAGCTGGCCAGTCTGAGCCAAGCTGACGTGGCGGCGTCCACCGACGCCACAGGCGCGGCACGCCTAGGAGGCGACTGGGTGCTGGAGCGCAGCAGTGGCCAGATCGATGTGGATGCCCTGAGTTTCGACTTTGACGCGTTGCTAGCGCGGCCTGTGACCGGCACCACCGATTTCACCACATCGGATGGCAATACCTATAACCCATCCGGCAGCGTGGTGAACGCCGGTAACCTACAGGGCTGGGATTTCTCGTTGCAACTGGGTTCCACCAATAACGGCGGCCAGACCATCATTGTCGAAAAACCGGGTGCGGTGACCACGGAAACGGTGGACGGCTATAGCGACGGCACCATTCCCATCTCCTATTTCAGCGTCAAGTCCAACGATAGCAGCCGCTTTACCTTGAACTCCATCGGCGTGGTGCTGAACGGCTTCGACTCCGGCACCGCCGGCGGCAATCTGCAACTGGTCGGCTATATCAACGGTTCCGCGGTCAGCGGTGCGACGCTGACGCTGAACGTGGGCGACGTGTTGCAAGGCAGCGGCGGGCTGGTGACTTTCAACGTATCCGGCAACAGCGCCTTCCAGGGCATCGATTCCTTCCGGGTGCTGGCGGCCAACGGTCACAATGTGACCGGCATGATAGGCATCGGCGCCATCAACGCCATCAATTTCGGTTTTGCGCCGGCGCTGACCGCCAGCGGCGGCTCAAGCGCCTATAGCAGCGGCACCGGCACCGCGGTGACGGTGGACAGCGGCATCACGTTGTCCGATTCCGACAGCAGCACCCAAGCCAGCGCCACGGTGTCGATCACTAGCAACTTCCACAGCGGCGAGGACGTGCTGGCCTTCACCAACAATGGCAGCACCATGGGCAATATCACCGCCAGCTACAACAGCGGCACCGGGGTACTGACGCTGACCTCCAGCGGCGCGACGGCCACCCTGGCGCAATGGCAGGCCGCCTTGCGCGCGGTGACCTATTCCGACAGTTCGCTGTCGCCCAACACCAGTTCCCGCACCATCAGCTTCGCCATCAACGACGGCGCGATCAATAGCAGCGTAGTGACCAAGACGGTGACGGTGGCGGCGGACTCCGTGCCGGTGCTCGGTAACCTGAACGGCGACAACCCCACCTTCACCGAGAAAGGCGGCGCGGTGAAACTGGACGTGGGCACCGCGGTTACGGTAACGGACAGCGACACCCCCAACTTCAACAGCGGCAATCTGACCGTGCACATTTCCGCCAACGGCCAGAGCGGCCAGGATGTGCTGGGTGTCGACACCAGCGGCACGGTGACCTTGTCCAGCGGCACCAGCGTGGGCAGCGTGGTGACGGTGGGCGGAGTGAGTATCGGCGTGATCGCCAGCAACGGCGACGGCGTCGGCGGCCATGATCTGATCGTCACCTTCAACAGCAACGCCACCCCGTCGCGGGTGGCCACGTTGCTGGCGGCGCTGACTTACAACAACACCAGCAACGATCCCGACACCGCCACCCGCACCATCAACGTCAGCGTCAACGATGGGCGCGGCGGCACCGGTTCCGGCAATGTGACGGTGACGGTGGCGGCAGTGAACGACGCGCCCACCGGTAGCGCCACGGCCTCCAACCCCACCTTCGCGATGGGCGGCGCCGCGGTTCAGGTGTTCAGTGGGGCCAATATCGGTACGCTGGAGAGCAGCCAGAGCGTGATTCTGCTGATGCTGACCGTGTCTGGCCTGCAAGATGGCAGCAATGAAATTCTGTCCATAGACGGCAGCAATGTGGCGCTGACCAACGGCAACTCGGTCACCACCAGCGACAACGGCCTGAGCGTTACCGTCGCGCTCTCCGGCGGCACCGCCACGGTGTCCATCAGCAGTAGCGGCATCTCCGGCAACACCGCGGGCAGCGTGATCAACGGCATTACCTATCAAGACAGCAGCGGCAGCCCCACCGCCGGCAACCGGGTGGTGACGCTGACTGGTGTGCAGGATAACGGTGGCACCAGCAATGGCGGGCTGGACACTACCAGCTTGGCATTGGCCTCCACCGTCATCGTCGCCGTGGTGCCGGTGGTGACTACCAGCGGCGGCAGCACGGCCTTTACCGCCGGCGACAACACCACGTCCATCCCGGTGGCGATAGACAGCGGCCTCTCCGTCACCGACAGCGCCAGCCCCACGCTGGTCAGTGCCTCGGTGTCCATCACCGGCAACTTCCACAGCGGCGAAGATGTGCTGGCCTTCAGCAATACCAACAGCAGCACCTACGGCAACATCGCCGCCAGCTACAACGCCGGCACCGGGGTGTTGACGCTGACTTCCAGCGGCGGTACCGCCACGCTGGCGCAGTGGCAGGCCGCCCTGCGTGCAGTGACCTACACTGACAGTGCCATCACACCCAATACCGCCACCCGCACCATCAGCTTCCAGGTCAACGACGGCAGCGCCAGCAGCAGCGTGGTGACGCGCACGGTGACGGTGACAGCCACCGACCAGACCCCGATCGCCTCCATCAGCGGCGGCAGCGCGGCCTTTACCGCCGGTGACAACACCACCTCCACCCCGGTGGCGGTGGACTCCGGCCTCACGCTGACGGACGCAGACAGCCCCACGCTGGCCAGCGCCACGGTGTCCATCACCGGCAATTTCCACAGCGGCGAAGACGTGCTGGCGTTCAGCAACAGCAGCGCGCTTACCTACGGCAACATCGCCGCCAGCTACAACGCCGGCACCGGGGTGTTGACACTGACTTCCAGTGGCGGCACCGCCACGCTGGCACAGTGGCAGGCGGCGTTGCGCGCGGTGACCTACACCGACACGGCCATCACCCCCAACACGGCTACCCGCACCGTCAGCTTCCAGGTCAACGACGGCAGCGCCAGCAGCAGCGTGGTCACGCGCACCGTGACGGTGGCGGCCACCGACCAGACCCCGATCGCCTCCATCAGCGGCGGCAGCGCGGCCTTTACCGCCGGTGACAACACCACCTCCACCCCGGTGGCGGTGGACTCCGGTCTCACGCTGACGGACGCAGACAGCCCCACGCTGGCCAGCGCCACGGTGTCCATCACCGGCAATTTCCACAGCGGCGAAGACGTGCTGGCGTTCAGCAAC
>Ga0209172_10005794_pt1 | contig 14526 bp, 16 predicted proteins | sample LarsenN4metaG_FD_184113 | JGI IMG/M metagenome (GOLD analysis project Ga0209172, IMG submission 184113) | Hot spring sediment bacterial and archeal communities from British Columbia, Canada, to study Microbial Dark Matter (Phase II) - Larsen... ... | reverse complement strand
CGAAGACCACCGCCGGGTCGAGGGTGATGAGAATACCGGTGTTCTCCCCGACCACGAGGGTGCTGGGGTCCGCAGGGCTGCTCGCGGAAGGCGAGCCCGGCACCATGACCAGGGCGAATACAAGAAAAGCGCCCAGGACTGACGCGGCAATTCCCCGGCGCATCAGCGTTGCCTCCTCTCGAAGCGTTGTTGGCTTTCAAGATCTTAGTATACGCTCTGGTGCTCGGGGCGGAATCAATCGGGCGGCGGCAGCATGCCGCCGGCGAACCGGGGCTAGAGGCGGAAAACGCGGCGGGCGTTGTCGCCCAGGACGCGGGCGCGGTCGGCCGGGGCAAGGTCCAGCCGGTCCAGGACCTCCAGTTGCTCCTTCAGGATATGGTGGCGGTACCCGCCCCAGACCGTGGAATCGGTGCCGAAGAGCACCCGCTCCGGCCCGAAGGCGCGGAGGGCATCGCGGAACACCTGCTCCAAGGAGGGTTCGCCGGGGTAGTACTGGCGCCAGTTGTTCGTCCCGGAGGTGTCCACGCAGACGTTGTCGGTGTGGTAGGCCAAAAAGAGTGTTTCCCGCAGGAACCCCGCGCCGAAGTGAGCGATCACGAAGGTGAGCTCCGGGAAGTCCTTGACCACGGCCGACAGCGGCAGCGGGCTGGCGTAGGAGAGATCGTAGAACGCCCCCACCGTGATCCCGAAGTGGAAGATGACCGGCAACCCCTGCTCGGCACAGGCCTCGTAGATGGGGTAGAAGGCGCGGTCGTTGGGCAGGAAGCGCTGGATCGGCGGGTAGAGTTTGAGCCCGCACAGCCCCCGCTGGCGAAACCCACGCACGGTGCGGGCCGCGTCGGGATGGCGGGGGTCGGCCAGGGACCCGACCCCGTGCAGCCGACCCGGGTTCAGAGCGACGAACGCGGCTATCTCGTCATTGGCCTCGCCGACGGCGATGAAGACCCCGCCTTCGACCCCGGCCTCGTCGAAGGCCCCGACCCAGGTGGCCGCGTGCTGCTCCAGGGAGACGCCCAGGACGGGCTTGAGCCTGTCCTCCCAGCTCATCCCCCGGGGGCGCGAGCGCTCCACCGCCGCCTCGCGCTGGCCGGACGGCCGGCCCTGAATCCGGCGGATCATCGCCTCGGTGGCCAGGTGGAGGTGCGCGTCGATGATGCCGGCGCCTGTTCCGGCGGCTGCGGGCGTCATTACTGGTGCAGGATCTTGGAAAGGAAGAGTTTGGTCCGCTCGTGCTGCGGGCTGGTGAAGAAGTGCTCCGGCGTACCCTCCTCCACGATCACGCCCTCGTCCATGAAGACCAGCCGGTCGGCCACCTCCCGGGCGAACCCCATCTCGTGGGTGACGACCATCATGGTCATGCCGTGCTCGCGGGCGAGTCCCTTCATGACGTCCAGGACCTCCTGGATCATCTCGGGGTCCAGGGCAGAGGTGGGCTCGTCGAAGAGCATGATCTTCGGGTTCATGGCCAGGGCCCGGGCGATGGCCACGCGCTGCTGCTGCCCGCCGGAGAGCTGGCCCGGGTAGGCGTGGGCCTTCTCCGGGATCCCCACGCGCTCCAGCAGTTCCATCGCCACGTGCTCGGCCCGCTCCCGCGGCCAGCGGCGCACCTGCAGCGGCGCCAGGGTGACGTTCTGCAGGGCGGTGATGTGGGGGAAGAGGTTGAAGGACTGAAAGACCATGCCGACTTCGCTGCGCACCGCGTCCACGTTGCGCATGTCATCGGTGAGCTCGATGCCGTCCACAACGACCCGCCCGGCGTTGTGCCGTTCCAGCCGGTTGATGCAGCGGATCATGGTGGACTTCCCCGAGCCCGAAGGGCCGGCGATGACCACCACCTCCCCGGGCCGCACCCGCAGGTTGATGCCCCGCAGGACGTGGAGGCGGCCGAACCACTTGTGCACGCCCTCCAGCACGATGATCGGCTCGCCGTTCCGCGCCGCGCCCGCCGGCGACCCTTGCACCTGGGTAATCGTCTCGGCTCGGTCCATCCGGCCTATTTTATGCTCCCGTCTCCGCTGCGTCCAACCGACGACGGCCCGGGCGGTGTACGAGTCTGAAGGCCGTCGCCGTGCCAGCGGCGCAGCCGGAAACTCCACGCCCGATGAAAACTATGTAACAGTTAGTAACATATCGTTACGAATTGACACATTATGCTACACGTGATACATTATGGGCAGCAAGAGAAGCACAACAACAAGCCGCAGGACCAGGAGTAGGCCAAGGCCGGAGACCAGGAGGTTTAGGACTATGGGTGCTATCCGGATTGACCAGGGACTCAAGCGGATGCTGGAAGCCAAGGCAAAGGGCCAGCATCGAAGGTTGAGCGAGCAGGCTCGCCGATACCTAGAGATTGCGATGATCGCAGAGGATAACCCCGATTTGCCTTTTGCGTTCATCGAGGGCCTCTTGGAGGCGAAGGCCGAAAGGGATGCGGGTTTGCTTGAGGAGGTTGACTGGAGCGTAGAGTAGGATGCCCTGGACGTCCAAGGCAGTGCCCAGATACAACAGACGTCGGAAGAAGTTACCGCCAGAAGTTAGGCGCGTTCTCAACGACGAGCAAGCGAAGGTGCTTCAAGATCCCTACAAGGGAGAACGGAAACGTGGCCTCCTGAAGAACATATGGGTTGAGAAGTTCCCGGCACAGAATGGTCAATATTTGCTCGCCTACGAAATCGTGGAGAAAGACCAAGTTGTGATCTTCTACGATGTGGGGCAGCACGAAGGATTCTACAGGGAACTTGAACGGTATAGGAAGAGCTTAGGGTAGGGTCAGTCACCCGCACTACCGCTCCCCCAGACCCATCCGCTTCTCCAGCCTCCGGCTGGCGTGCGAGAGGGTAAAGGAGAAGACGAAGTAGACCACCAGGGCGAAGACGTAGACCTCCCGCGTGTCGTGCAGGTACTTCGTGATCCCCAGGACCGCCCGTCCCGTGCCCATCAGCTCGCTCAGGCCGATGATCACCGCAAGCGACGTGTCCTTGAACAGCGTGATGAACTGCCCCACCAGCGCCGGGATCATGTTCTTCACCGCCTGCGGCAGGACGATGAAGCGCATGGTCTGCCATCCGGAGAGGCCCACCGCGCGCGCCGCCTCCACCTGCCCGCGGGGCACCGACTGGATGCCGGCGCGGACGATCTCACCCAGGTACGCGGAGGTGAAGATGATCAGGGCGACCATCGCCCGCTCCACGCGGCTGAGCGCGCCGCCGGAGAGCAAGGTGACGAAGATGAAGAACCACAGCAGCACGGTGATCAGGGGGACGCCGCGGATGAGCTCGATGTACGCCGTGGCGACCCAGCGGATCGCGGGCAGGCGGCTCACCCGCCCGATGCCTACCAGGAGACCGAGGGGGAAGGACAGTCCGATCGCAACCGCCGCCAGGAGCAGGGTCAGGTAGAGGCCGCCGATCTGATCCAGGCGGATCGGCGACATGAGCCAGACGACCGCGGCCACCATCCCCACCCACAGCCCCGCCAGGACCGCCGGCCGGATCCGCACCCGCACGCCGACGACGGTCAGGAGCACCGCCACCGCGACCAGCCCGCCCGCCCAGTAGGCGCGCCAGATCAGCTCCACCGGCATCAGGCCCACGAGCCAGAACCGCGGGTTATCGGTGATGACCGCCCAGTGGGCCCGCCCGGCCCAGCGCGCCACCGCCGCAGCAAGAGCCACCAGGGCCGCGCCGGTCGCGACGGTCAGCGCCGCGTTCCACCAGCCGTCGAACAGGTTGCGGCGGGCCCAATCCCATGCCGTCAGGCGTTCCTGCGGCGGTGCCAGCGCTTCGACGCGCGTGACCATTCCGGCCTCAGGTCGCCGCCGCCAGGCCCAGGCGCGCCCGGATCAGGTTGAGCACGGCGGAGATGATCAGGGAAAGGGCCAGGTAACCGACCGTGACAAACGTGAAGGCCTCCAGCGATCGAAACGACTGGCTGCTCACCGTGTTCGTCACGGTGAGAAACTCGGCGTAGCCGATGCCCAGGGCCAGGCTGCTGTTCTTGGTCAGGTTCAGGAACTGATTGCCCAGCGGTGGGATGACGATGCGCAGTGCCTGGGGCAGGACGATGAAGCGCAGCGCCTGCCCCTGTGACAGCCCCAGGCTGCGCGCCGCCTCCATCTGCCCGCGGGAGATGGCCAGGATCCCGCCGCGGATGATCTCCGCGATGAATGCACCAGTGTAGGTGGCGAGGCCGAACATCAGGGCGGTGAACTCCGTTGTCAACTGCACACCGCCGTCCACCATCAGGCGGCCGAAGCGCTCGACCACGGTCCCGCCCAGCGCCAAGCCGGCGTTGGTGAGCACGACGAAGTCGCCGAAGAACCGGATCGGTGGCTGCTGGGGGGAGCCGTTGGGCAGCTGCAGCATGACGGCGAAGTACCAGAAGAAGAGCTGCACCAGCAGGGGCGTGTTCCGGAACGCCTCGACGTAAACCAGCGCCAGGCGACTGACCAGCCAGTTCCGTGAGAGGCGGGCGATGCCGACGAGCACGCCCAGGATTGTGGCCAGAACGATGCCCAGAAGCGCGACCTTAATCGTGTTGAACAGGCCGGCGATCATCGCCTCGGCGTAGGAGTCGGTCGGCTCGTAGTCCTTGAGTCTCCAGGTCTCCAGGTCGATCGTCCAGGTCAGCGCGGTCAGCTCAAAGCCGGCGGGCTGCCGGAAGAAGCCCCAGTCAAGCCTGATGTTCTGCCGGTGGAAACTCTGCTGCAGTGCGACCCGGCCGCCCCAGAGTCCCGCGGCCAGGACCAGGATGAAGAACACCTGCCCCAGGATCTCCAGCGTGCGGGCGTTGCGCCAGAACGGAGTTCTTACGCGTGCGATGGCGGCCATGCTCGCTCCCAGCGTAACACGCGGCGGGCGGCGAAGAGTCTCCCTCTTCAACCGCCCGCCGTCAGTTCGGCCGGCCCGAGGCGGAGGCCGGCTCAGGACCTACCGGAAGGGCCGGCTGGCAATCGCGCCGCCCTTGACGGCCAGCATGTTCCGCGACCCGTCCCGGGTAATCGCCGTCCGGACACGCGGGCCGAAGTAGCGGTCGTAGACCTCACCGTAGTTGCCGACCGAGCGGACCGTGCGTAGGCCCGCCCCGCCCTTGAGTTCGGCAAAGTTCTTGATGATCGGGTCGCGGGCGGTCAACGCAGAGACTCGAGCGGCGTCGCGCGCCACGGCCTGGGTGATGCCCAGTTCTTCGGCCAGAACTAGACTGTAAACCGTCCAGTCCACGACGTCGGCCCACTTGGAGTCGTTCTCCTGGTAGATCGGGGCCAGCGGCTCGTCACTGAACTCCCGGCCCACGACCTTGAAGTCCGCCGGATTGGGTGCGCTGGCCCGGAAGCCGGTGAGCTGGCTGGCATCGGTCGTGAATACGTCACAGCGGCCGGCGGCCAGGGCGGCAAACGCCTCCGGGGCCGTGGCAAAGGTGATGAGCTGGAAGCGGAAGTTCCGCTGCCGCATCTGGTCCGTGATGTTCCGCTCGCTGGTGGTGCCGGAGTGCACACAGATGCGGGCGCCGTTCAGGTCATCCAGCCCATTAATCCGGGAATCGGCGCGTACCAGCAGCCTCTGGCCGTCGAAGAAGGTCACCGGGCCGAAATCGATTTGGTCGTCCCGGGTGATGGTGTGCGTGGCGGTGCGGAAGGCCACGTCAATGGACCCGGCCAGGACCGCGGGGATCCGCGTAGCCGAGGTCACGCGCACAAACTCCACGTCCGCCACGTCCACGAAGCCTGCGACCGCACGGCAGAAGTCGGCGTCGAACCCAACCATCCGCCCTGAGGCCGGGTCGGGGAAGCTGAATCCCGGGGTGCCGCCGTCGACACCACAGATCAACTGACCCCGGGAACGCACGACGTCCAGACGCGAGCGCGGCGGCTGGGCCTGCGTGACATAGGCCGCCAATCCCACCGCCAGCACGATCGCCACTGCCAGTGCCACGTACCTGTGCATAGTCCACCCCCTCCAGCAATGATGGCGCCGTAGTGAAGCTCTGCCGGATTTCCCAGGAAACGCCTGATACTACTGATTTGGCCGGACGGGGAGCGGCTCCTTCACCAGTGGGTCCGGAACTCCTGCTGTGCCGCCTGGGCCCGCCCGCGGAAGGCCAGGCCGACCAGCGCGCCGGCGGCGAAGCCACCGATGTGCGCCCACCAGGCCACACCGCCCCCGGCACCGCCCGCGGACAGGGTGCCCTGAATGAACTGCAGCGCGATCCAGAGACCCAGCACCCACACCGCGCGCAGAGGAATGACCCGAACGAAGAGGATGCCGAAGCCCACGATCAGGGTGTCGATGACCGCCCCGGGAAAGAAGACCAGGTACGCCCCCATGACCCCGGCGATGGCGCCGCTGGCGCCGATCAGGGGAATCGTCGAGACGGGAGCGGTCAGGATCTGGCCCAGGTGCCCGGCGATGCCCGCGGCCAGATAGAAGACGAGGAACCCGATCCGGCCGAAGACGTCCTCCACGTTGTTGCCGAAGACCCAAAGGTAGAGCATGTTGCCGCCCAGATGCAGCCACGACCCGTGCATGAACATCGAGGTCAGCAGCGTCAGGTAGATGGGCTGGGGGCTCACCGGCGGGAGGTCCACCCCACGGGTGATCTCGTAGGGCACCATCCCGTAGCCGCCGACGAACGCCTCCAGCACCGGGCGGGAAAGGCTCTGCTCATAGAGGTAGACCAGGACGTTCGTGGCAATGAGGAGGAAAACGACCACCGGCCAGGTGCGGCCGGGCAGGTGGTCGCGGATGGGGATCACGCCGCGGGGACTTCGGTCAGCGGGTCCGGGCTTCCTCTTTCTCTATCAGGCGGTCGGAGAGACCTGGCCGGGAGGCCGGAGAGGCGGCAGGACCGCCTCGATCTCCGCCCGCTGCGGCTCCAGCCAGGGCGGGAGGATCAATGCCGTCCCCAGCGCCTCCGCCGGCTCGTCCGCGGTGAATCCCGGGCCGTCCGTGGCGATCTCGAAGAGGACCCCGCCCGGCTCGCGGAAATAGATCGACCGGAACCAGAAGCGGTCGATGATCGGACTGAGCGAGACCGGGAGGCCCGACAGAGTCTTCCACCACTGGTCCTGTTCCGCGGCGTCAGGGGTCCGCCAGGCCACGTGGTGGACCGTCCCCACGGCGACCCGACCGCGACGCTCCGCCCGCGGCAGCAGGTCGAGCACGGCACCCGAGGCCCCACCGCCGACCAGAAAGCGGAGCCGCCCTTGAACTTCTTCGGCCAGCCGGAACCCCAGCGTTCGGGTGAGGAATGTCGCGGTGGGATCTGGAAGGTACTCCTTCACGGTGACGGCGTGCACGCCGCGCACGGCGGCCTCCGGCGGCACCGGCCCCACGCGCCAGGGGGACCAGAGGGCCCGCTCCTCGGTGTCAGCGCCGGCCACGAGTTCCAGATCGAGGCCGTCGGGGTCCGAGAAGGCCATGACCTCCTCGTTGAGGCGGGAGAACGGCCCGGTCACGGTCACTCCCGCCGACCGCAGCCGGCCGGCCCAGAAATCCAGCGCGGCGGGGGGCATCGCAAAGGAGACCGCCACCGCCTGGCCGGTGCCCTTGATACCCGGTTGCCCGCCGGGCCAGGGAAAGAAGGTCACTTCGGTCCCTGGATGGCCGAGTTCGTCCCCGTAGAACAGGTGGTAGGTCCCGGGGTCGTCCTGGTTGACGGACCGCTTCACGAGGCGGAGTCCGAGCAGTCCGACGTAGAAGTCCAGGTTCCGCTGGGGATCGCCCGCGATCGCCGTCACGTGATGGATGCCCGAGAGCCGCATGATCTTACAGGCCGACTACGCGATCAAGGGCCAGGACCCCTCCACCCGTGCAGCGGAGGGATGCCCGCCGCCAGCAGAGCCAGGTCGAATCCCGTTCAGCTAGCACGCCTTCTTCTTGTCAAGGTCCTTCCCTTTGGTTAGAATATATCTGCGGAACAAAAGGATGCGGTCAGTCCGCCTGGACGAAAGCGAACTGGTCTGTCCCCGTTTCCACCGGGCCGTCGAGCTGGTCGGGAAGCGGTGGACCGGTGCGATTATCCGCACTCTCATGGATAAACCCCGGCGGTTCTCGGAGATATTAGAGGCGGTACCCGGCTTGCATGACCGTCTGCTCTCCGATCGCCTGAAGGAACTCGAAGGGGAAGGCCTGGTCGCCCGCCGGGTCTATCCGGAGACGCCGGTGCGCATCGAGTACCGGCTGACGGACAAGGGACGCGACCTGGAACAGGTAGTGGTCGAGGTCCAGCGCTGGGCGGATCGATGGCTGGCCGGGCTCACCCGCGCCGTGCACTGATCCCCGCGCGCACCCCGGCCGTCTGGGAAAGGGAACTCCGGGGAACCTGGAATGCGTCGCATGAGTCGTAAGGCAGGTGGGAGCAGGAGTCCGATGGCCAAGAAGCCAGCGCGCAAGCGCGCTCCGACAACTGAGGAGATGCTGCTGGGACCCCGCGAGGGCGACCTGGAGGAATTCCGCGACCTGGCCGAGCAGGCCGACGAGTTCGCCAGGGCGCAGAGCCGCGGCAACGCCGAGGAGGGCGCGGAAGAGCCCGTCGAGGAGCCCGAGGAAGCGGCCGAGGGGGCGGAGGATCCCGTCCGGACCTACCTGAAGGAAATCGGCCGGGTTCCGCTGCTCAGATCCCGCGAAGAGGTCGCGCTGGCCCAGCGCATCGAGCAGGGCGATGCCGAGGCCAAGCGCCACCTGATCGAGGCGAATCTGCGTCTGGTCGTCTCCATCGCCAAGAAATACGTGGGGCGCGGGATGGACTTCCTCGACCTGATCCAGGAGGGGAACCGCGGACTGATCCGCGCCGTGGAGAAGTTCGACTGGCGGCGCGGCTACAAGTTCAGCACCTACGCCACCTGGTGGATCCGGCAGGCCGTCACGCGGGCCATCGCCGATCAGGCGCGCACCATCCGCATCCCCGTGCACATGAGCGACACCGTCACGCGGTTGACCCGCGTCTCGCGCCAGCTCCTGCAGAAGCTGGGCCGCGATCCGACCCCGGAGGAGATCGGGAAGGCCCTGGGGATGTCCGGCCAGCGCGTCCGCGAGATTCTGCGGGCGACGGAGCAGCCCATCTCCCTGGAAACCCCGGTGGGCGGCGACGGGGACAGCGCGCTGGGGGACTTCATCCGCGACGAGAGCATGATGGCGCCGGAAGAGGCGGTCTCCTTCAGCCTGCTGCGGCAGCAGGTGGATGAGGTGCTGCAGCAGCTGCCGCCGCGGGAGCGCCGCGTCCTGCGCCTGCGGTTTGGGCTGGACGACGGGCGTCCCCGCACCCTCGAGGAGGTTGGCGGGGAGTTCGGCGTCACCCGGGAGCGCATCCGCCAGATCGAGTCCAAGGCCCTGCGCAAGCTGCGCCACAGCAGCCGCGCGCGGCACCTCAAGGACTTCTCGAGCTAGACTCTAGACTGGCCTGCTGTCCGGGAGGGAGCAGCTGGTGGCTCCTCCCTCCGCTACCTTCTCTCCATCCCCAGCGGCACCCGCACGGCCGCGTCGAAGCGGCTGTAGTACGAGTGGACATCCTCTCGCCCGTATTTGGCACGAAACCGGGCCGCGACCCGACCGACCGCGGTCTTGCTCCTCAGCGGCCGCGCCCGGAGTGTGCGGCGGTACCGGCCCGCGCGGATGATCAGTGTAGGGTCGGCGAGCAGGTTGCGAAACCAGTGATTGTGGCTGCCGTCCGTCGGCAGCAGCCACATCTGCTGTCGTTCGAGGACAAACCAGACGGGCACCGACCGCGGCCGGCCGGTCTTCCGTCCCGTTGTTGTGATCGTAATCTCGTCCCGGGTCCTGAGGGCCTGGAAGAACGCGTCGGCCATACTCAGTTCATCCTCTGTACGTGAGTATTCTGCCCCAGGTGCTCTTCGTGCCCCAGATTCCCGACCGCAGGCACTCCAGCTGCACGATCTGGCTGTGGTCGACGAAGAGGTTGACTTCCGGCCCGTAGTTCTTCAGGTACCAGGAGAAGACATCCGGGTCGGCCGCTTCGAACATGACCTTCTCCAATCCCACCGTGTTGACGATCTTGGCCGGGATGTCCGTCCGCCAGGTCTGCACGTTCTCCGTGATCCCCTCCGACTCGACCATGACCATGTAGGCCCCGGCGTCGATGAAGCGCTTCGCCGCCTGAATGGCCCAGTCCACGTCGCGCACGCCTTCCGCCGCCAGTTCCGCCGCCGCGGTCGCTCCGCCGGCGCCGTACTGGATGCCCACCTCCGGCTTGGCCTTCAACCCCGCTTTCTGCACCCGCTCCACCAGGCGGAGCCAGTCGTCGGTGGGGATGGAGATGAACCCCGTGGAGACCTCGATGATGTCGAACCCCATCGCCTTGCACTCTTCGACATAGCGGGCCACCGCGGCGGGACCCTGGGTCAGCACGTACTCGATGAAACCGCCCGTGGAGACGAGCACGTCGTGCCGGTGGCAGAGGTCGATCAGGTCGACCACCGGCTGCCGCGGCATGAGGGCGAAGGAACCGCCGGCGAATTTCAGGGCATCGACGTAGGCGCCCATGGTCTCCAGGACGTCCTCCAGATAGCGGCGGCCCATGGGTGTGTAGTAGGGGCCGCGAATCTCGGTGATGCCCCGCGTCCGCGGCTTGGGCAGGCGGTCATTCATCTTGATGAAGGGGAGCGACCGCTCGATGCCGTACGTGCGGAGGGTGTGGTCGGGCAGGGGAGGCGCGCTCCGCTGCGCGGCCGGTACCGGTGCTTTCCTGCTGCGTCTCGTTCTGGCCATCGCCAGCCTCCTTTCCTCCGCGCCCGCCGTTCGCGGGCTGCGGGGTTACGCCGATGGTACTGAGACCGGAACCCTGACCTGCGCCAGCAGCCGCGTCAGGTCGCCGACCGGGATAATCTCCAGCGTGGCGACCGCGGCGGCGATCTCCCGCCGGAGCCCCGCCGCGGTGGACGCAACGGCGAGCCGGTCGAACTTTTCCACCACCGTGGCCCAGCGCATCGGCCGGGTGTGGAAGCCTTCGAAGTCCTCCTTGTCCCGCGTGACCGCGCGACCGTCCCGCAGGCGGATCGTGATGCGGCAGGGCATCCGCGCCGGGAACTGCCGGCTGAATGCCTCTACGGGCCGGACGGTCACCCGGCGCAACAGGGACTGGACGTCCTCCCGGCCGATGCGCTCGGGCGCGTACTGCTCCGGCAGCACCTGCCCGTCCAGCAGGGCGACCGCGACCATGTACTGCAGGCTGTGGTCCGCTTCCTCCTTCGTCCGGACGACGGTCTTATCCCCTTCCTCCCCGCCGCCGATGATGTGGTAGGCCACGTCGAAGGTCTCGATCTCCACGCGCTCGATCTGCTCCGGCCGGATGCCGTACTCGGTCTTGAGTTCGAGGACGCCCTCCAGGGTGGACTGGGAGTGGAACTCGGCGTTGTACTTCTTCACACTGGTGCGCGTGACGCGCTCCAGGTCTTCGCGTTCCCAGTCGAGCTCGAAGCGCCCGGCAATGGACTCCATGAAGCCCTTGTTGCCCTCGAAGACCAGCGGCGGACCGGTGATCCCACGGGCGGCCAGGAAGGTAGCGTGGGTGGCCGAGGCGGCGGTGTTGGGGTAGGCGAGACCCTTCCAGTGGGAGAGCGGGCCGGTGCGCGTGACGCGCAGGGCATTGAAGGCCGTGCCGCTGATGGCGACGGCGTTGGCGGTACGGGCGGCGTCCAGACCGAGCGCTTTGGCCACGCCGGCCGCCGCAGCGTACGACCCCTGCGTCGTGTGGTCGAATCCTTTGGCCCGCACAGGGGCGACGTCACTGAGGCGGCACTGCACCTGGTAGGCAACCGCCAGCGCCAGCAGCAGGTCGCGGCCGGTCCCCCCGGCGTATTCCGCCGCGGCCAGGACCGCCCCGAAGTTGTCGCTGGGATGGCAGGTCTCGCCCGGGGCGATGTAACTGTCGTTGAAGTCCAGATAGCGCACCAGGGCGCCATTGTAGAGGGCAGCGCGGTCCGGGGGGGCGGCGCCCCCGCCGATCAACGTGCAGCGCGGCGCCCCGCCGAACTCCTCCACGAGGGTACGGATCATCCGCACGGGGGCGCCATCGACGGCGCCCAGGGCGCAGCCCAGCGAATCGAGCACGCGAATCTTGAGCTGCTCCACCGCGGCGGTGGAGAGATCGGCAAAGGACGCGCGCACGACAAAGGCGGCCAGGCGTTCGGCTTCGGTCATGGTCGCGTTCATGACTCCCCTGACATGGTAGCGCGCCCACGTGCGTGGCGCGACGCCCGCGCTCCGCGGCGACAAGGGGCGCTCTTACCCCGGCACGAAGACACGAACGAAGGTCAGCCCAGGCGCCGCATGACCCACCGCAGACTGCCCGCGCTTGCCGTGCTCCTCGTCCTGGTACTGGGGGCCGCGGCTCCCGCTCTTCCCTGGGGACTCCGCGGACACCTGCTGCTCAACGGCTACGCCCTGCAGAATCTCCCCGCGCCGCTGCAGACGGCGCTGCGCGCCCGTCCGGAGGTGATCGTCCAGATGGCCAGCGCGCCCGACGCCCGCAAGAGCACGGTGCCCGGGGAGTCCGAGCGTCACTTCATCGATCTGGACCGGTACGGCCCCTACCCGTTCACCGACGTGCCGCGGGATTACGCCGTCCTGGTCCAGCGCTACGGGGAGACCCGCGTCCGCGCCAACGGCCTGCTGCCCTGGACGATTATCGAGACGACCGTGCGCCTGGCCGCCCAGATGCGTGCCCGGGATCCGGCTCTCTGGCAGACCGCCGCCGACCTGGGGCACTACGCCGCCGACGGCAACATGCCCCTGCACACGACCGAAAACTACAATGGCCAGAAGACCGGCAACACCGGCGCGCACGCCCTCTTCGAAGAGGTCATGATCGACGCCTTCTGGCGGGATGCCTACTTCGTCCCCCGGGCGGCCCGGGCCCCCGCCGACCTGCTGGCCTTCGTCTTTGAGAGTCTCACCGCCAGTTATGCCCGCATCGCCCCGCTCCTTGCGGCAATGACGAAAGCCCAGGCTCAGTTCCTCCGGACGGACCCGCGGTTCTACGAACTCCTTTGGGCCGACGCCGGCCCCGCCCTCCGGGAATCGATGAACCGGGCCGCTTTCGACATCGCCTCGTTGTGGCTGGCGGCCTGGGAGCGGGCCGGCCGACCGGACTTACAGGGGGTTCGCTGAATCCTGTGTTCGCGCGGATCGCCGGCGGCGTGCTCGTCGTCCTCGGCGGAGCGCTGGCGCTATGGTGCGTGTCGCTCTTCGCATTTGTGGGACGTGGGACCCCCGCTCCCTGCGTTCCACCGCGCCGGCTGGTCATACGCGGCCCCTATCGCTTCGTGCGAAATCCCATGTACCTCGGTGTCGGGAGCGCCCTCGTGGGCGCCACGCTCTTCTATCAGTTCCAACAGCTCCTTTTCTACACGCTCCTTTTCTTTCTCGTCACCCATCTGTTCGTCGTGTGGTACGAGGAACCCACATTGCGTCGCAAGTTTGGCAGCGAGTACGAGGAGTACTGCCGGCGGGTACACCGCTGGCGGCCGCGATGGTGAGCGAGCCTTGTCCTATCTACATCGTCGCCAGGCGCCGCTCCGCGCGCTTTAGCAGCACGGCGTTGGTGGCCACGATCACTGAGGAAGCTGACATCAAGAGCGCCGCCCACTCCGGCCGCAGCATGACGCCGAAGGACGGGTAGAGGATCCCGGCCGCCACCGGGATCGCCAGAATGTTGTAGATGGAAGCCCAGAAGAGGTTCTGCCGCATCTTGCCCACGGTGGCGCGGGAGAGGAAGATGGCGCGAAGGACGTCGCCGGGGTCGGAACGCATCAGGACGACGTCGGCGGTCTCGATGGCGACGTCGGTGCCGGCGCCGATCGCGATGCCGATGTCCGCCTGGGCCAGCGCGGGGGCGTCGTTCACGCCGTCGCCGACCATGGCCACGAACTTCCCTTCCTGCTGCAGGGTCTTCAAGTAGTCGGCCTTCTGCTCGGGCAGCACCTCGGCGAAGACACGGGTGATGCCCAGCCGCCGCGCCACGGACTCCGCGGTCGAACGGTTGTCGCCGGTGATCATCGCCACCTCGATGCCCAGTGCCCTCAGCCCGTCTACCGCCCGGCGGGAGCTCTCCCGCACCGGGTCGGCGGCGGCGGCCACCCCGGCCACCCGGCCGTCGGCCGCGACGATCATCAACGTCAGGCCTGCCGCAAGGAGCCGGTCCACCTCCCCCTGCACCGGAGCCAGGTCCACGCCGCGCTCGCGCATCAGTCGAGCGGTGCCCACCAGGACGTCGCGGCCCCCGACGGTCGCCCGCACACCGTGCCCCGCCAGATTCTCGAAAGCCGTGATCTCATGATCGACAGCGACGCCGCGGCGCTCGGCCTCTTCCATGGCGGCCTTGCTGAGTGGGTGCCCGGAGCGCGCCTCGGCCGCCGCGGCCAGGCGCACCACCTCATCAGCGCCGAATCCGTTGACCCCGACGACGTCGGTCACCCGCGGGCGCCCCTCGGTGAGCGTCCCGGTCTTGTCCATCACGACCGCGGTGATCCGGGAAGTCTGCTCCAGCGCGGCCGCGTTCTTGATCAGAATGTTG
>Ga0209172_10005792_pt1 | contig 14532 bp, 10 predicted proteins | sample LarsenN4metaG_FD_184113 | JGI IMG/M metagenome (GOLD analysis project Ga0209172, IMG submission 184113) | Hot spring sediment bacterial and archeal communities from British Columbia, Canada, to study Microbial Dark Matter (Phase II) - Larsen... ... | reverse complement strand
CCGGTGCTGGAAGACCGGGTGCTGGCGGAGCGCGTGGCGGAAGGGCGCGTGGGCCTGTCGCAGCTGCTCGCCTATTCGGCGGTGTGCGGCACGGGCCTGGACACGGTGCCGCTGCCGGGGGCCGCCGCCACCGAGCAGCTCGAGCGCGTGCTCGCGGATGTGGCCACGCTCGCCGTCCGGTTGCGCAAGCCGCTGACGGCACGGCTGCTCGTCGTCGCCGGCAAGCGCGCCGGCGAGCGCACCGAGTTCGACTCCCCCTGGCTCACCAATACCGTCATTCTTCCGCTCGAGTGAGGAGGCAAGATGAGCAAGAGATGGTTCGCGGGTTGCGCGCTCACCATCCTGCTGGCGACGTTCCTGCTGGGGACGGCTGAACCCGAGCGCTTCACGGCGACTTTTTCCATTGTCGCCTACGACCCGGCCACCGGCGACCTGGGCGTGGCCGTGGCCTCGAAGTTCCCCGCCGTGGGCGCCATGGTTCCTTATGCGCGCGCCGGCGTGGGCGCGGTGGCCACGCAGGCGGCGGCCAACCTGCGCTTCGGGTCGGAGGGGCTGAAGCTGCTCGAGTCCGGCCTCACGCCCCAGCAGGCCATCGAAAAGCTGGTCGAGAACGACCCCGGGCGCGGCGACCGGCAGATGGGGCTGGTCGACGCCCGCGGCCGCTCGGCCGCCTGGACGGGGAAGGATTGCTTCTCCTTTGCCGGGCACATCGTGGGCGAGAACTACACGGTGCAGGGGAACATCCTCACCGGCCGCGAGGTCCTGGTGGCGATGTCAGAGGCCTTCGCGAACGTCCGCGGGACGCTGGCCGAGCGCCTGATGGCGGCCGTCGAAGCGGGCGACGCCGCCGGCGGCGACCAGCGCGGCAAGGAGTCGGCCGCCATGCTCGTCGTCCGCGAAGGCGCCGGCTACGGCGGCGTGGGCGACCGCTGGGTGGACCTGCGGGTGGACGACCACGCCGAGCCGGTGAAGGAGCTCCGCCGCCTGCTCGGCGTCCACACCCTCTACTTCGGCGAGACCAGGGAGCTCGTGCCGCTCACCGCCGACCTGGTGCGCGAGCTCCAGGACATCCTCCAGCGCACCGGCTTCTACGAGGGCGAGATCAACGGCGTCTACGACGACGCCACCCGCGACGCGCTCGAGGATTTCCAGGGCTGGGAGAATCTGGAGATGCGCTTCCGCCGGGACAACCAGATTGACAAGGTCGTCCTCGACTACATGCGCCAGCGCTTCGGCCCCAAGAGATGAGTGGGCGCGCCGCTCGCGCGCTGTGGGCGCTGTGCCTCTTGTGGCTTTGCGCCTCGCCCCTGGCCGCGCAGGAGCTCCGCTCCTCCAACCCGTGGCCGGAGTGGACGGCCGCCAGCCAAACCTGGCTGCGGAGCCAGGTTGCTCCCACCCCGGTGGTGCCGGCGCCGGACCCGGCGCGGCGGCGGCTTCTCCTTAGCTATGACATTTCCCCGGAGAAGTTCCCCTCGGGCTACCACCGCTCCGCCACCTATGACAACGGCCTGGGCGTCATCGCTTTCCTGATTGCGGGCGACACCGATGGCGCCGCCTTCACCCTGCACGCGCTCGCCCGCCTCCTCCGCCCCGACGGGAGTCTCTGGTTCGGCTACAACACCGCCAACAACTGGCCGGACGAGAGCTACCACGAGAACGCCGTGGTGCGCGCGGGCGCGGTGGGCTGGACCGGATACGCCTTCACCTTCTTTCTCGCTCACGCCCCGCCGTGCGCCGCAGGCGACCGCGGCTGCGCCCGGGAGCGGGTGTTCTTCCGGGAGACGGCCGAGCGCCTGGCCAGCTACCTGGTCTCCTTGCAGGTGAGCGACCCGGCCGATCCGCGCCACGGCTTGCTGCGCCTGGGCTACGGGACCAACCAGCTTGTCTATCGACCGGACACCGACGAAGTGATCGAGTTCTATCTCGACGAGCCCGCCCGGGGGATCAGCACGGAGAACAACATCAGCGCCTGGTTTTTCCTCCGCCAGCTCGCCCAACTGACCGGAGAGCCGCGCTGGAGCGAGGCCGCCGACCGCATCCGCCGCGGGCTGATGCAGGGCGCCTGGAATGACGGACTGGGACAATTCAACCGGGGCTTCGACGCCGAAGGCGCTCCCGACCCGGTGAAAGCGCTCGACTGCGCCACCTGGGGCGCGCTCTTCCTGCTGGCCGCCGGCGAGCCCGAGAAAGCCCGGCGGGCCCTCCAGGCGGTGGAGGACTACTACCCCGCCCGGGATGGCGAGGCGATCGGCTACCGGCCCTACTTTGATTACCCCATCTACGAATCCTATCTGGTCGGCCGGCATTTTTTCCCCGACGACCCGCGGAAGCAGTGGCGCCAGCTCCCGCTGGTGTGGTCCGAGGGCTCCCTGGGGGTGGCCTTCGCCTACCTCCGCCTGGGGGACGCTGAACGGGCTCGCCAGGTTCTAGCCGGTCTGCGGCCCCTCCAGGACGAGGGCACGGGCCTGCGCTACGCTTCGCGGGACGTCCCCCACGAGATGACCGATGCCCCCAGCGTCGCCGCCTCCGCTTGGCTGGTGCTGGTCGGCGAAGACCTGGCCGGAAACCCGGTGGCGGGGGAGGTCTGGCGATGAGGCGGGCGCTGGCCGCGGCCGTGGCTTTGCTGGCGCTGGCCGCGCCCACCCGGGCGGCGGCGCCGGCGGAGTGGGGCGTGGCGGTGCTCGAAATCGGTTCGACCCCGGACGCCCGCCAGGAACAACTGGCTCTGCGGAATTGCCTGGAGCTGGTCGGCATTCCCTACGTCGCCACCCCCGACGTGGAAACGGCAGTGCGCCGGCCGCTTGTTCTGGTGGGCGGCATCCCGCTGAACACCCAGCTCTCGCCGGCCGAGCGCGAAGCCCTGTATGCCTACGTCGAGCGGGGCGGCGTCCTGTTGGCCAGCCAAGTGCAGGGGAACATGTTCTTCCCCCTCTTTGGGCTGGAGAAAGCCAGTCCCAGCCGCGAAAACTTTCGCGTGCTGTTCACCCCGCGGGCGGACCCGGCGCTGCGCTACTTGAACCGGCCGGAGGAGCGGACGGTCTCGCTCGGCAACCCCCAGCTCTACGCGGAGACCATATGGTCCACGGAATACACGCCCGCGCCCGGGACCCAGGTGCTGGCGCGATACGAGAACGGCGCCGCCGCCTTGACCCTCCACCCCTACGGACGCGGGTTGGCCTACGCGCTGGGCCTCGGGTTCAAGGAAACCACCCTGGTGCCGCAGCTGGCCCGGAGCTTCGAGGCGGCCCGCCTCTGGATCAACTCCTTCGAGCCCTCGGGCGATGTCTTCCGCCTGCTGCTGCGCGGGCTGTACGAGGACGCTGTCCATCCTTTTCTCCTCGTGCACACCATCCCGGAGGGAAGGCAAACCGCCCTGGTCCTCTCGCACGACGTGGACGCGCGCGAGTCCTTCCGCCACGCGCTCGACTTTGCCCGGATGGAGGCCGCCCTGGGCGCGCGCAGCACCTTCTTCGTCACCACCAAGTATTTCACCGACTCGACCGACATCGGCTACTACACCCCCGCCCGGGCCCGCTTCATCCAGCAGGTGGAGCGGATGGGATTTGAAGTGGGGTCGCATTCGGTGAGCCATTCGCTGACCTTCGAGAAGTTCCCCGTCGGGTCCGCGCAGGTCAGCCGGGCCAGCTATGACCCCGCCCGGCCCACCGTCTTCGGCGAAGTGCGGGTGAGCCGCGAGCTCCTCGACCGCGACCTCGCCCAAAAAACCACAGGCTTTCGCGCCGGCTACCTGCGCTACCCCAGCGAGCTGCTGCGGGTGCTGGAGGAGTCCGGGTATGAATTCGACTCCAGCGTCTCGGCGCAGTACGTGCTGACCAACTTCCCCTACTTCGGTTTTCGCCAGCGGACGCTCGGGTCGGAGGTGAGCGGCATCGTGGTGGTGCCGGTCACGCTGGATGATTCCCGGGAGTTCCTGACCGCGGCCAGACTAGAAGAAGCGCTGCGCGTCTGGACCGAGGTCATCCGCGCCAACGGAGAAAACGGCGCCATCACCTGCCTCCTGATTCATCCCACCGATGTCACCTACAAGCTCACGGCCGAGCGCCGCCTGCTCGAAGCTCACCGCCAGGGCGACATCTGGATAGGAGACGTGGGCAGCCTGGCGCGCTTCTGGCGCGCCCGCGCCCGCCTGCGGCCCGAGGTGCGCGCGGGGGCCGAAGGAGCGACCATCGTCTTGAACCTGCCGCGCGAGCAGCTGCCCTCCGGACAAACCCTGGTGGTGGAACTCCTGCCGGGTGCCGCGGCGCCGGCGGTGGTGGACAATCAGGGCCAACCGGTGCCGGTGCGCAGTCGCACCTCCGGCGACCGCGTTTTCCTTCTTCTGCCCTAAAGGGTGGGCGGAGTCCCGATATTCGAGTTCCCTTTTTCTACTGGGGCAGGCCGATGCGGCGGGTGAGTTCGGTGAAGCGCGGGTCGGAGTGGAGGTTGTCGAACTTCGGGTCCCACCGGACGTGCACGAGAAAAGCGGAGCGTTCCTGAAAGGCTTTGTCGAGCCAGGCGAACGCCTGGTCGGCGTTGCCCAGGCCGGCGTACACGGTGGCCAGGTCGTAAGCCGGCACGAAGCCCTTGCTGGCTTGCTCCTGGAGCTGGGCGAGCAGTTTGAGTGCTTCCTGCCTGCGACCCGCGCGCGCATAGGTGTGAGCCAGGCCGGCCAGAGCGAGCGAGCTATCCGGCCATTCCTTGAATGATCTCTCGAACTGGGCAATGGCCTCTGCGTACATGCCTTGCTGTTCGTGCGCCCAGGCCAGGTTGATGAGGGCCCACCAGTAACCCGGCTCTCCCCGCAGCACTCTTTGGCATTGCGCCGCTGCCTGGTCGTACTGGCCGGCATAGAGGTGGTGCCACGCCAGGCAGGTGTTCAGGCCGGGCTCGAACGGATTCAGCTCCACCGCCCGTTGGCTCTCCGTCACCCATTCCTCCTGCCGGTTCATCGCCATCAGGAAGTGGGCGTAGTCGTGGTGAACGTCGGCCTGGCTGGGGTTCAGCTCCAGCGCCCGCCGGAACTCCTGCTCCGCCCCCGCCCAGTCCCAGTCGTAGTGCAGCTTGACCAGCGCCAGCCAGCCGTGGGCGTCCGCCAGCGTTTCATCCAATTGCAAGGCTTTCTGCGCCTGCTCCTGCATCTGCCCAAACGCCTCCTTGGGCGGCAGCACGCCGAACAGGCCCAGGAAGTAGTTCACGCGCGCCAACCCGGCATAGGGAGGCGCGTACTGCGGGTCGAGCTGGATGGCCTGCTGGAAGTAGTCGATGGCCTTCCCCAGGTCCTCTTCGGTGACTCCCCGCAGGTAGGCCTCGTGGGCGGCGGGATTGACTGGCCGGGCCTGGGCCAGCCGCGCCTGCTCCTGCGGGCTCAAGCGGACGTCCACTTCGCGGGCGATGGCGCGGGCGATTTCACTCTGGAGAGTGAGGACGTCCTTCAGGTCACGCTCGAAGTTGTCGGCCCAGAGGTGTTGGTCGGTGCGGGCGTCGATGAGCTGGGCGGTCACGCGCACGCGGTCGCCGGCGCGCCGCACCGAGCCTTCCACCACCCAGTTGACGTTCAGCTCCCGGGCGATCTCCCGCAGAAGCTTCTTTTTCTCTTTGTACGGCATCACCGAGGTGCGGGAGGTCACCCGCAGCGCCCCGATTTGCGCCAGGTGCGTGATGAGCTCCTCGGTCATCCCGTCGGCGAAATATTCTTGCGCGGCGTCGCCGGAAAGGTTCGCCAGCGGCAAGACCGCAATGGACACGACCGGCGGCGGCGCGAATAGGCCCGCGACCCGGTCGCGCAGGCCGGCCAGGTTCAGGCCGAGCACGACCGCCGCCACCGCGGCCAGCACGCCCAGCGTGGCCAGCGCCCGGCGCGAGAGCCGCGGGCGAGCCGGCGCGGCGGCCGTCGCCGCCTGGGCAGGCAGGGTCAGTCGCTCGAGGTCCACGCGCAGCTCGCGGGCCGACTGGTAGCGGCGCTCGGGGTCTTTGTCGAGCGCTTTCAGGATGATGCTTTCCAATCCCGGTGAAACTCTGGCATTCAGGCGGCTGGGTGGCGTAGGGGGCTCGTGCAGGATGGAGTCAATCAGCCGCGGGCCCTGGGTCTCCGGGAAGGGCCGCTGGCCGGTGGCCATTTCGTAGAGGACGCACCCGACCCCGTAGATGTCGGCGCGGGCATCCACGGACTCGCCCCGGATCTGCTCAGGGGCCATGTAGGGCAGTGTCCCTGGTGCCGACCCAGCTTCAGTCAGGGTTTCCGTGACCGTGGCTTCGCTCACCGGGCGCAGGAGCTTGGCGAGCCCGAAGTCGAGGAGCTTCACCTGGCCGCGCGCGGTGAGGAATATGTTGGCCGGCTTGAGGTCGCGGTGAACAATGCCCTTGGCGTGGGCGGCTTCGAGCGCATCGGCGATTTGTGTTCCCAACTTCAGCACCTGCTCCGCGGCCAGCGGGCGGGCAGCGATGCGCTGTTTGAGCGTCTGCCCTTCGAGCAGCTCCATGGCGATGAAGGGCTGCCCCTCGTGCTCGCCGATGTCGTAGAGCGTGCAGATGTGGGGATGGTTCAGCGCCGAGACGGCACGGGCCTCCCGCTGGAAGCGCTCCACCGCCTGCGGATCCCGGGCGAACGCGGCCGGAAGGAACTTGAGCGCCACGCTGCGGCCCAGCCGGGTGTCCTCGGCCTTGTAGACCACGCCCATCCCGCCGCCCCCGAGTTTTTCGAGGACGCGGTAGTGGGAAACCTGCCGGCCTTCCATAAGGGGACCCCGCCCGTGGGCCGGTATCTTAGGCTCCGGCCCGGAGCAAGTCAACGCGGGCTTCCGATACCGGTTGCGCGGGGCGCGAGGCAGGGCTAAGATTTGCCGGGAAGGACGAGAGAGATGGCTACGCCGCCGCGCGTCAAAGAAGCGCGCCCGAAAACCAAAGACGCCTACCAGGGCCTCGACGCCGCCACCCTCGTCCGTCTCTACCGCACCATGTATCTCTCGCGGAAGCTCGACGACCGCGAGATCCAGCTCAAGCGCCAGCAGCGCATCTTCTTCCAAATCAGCGGCGCCGGCCACGAGGCCGTGGTGGCCGCCGCGGGCCTGGCGCTCAAGCCCGCCCACGACTGGTTCTATCCCTACTACCGCGACCGCGCCCTCTGCCTGATGCTGGGGGTGACCCCGCTCGAGATGCTGCTTGAAGGCGTGGGGGCGAAGGACGACCCCGCCTCGGGCGGGCGGCAGATGCCCTCGCACTGGGGCCACCCCAAGCTGAACCTCGTCTCGCGGTCTTCCCCCACGGGCACGCAGTTCCTGCAAGCGGTGGGCTGCGCCGAGGCGGGGGTCTACTACCGCGAGCTGCCGGAGGCGGCCAAGGCGGCCGGCGCGCGCTTCCAGAAGGATGAGGTCGTCTACGTCTCCGGCGGCGACGGCTCGACCAGCGAAGGCGAGTTCTGGGAGGCGTTGAACAGCGCCTGCACGCGCAAGCTGCCGGTGCTGTTCCTCATCGAGGACAACGGCTACGCCATCAGCGTCCCCGTCGAGGTGCAGACCGCCGGCGGCAGCATTGCGAAGCTCGTGCGCAACTTCCCCGACCTGCACCTCGAGAGCTGCGACGGCACCGACCCGCTCGAAAGCTACGCCGCCTTGAGCAAAGCGGCCGCGCACTGCCGCGCCCGCAAGGGCCCGGCGCTCGTGCACGCCATGGTCATCCGGCCCTACTCCCACTCGATGTCGGACGACGAGCGGCTCTACCGCCCGCCCAAGGAGCGCGAGGAGGAAGCCCAGCGCGACCCCATCCCCCGCTTCGGGCTTTTCCTCATCCGCGAAGGGATTCTCGAGGAAGACGAGCTGGAGAAGCTCGAGAAAGAAGTCGACAAGGAAATCCTCGCCGCCACCGACCGGGCGCTGGCCGCCGAGGCGCCGGCTCCCGAGAGCGTCACGCTTTACGTCTATTCGCCGGACGTGGACCCAACCTCCGCCGAGTTTGCCACCGCGCCCCGCGCCGAGGGCGAGCCCAAGACGATGGTCGACCTCATCAACGCCTGCCTACACGATGAGCTGAAGCGCGACCCGCGCGTGCTGGTCTTCGGCGAAGACGTGGCCGACGCCAGCCGCGAAGAGTACCTGGAGCAGGTGAAAGGGAAGGGCGGGGTCTTCAAGTGCACCTACGGCTTGCAGCGGAAATTCGGCAGCCGGCGTGTCTTCAACTCGCCGCTGGCCGAGGCCAACATCGTCGGCCGCGCCATCGGCCTGGCCACGCGCGGGCTGAAGCCGGTGGTGGAGATCCAGTTCTTCGACTACATCTGGCCGGCGATGATGCAGCTGCGGAACGAATTGGCCTTGCTGCGCTGGCGCTCCAATAACACCTTCAAGTGCCCGGTGGTGGTGCGCGTGCCCATCGGCGGGTATCTGGGCGGCGGCGCCATCTACCACAGCCAGTCGGGCGAAGTCTTTTTCACCCACACGCCGGGCCTGCGCGTGGTGATGCCGGCGACCGCGCTCGACGCCAACGGCCTGCTGCGCACCGCCATCCGCGCGGACGACCCGGTGCTCTTCTTCGAGCCCAAGCACCTCTACCGCCAGGGACACAACCGCGCCCCCTACCCCGGACCGGACTTCATGATTCCGTTCGGGAAGGCCAGCCGCGTGCGCGAAGGGAACGACCTCACGATCGTCACCTACGGCTCGCTGGTCGTGCGCTCCGCGCAGGCGGCGAACACTCTGGAGAAAGAAGACGGCGTGACGGCCGAGGTGCTTGATCTGCGCTCACTTTCGCCCTATGACTGGGAGGCCATCGCCGCTTCGGTGAAGAAGACCAGCCGGGCCCTGGTCGTCTACGAGGACTCGATTTCTTGGGGCTACGGCGCGGAGATTGCCGCGCGCATCAGCGACGCGCTGTTCGACCATCTGGACGCCCCGGTGCGCCGCGTGGCCGCGCTCGACACTTTCTGCGCCTACCAGCCGCTGCTCGAGGACGCCATCCTGCCCCAGGCCGACGACGTCCTCGGCGCCGCCCGCGCCCTGCTGGCCTTTTAATAGGTTGTCATTCTGAGCCCGAAGGGCGAAGAATCTCAGCGCAGCCGCCGGCAAAGATGAGATCCTTCGCTTCGCTCAGGATGACACACGGGGCGGGAACTTTTCGGTCCCGGCGCTCGTAGCAAGGAGTAAGGAGAACGGGAGATGATTTGCTACAACTGCCAGAAGGACATCCTGGAAGGGTCGCGCTACTGCTACCACTGCGGGGCCGCCCAGAAGCCGCTCACCCCGCCGCCGGCCGCCCCGGCCAAGCCCTTGCGCCGCTCGCGCCGGCACAAGGTCATCGGCGGCGTCTGCGGGGGCTTCGCCGAGTACTTCAACCTGGACGTGGCGCTGGTGCGGGTGATCTGGCTGCTGATTGCGCTCTTCGGCGGCGGCGGGATCATCGCCTACATCATCTGCTGGCTGGTCATCCCGCTCGAAGAAGAGCACGCGCACGCGCCCGTCCCCGCGCCGCAGTCGTAGCCCGGCTGGAATCCTGTTTGGGCAGACAAAAGTGTCTGCCCCACTGAATCTTCTTTCTTCCTATGGTTCTGGTGGGGCAGGCACTCCTGCCTGCGTGGGCTTCTCTTCTTTCTTCTTCGGTTCCCCTTTGAGGACGCGGAAGCTGCGGTAGGCCGGGGCGGCCTCGCCAGCGCGAGCTTTCGGATCCACGGCGCGGTCGGCGCTGCCCCCCATTAGCTTGCCTTTGGCGTCCGAGCCGATGACCCACTCGGCGGCGTTCCCGCCCAGGTCGAAGACCAGCTCGTCCTCGCCGCGGCCCTGAAAGCGGCCGGCTTCGCCGAGGAGCGGCGCCGCCCCGGGCAGCTCGGCGACTTTCTTCGCGAGCCGCGCGGCGTCATCGGGGTTGAGCGCGTAACCCGCCCAATAGTCGAGTGTATTCTCGTTGCCCGCGGCCGGCTCGTAGACGCCCTTTACTTCGTCTTCATTCGCCAGCCGGTAGGTCTCTCCGGTGAGTTTCGCCAGCCAGGCGCAGTAGGCCTGGGCCTGCTCGAAGCTGACGCCGCTGGCGGGGAAGTTTTCCGTGCCCGGCTCGAACTTGTAGGCGCGGTCGAAAGCGGCGAACTGCGCACGGGTCACCTCGAAGCGGCCGAGCTCCAGGTCTTTGTGCTTCACCACTTCGGGGATGAGCGTGTTCTTGAGAAGCACCCCGTACCGAGTGCCTTGCACCTGGACGCGCCGGCGCTTGAGCGCGACGTCGAGCGGCGAACCCTCCTTGAAGGCCTCGTTCGGCGCCTGGTAGGTGCCGAACAGGTGCCGGTCGAACCAGGCCAGCTCCTCCTCGACCTTGCGGCGCTGGTGGGGCAGCATCCGCGGGCCGTGGGCTTCGCCGGGGAAAAGGATGAAGCGCACTTCGGTCTGCCCGAGCTGCTGGAGCGCGCGGTAGTGCGACCAGCCCTGGCTGGTGGGCACGTTCCGGTCTTCGGTGCCGAAGAAGATGAGCGTGGGGGTCTTGACGTTCTTCATCCGGAAGAAGGGCGACTTGCGGATGTAGAGCTCGGGGTCATCAAGCGGCGAGGCGCCGAAGTAGTAGGTGTCAAAGGCGTCGCCGAAGTCCACGTTGGCCCAGTCGCTGATCCACTCGACGTCGCCGGCGCCCACCGAGGCCGCCTTGTAGCGCGGGTTGCGGGTGACGAGCTCGATGGAGAGGATGGAGCCGTTCGACCAGCCCATGGTGGCGAGCTTGTCGGGGTCGACCAGCCCGCGCGCGATCAGCGCGTCCACGCCGGCCTCGAGGTCGGGGATTTCCAGGTCGTAGTAGTTGCCACAGCAGATCGACTCGACCCAGTCGAGCCCGTAGTTGCCGCTGCCGTGGTAGTTGGCCTCAAGCACGAAGGCCCCTTTCTGCTCGAGCAGCAGGTTGGTGGAGCTCCAACTGGCGCCCCAGGTGTCGAGGTCAGCGTCCGTTGGCCCGCCGTGGATGCTCAAGATGAGCGGGTAGCGCTTGCCCTCTTCGTAGTTCAGCGGGTAGTAGAGGACGCCTTCGACCTCCTCGTTGCGGGCGCCGCGCCAGCGGACGATTTCGACTTTGGGCAGAGGCTTGTCCTTGAAGCCCGGGTTGAGGTCGGTGAGCTGCGTTGTGTTTTCGAGCTTCGCCTCGTTCAGCGTGGCGCGGTACCACTGGGTGGGCTGGTTGGCCTTGGAGTGGTTGTAGACAAGCGTGTGGCCGTCTTCGCCGGGCACGAACCCGAAGATGTTCGTAACGTGCTCGCCTTCGAGGAAGGCGCGTGTCCAGGCCTCGCCGCTCTTGGTAAAGCGGGCGAGCTGGAAGCGCACGCCGTCGGCGAGCGCCGCCACCACGCCGTCCGGAGTTGCTTCGAAGGCGCCGAAGCCGAGCCCGTTGGGCCAGCCCAGGTCCACCTCGCGGGTCGCGCCACCGGTGAGCTCGTAGTAGTAGAGCCGGGCGATGGTGGCGGTGCGGTAACGCGGGTGGCGGGTGTATTCGGAGGCGAAGTAGAAGCCCTGGTTGTCGCGCGCCCAGCGCACGTTGAAGGGGATGAGCTTGCCGTCGGGGAAAAGCTGCTTCTGCTCGCCGGTGTCGACATTGGTCAGGAAGGTGACGGGCGGGACGCGCTGGTCGAACTCGTAGCTCAAGCTGCGCTGGTGGCGGGTCAAGGCCCAGCGGCCGTCGGGCGACACTTCGAGCAGATCGATCCAGTCCTCGTTCTCCGTCAGCCGCTTCACTTTCTTTTCTTTTGCTTTCAGCTCGAACAGGCGCACGGGAGGCTCGTGCGGGGCATCCTCGACCACCTGCGAGGTGTCCTTCTTTTCCTTGCGCGCGCGCTCGTACTGCGTCGGGTCTTCCTGGGCGGCGAAGATGAGGGTGTCGTTGTCCTTCCAGGCGTAGGCGCGGACGCCGCGCTCAAACTCGGTGAGCGGCCAGGGTTCGCCCCCGAAGGGACTCATCAGCCAAAGCTGCGCCGGCGCCAGGTCGGGCTTGGCTTTCGGCAGCGGCCGGGTGCTCAAGAAGCTGATGTGTTGGCCGTCAGGCGACCAGCGCGGGCTGGAATGGGTGAAGTTGCCGCGCGTGAGCTGGACCTCTTTCTTCTCCGCCAAGCTGGAGAGCCACAGGTTCGAGACCCGCTCGCCTTTCTCGGTGTCCACCGTGCTCTTCACCCACACCGCCCACTTGCCGACAGGCGAGAGGCGGAACTGCCCGGCCGTCTCGAACAGCAGCAGGTCGTCCGCCGTCCACTCGGCCTTCTTGTCAGCCGCGGGCGCGGCCGCCCCGGCCAGAGCGTTCAACACGAAACCCAACAATGCCAGCCAGCGCAGGGACTTCATCAGAGTGTTCTCCTTCCTTCGGGGTCCAACCGGGCTACGTTCAGGCTTTTTCTTTGAAGATGAGGCGGTCGAGCGACACCGCCCCCGCCCCCACGGTCATCAGCAAGAAGGCCACCACGCACAGCACCAGCGGGTACTCGTCGCCGCCGTTGCCGAGGAAGCCGAAGAGGTCACGCTCGCCGAGCTTCCAATGCACCTTGACGAAGGCCACGAACATCTGGCCGGAGATGAAAAACGCCGCCACGCGGGTGAAGAGGCCGAGAATCAGCAGCGCCCCGCCGAAAAACTCCACCGTGCCCGCCACGTACACCGTCCAGGCGGGGAACCCCATCTTGGGGAAAGCTTCCAGGAAGGGAGCGCTGGCGAAGAGCTTGGGGAAGCCGTGGGCCACGAGCGCAGCCCCCACCGCGACGCGCACCAGGAGCAGGCCGAGCGGCTTGAGCACTTCCAGTTTGGCCAGCATGGCGCCTCCGCGGAGTCCGTCGTCCGCGGTCGCCATTCTACCACCGGCTTTCCCGCGACGGCGGTTGACTTCGAGTGTAGAATAGCCTGGCTTCTTCGGGGGAGTGGGGTCTTCGGGGAAGAAGCCCGCCGCAGACTTGCGCGAGTGAGGTCAGCTATGGCAGCAGCCATCCGCACCATCGGCGTCTCGACCGGGGGAGGGGACTGCCCGGGATTGAACGCGGTCATCCGCGGCGTGGTCAAGGCCGCCCTGCTCGACCACGGCTGGCGGGTCATCGGCATCCAGGACGGCTTCGACGGGCTCATCTGGCCGGAGAAGACCCGCGAGCTCGACCACGCCAGCGTGCGCGGCATCCTGAACCGCGGCGGCACCATCCTCGGCACCACCAACCGCGGCAACCCTTTCGCCTACGAGCTGGTCGAGAACGGCCAGAAGGTCGTGAAGGACTTCTCCCAGCGCTGCATCGAAAACGCCAAGAAGCTCGGCTTGGACGCCATGGTGGTCATCGGCGGCGACGGCACCATGAAGATCGGCTACGACCTCTCCAAGCTCGGCCTGCCGGTGGTGGGCGTGCCCAAGACGATTGACAACGACCTGTCGGCCACCGAGGTCACTTTCGGCTTCGAGACCGCCGTGCAGACCGCCACCGAAGCGCTCGACCGCATCCAGACCACCGCCGAAAGCCACCACCGCGTGATGGTGATGGAGGTGATGGGGCGCGACGCCGGCTGGATTGCGCTCTGGTCGGGCCTGGCCGGCGGCGCCGACGTCATCCTCATCCCCGAGATTCCCTTCACGATTGAGAAGGTGTGCGCCAAGATCAAGGAGCGCGAAGGCATGGGCCGGACCTTCAGCATCGTGGTGGTGGCCGAAGGCGCGAAGTTCCCGGCCAACGACGCGAGCGGCAAGCCCATCCCGCCCGCCAAGCCCGGGAGCGTCGGCACCACGCTGGCCCGCTCCATCCAGGAGTACACGGGCAAGGACGTGCGGGTCACCGTGCTCGGCCACGTGCAGCGCGGCGGCAGCCCCACCGCCTTCGACCGCCTGCTCGGGCTGCGCTTCGGCGTGCACGCCGCCGATCTTATCGCCCAGGGGAAGTTCGGCTACATGGTTTGCCTGAAGGGCGGCGAGATCCAATCCTGTCCGATCGAAGAAGCCATCGGCGTCTACAAGACGGTCAACCCCAAGAGCGACCTGGTCCGCACCGCCCGCGCCGCCGGGGTGACTTTCGGCGATTGAAAACAGAAAGGAGCCTGCCATGAACGAAGACATCGGCGCCGCCGCCGGGCGGATCTGGGAGGCCTTGAACAGCAAGGGTGAGCTCACCCCGGCCCAGTTGCAGAAAGCCGCCGAGGTGGAGGAGCCTCTGCTGAGCTGGGCCATCGGCTGGCTGGCCCGCGAGGACAAGCTCGACTTTGTCCGCGACAAACGCGGCCTGCGCGTGCGCCTGAAGTAACTTCCTTTCGGCACCCTGCGACGCTAGCCACGGTGGACCCGGCCGTCGGGTACCATCCTCATGGGGCCATCAAGAAGATGCTGCTCGGGAACGGCCTGACGGAGACCACGGCTTACAACAACCGGCTCCAGCCCTGCCGGATCTCGGTGAAGAGCAGCGGCACCGCCCCGACCTCGTGCAGCGATACAGCCAACATCGGGAATGTCCTGGACTTTAGCTACGGCTTCAGCCTGGGCACAGCGAACAATGGCAACGTGGCGTCCATCGCCAATAATCGCGAGCATGCTAGGGACCAGAGCTTCACCTACGATCACCTGAACCGCATCAGC
>Ga0209172_10005788_pt1 | contig 14540 bp, 10 predicted proteins | sample LarsenN4metaG_FD_184113 | JGI IMG/M metagenome (GOLD analysis project Ga0209172, IMG submission 184113) | Hot spring sediment bacterial and archeal communities from British Columbia, Canada, to study Microbial Dark Matter (Phase II) - Larsen... ... | reverse complement strand
TTGCCGTCGCTTTTCCCACTTGCTGACCGCCGCCGGGCTCACTTTGAGCCTTTTCGCCACCTCGGCCTGACGATAGCCCTGCTCCAACATTTGACAGCCTTCCAGCCGCCGCTTTTCCATCTTTTCCTGACGCTTGGTCTGTTGTATCTTCATGCCCTGCTCTTGCAGCAGGGTTTGTACCAACATTAACTTCCTGTACGAAGCTCAGTAAGTAGGGCGCCTTCAACGAATACGACGAAAGATCGGCTGCTGTCCGGCACCAAATGAATGCGTGGCGGGTTTGATTTATGGATGGTTTACGCCTTGGGTGGTCAATTCCGTCCAGTTGGCGCGTGAACGCATCACCCCTGGATTGAACCTTGAAGGGCTCCGAGCTTATCCGGACAAGCGCTGATCCTGCGGGGGACGTCCAGAACGCGGAGCCCGCACTGGAGCCGCAAACCGGCCGGGCCGCCGGGGTTCGGGGGAGTCGTTGAAATAGTTTCCACAATCCTGCCGTTGCTCTAGAGGCGGTCCGGTCGATGCTGGTTTTCTGCATGAGGCTGCGATGGATGATGCTGGCGGCGGTGTGGGCGGGGGCGGCCGGGCTAATGGCGGCTCCGCCCGCGGCACCTACCGGGCTGGTGGCCCGCGCCGGCACGGGCGTGGCCGGGCTGACCTGGAATGACGTTTCCGGCGCCGCCCGCTACCGCGTTTACCAATCCGCCTCAGCTGGCGGCCCTTTCACCCTGGTCTCGACCGAGCCTTACAACCGGGCTGTTGTGCCCAACCTCGCCGCCGGCACTGCGCACCATTTCCGCGTAACGGCCGTGAACAGCGGCAATGAAGAGTCCACGCCCAGTGCCGTCGTCTCGGCCACGCCCGATGCCCTTTCGATCCACCGTCCCTCCACGGCCGGGCATTTCCGCATCGGCAGCAGCTTTGTCACCGACAGCGACCGGCTGCAGCGTTTCCTGCAGGCGCGCGGGTTGAATGTGGCCTCGCGCCGCTACCAGATCATCGGCGCCGGCCTGGAATACATCTACAACAACACCCTGCAAAACAACCCATCGGCCCTGCAGACCGAGATCACCGCCCTGCAAAGCGGGAGCTACGACGCGCTGGTGATGAACGCCCAGCGCCCGATGCTGCAGGGCGAGCGCGAGCTGGACGGCACGCTGCTCTTCGCCTGGGAGGCGCTGGCCGCCCGCCCGAACACCCGGGTGTTCATCCACGAATACTGGATCGATGATGGCGGTGGCGGGATCGACTACCCGTGGGATGAGAACGGGGCCAACCGCGCGCGCATGCGGCAGTGGTATTGGCTCAGTTCGGTTTCCATGGCCTATGAGGCCTCGAAAATCCTGGGCGTGCCGGTTCACGTGGCTCCGATCGGCGCGGCGGTGGATGCGGCCAAGGACGCGGCCTTGCGGGGCGAGCTGGCCGTGACCAACGCCCGCTCCGGGTTCCATACGGGCGACGCCCATTTGAACAACCTGGGCAAATTCGTCCAAGAGGGCGTGGTGGCCGCCGGGGCCTATCAGATCGACATCCGCAACACACACGAGTGGGTGGACAGCAGCACCACGCTTTCCGAGGCCGATGCGCTCAAGCTCCAGCAGATCACGCACGACACGGTGCGGGCCACGCCTTTCTCCGGCTGGAAGGACGGATCGCCCACGAACCAGGCCGCGTGGCTGGAAGCGATGCGGCAGGAATTGTCGCGCCATGAGGGCTTCGAGGCCGTGCCCACGCATGCCTCGGCTTCGTCGGGCAATTTCACCAATCCGCGCAGCGGCCTGGCCTGGAGCTACACCGGGGCGAGCACGGTGGATGGATTCAACACACCGCTGGCGCGCCCGGTGACCCGGCTGGAGCGCAAGCTGCGCCTGGCCGCCGGGGGCACGCTTTCCACCACCCTGCCGCGGGGGCTGAGCCACTTCTCCCTCCGCCTGCGCCAGGTTTCCGGCGGCGCCGCCACCCTCCAGGTCAAAGTCAACAGCACGGTCCGCGCCACCTTCAGCAACGCCTCGACCGAAATGTGGGGCCGGGAGGTCCGCGACCTGGAAACCGCGCCGGGGGCCTCGCTCGTCCTCACCAACACCGGCAGCGGCGTGGTGGAACTGGACGACCTGATCTGGGAGGAGCCGGCGGTCTCGCCCAGCGGCATCGCCATCCTCACCGATGGGCTGGTGTATTTCGCCCACCAGCAGCCCTACTCCCGCCAACTGGCCGCCTCCGGGGGCAGCGGGGCCTATGCCTGGTCGGTGGCGTCCGGCAGCCTGCCTCCGGGCCTGTCCCTGTCTTCCGGTGGGCTGCTCTCCGGCACGCCCACCACCCTCGGCGCCTCCAGCTTCACCCTGCGTGCGGCGGATGCGGCCGATCCGGCGAAGTCCGCTGAACGAACCTATCAAGTCAGCGTCGTTGCCGGCACGGCCATCTCCACCGAACCGCAGGGCGCGACCGTGCAGCTGGGCGATCCGGTGGAGTTCCAAGTCGAAGCGGTGGGAACCTCCTTGTCCTATGAATGGTTCCGCAACGGCAGCCTGCTGCCGAACAGCAACAACCCCGTGTTCCGCATTGCCAATACCTCGGCCGCCGATGCCGGCACCTACACGGTGCGGGTCACCGGGTCCGGCGGCGTGGCCACCAGCCAGCCGGCCGTCCTCGTGGTCGATGCCGGCGATGCCCAGGTGCTGACCACGGTGTTCAACGGGGGCAACCTGGGCCTCGGTGGGAACACCTTCGACCTGCGCAACAACGGCACCAAGCCGATCGTCCTCACCGGCGCCATGCAGGGCAACTTCAATGCCGCGTCCGGCCTGAAGGTCTCGGCCTACTGGCGCAATGGCACCGCCTCCGGCTTCGCCACCTCCCCGGCGGGCTGGACCCTCTGGGGCACCAGCGATGCGTTCACGGGAAACGGCTACGGCCTCGCGACCAATTACCATTTGAAAAACACCCTCACCATCGCGCCGGGCCAGACGGTGGGCATCTACCTCCTGCTCACCTCCGGCGGGTCGCAGCTGGCTTACAGCAGTTCGAGCACGCAATACACCCAGGGCAACCTGCGCCTGACGCCGATCCTCGGCCTGGGCTTGGGCACGGCGTTTTCCACCCAGACCCACGGGCCCACCCGGCTTTACAACGGAAGCATCGAGTTCTACGAGGACGGCACCCCGGCGGTCAATGCCACAGCCCCGCCCGCTGGGCGCATCGGCGTGGCCTATGCCCACACTTTCACCGCGCCTGGTGGCAATGGCACACCGGCCTGGTCCCTCATCGGTGTGCTGCCCGCCGGGCTGTCGTTTGATGCGGCCTCGGGTTCGCTGAGCGGCACGCCCCGTGCGGCGGGCACCTATGCCCTCAGCCTCACCGCCACCGACTTGGACGGGGATGCGGACACGCGCGCGTTCAACCTGGTCATTGCCGATCCTTATGCCGAATGGCTGTCGGCGAACAACCTGCCCGCGGAAAGCGCGCCCGACCAGGACCCCCACGGCGAGGGCGTCTCCCTGCTCATGCGGCATGCCCTGGGCCTGACCTCCGGGCCGGGTGCGGCGCGGCAACTGCCGCGGATGTCCTTCGATGGGGATGCGCCCCTGTTCACCTTCACCCGCAACACCGACGCCACCGGCGTGGTCGTGGTGGTCCAATCGAGCACCGACCTGGCCACCTGGACGGACGCGCACCGCTTCACCGCGTCGGGCAACGAGGAATTGACGGCGTTCGTGCGCAGCCGCAGCACGACCGGGCCCGGGGTGGAAACGATTGTCCTGCAATTCGCCCCCCTGCCGTCGAACGCCACCCGCTTCTTCACCCGCGCGGTGGTCGTTCCGGTGCAGTGATCCGCGGCGCGGAAGGGGAAGCCGGGGGCGCTAGCGGGGGCTAACCCGCCACAAGACGGGAGATGGAATGGCCGCAAAGAGGCTCAAAATGCGCAAAAAGAGAGCCCGCCGAACAACAAAGACGGCTGCGCTTTACTGCGCTGAACGCCGGGTCAGGTGCCGGCGCAGCGCCAGGGCGCCAAGGCCCGCCAGGAGCAGAAGCGCGGTGGAAGAGGGTTCGGGGATGGCGTATAACGAGTCCAGCCGAAGGTCGATCGCGCCAGTGCCACCGAAGCTGATGAAAATGGACGCGACCTCGTTATCGAGAAAGCCGGGATCGAATGAGTCCAGCGCCAGGTTGATGGATGCGGGGCTGCCGCTGCCGAATCCGGAGAGTGAGCCGATGTAAGTGCGGGTGGAGCTGAGGGTGGAGTCGAGCAGCTCAATGGTGATTTGCTGGCCGTTGTTGGTGCCGTTGACCTGGCCGTCCAAACGCAGGATATTGGTGAAGCCGGTTATGTCGGCGAGGGCAAAGGAGCCGGCGAAATCCTCGCCGACTGTTCCGGTAAGGGTGGTGGATGAGGCATTTTGGGAAGTGCCGATGGTGGTAAAGCCGCCTTCGATGGTGAATCCCGGGGTGCCGAAACTAGTGATGAGGACGGCGCTCTGGACAACCCCCGACCACGGGAGGGCCAGCAGTGCAAGCAAGAGGTGTATTTTTTTCATAAACGGTTTGGAGGTTTTGCGCGCATCAAGGCTCGAGGGTGTAAGGCAGCGACTGCTGCAGCGTAGAAGCCGCTGCAGTTTTCCGATTGAGCAAAATGCCACCGCTGGCGGGCAGGACTTGGGTGTCACTGGAGGGGAAGCCGAAGAAGTTACGCCGCCAGACGGTGCCGTCGTGCCAGAAGTTGCGCCAGCTTCCTGACACATAGATGGACACAGTATCGGAGGCCGCGAAGGTGGGCGCTGAAATCCACCCGGGAATTTGTTCGATTCCGCTAGTGCCCAGAGTGAGGTCCTTGGGCCAGCCGGTGGAGAGGAAAGCGGAAAGGGTAGCTGGAACCTGGGCTTTACGAGGGGAGTGGGGTATGGAGCCCATCCAGTTCAGATGCATGGGGGCTGCGGCCAGGCGCCCGTAAAGCACCGCAGAGTCAGGGCGGATGGGCAGGTGGGAAGCGTCGGGCTGGCCGAAGAAATTGCGTGTCCAGCGCCCGAGCGCGCTGTGGAAGTAAAAATTTTGCCAGCTGCCGTTGATCAGAATCTGCACCTGGTCCGCGGAAGCGAGTGAGGCGCCTGCCTGGACGCCGGTGCCGGCGGGAGTGCCGAACAAGCCCAGCAGAGTGGCACAGGCATGAAGCCGGTATTCATCACCCGCCGCAACCCCCAGCGCCGCAAGCGTTGAACCTCCCAGGTCCGAAGCATCGACGTGAAATTGGTTCTCGGTGTTGGCAGGCGAGGATGCAATCAGGAAAGTGCGTCCAGCAGCGGCGCCGCTGACCAGGCGGACAAGTGTCGGAGCGCTTGGATTGGATAGGGCACCTGGTGTCCATCCTGCGGTTGCATGGCCCAGCGTCCCATTGCCCACTGATGTGATTTTGCCGTGAATGGCTCCTTCCACGCTGGGGTGCTTCAACAGGGGAGCGGAGACCACGGTATTGATCCGGCTGGTCACCGCGCCGCCGGCGATGGTGAGCTTCATGTAGCCCTCGGGAACGGTTGCGTCCGGGTCGGCGGTGTGTCCGCTTCCTCCCGCGAAGAGCAGCAGTCCCGCCGCCGCTGCCGCCTGCATCAATCCACTGGGCCTATTCCTTCCCATCACCCTGGGAGCATGGCTGGAAGCGGCTCCTGGACCAGTATGAGGTCATGGGAACTATTCCAACACGAAGTGCCGCCGCTCACTGCGGGGAGGCGGTGGCGGTGATTTCGTGGGTGCCGGGGGGCAGGTCCGTGCGGCCGGAGGTCCAGCCTGCGGGCAGGTCGAGGAGGGCGGAGCTGCCCTGCGGAACCTGGAGGCGGAGGTGGAGGGCGGAGGACTGGAGCTCCCAGCGGATGGAGGCTTCGCCGTGCGGGGTGAGGAGCCGGGCTTCAGCATGGGTGAGGGTGCCGCCGGGGCGGGGTTTGAAGCGGATTTTTTGATAGCCGGGGGCTTCTGGAACCAGTCCGGCCACGGTGGACACCATCCAGTCTCCCACCGCGCCGTAGGCGTAGTGGTTGAAGGAGTTCATGCCTTTGTCCTGGAAGCCTTTGTCCGGGGTCCACCCGTCCCAGCGCTCCCAGATGGTTGTTGCGCCGTTTTTCACCGGGAAAAGCCAGGAAGGGAAGGCTTCTTGTTCCAGCAGGCGGTAGGCCACATCGAGGTGGCCGGCGTCCTCCAGGACGTGGAGAAGGTAGGGCGTGCCGACAAAGCCGGTGCCCAGTTTCCAGCCGTTGCGTTCAATGAGCCGGACGAGCTGCCGCGCGGTGGCGGGGCGGGCAGCCTCGGGCACCAAATGGAAGTGCAGCGCGAGGACGTAGGCGGTCTGGGTGCCGGCGGCGATGAAGCCATCGGGCGTGACAAAACGGTTTTGAAAAGCCTGGACGATGCGCCCGTGCAGATCGCGCCAGCGGGCGGCATCCGCGGATTGGCCGAGCAGGTCGGCGCTGCGGGCGAGGATATCGGCGTTGTGGGCGTAGAAGGCGGTGCCAATGAGGTCCTTGGGCGTGCCGCCATCGGTGCGTCCGCTGCCGTCCAGCGCGAGCCAGTCGCCAAAGCCGCCCCAGCCGTCTTTGTCCGGATGGCAGCGGATGAGCCCGAGGACTTTTTCCTTTTCCAGGTATTCCATGTAACGGGCCATGCAGCCGTAGTGGTCACGTAGATAGGAAAGGTCTCCGTAGCATTGATAGAGGGTCCAGGGGCAGATGAAGGCGGCGTCGGCCCAGGCGGGGCCGCCGTCACCGGGCAGGCCGAAGGAACCGGTGTGGGGGATGACGGGCGGGATGTCGCCCTGGGTGCCCTGGGCGTCGCGCATGTCCTGGAGCCATTTGCGGAAGAAGCCGGAGACATCCATGAAGAAGGCGGCGGTGCGGATGAAGACCTGGGCGTCCCCGGTCCAGCCGAGGCGTTCGTCGCGCTGCGGGCAGTCGGTGGGCACTTCGAGGAAATTGCCTTTCTGGCCCCAAAGGATGTTGTGGGTGAGCTGGTTGAGCAGCGGATGGGAGCAGGTGAAGTGGCCGGTGCGGGGGGTGTCGGAATGGAGGACGACCCCCTCGACAGATTCGATGGCGACGTCGGTGCCCTCGCCCTGCCAGCGGAGTTCGGCGTAGCGGAAGCCGTGGAAGGTGAAGCGCGGCTCCCAAGTTTCCGGCCCGCCGCCGCGGAGGGTGTAGTGGTCGGTGGCGCGGGCGGAGCGGAGGTTTTCGGTGTAGAGGGTGCCGTCGGGGTTGAGGACTTCGGCGTGGGTGATTTTCAGGGTGGTGCCGCGCTTGCCGCGGACGGTGATGCGGAGGCGTCCGGTGATGTTCTGGCCGAGGTCGTAACGGCGTTTTTTCGGTCCCCAGGCCAGGTCATCAATGGGGAGCATCAGGGTGCCGGGGAGGATTTCATGCCGCAGAACGGGCGGCCAATCCTGGGCGGCCAGGGGTGCTGCAGGTGCCGGGGGGAGCAAGACGGGCTGCCAGGCGGAATCGTCATAGCCCGGGGAGGACCAGTCCCCGAGTTCCAGGCGGGCGTCGCAGCTTTCGCCCATGATCAGGTCGTTTTCCAGGATGGGACCGGTGGAGGTTTTCCAGGTTCCGTCGGTGGCGAGGGTGAGGGAGGCGCCGCCGGGGAGTTCGATCTCCAGTTGGGCGAGGAAGGCCGGGCGTTCGCCATAGAACTGGCGGTCTTTTTCGGCCACATGGCCGCAATACCAGCCATCGCCAAGAACGGCGCCGAGGGCATTTTCGCCCGCACGGAGGAGGTGGGTGGCGTCGAGGGTCTGATAGGGTATGCGCGCCCGGTAGTCGGTCCATCCGGGGGCGAAGACGGCGGGGGAAGCGGGCTGGCCGTTGATCTCCAGGTCGTAGAGCCCGAGGGCGGAGGCGTGGAGCCGGGCCCGGAGGGGGGCGGCGGGGAGGGTGAAGGCTTTGCGGAAGAAGGGTGCGGGGGCCGGGGTGCGGGGGCCGCCGACGACGGGGGAGGCAATCCAGCGGGCGGACCAGGAGGGGGGAAGGGCAGGGGTGGAGGACATGGAAACCAGGGAAGCGGAGGCCGGCGGGCTGCGCCTTGAATTTTATGCCAAAGATCCGCATTATTCTGCCATGGCCAGAACCGGAGCGCTGCGGCGGCGCGATTATTTCCGCGATGCGCGGGCACGGGTGGTGGTGCACCGGGAGGTGAGGCAGGTGCCGATTTCCCAGCATCGGCATGAGTTTTATGAAATTGTCCTGATTGTTTCGGGTGTGGGGGTGCATGCGACGGGCGGATTCCGCCACCGGCTGGAGGCGGGGGACGTGCTGGTGATCGATCCACGGCGGGCGCATGGCTATGAGGAGACGCGGGGGCTGAATCTGGTCAATGTGCTGGTACGGGATGACCTGGTGCCGCAGTTGGAGCGTGACCTGGGCCGCCTTCCGGGCTTCCACGCCTTGTTCACCCTGGCGGCGGCGCGCTGGAGGGAAGGGGCCTACACCAGCCGCCTGCATCTGAGCCGTGAGGACCTGGAGCGGGCGATGGAATGGGTGGACCGGATGGAGGAAGAGGTGCAGCGGGGGGCGGAGGGCGGGCATTTGCTGGCGGAGGCGTATCTGGCGCTGCTGGCGGGCCTGCTGGCCCGGAGGCAGGGCAGGGGCTGGCGGGCGCCGCAGGGTGCGCCCCCTTCTGCCCTGGCGCGGCTTTTCACCTGGATCGAAATGCATCTGGCCGAGGACTTGCCGGTGCCCCGCCTGGCCGCGCAGGCCGGGATGTCCCTGCGGACCTTCCATCGCAAATTTTCCGCCGCCGCCGGCAAAAGTCCGACGGCTTATGTGCTGGAACGGCGGCTGGACCGTGCGGCGGAGTGGCTGCGGCAGGAGCCGGAGCTGGCGGTCTCGGAGGTGGCATTGCGGTGTGGATTCGGCGACCCGAATTACTTTTCCCGGGTGTTCCGGGAAAGGCGGGGCTGCAGCCCGAGCGAGCAGGCTTTAAAGCACAGGGCGGGCGGGAAAGAAGGCTGAGCGGACGGGGGAGGCGTTTGTTGGGGCTGAATCGGCGGGGGCCGGGTGTTCCGGTCATGGATCAGTTTCCACGGATTGATGGCTTGTCATCATTGCATCCATAGGCGAATATGAATTCATGGCCACCGAGTCTCCCAAGAAGCAGATGTTAGATACTTCAACCAAAGCTTCGCTGGGGGCTTTTGCCCTGTCGGCGATCATTCACGGGGCGGCGCTTTTGCTGCTGGGCAGCTATGTGGTTTTCGACCAGGTGATCATGCGCCAGCCCTTCGAGGCGGTGGTGGTGGGGACGCAGTCGATGGATGAGGCGGTGGTGATGCCGGAGCCGCAGGATGTGCCGGATCCGCTGGATGTGCCGGCGGTCAATGACGACCTGGCGGTGGCGGTGGACAATGCGGCCGCGGGCGAGACGACCTCCTCGGACATTCTCGTCTCCACCGGAGCCAATCCCACATTCACCCTGCCGCCGGCGACGGGGCCGGTCAGCGCAGTGCCCAAGCTCGGCTGGGGCACGGGCAACGCCGGTGAAAAAGGGACCGGGGCGGGAGCTGTGGGCGGAGGCAAGATCATTAAGAGCATTTTCGGCCAGAGCCAGACCACTCCGGCGGCGCTCAAGGGCATCATGATTGACCTGAAACAGCCCAAGGCCGGAGCCACCACCAATCAGAATACCTTTCTGAAAAACTTCGCCGCGGCCGGCTTCAAGAAATCGATGCTCCGGGACTATTACAACGCCAAGGTCGAACTCTACGCGACGCAGTTTTTCATGCCGCTGATGCCGGCGGATGAAGCGCCGAAGGCGTTCCAGGCGGAGCAGGAAATCCAGCCCAGAAACTGGCTGGTGTATTATGAGGGGCAGTTCGCCTCGCCGGATGCCGGGACTTACCGATTTGTGGGTTCGGCGGATGACACCCTGATTGTGAGGGTGAACGACAAGATCGTGCTGGACGGCTCCCGCGACACGGCGGGAGCGTTCCGAGCGAGTGCGCCGATCACGGATTGGGCCCCGAAGCCGGAACAAATTCTTGCAGGGGCCAAGCAGCTGCGGACCGGCCCGGTGGTCCAGGGGGACTGGATTCCGCTGCAGGCCGGGGTGAACAACAAGATTGAGATCGTGATCGGGGAGGTGCCCGGCGGATTTTTCGGCTGTTATTTATTCATCGAGAAGCAGGGCAAATCGTACGACAGCGACCCGCGCCGCGGCGGAGCGCCGATCCTGCCGATTTTCCGCACGCTGGATGCTCGGGATGACTGGAGTGCATTCGCGCCGGATGTCATTCCGGCTTACGAGAAGCGGGGTCCGGTGTTCACTCCCCGGTGAGGCCGGGGGCGGGATAGAAGAGGGCGAGGGTGGTGGTGTAGCCGTGGGCGTGGGCCTGGCCGCCGACGGGACCGATTTCTCCATTGCAGAAAAGGCCGGCGGAGGGGTGGGGGCCAAGGATTTGGGCCAGCATCCGGGTGTCGTGTCCGCTTTCTCCGAAGAAGCGCTGGCCGCGTCCGGTGCAGGTGAACATGAGGGAGGCCAGCGGGGTGCCGTGGGGCTGGAGGATTTCCAGGACGCGGCGGTAATCGGCCTCGGCGGTGGCTTTGTCCCGCATTTGGTATTGCAGGGTCTGGCCGACGCGCGGCCAGGCGCCCACGACCATGGCGCCACTGTTGGGGTCGGCGGCGACGATGTTGCGCACGAGGAAGTCGCCGGTGCCGAATTCCTCGCGGTATTCGCTGACCGCCAGTCCGGCGAAGATGTTGCCTTTGGCGCGCTCGCGCTCTTCATCGGTCATGGCGGTGATGATTTCGTTGAGGGCGGCGAAGGGGGTCTGGGCGCCGAGCTGGAGGACGACGTGTTCCTGGGCGCGGGTGATGGTGAGGGGCTGGCCGATGGGATGGCAGCCCTGGCTGACGGCGGTGCGGACCAGGACGGGGCCGGTGAGGGCGACGGCGAGGCCGCCGGCGGGGGCGAGGTGGCCATCGGCAAAGACCTGGATGCCCTCGGTACCGAGGCGGCTGCTGGCCAGGCCGCCGATGGAGGGAAGAGCGGGCCAGGCTTTGTTCCAGGAGCGGAGCCAGGGTTCGATTTTGATGGCGAGGGGGTTGGCGAGGAGCAGCCAGGCGCGGATTTGACCGGCGGGGACGCCCGCACGGCGGTGCCAGGCGGCGGCGGGGGTGCTGCCTTCGGCATCGCCGGCTTCCAATTCCAGGGAATGGACCTGGCAGCCGGGGAGGTTGAGGAAGAGAAGGGAAGCGCCGGGGCTGCCTTCGGTCTCTGCGCCGGCACCGGCCAAGCCGGCGGCGGTGCAGCCAAAGAGGCGGGGCACATGGCCGTGGAGGCGCACCAGGTCGCAGAATTCCTCCAGATCGGGAAGGTAGTCTTCGGTGACGAAGGCGAAGGCGGCGGTGGCGCTGCCGCCGGCCTGGCTGCGCAGGCGTTCGGCGCATTCCCGGATGGCCCCGGGATCAAACGGGCCTTCGATGAACTGGGAAGCGGCGGGCATGATCCACCCTAGTGCAGAATCCATGCCGGGACAAAGGCAAGAATCGGGCAAAGGCCCATGGAACAGGAGGCAACAGAGAAAAGGGAGAGGGAAGCCAGGGGGGAGTGCCGGCTGTGGCAACCGGTCCTTCCGCCGACTGCAGAGTCTTGTGCATGATCCAACAGGCGCAGAGGGGTGTCATTGCAAAACGGTGCACAGGGATTCTTGCCTGTGGGTTTGGATGCCACTGGCAAGAAGGCCTGTGCACCGCTGCCAACTCCCCGCTGCTTGCAACTCAACGCAATGACCCCCGAGGCAACGGCCGGTCTTTGAGCGGGCCCACAGAGAACAAAAAAAAGGCCCGCGGCGCTGGCACCGGGAGAGGAAATCTGGAGTGCTCCGATCTTTTCGGAGCTGTGGGAACGCGCGGAGCGCGGGGGATGGGGGCCGAGCAGCGCAGGCTGGCCTCCTCCCCGTCGCTCCGCTCCATCCCAGAGCTACGAAAAGATCGGAGCACTCCAGAATAGGGCAGCACAAGTTTGATCCGCACACCCTGTGCTCCGGGCGCTTGCCAGTCTCCGGCACGCCCTGCCTCAGGTTCCCACCTGCGGACGATTGCAATGACACCCGGCGCAGAAAGGCTTGCGCCTCCGGGGTTGCGGCGGCGGGGTAAGTGGCGTAGGCTCAGGCCATGTCGCGCTACGGCTGGCCCTCTTCCTCCGGCAACAATGAGCCGCTGACATACATCCGTGGCATTCCCGTGGATGTGACCACGCTGCTGACGGCGGCCCACGTGGCGGCGATGCTGGTGGTGGCGGTGCTTCTGACGCTGGACCGGGGCGCCTGGGTGCAGCCGCTGGTTTTCGAGACGAATTTTCTCTTCACCGGGCATGTGTGGTCGCTGCTCACCTATCCATTTGTTCACGACATCACGCGGGAGAGCATCTTCTTTGCGCTTGAGATGCTGATGTTCTTCTGGTTCGGGCGGGAGGTGGAGCGGTTCATCGGGCGGGTGGCGTATTGCTGGTTTTATGCGCTGCTGGTGATGCTGCCTCCGGTGGGCATGGCGGCGCTGAAGCTGATGCTGCCGGGGGTATTCGTTTCTTCCCAGATTGACGGATCGTCCACCCTGCACTTTGCGGTTTTTGTGGGCTTTGTGCTGATTTACCCGAACACGCAGATGCTGTTCGGCATCCTGGCCAAGTGGATGGCGGTGGTGCTGCTGGGCATTTATTCCGTGGCCTGCATTGCCAGCCATGCCTGGTTCAGCCTGGCCCATTTGTGGCTGAGTGTGGCATCGGCCTGGAGCATGCTGAGGATGGCCGGGGTGGGCGGAGGCTTTGAGTGGCTGAACTGGTATCAAAGCTGGCGGGTGGAGCGGACGGAGCGCCGGGTGGAGGAACGCCGGGAAAAGCAGCGCATGGCGCGGATCGAAGCCGAGGAATCGGTGGACGCGGTGCTGGACAAGATTTCCCGCGAAGGGATGGCCAGCCTGACCGCCTCGGAGCGGGCGGTGCTGGAACGGGCGCGGCAAAAATTGGTCAAGCGTGATGGCACATCCTCCCGCTGAAACGCCGGGGTGCGCGGTCCTTCCGCCAGACGATCCGGAGTGGTCACCGCGGGAGCGGGCGGTCCTGTTGTTTCTTTTCCGGGGGGATGAGGTCCTGCTGATCCGCAAGAAGCGCGGCCTGGGCGCGGGCAAGATCAATGGCCCGGGAGGACGGATCGATCCGGGAGAGACTCCGGAGCAGGCCGCCCTGCGGGAGACCCGCGAGGAAGTGGGCCTGGCGGCCCGGAACATCCGGGAAGCGGGCCAGCTTTTCTTCCAGTTTGCCGACGGCCACTCGATCCACTGCACGGTATTCACCGGGCTCGAGTGGAGCGGGGAGCCGGTGGAGACAGCGGAGGCGGATCCGTTCTGGGCGCCGCTGGCCGCACTGCCGTTTGATGCCATGTGGGCGGATGACCGGCATTGGTTTCCGGCCATGCTCGGGGAGCGGTACTTCCGGGGCTATTTCACCTTCGATGGGGAGGCGATGACCGGTGCGCGGGTGGATGAGGCGCCCGGCGTCCGCTAACAATCCTGCGGGCTTGCGGCGGAGCGGGGTGCGGCCAGGAAGCGCTCGAACGCGGCCAGGGTTTCCGGGCTGACATGGTGTTCGATGCCTTCGGCATCGGCCGCGGCGGCTTCGGGGGAGACGCCCAGGGCGGTGAGGAAGGCGATGACGGTTTGGTGGCGGGCCTTGGCCCGGGCGGCCAGGCGGCGTCCCGAGGGGGTGAGGGTGACCGGGCGGTAAGGCTGCGTGGTGACCAGGCCGAGCCGCTGCAGGCGCTGGACGGTGCGGATGACGGTGACGTGGCTGACTCCGAGGGATTTTGCCAGGCCGGTGGTGCGGGCTTCGCCCGTGGAGTGGATGAGCGCGGCGATGGCCTCGACGTAGTCCTGGGCGCGTTCCTCGGCATGGGCCTGGCGGGTGCGCCGCTGGTGGCGGGCAGAGGCATGGGTGGGGGGCGGGCCGGCCGCCGGACGCTTGGCCATGCTCTATCTTGCCGTGAACGGGTTTATCCGGCAAGCGGGGAGGGGGATGGGTGGCGGGGGTGGGGTGTCATTGAGTTTGGCAGCAACCGACTGCCTTGAGAGGAAGGCTACATGCTGGCACTCAGGCCCAGGCGACCCATCCTGGGGACAGTTTACTTTGCCGCAAAGTAAACTGTCCCCGTTGACCGGGAGGGGAATGGGCGGCGGGGGTGGGCCGCCGGCCTCCTCCCTCCGGGTGTTCCCAGAACTCCGAAAAGATCGGAGTACTCCAGAGCCGGGGGTGAGCCAGGGATGCGGAGAGGGTAATCTGGAGTGCTCCGAACAGATTCGGAGCTATGGGAGGAGCGGAGCGACGGGGTGGGGGATGAGCAGCGAGGGTGATCCACCAGCCCCCGCCCTCCGGGCGTTCCCAGAACTCCGAAAGGATCGGAGTACTCCAGAGCCGGGGGTGAGCCAGGGATGAGGAGAGGGTAATCTGGAGTGCTCCGAACAGATTCGGAGCTATGGGAGGAGCGGAGCGACGGGGTGGGGGATAAGCAGCGAGGGTGATCC
>Ga0209172_10005786_pt1 | contig 14542 bp, 14 predicted proteins | sample LarsenN4metaG_FD_184113 | JGI IMG/M metagenome (GOLD analysis project Ga0209172, IMG submission 184113) | Hot spring sediment bacterial and archeal communities from British Columbia, Canada, to study Microbial Dark Matter (Phase II) - Larsen... ... | reverse complement strand
GGTATTCCACCACCCGGAAATTCAGCCAGCGCCCCGGCCGGGGCGGTGGGACGAGCGCCTGCCGCACCTCCTCGCGATCCATAAAGCCCCGGTTGGGGCTGCGCGGCGCGCAGACCGCCACGAAAGCGGACCGCTGCCCCGCGACGAACGCCAGCACATCCCCCATCTCCCCTTTCCCCACCGCCAGAAGGGCCAGCTCGTGGTCCAGGGCGATGTAAACGAAGGGCCTGACGCCGGCCGTGGGGTCGATCCCGATGTAGGTCGTATTGGAATAGAACATGTCTGTGATCAGGCAGGGGCACGGCGGGATCGTTCGGGAGCAGCAACGGGATTTCGCCCTGCTGTGCCTTGAAAAAGGACCGCGCCTCGATTTAGTTTAGCGCAAAAGCTGCCCAGGCGCAATAGACAAAGGATGAATGACAGGGCAAATGCAATTGCCCTGTAGCGAGAGTTGTTATCCCGTAAAAGGAGGGTTAGGGGGTGTGCGTGTGGGGCAAAGCCCCACACGCAACACCCCCTATTACCTCTCCCTGGAGGCAAATCGTCCAAATGCGATTGCCCTAGGATGAGTGATGAATTCAGAGGGATGAACAGATAAACCTCCCGCAGGTTATTTCAATGGAATTCGGCAAACCTGCGAGCGGCATGGCAATAATCAGGGGATCAAATACAGGAAATCTGTCACGGGAAGTAAGCTACACCCGTCTTTGACGGAAGCCCACGCCTGGGCTATACTTATCCTGTTTCACCGCTCCCGGCAGCCGGATTGGAGCGCACGCCTCAAGATCGATTAGAATTTTATGCACCACGGACCCGAACGCACCAGACTATTTTCCCGTTACAGGATTACCAACCCAAAAAGGAGCAACTATGGAAAAGACCGCTTTCAAGTTGACCTACGCCACGATGTTCAACCCTCCGGAAGAGCTGCACGAGCGCTTCGACGCCGCGCTGGTCAAAGTGAAGGGGAACCTGGGGGGAGAATACGGCATGATCATCGATGGGAAGGACCGCTTTTCCGATGAAAAGTTCGAGGACCGCTCGCCGGTGAACACGGACGTCGTCCTGGGTGTCTTCCAGAAGGGGACCGCCCGCGACGCAGCGGACGCCATCGCTGCCGCCCGCAGGGCTTTCCCCATGTGGAGCAGGATGAAGTGGCAGGACCGGGTCGCCCTGTTAAAGAAAGCGGCAGACCTGGTTGACGAACGGACTTTCGAGATCGGGGCGGCGATGGCGATGGAAGTCGGCAAGAACCGCATGGAGTCCCTCGGGGACGTCGCCGAGACCGCCGACCTGATCCGCTACTCTTGCTACCAGATGGAGAAGAACGACGGGTACATCGTCGAGATGGGGCGCGACCCGCTGGTGGGGTACACCGCCCGCAACCTGTCCGTCATGCGCCCCTACGGCGTCTGGCTGGTGATCAGCCCCTTCAACTTCCCGACCGCCCTGACCGGCGGCCCGGCGGGCGCCGCGCTGGCGACGGGCAACACGATCGTGATCAAGCCGGCCACCGATACCCCCTGGGTGGTGCGCCAGCTGGCCGAATGCTTCCGCGATGCCGGCCTGCCGGACGGGGTAGTCAATTTCGTCACCGGGCCAGGCAGCACCCTGGGCCAAGCCCTGATTGACAGCCCGGAAGTCGACGGCGTGACCTTCACCGGTTCCTTCGACGTAGGGATGCGCATCTTCCAGGACTTCGGCAGGGGGCGCTATGTGCGCCCGGCGATCCTCGAGCTGGGCGGGAAAAACCCGGCTATCGTCTCTCGCCACGCCGACCTGGAACGCGCCGCCATCGGCATCTTGCGCTCCGCCTTCGGCCTCCAGGGACAGAAGTGCTCCGCCTGCTCCCGGGTCTACATCGAAGACCCGGTGTACGACGCTCTGGTTGACCGCCTCGTGGACCTGACGGAAAGGCTGACCGTTGGCGATCCCACCGATCGGAACGTCTACATGGGCCCGGTGATCAACAAGAAGTCTTATCAGGATTTCCAGGACTTCACCGAGGAGCTCTCCCAGGCCGGGCGCTTCCTGACCGGGGGCAAAGTGCTGACCGGAGGCGCTTACGACAAGGGCTACTTCTGCGCTCCCACCCTGGTGGCGGACCTGCCCCTCGACCACCGCCTGTGGAAGTACGAGATGTTCCTGCCCATCACGACCGTGGCGAAGGTGAACAGCCTGGACGAAGCGATGGCGCTGGCGAACGACGTCAACTACGGCCTCACAGCCGGGTTCTACGGCACGCCGGACGAGGCGCAGTGGTTCTTCGAGAACATCCAGGCCGGGGTGACCTACGCCAATCGTCCCCAGGGCGCCACGACGGGCGCCTGGCCCGGGTTCCAGCCTTTCGGCGGGTGGAAGGGTTCCGGCTCGACGGGTAAGAACGCTGGCGGGCATTATTACCTGCCGCTCTATATGCACGAGCAGATTCAGACTCTCATCACCTGAGAACCTCTGGGCGCTGAACGCTCGTGAACATTCGCTCATTCCACATGTTAGGGGAGAGGGGAATAAGGGATAGGCCCTATCCCCTAACCCTCTCCCCTCAGCCACTCTTCAACAGTGAAGCTGATCCATGAAGAAGCTCCTCTCCCTCTCCGACGCCATCCAGCAGTTCGTGCGCGATGGCGATACGCTCTACGCGGCCGGGTTCACCCACCTGATCCCCTTCGCGGCTGGGCATGAGATCATCCGCCAGCGGCGCCGGGACCTGGTCCTGGCGCGCGCCACCCCCGACCTGATCTACGACCAGATGGCGGCGGCTGGCTGCGCCCGCAAGGTGATCTTTTCCTACGTGGGCAACCCCGGGGTCGGCTCCCTGCGCATCCTGCGCGCGGCCATCGAAGCCGGACAGCTGGAATGGGAGGAATACTCCCACTTCAGCATGATCTCCCGCCTACAGGCCGGCGCGGCCGGTCTGCCCTTCATGCCGATGAACCCCACCGCAGCGGGCGATCTGGAGCGCGCCAACCCCCAGTATCGCCGCGTGAGCGACCCTTATTCGGGCGGCGAGGTGGTGGTTGTCCCCGCCCTCAACCCGGACGTGGCGATCGTGCACGTGCAGCGCGCCGACGCCGAGGGCAACGCGCAGATTTGGGGCATCATCGGCGAGCAGAAAGAGGCCGCGTTCGCTGCCAGCCGCGTGATCCTCACCGCCGAGGAGATCGTCCCCGTCGAGGTGATCCGCTCGGACCCCAACCGCACCCTGATCCCGGGGTTCATCGTGGACGCCGTGTGCCACGTCCCCTACGCCGCTCACCCCTCCTATACCCAGGGCTACTACGACCGCGACAACACCTTCTACCTGGATTGGGACTCGATCAGCAAAGATAAAGATGCAGTCAGTTCCTACCTCGACGAATGGGTCTACGGCGTGGCAGACCGCGCCGAATACTGGGAGAAGCTGGGTCCGGAGGTGCACGCGCGCCTGAAGGTCGAAAGCCGCCCCAGCGCCGTGGTGGATTACGGGAGGTATTGAACCGCGGAATTTATCCACGAATTACGCTAATTGACACGAATTATCTTTTATATTTTTCGTACTTTCTCATGGGAATAAGAGATGACTGAATTGCTCTTCAAAGAAGAGGTTTATGCTATTGTGGGCGCAGCGATGGAAATCCATCGCGTCCTCGGATGTGGATTTTTAGAGCCAATGTATCAAGAAGCATTGCAAATAGAATTAGCCGAGCGTGATATCCCTTATATATCCCAGCATGAGTTACCAGTTTATTTTATTAATTCGCGGTAATTCGCGAAATTCGCGGATAATAAACATGACCCACCAACCAGACTATTCCTCTGCGGAGCTCATGACCATCAACGCCGCGCGTCTGCTGCGCGATGGCGACGTGGTGTTCGTCGGCGTGGGGCTGCCGAACCTGGCCTGCAACCTAGCCCGGCGCACGCACGCCCCGAACCTGGTGATGATCTACGAGGCTGGCGTCATCGGCGCCCAGCCGGCGCGGCTGCCCTTCTCCATCGGCGACCCGACCTTGGTCAGCGGGTCGCTGGCGGTGTGCAGCATGTACGATATCTTCGCCCTCTACCTCCAGCGCGGCAACATCGACGTGGGCTTCCTGGGCGGGGCGCAGATCGACCGCTTCGGGAACATCAACGCCACCGTGATCGGAGACTACGCGCATCCGAAAGTGCGCCTGCCCGGCTCCGGCGGCTCGATGGAGATCGCCGCCTGGGCGAACCGCTGCTACATCATGACCCCCCACCAGGCGCGCCGCTTCCCGGAGAAGGTCGACTTCCGCACCTCCGCTGGCTTCCTGGCCGGGCGCGCCGAGCGCGAAGCCGCAGCCCTGCGCGGCGCCGGCCCCCTAGCGGTCGTCACCGACCTGGGCATCCTCGAGCCGGACCAGAGCGGCGAGCTGGTGCTGACCGGTTTACACCCCGGCAAGACGGTCGAGATGGCGAGGGAGAACACCGGCTGGGCGCTCGAGGTCGCAATGAAATTGAAGTATACCGAACCGCCAGAAGAAGAGGAGCTGCGGATCCTGCGTGAGGAGCTGGACCCGCAGGGTATATACCTTAAAGGAGATAGGGGATAAGGGAACAGGGGCAGTGGTTCGACCAGCCGCGTTCCCGATCCCCTGACGTTCGATGACCGAACAGCCGGCGCACCGCCCTCTCCTTCACCGCCTCCTCATCACTCCCGGCGAGCCGCGGCTGCGGGCCGGCTGGCGGTTGGTCCTCCAATCCGCCCTGCTGGTCGTCTGCCTGCTCGTCTTCCAGTTCCCGGCGGTGCTGGTTCTCAGCCGACTGGGGCGGATCTCCAGCCCGGTCCCCCTGATCACCTCGGTCCTGATCTCCTCCCTAGCGATCACCGTATCCGTCTTCATCGCCCGGCGTGCCCTCGACCGGCGCTCCCTCGTCAGCCTTGGGTTGAAGCGGGACCGGAAGGCGCTCCTCGACTGCGTCTTCGGGTTCACCCTGACCGCTTTGATGATAGGGCTGGTCTTCATCCTCCTGTGGGGGTCCGGCTGGTTGAGAGTGACCGCCTTTGCCTGGGAGACTCGGGGTTGGTCCCTTGTACTCCTATCGACCGGTCTCATGCTGCTCATCTTTACCCTGATTGGCTGGCAGGAGGAGCTGCTCGCCCGCGGCTACTGGCTCCAGAACCTGGGCGACGGGATTAATCTGCGTTGGGGCATGCTGCTCTCTTCGGCGCTGTTCGCCCTGGCGCATGCCGCGAACCCCCACGCCACCTGGGAGGCGATCCTGGGCCTGTTCCTCTCCGGGCTTTTCCTGGCGTTCGGCTACCTGCGCAGTGGGCAGCTGTGGCTCCCCGTCGGCCTGCACCTGGGGTGGAACTTCTTCGAGGGCGTGGTCTTCGGCTTCCCGGTCAGCGGGGTGGTATTCTTCCAGCTGGTCCAAACGCACGTCAGCGGGCCGCCGCTCGTCACCGGCGGGGCATTCGGCCCGGAGGCCGGGCTTGTGCAGCTCCCCGCGTTGCTGCTCGGCGCGGGCTTCATTCATCTCTATACAAGGAGCCGAAAAATCCAGGGGACGGTGGATAGGGAATAGGGAACCTCGATTATCCCCTACCTCCTATCCTCTAATCCCTGCTCCCTTATGGCCTTCTTCCTCGCCTTCATCCCGATTGCATCGATCCTGGTGCTGATGGTCGGATTCCGCTGGGGGGCGGCGCGGGCAGGCGGAGCGGGTTACCTGAGTGCGCTGCTGATCGCCGCCCTCGCCTTCGGCGCAGGCCCACAGCTGCTCGGGTACGCGCACACCCGCGCGCTGCTGCTCAGCCTGGACGTGCTCTACATCGTCTGGGCGGCTTTCCTGCTCTACCGGGTGGCCGACGAAGCCGGCGCGATCCGGTCCATCGGGCAGGCTCTCCCGCACCTGACCGCCGACCGAGGCATGCAAGCCCTGGTCATCGGCTGGGTCTTTGCCTCCTTCCTGCAGGGTGTAGGGGGGTTCGGCGTCCCAGTGGCGGTGATCGCTCCCATCCTGGTAGGCCTGGGTTTCACGCCGATGATGGCGGTGGTGATCCCTTCTCTGGGGCACGGCTGGGCGGTCACGTTCGGGTCGTTGGGGTCCTCCTTCCAGGCCCTGATGGCCTCCACCGGGCTGCCCGCGGAGGTCCTGGCCGCCCCGTCGGCGCTGTTCCTGAGCGCCTCCGGCCTGCTGACCGGGCTGCTCGTCGCCCACGCCGCGGAGGGATGGTCAGCCGTGCGCCGGCTCGCGCTGCCGATCGCCGTGTTCGGGATCGTGATGGGTGCCGTGCAGTACGTCACAGCTACCGCCGGGTTGTGGAACATCGCCGCCTTCTGCGCCGGGGTCGGGGGACTGCTCTTCGCCGTGCCGCTGGCCCGGCGCTTCCGCGGCCAGCAGGGAGAGAACGGGGACCTGGACCGGCGCGGCCTGGAGTTCGCCGTCTCCGGCTACCTCGTGCTGATCGCTGTCACCCTTGCAGTCCAGCTGGTCCAGCCCCTGAACGAATTCCTGGGCCAGGTGGCGATCCGGGTGGATTTCCCGGAGGTGCGCACGGCGCTCGGCCACGTCACCCCGGCTGGTCCGGGCAGGACGATCCCGGTCTTTCGGCACGCCGGCGCGATCCTGGCTTTTTCGTCGGTCCTGGCTTATCTCATTTATCGGCGCGCCGGCCTGTACACCCCCGGAGCTGCCAGACGTATCCTCTCCGGAACCTTGAGAAAGGTGCTGTCGTCCAGCGTAAGCATCGCCTCGATGGTGGCAATGGCCGTCATCATGGAGAACTCCGGGATGACCGAGGCGATGGCGCGCGGCCTGGCGGGCGGCGTGGAGCGGTTGTACCCCCTGATCGCTCCATGGATCGGCGCGCTGGGGGCGTTCATGACCGGCAGCAACACCAACTCCAACGTCGTCTTCGGCGCCTTGCAGCTGCGCACTGCCCAGATCCTGGGCTACACCGCCGCGGTCATCCTGGGAGGGCACACCGCGGGAGCCGCGCTGGCCTCGGTCATGGCACCCACCAAAGTGGTGGTCGGCGCGAGCACAGCCGGCATGGCCGGGAAAGAAGGCGATATCCTGCGCGGGCTGATCGGCTACACAGCGCTGCTCGTCGCGTTGATCAGCCTGCTGACCCTGCTGGCATTGTGGTTCGTCTAATTCGAGCGAGGGAATGATTTGGCTGACCTGAAGAACAACCTTCGCAAACGGCAGTTCCAGCTGCACCTGCTGGCGCTGCTGCTCATATTTGTCCCCGCGGCGGGGACGTACTTCGCGGCGCAGAGCGGTTCGGACGCCCTGGTCTGGGTGCTCATCTTCATCGTGGTGCTCGGCAACCTGGTGGCCGTGGTCGTGCCCTGATCCGGGACTCAAGGGGTTTACGCTGCGAGAGGCGAAGAAGAAATCTTCAACCACCAGGGCACGAAGACACAAAGGAGATAAAGGAAAAACTTAGCGTCATAGTGTCTTCGAGGCAAAAGCCTGCTGCCTATTGAGTGCGATGGAAGATTTGATCGTGTCTTTCAAGAACCGTTTCGGTTCGCTGCCCGAGCTGGTCGCCCGGGCGCCGGGGCGTGTCAATCTACTGGGGGAGCACGTCGATTACAACGGCGGGCCGGTCCTGCCCGCCGCCATCGACCGCGCGGTGACCCTGGCAGCCAGGCGAAACGAGGGGGACGTGGTCCGCCTCCACGCCCTCGACTTGGGAGAAGAGGTGCAGTTCGACCTGGCGGACCTGGATGCGAAAGTCGACTTGGAGGGAAAAGCCTTACCCGGCTGGGCGCGCTACCCCGCCGGGGTGGCCCGGTCGCTGGCGCAGGAGGGCCTGCGAGTGACCGGACTCGAGGGGGTCTTCACCTCTGACGTGCCGATCGGCGCCGGGTTGAGCTCGTCCGCTGCCCTGGAGATCGCCTTTGCCGTCGCCTGGGAGCAGCTCGGAGGCTGGGAGGTCAACCGCATGACCCTGGCGCGGCTCTGCCAGCGCGCCGAGAACGAGTACGTTGGCGTGAACTGCGGGCTGATGGACCAGTTCGCCAGCGTTCACGGCGTGGCAAGCCACGCACTGTACTTCGACACCCGCAGCCTGGAGTGGGAGGCCTTACCGCTGCCCGCTGGAACGGTATTGATCGTCGCCGACTCGGGAGTGCGCCGCAGCCTGGCTGACTCCGGCTACAACGAGCGCCGGGCGGCCTGCGAGCAGGCAGTAGCGCTGCTGAAGGCTTTCCTCCCCAAGATCGAGAGCCTGCGCGACGTCTCCCCGACCGAGTTCGCCGCGCTGAGCGAATTCCTGCCCGAGTCAACTCGCCGCCGGGCGGAGCACGTGGTCAAGGAGATCGCCCGCGTTCAGTCGGCGGCCGTCGCCCTGCGCAACGACGACCGCCAGTCGTTCGGGGCTTTAATGTATGCCGGGCACGCGAGCCTGCGCGACCTGTACGAGGTCAGCACGCCGGAGCTGGACCTCCTGGTCGAGATCTCGCGGACATTGCCGGGCTGCATCGGGGCGCGCCTGACCGGGGCTGGTTTCGGCGGATGCACGATCAATCTGGTGGAGGCAGGCGCCGCCGGCGATTTTATCGAGGGCCTGATGGCGGGATACCGAGAGCGCACGGGACGCCAGGCGCAGGTCTATCTGTGCAAGGCGAGCCAGGGGGCAGGGGTAACGTTGATTTAGAAACGAATCTGTACTCTAAGCTATCGTTCCGGACAATCGGACAAATTCGCGGTAAAATCGATTGTCGGAGGAACGGAACATGTCGCTCTCACCGGAAATCAAGATTGATCGTGAGCGCCTGAGCGTGCTCGAACTGGCCAAGGCGTTGGGAAATGTCTCAGCTGCTTGCCGGCAACGCGGCATGTCGCGCAGCCAGTTCTACGAGTACAAACGCCGTTTTCAAACCCATGGCATCGAAGGCCTGGTCGACCTGCCGCCGATCCACCACTCCCATCCGTTGACTACACCGCCGGAAGTAGAGCAACGCATCCTGGATGTCAGCCTGGAGCATCCCGCCTGGGGCTGCAACCGGCTGAGTGACCAACTCAAACTGGAAGGGATCAACATCAGCGCCATCACCATCCAAAAGATCCTCAACCGCAATGCGATGGGCAGCCGCTATGACCGCTGGCTCAAGCTGGAAGAGAAGATAGCCAGAAAGCCATTCAACTCAGCGGCGAACAGGTTGCCTTTATCGAGAAGCACAACCCGGCGTTCCGCGAACGGCATGTGGAGAGCAACGCACCCGGCGAGCTGCTTTGCCAGGACACCTTCTTCGTCGGGCATCTCCAAGGGGTGGCCAACGTCTACCTGCATACCGTTGTGGATGCCTACTGCAGCTTTGCCTTCGGCTTCCTGCACACTTCCAAGCAAGCCGAACTGCGCAATGATGTCTTGCCGTTTTATCGGCAGCACGGGCTGAGTGTCAAGGCGGTACTGACCGACAATGGCCGTGAATTCTGCGGTAGAGACGGTCATCCCGATGAGCTCTACCTGGAGCTGAATGACATCGAGCATCGCCATACTCCAGTGCGTCGCCCGCAGACCAACGGTTTCGTAGAACGCTTCCAGCGGACGGTAGTGGATGAATTTTTCCGCCTGGCTTTCCGCACTAAGTTGTATGAGACCGTGGAAGCCTTGCAAGCCGATCTGGATGCCTGGTTGGTGCACTACAACTATGAGCGACCCCATCAGGGCTATCGCAACCTGGGTAAACGTCCCTTTGAGCGCATCGAAGAATTCCTGGCTATACAGCATCGCTTCCCGGCTGTTTTGGAACCGCCAGCGGCAACAGGAGATCAGCCCGGAGCGCAGCCGCCGTCAAGGGCGGAGAGCGAAGCGTCCCTTGACGGGGGCAAGCACCGGGCTACACTTGAACCTGTTGCTGGCGGGAGTGGTGGTTCGCGTGAGATTGTTAAGGTGCCGAAGGTTAGAGAAAAAAGCCAACCGACTGTACGGGACGATGGTTAAGAGAACACATCTTCAATGCTTGTGGTGGTTGCGTCTAGCGAAGAGAAAAAAACGCGAGACCGGATTTTTACCGGGGTTTGATATGCTTCTCAGGGCGCCATTACTATGTTCACCAGATCATCACATCGAAGCTCCAGCCCTTTGTGGACGATTCGATAGCTCGAGCCTTCCGCAGTCCACTGCAGAAACCCTGCATCCACATACTCCTTCCACTGCCGGTTGACAAGCTCGCCCTGTACACAAATACCCGGTTGCCCCCAAACCGTTACCTTTTGTTGTGCTGCACCAGGGTCGGGAGTAACAATTGGTTGTTCATCTACAGCAGATTCAATGATCAATTCCCCACCGTTGGAGTAAGCTATCTCTCGTAATGAATCGGGCAGATTGCTCGTATCATATTTCCAAGTCAAAATTACCTTTGGCACCCAATTCAAGTGTACAAATCTAAAGGGGACTTTTACCACTAAAGTTACAAATGTCAGCCGCGCATTGCCAATTTTGCCTGTGATTTCCCAACATCCTTGCGTTGGGAAAATTAGTGTGGTGGGTTGAAATCCACTGTCGCCATATCCTTCCGCAATCTCTCCACGGGGAGCCGATGCGGGCGCATCCAGCCTGCGGCCCTCTATAGTCAGCTTGCCTCGCACCCCACGCCACCAGGGCCACTTCATCGCCAGTGACCCATCTGGCAAAACAGACCCTGGTCCATCACGCGCGAAAATCACCACACCCTCGGACCACAACCAAGTAATTAAGGTGCCATCCTCATTTTGATAGGCAGTGGTCTCGAAGAGATAGTTTTCAGCCGGCGACTTACTGATATTTGGCAGCGACACCGGACAAGTAGCTATGGCTGCCTTATTCAACGGCACATCCGTGTCGAGAAAAGAAGTTGTGGGAAGTTGTGTGGGCGGCATTGTGTCTGTAGGCGATCTCGTGAATTGCAAAACTTGCTTCGATGGTGTCACGATAGCCGTTGGCAATCCCCTGGTTGGTGTCGTTGAGGCAACACTGTTCTGAGAAGCAATTGCGCAGCTTGTTAGTAATGCGAACAATATAGTAATTCCAAACTGCCATGGTAGAAAGCGCATGGCATATCCCTTCTGCTGGTTTTCAATATGTTGAACCCACCGTGCACCAGCGATAGGTTCCAATAAACCTTTATCTTGCATAACATCTCCATAGTTCGGTTGATTCGATAACGTTCCTACTCTACTTCCGGGTAAAGCGAGTCCTTGAATGCGGAAGACCTTCCTGCAAATGGGTCATACCAATATCATTTGACTAACTCGGGTGCAAGCATAGTTGGCCTGGCCCATGAGGCATAGACACCATTGCATGATCCATCGCAAGGTGCCCCAGCCCTTTTGCATTCACAGCATTGCCATGTACGTCCATCTTCATCGCAACAACAATACCAGCACCACCGTCCCGCATCTTGTGCGCCCGGACAGCCCGTCGGACAAGGATGGCTGGGATCATAGCATAAGTTACAGCACTTATAACGCACACTTGCATAAGCCGACGTAGGGAAGCCCAACAGCGCAGCTAGCGTGGCGGCGATGCCTTTCAGGAAATCCCTGCGGCTGACCTGCCTGCCAAGGGCTTCTAACAGCTTTTCTGTGGACATTTCACACCTCCTATAATGGAAACTTCATGCTGTCGTCGATGTTACACATGTGATAAGCAAATTACTCTTACAATGGTATTCCATACGCGAACCATAAAAATAGAACAAGAACCGACCAAACGAGTCCCAACACATGGATACGTTGAAATAGCATGTAGTGTTCAGATATCCCATCCATGAGCTCCGGCGTGGCGTTAGCATTCTCCATTAGCAGGGGAGCTATCCACACGGACAGTGCGCGGCCGAGCCAGTACCAGACAAACAACACCGCCCCGAACACTGGCTCGCCAATGAGGGTTACAACTACGAAAAGTATCCAGATACCCGAAAACGTCAACCAGGTGGTAAATACCATCCCTAGGTCGAAGCCCCAAAGTGCGGCCGCTACGGTGTCCGGAAAGACCTTTGCCCAAAAGTCTTTCGTTTGCCGTCTCACCTGTGGTAAGGGAATGGCAATCCATCCCGTTTCGCGAGCTATGGCGACTCCAGCAACGACAATGGCAGGGAAAATACCGTATCTGCTGACACCCTCGGATAGGAGCAGGTCGCCCAGCCAGCCGATAATCATGCCAACTAACGCGCTGGATAAACCACCGGCCAGAGTATAGGCGGTGAGGTTGGCCAACCACCTCTTTTTGCCACTAGCCACCTTCCCGAGGGGCGCTGTTGCTCCGACGAGCGACAGCCCTCAAAGGCTAACCAGCCGGGTCCAGCCGAGGAGGAGCGCCGGTCCGAAAAGACCATAACGAGGTTCAAAAGCAGTAACCATTACACCCCCTAGGAGTGCGATCGCTGGGACTGACAAAGTCATCCGTCTGACTTTTTCCAATAAATCATCCCGGCGGTGAGGCAGGATTTCAGTTTCGATCACATTATCGGTAGTCATCTCGTCCCGCCTCTGGAACCACAGTTTTGCTTACCCCAGCCATGAGCTCTTCCGGTTTCGCTCTTTCTGGTCTGCCATAGGATTGGATCCGATTGTCAGTGTTAATTATCACGACCATAGGGACGGAGGAGATGGTAAATAGCCGACTGATGCTTTTGTCCTCGTCGGCCACCACCGGCACATCTAGTTCAAATGTTTCAGCAATTTGAGTGCAATCTTCGCGACCTGACTCACAAATCACGATCAGGTTTCCCTCTGCTTTGTGCTTCAAGTATTCAATATCGTTTTCGAGGCTGTCGGCGCAAGCCGGGCAATTGGGGGTGATAAACAATAGCGCCGAAAGCCGACCGGCAAAATCATCACTGCTGACCGGAGTGCCGGAGAGATCTATCGTGCTGAATTGCGGCGCTTCTTGGCCTTGACTCAGGGCTTAATCGATGGAGGCCAAACCGTTTTTCTGGAGTTGATAGACGATTCTCACCATACCAAGCAGGATCAAACTTTGAAGGATCACGAGGATCCATAAAGCGGCATATGATGTATAAAAGAGGATCGACAAATCAGGCATTTTTCCCAACCTACCTCTAGCGCGACTGGTGAAACAAGAAAAATAATTCGTGCACATTCAAAATCCACGACCCTAACAGTAGCAGAAACCCAGCCAGAAACAAGGTTAGCAAGAACGTAGCGCCCCAAGATGTTCCAAGAGTGGGGGATAAAACGTACTCCTGGCCTCCAATGGCCACCACAAACAGGAGGACTGCTAGGAGCATACTCAGGCGGGCGAGTGTGCGAGTTGAGATCTGCTCGCTCGCCTCCCCAAAGCATCCACAAGAGAGCTTCCTCCCCCGCCGCAGGTTGATCCCAATGGCCACGAGAAAAGCCAGAAGCATAATTGCAGCGAGGGGTGCAGCAATATTGAATAGCCAGCCCGTCAAGAAAGCAATGGCGGAAAAGGTCTCCAACGTGATCACCACAAAAGCAAACCCATAGGCGAGTTTTTCGGGCAACACTTTGTAATCAACCACGCTTCGCGCAAAGCGGAGTGGCCGGCGCAGTTTGGGCGGGGCTGATAGGAGGAAGACGAGTCCCAAGCTGATTTGAAAAGCAGAAGCAAAAACGGGAAGCAGGGAATTATCAATCTTGCCAGGCATGTTTCCCTCCGTTTGCACCCAGGACCAATATACGCAAATCGAAATCCTCCCAATTCAGATTATTGCTCATCGAGACCAGCCTCCATTTGGTCGACCAGATTTCCGGCCCGCGATCTTTGTGGAAGGACACCCGTCCAAATACTCGCCGGGCGGCGGCAACGTGGTAGGGCACGTTGCTCCCAAAGAGCGGGATGGCACTCCAGTTGGACCAGATCGAGAGGCTGTAACAAGTCCTTGAATTTTCTATTAGAAAGGCAGAACGGAGGAGACCACGGGTCTCTGTCGCCTTTACCTGCTTCAGGACGCGGCGGTAGTCGAGATAAGTGGGCAGCAGATAGCGCGCGCTGCGTAGGCCAAACCTGGTAATCACGCAAAGAATTGGAACCTGGACTGGATGATCGCCTGCCTCATCCAGCTGCAAGGTTCGGGATTGCCCTATCAAGTCCTCTTTCATGATTAATTGTAAGGAGGTATAAAAATATCTCCGTCCCCGCTGTGTCAATCTTTTTGTGTTGTTAAACGGGAATTATCAATTCAAGCAGCTTGTACAGACAACATTATTATAGACTAAATTTATCCGAAATTCAAATTAATGAAATATTTCACAAATATCCGATTCGTGATTAGATAAACCTGTTCAAGATGCAGTTTATTGTTAATCAGCTCGTCTTCAATTTCGCCACCGTCACCCCATCGCCCCCTTCGTTATCCCCGCCCGGTTCGAACGACGCGACGTGCGGGTGCGCGCCCATGGCCTCCCGCACCGCCTGGCGCAATTTCCCCGTCCCCTTCCCGTGGATCACGCGCACGAAGGGCAGTCCTGCCAGGTAGGCAGCATCCAGGAATCGATCTAATGCGTCTAAAGCATCGTCGGCGCGCTGGCCGCGCAGGTCGAGCTCGATGCCGGGGGAAGCGGGCAGGAGTTCTGGAGACGATTGTTCAAGTGGCACACCTTCGACAGTCGA
>Ga0209172_10005781_pt1 | contig 14553 bp, 13 predicted proteins | sample LarsenN4metaG_FD_184113 | JGI IMG/M metagenome (GOLD analysis project Ga0209172, IMG submission 184113) | Hot spring sediment bacterial and archeal communities from British Columbia, Canada, to study Microbial Dark Matter (Phase II) - Larsen... ... | reverse complement strand
GATTCTCATAGCCTTTCAGCAATTCATCAAGGAGCTCAGGTCGAAAAGTCATAGTATGAGTGTCTTAGGTTTAGTAGTTCATTAGATCTCAATTTCTGACCTTTGACACACTTTAATTTACAATCCCCCTTTTAGCTTTGTGAGGTTAAAGTTAGCCCCGTCATGCCCCAGACTTGAAAGAAGCTACGAAATAGCTTTTGCCCAGCTTCGTCTAGATTGCCATCGGCATCAATTTTGCCACCCTCAATCACTTTGCCTCGCTCTGTCCGAAAAGCGAGGACTAAATCACCATCGGCATCTTCTAAAACACAAAGCGCCCCTCTCGCCAAGACCTGTCCTGAACTGCTTACAACTACAAAGCGCATCGTTAAATGTAATGAATCGACTTAACCAGTATGCCTGCAATAGGGCTGTTTCGGTGTGAGAAGAGCGAATTGCGCGATTAGGCAGCGGTGAGTTACTTTGATCGCGTGAGTTCGATCAGCCTTGATCATCCTGGCGTTTGATTTCGTAAAATTGTGCCGCGATCGCGCCAACGGTATACAGCAAACCCGCATCCACCGTGATACCAATTGCAGTTCCTACACCCGGCAGTATCTCAAGAAAACTGAGACCCGTTTTCAACATGCCAGAACTGCTGGTGGTCAACCCCCAGATTGTTAGCACCTCCCCGCGACGGGTCGAGTCATTGGCTGGAAAACCATAAATTGCGGCAATGCGGTAGATCATGTTGGCTTGTAGCGCGGCAACAGCTCCAACATCCAGCGCAAAGAGCAAGACGGCCAGTGGCGGCACAATGTTTGCAACTAGACCGACTTGAGCGGCCTTAAAAGCATAATCATTGATCAAGCGTTGAGCGAGTTCCATGTCTGTATCGGCGGGGTATTTTTGCCGTAGCTGTGCGACTTCTTGCTCAACTTTTGCTTCATCGACTTGCCCCATAGCCGCCATGAACCACCCAATCCCCGGTACTTTAGTCGCGAATTGAATGAAGGGAAGATTGGCGATCGGGGTGACAACCTTGCCAACAACTTCGGTGCTGCGTTCAACAAAGTCATAGCCACCAGTCGCAACCGTTTTGCCAAACGATTCGCTTGCTTTGTGGAGTTGCTCGCCGATCGCCTGTGAAAGCTTAAATGCGGTAGCAAACGTTTCTCCATAGGAGTCACGCTGCGAATTATTGTCTTGTTGGTCAGTCATCAGCCTACTTTTCTCTATCTGATGAATTTATATCATTTTTACTCTGTTTCTTTCTCTCTCAATGTGCAGATGGATAGGTAGTAAAACTTCAAAGCAAGTGCCGTTTCCTAGCTCTGACTTAAAGCTGAGTCTGCCCTGGTGTTTCTCAACAATTTGGCGTGTAATAGCAAGCCCTAGACCCGTTCCTTTGCCGACTGGTTTTGTTGTAAAAAAGGTTTCAAAAATATGCGCTTGAAGGTCTTCCGACATACCTATTCCATTGTCTTCAATCCGAATCAGAATTGAGTCCTGCGGATCAGCTTTTAGCTCAGTTGTGATAGTAATTGTTGGTTTCCAATCAGATTTATTTTTAGAGCGCGTTAAATCAGTTAGCGCATCGATTGCGTTGCTCAAAAGATTCATAAAAACCTGACCCAACTGTCCTGAAAAGCCTTGAACTGAGGTGTTTTTGCCATAGTTTTTGACAACTTCAATTGTGTTTTTTAAGCGCCCTTGCAAAATGAGCAACGTGTCATCTAAACAGGCATGAATATCAACGGGTTGGGGGGTGCTTTCATCCATGTGAGAAAAGCTTTTAAGAGCGCTAATCGTTTTGCGCAGTCGTTCTGCCCCAACCCGAATGCTAGCAACAACCTGAGGAAAATCAGTAATAACAAACTCTAGATCGATCGCGTCTGTGATTGCTGCGATCGCGGGTGATGACTGCGGAAAACTACGCTCATAGGTTGCTAAAACTTCTAAAAGATCGTTTCCGTAATTATCGAGATAATTAATATTTCCGCAGATGAAATTGACTGGGTTGAGAATTTCGTGGGCAACGCTAGCCACCATTTCTCCTAAAGCTGACATTTTCTCAGCTTGAATTAAACGTGCTTGAGTCTGCTCTTGCAACAATTGGGTTGTTAACTGGTGAATTATGGATTGAGCCAACAAAAGTTGATGTACATCTAAGAGGTGATAGATTCCAGGTTTAACTTCAACAACGAGCGGTTCATTAATTAAATCGGGCGATCGCTCCAGGGTTTGTTGCGCAGCTGCCGCAATTAGCGTACTACCTGGAAATAATAAATATTCAACTGCTGTTAATTCGTGAAACTCTAGCAACGGTCTACGGCCAAACAAATCAAGGCCATAGGGGCGGCTCATGCGCTCCCAAAAACGCTGGCGTGAAATAACCCCAACCAGGCGATCGCGATCGAGCAAGACAGCCCCCGGTGCGAGTGGATTCTGCTCAAATCGGCGAGACAACTCCATGCCGACTGTATAGATGTCAACCGTTAAGTCAGATAACTCTAGCTCCCTCACGGTAGATTCAAGTGTCAGCGAGCAAGATTTATCTGGTTGAAGAATGGGAGAGATTTCAGTCATTAGCATAGAAACTTTTACACTCATCAAATTGCCAAATCAGCCAGGAGAACACAATTCGGTTAAATTGACTTTGAACGTTAGAAGCTCAAAATCTTACTTTAAGAAAGGCTTAACCAACTATTAACAATTTTCTGATTTGTATCCCTAGAAAGATGCCGAAATATTGATTAGTTTACAAGTGAAAAACTATGGAATCGGTCAACCTTTGAACAAGTTTCTGTTAATTGTTTTTCCAGGATGAGGAGTGAATTTTCGTGGTAGTTATTCCTTTTTTGCAAGAAATGCCTGCCATCCTCTGATTGATCGGGGCTATACCTGCCGTAGAATAAACATCTTTGGTAAACCCACTTATTAGATAGAGTTTGAAACAAGTTTTCTTTGTTCAGAATTTTCTGTAACTTTCTCTTGTTGGCAACCTGGTAAGACCGTGACGAATGAAAAAATGACTGAAGTAGATGCGATTTTGCAGCAGTTTGCCATGTTTGGCATCAAGCTTGGCCTTGACTCAAGTTTGAGTTTGCTGGAGCGATTGGGGAATCCGCATCAGCAGGTGTCTGTGGTTCACGTTGCGGGTAGCAACGGCAAAGGTTCTGTCTGTGCATTTTTAGCCAATGCCCTAAAAGTGGCTGGTTATCGCGTTGGTCGCTACACTTCACCCCACCTCATTGATTGGACTGAGCGAATCTGTCTTAATGGTCAACAGATCGCCTCAGCTGACCTGGTCGCTGTTTTGCAAGAGGTTGTGGCCGCAATTCCCGCCGATACCGCTGCATCACCGACTCAGTTTGAGGTAATTACAGCCGCCGCATGGCTTTGGTTTGCTCAGCAGCAGGTTGATATTGCCGTGATGGAAGTTGGGTTAGGTGGTCGGCTCGATGCGACGAATGTCTGTGATCGCCCCCTGGTTAGTGTGATTACAACAATTAGCCGTGAGCATTGGCAGCGCTTGGGACCAACCCTGGCTAATATCGCCTTTGAAAAGGCTGGTATTTTGAAACCAAAATGTCCTGCGGTTGTTGGTCATTTGCCCTCCGAAGCGATGCAGGTCGTAAAGCAGCGCATTGCAGAACTGGACTGTCCGGCGGTATTTCCAGAGATTGCCACCGATGATGGCGATGGCTGGGTGCGATCACAAAATATCCGCTATCAACTGCCTTTGTCAGGCGAGATGCAACGCCACAACTCAGCCCTGGCGATCGCGGCGCTCAAAATCTTGCAACAGCAGGGCTGGTCGTTGTCAGACGAGATGATTGCCGAGGGCATTGCTCAAACCGAGTGGGCGGGCCGGATGCAGTGGTTTACCTGGCAGGGGCAGCAATTTTTGATTGATGGGGCACACAATCCTGCTGGGGCAGCGGTGTTACGGCAATATGTCGATCAAGTGCTGGCTCAGACCTTAACCTGGCAGCCTCCCGTAACTTGGGTGCTGGGTATGATGCGCAATAAAGATCACCAGGAAGTCTTGGAGGCGTTGCTGCGACCGGGCGATCGCCTGCTGCTCGTACCAGTCCCCGACCCCAGCACAGCAGAGCCAGAAAAATTAGCCAGTTTGGCTCAAACTGTGTGTCCTGAATTGGCAGAGTGTCAGGTTTTGGGTGATGTATTTCAGGCATTGCCCCTGGCACTCGAACAATCAGCCCCAAATCATCTAACGGTTTTGTGTGGTTCGCTCTATTTATTGGGCTACTTCTTTCGCAAAGTGCAGGCGTCAACGGGTGCGTAAGCGGCGATAACGGCGATCGTGGTGCATCGCTTCGCCAATGGTGTGGTTCAGTTGATTGCCCATCAGCAAGACTAAAGAGGTGAGGTAAAGCCAGAGTAGCAGCACGATCACGGCTCCAACCGCGCCGTAAGCTTTGTTATAGGTGCCAAATTGGGAGACATATAACCGGAACAGACCGGATAAGACCGCCCAAAAAATTGCCGACAAAATCGCCCCCGGCAAAATTGGCGTGCCCCGATGCCATCGACTGGGGCCAAAGCGATAAATAAAGGCAAAGGCGATCGCGACGATCCCAAAGGCGAGTAACCAGCGCAGTAATCTCCATGCAATCAGGAGCCAGGGCTGAAAGTCGCCGCTGCGGTGGGCGGCATAGTTCACAATCAAGTCGCTGACAAAGACGAGTAAAGAGGCAATTAACAACAATAGAATGGTGCCTACTGTGAGGCCCAGCGAGACAAGCTTTGCTTTCCAAAAGGGACGCATTTGATTACTGGGGGTTTGTTGAATGTGATCGAGCGCAACCATTGCCGCACTTAAGGCACCGGAGGCCGCCCAGATTGACACAACAAAGCTGATTGAAAAAAGACTTTGACTTTGAGTGTTACTAATTTCTTTGATGAAGCCTTCAAGCAAATACAACACTTCCTTAGGAGCAAATCGGCTGAGCTGAGCCGCTAACTCCATCAATGTTCCCCCTACGTCTTTAAACAAGCCTACTGCGGTTAATAGCGCCAGTACGGCTGGAAACAATGCCAGCATAGAGTTGTAAGCCATCTCTGCGGCTAAACCAGGTAGTCGCTGTTGTCCGGCAGCTTGAATCGCTCGCCAAATCGTTCTGGGGGTGAGATACGTCCAAAATTGAAAAAACCGCATGGCAGCGAAATAGGGATGCTCAAACGCCATAAATCAACGCCATCAACCCTACACTAATCTTCTCTACTTATGAAGTAAAAGTAGAACAGGAGTTGGAATTCTTCTCAAACAGCGATCGCTGACACTACGCTACTCGCGAAAAGTTCGGCTGCGGATTCATCAAAGAGCCAATAAATCAAAAGTCCCCCAATTTTTGGAGGACTTTAAGGAGAAAGCGATTAGGAGTCAGACTTACTTTGGTTAGAGACCCATTGGTAAACCAGTGGATTTTCCTTTGATGCTGGTGACAATTCTGCCCCAACCGGCTTCTCCACCCTGATCCCAAAAGATGCGCTGCATCGTGTCATAAGAGTAGGGGTCAAAAGCGCCACCGACACCAACATCATAGTTAGAGCTGGCTCCGTGGCGTGTGCCGTAGGGGTCGTGTACCCAGCAATTCTCATTTTGAAACATTTGTACTGTAGCCAGAGTGTCTAAAGACTTGTGCACTCAATGTTATAAACGGCAGAATGCGGGTTTCAGCCATTCATAAACGTTAAAACCGGACGTTTTTATGAGAATCATTCTCATATCGAGAATTGCTGTCGTGTACCAGCCATTCTTTTCTCACGGGGTCATGTCCGACAATGACGCAAATGTGACCTGAACTTTTGTAGGCAAACCCCACAACAACGGGAATGTTGGCTCGTAGTGACGTAAGCAGATCCTTGGCTGACAAGGTGTAGCTGAAGTAGGAGTCAATCCCCAATTCCTTGAGGGCTTTTGTTTGAGCGCCGTGATCCGTGGTGTCGCCATACTTTCTGACAAGACGCATGTAAAACGATTCTGGTTCTGACATTTTTGCTTGTTGAGCCTGCTTGCCCAATTCTCCTTTCAGCAAAAAGTCGGCCAGCATCGTGTTGCTCGTGGTGTTGCACTGTCGCCAGCCGGGGCCAAAAACGCGCGTATCATTATTTAGCTGAGAGGCATACTTGACTGGGAGTTTGATGGCAAGGCGAGTTTCTTCTCCCTGAACTTTGACATGCGGATCGTAAGCGTAAACACAATCAAGGTTTGTTGTTTTATCTTCAGCTTTAAGCGGCGTTGAGAGCTTCAGAAAGACGTGTTGATTGCGATCGGGCGCATAATCTGCAACCTCAAAGGTTGTTCCCTTCTCGGCAAAGACTTTTTCAGCATCCGATAAGTCGCTTGAGCTAAGCAGACGCTTTTTGAGAAAAGTATTAGCTTCAACGACTACTTTTGGCATAGTGATGTCCCCGAATGTAGATGAAAAGTTGATTTATCGTTGGTGCGATCGCCTTGTTATGCCCGCCAAACGATAAGGATTCTTTGTTCTACAATCATGCCCAAGATAAAAGAAAAATAAACAATTAATTATTTTGGAAAATAAATATCGCAAACTTCTGTTAACTGCAGGAGCTAATTTTCAGCGGGCTTTGAGTGAGAATAAATTTTCCAGGGCAGTCTCATTTACCAATCTTTGCTTGAATTAATAAATTTTCTAATTAAGTGTTTCAACTTGCGTAGTTTCAAGTTGTTCCTAAATTTTCCCTCTAACCTGAAAGTAGAAGGAGATAAATTAAAGTATTCACGCAAAGGTTATTAAATGAAGGGTATAACAGCAGTTGCAATCCTTGTCCTGAGCCTACTTGATGATGTTGTTTTACTAGGAGTTTCGCAGGCTGGGCTGCACATTTCATGGCTACATCGATTTGTTCCACTCATTTGGGTCGTCATGATTATGAGCCTAATTATCCACTTCTTTCCTAGAAAATATTGGAGTAACAATTCAACCGCTAATTGATATTTGTCAGTAAATACCACATTCAATAAAAACTGTTCTTTTTTGTTTCAAATTAACCACTTCATCTATTTTTTGCGTTATCAGCAACTAGCAGTAACCCCATTTTGTCAGAATTTAGTCAGTCACATCAGAGGCTTGTGCTGCATTGATTGCTTTCTGAAGATAGCCCTCTGCTTCTTGTAAAAACTGTTTTGCCTGCTCAGTAGAAAGGTTTGTTCGAGCAATCAAGATGGCGAGCTTGACATCGTAGTTGGTCAACTCTAATAATGCTTCGGCTTGGGCGCGATCAATGCCGACCGCTTCGCGTAAGATGCGCTTGCAGCGCTCGATCAGCTTGGCATTTGAAGCTTGTACATCGACCATTAGGTTGCTGTAGACCTTGCCGAGCTTGATCATTGCCCCAGTCGATAGCATGTTGAGCACCAGTTTTTGGGCGGTGCCAGCTTTCATACGGGTTGAGCCAGTGATCACTTCGGGACCAGGTAATGGCTCAATCGTAATTTTTGCGATCGCGCCAATCTCTGAGTTGTGGGTGCAAGCAACCGCAATCGTCATTGCGCCCATGTTGTTTGCATACTCCAGCGCGCCGATTACATAAGGTGTGCGGCCACTGGCGGCTAAGCCAACCAGCACATCTTTTGCCGTAAAAGCGATCGCGGTGAGAGCTTGGGCACCCTGCTCACGGCTGTCTTCTGCCCCTTCAACTGCCCGACGAATGGCCTGATCGCCACCTGCAATCAGACCAATGACCTGGTTAGGGTCGGCTCGAAAGGTCGGTGGACATTCAGATGCATCTAAAATTCCTAGCCGACCGCTGGTGCCTGCCCCGACATAAACCAAGCGTCCCCCCTGCTTAAGCTGTTCAGCGATGCAGTCAACCGCTTCCGCAATTTGGGGCAAAACGGCTTCAACTGCCAGAGCAACACGCTGATCTTCAGCGTTGATCAGTCGCACCATTTCTAGAGTCGAGACGAGATCGATCTCAAGCGTGTTGGGGTTGCGCTGTTCGGTGGCAAGCTTTTCTAGATTAATGGTCATGTAACAGTCCTGAGTCGTGGCTTTGTTGGATGGGTTGCTTAAACAAAAACGAAAGAGCCTCTGACTTCGGATGTGAAGCCTAGCCCCTTGCTCCCTCAATTTGGGCTTAAGAGCGGATTTTTGACATAGAAACGCGAAGCTCAAAAGCTAATCTCTAAATCGCTCAAACCATTCTGTCTGTGTCAGTTTTACACAACTTACTGACAACAAGAACAGTAGCCCAGCTTGATATCGGCTGAGCTACACAAATTTCTAAAAAGGATAGTGCGACAGATTTTAAGCGAGTGTTTACCCTTTACAGCATGGATAGCTCGCCTGCTACCTCTAACCGGGTCACATGGCTAACAGTCATGAACGTTTCAGCCAGTGTTTCAGAAACAGACGGGCTAATCCAACCCATCTGCTTGAGGAGATGAACGGCAACTGCATGTTTAGCTCGTTTGGCACCATCAGCAACCTTAATAGCAAGGCCCATCCCTTCACCAACGCGACCAATACATTGAATGCCCTCTGCGCCAGATTTGCTGATCAGCTCCCCGTTTGTGAGCTGCATAACAGTCGTGTCAAACTCACCTTCGCCAGAAATCATGGTGGGGTGGTGGATCATCGCACGCGCAATTCGCTCCAGGTCGAGGCTACTACCCGCCGCAAGTTGGGCATAGAGCCAGGCAATTTGCCCCAACTGCAAGAAGTAAGTGGGTGCCCCGCAATCATCACGCGCACCAATAAACTCTTCGGCAGGCATCCGCAGCATCTCAGCCACTTTGTTGAGAATCAGCTGCTGCACCGGATGACTACGTTGTAAGTAATCGCTCATCAACCAGTTACGTTGTTGGCACACAGCAAGCATTCCTGCGTGTTTGCCAGAGCAGTTATGCTCAAGCGGACTAATCTTGCCAGGAGGTATGGGGCACTGCAATGCCGATGGGTCAATGTCGCACCTCCAAAGAATCTTAAAGACCTGCCGGACTTGCTCAATTTTGCCGCGATGAGAACTGCAAATGATGGCTAAATCTTTGTCGTTTAAACTGTAGCGATCGAGCGTGCCAGTTGTCGTAATGGCTAACGCTTGAAACGGCTTGAGTGCCGAACGAACAAAAGTTGCAGATTCTGGATCGCCTGCGACCATGAGCGTGCGCCCACGGTTATCGCTGACAACTGCCTGCACATGGTGAGTAGATTCAACGATTCCCTCGCGCAGGAACCGAACTTCTAACTCGGCTGTTTGTGTACGTCTTCCCCTAGTCATTCTTAGGACTTTAACACCTGAAGAGAATATTAGTAAGAATTTTTTGACTACTTAATCAATTGGCTCAGATCAAAAATTGATTGAGGTTTGATACCCTTTTTGGTATGGCAAATTACAGGAATTGCCACACGATCGCCCCTGCCAGCGCCACTCCACCTAAGACAGCAAAAGTGCGGTTAAGCCGCTGAAAGACAGGCTGCACTTGGTAAGTAACGATTAATCGATCTTGTGTCAGCACTTCAACGGGTTTTTCCCAAACTTGCCCATCGTACCAGCCTGACTCTTCGTAGAAAATCGTTGGGTTTGCCAACCGCGATCGCACATGCCCCCAGCCAATATACAGCCGAATCAGCATCAGCACGACAAAGAAAGCGGCTCCGGCTGAGGCGGTAAGGGCAAACTTGACGGGATATTTTGCAAACGGAAAGCTAACGGCCGCAACAGGGCCTGCAACCAGCCACCCCCAAGCCCAAACCCACAATAATTTGCGAATGTACAGAGACACATCAATCGTGCCCCAGCGAAAAAAGTCAGATTCACTGAGTTCACGATATTCATTCAACGGCTGCTGCTCAAAAGGAACTGGGCAGATTGAAGGAGGAATTCCGCGGGTAGTAACGTCGTCGGGTTGCACGATCAATCCTAAGACTGGAGCTTTCACTAGTTAGTATAGACGACACCTCTCTGGGAAGTAAGGGAGAACGCAATTTGATAATTGCAACCGAGGGTAGAAAAATCTGAGCTGGGGGAAAGTCCCCCGGTCTTGCGGCTCTGCTGTCCCAAAATCTCCCGCTTTACTCCTATCAAAAAGCTTTTTGAGAGAAGTTTTTCGAGCCAGCACTTTTGGAGGGTTACTCTGAAAAATCTCAGCTTTACCGACACTCTCTAAGCTTGCTCGATTTGGTTGAGCAATTCTTGAATCGCGATCGCATCCTCAGCCGCAGGTGTCTGCTCCAGGTAAGCCTGCAAGTCTTGTTGGGCTTCACTAAGGCGATTGAGACGGTAATATAAAATGCCGCGATCGCGCAGCTCTAATAGGGCTTCTGGCATCAACAATAAAATCCGCTCAACCGCCGCAACCGCTCGTTGCAAATCGCGTTGGTTAATGTAAATCGCTTTTAAGTTGGTTAACATGCGGGTGAGATACTGCCGATTCGTCACACTAGGCAAGTACTCAGGACGCAGCTCAACAGGCTGAGCGTATAGCTCTGAAAGCATAGCCTGACAATCTTGGGGAAACAGAATTTCACCCTTATTGAACGCATCGACAAAAATCTCCATCTCAGGCAGCGTCGGACGAATCAAAAAATGCCCCGGCATCCCCACCCCTTCCATTGGAAAGTCAAGTCGGCGGGCGATCGCGAGATACACCAGAGATAACGTGATTGGAATGCCCATACGTCGCTCAATCACTTCGTTGAGAAAGCTGTTACGGGGATCGTAATACTCCGTTGTGTTACCGCGAAAGCCCAAATCTTCGTAGAGGTAGCGATTGATGGTTTGCAATACTCGCAATGGATAGCGATCGGAAGGTAAACGCTCTTCAATTTCCTCTGCCATCGTGTCTAATGCATTCAGATAAGCATCTACATCTAACGCTGGATAATCCTCCCATGCAAGATAAAGCGCTGCCCGCTCTAAGACAATTTGCTCGTCTGCTGGTTGAATTTCTTGAAAGAAATATTTGCGGGCAATTAAAGCATCCATTTTGGCTCAGCGCTTAAAGCAAAGATGTCAGAGAGGCACACTTAATCGGCTATTACCATTCTGACATTTCGTACAAGCCCCATGGTGACTCAGTCGATTCGTCAGCAACGAGAGATTGCCCTCTAAATATTCTCTTAGTAAACCATACCGTTGGATTGTGAAACGTTTCTGACACGGTTTTTCGCACGTTTCTCACTCAAGCAACTGGTTTGCTGCTGAATTGAATCATGAATTAAGGTAATGCTCTAACCATCAAAAGCTATTCTTTTTGTGATGGGATCGATAACGCTAGCTACAGAGTCAAGATATTCGAAACAACATTGTTCCTTGAGTAAAAAGTAGAAACTAAGAGAGAATGTTTGCACAATCTCGCATGTTTCACCGAAAGTAATTTTGCAAGTGAGAGTGAATAGGGATCCAGAAAAAAGTGAGCGAACGCCCGGACAGAAGCATTTGCAAACATCATCATTGCGTGCTTACTCTAGCTTTTTCCTCTTCTCCAAGCGAATAACCGATTAACTTAATCTGTTAACTATTTTCGCTAAGCATCAGGAGAAATACCAACCTGCCGCAAAGCAATATCTCGTGCCCGTTCCGAGAGTTTGTCCAGCAAAATTTCGCCTGACTCATCAATTAATCCTTCTCGATGCATCAGTTCTACCACTGTTTCAAACAAAAGGCGTTCAACCTTGTGGGCTTGATCGGAAAGCCACAGATGCGTGTCTGTATCTTCGGGAAACTGATCGATACAACTGTGGGTATATCGTTGAAAGACGCGCACTTGTCGTAAGAGGCGAGCAATATATCCGGGGCATTCGCAGGCTATCACTTCGGCAGAGCGACAAATATCAAGGAGTGTATCGTCAGAAATATCAGTTAGCTTGATTGTCGGTTGAGTCGTATCCATAATTTCCTGCTCTAGAGTTTTAGCCTCATTCTAATGATCAGCTGCGCAAGTGTTGTTAGGTAGAAGCCCCTAAATGATGCGGGTGATTGGCTTAAATATTGCTCAAGCTAGAGTAAATCACCAATGGAAATAAATTTCCTAGGAGACATATTAGATGAATTGCGCACCTAAAACATCTCTCTCTAGAATGCTCTCTTTTGCTGGCATCGCAGCTAGTGAAAGGATCTTCTGTTGCTAATCCTATGATCGCACTTTTGCCAGGTTGGTCATGAGGCTCAATGTTCGCTTAATTTGAGAAAGATGCCACTGCGTTGAATTCCTTCAGACGAGCCATAGCCACTGATTGACAGGGCATCCAGGTGTTGAACGAGAGGTTTAATGGCTAACTCTACCACTTTTAGCACTGGTAATTTGGCTTCTAAAATTGGTTGAGCCTTTTGCCAATCGAGATAGAGATAACCATTGTTGGGTTGTTGTAGGGGGGCGATCGCCTGCTGAAATTCACCCTGTTTGACTATTGAAGCTGCATCGGCTTGGAGCGCGGCAGCCATTGCTGCCAGGGAAGTAGCAAATATTTCGTAGTTGCCTACGGTAGTGTGGACGCCCTGAATCGTAGCTTGTAAGGCCAGGGGCGATCGCTTAGCAGAAGCCGCACTCAATTGAGTCCAGGCAGATACAGTCTGCTCCCCTAATTGTACAGGACCAACGCTTAGACCTTGTTGACGCGCCAAATCATCTAAATGGGCGATCGCGTCTTTGGCTTCGGTGCCTTTGCGCTCAGCAACAAAGACCCAGTCTTCGCTAAAGGGAGACGTGCTCGACAAGCCAGGTAGATCAGCCTGTTTGCGCTGTTTGCGTTTAGTGGCTGCTTGGGGCTGCTGATTGGGGAGCAGGGCGATCGCGTATTCACCCTTGACCCAGGCAAACACCTCTTGAGGAACGTCAATTTGCCAGCGCTTTTGCAGACTGGTCAAGGCTTGATCGACAATTTGCGAGAATTTATCGGTTGAGTCTGGGTCGTTGGTGACGCCACTCCAGAGTCGGTCAAGACTGACGCCTGACGCTGCGATGGGGCTAGCCATCGGGATGTATTGCAGCGCCGTAACAGGGCCTGCCAGTTTTGGCTGGAAACTTTCTTGGGTCGTGCCGATCAGGGCTGTCTCGGCCAGTAGCCCCTGGCGGTTTGGTTGCAGGGCGATCGTGAGAGCCTGGGCTGTACTCCCTGGCTTTAGTTCTGTCGCAGTCGGTTTTTGTCCGGGTAGAGCGGTTTCTTCGGCAAGCCAGTCAACTAAGCCCGGTAAATTAACATAGCTCAACCCAATCCGAGGTTGTTTGAGCGCGGCGATCGCCTGCTGGTAGGGACGAGCTGTTTCAAGGCTGAGATCAGGAGCTTGCACGTTGTTGATGGCGTCGCGCAAAACTTTGGGATAGTTGGCAAACAACAGATAGCGATCGCCCACAGCGGCAGCAGCCACATTTGGCGACGTTAGAATTGAGAGCGGTCGCAAAGCCAGATTGTTAGCGGTGACACCTGACTCTGGGTAAGTCACTTTGCCGTAGATCAGCTTAACGCCTTTATATTGCTCAAAGACCAGATCAGTACCCGCGATCGCGCGCTTTTGCCAATAGAGTTGAAGAAATTCACGCGCCCGTTCGGGATCCTTTGCAGATAGAACTAGCAAATAACCCGGTTGCCGCCCATTTTCTAAATCGCGGTCAATATCGAGCGTGCTAATCGCCAGGGTCACTTCATCCCCCAGCCAGGGCTGTACATCTTCGGTGTAGTCAAGCCCGGTGTTTGCCAAGAGTGCTTGTTTGAGTTGGGCAACCTCTGCCTGAGCCTGTTTGCGTTCTCCAGGGGTGGCAATTACAGTGCGAAAAGCCGCTAACCGATCTGGGTTGACCAGAAGCGATGCCATCAACGGTGCTTGCCGGGAGACAAACATGGCTGCCGCAGGTGTTGTCGTTGGGCTGCCCTGTAACAACCGCAGCGGATTTTGTGAGAAGAGCCAGACAAAACCGCCGATTCCCATTGCCAACAAGACAACCGACAGCACGAGTAAGGTCGAGACAAACGAACGAAACTTCATGGAAGAAACTCTATCGCTCTGAGGCGATCGCGCAAACAATCCAGGATTCATTATTTCAGCACACATGCCCAAACGAACAGGCAAAATCTTTTGTCGGCGTCTGATTTGGGCTGTTGTCTCAGTAAATTTAATATTCCTTTACAGAAAGGGAATGAAAATTGCTCTGCCAGACCGATTTGATTACGTTTGTTTGCGACATTAACGTGTGAGTGGATTTTGATTTTGGGCTGCGGCTTGAACGGTCTTTTCGATCCGGCTGAGCCGGGTTTCGAGCCGTTTGGCGCTGCTAATCCAGTACAAGATTGTTTTTTTGCTAGAGTCGCTAAATCGCTCAAAATAGCTCTCGGCTAACGGATTGGCTGCCAGTGCTTGCTGCAAGTCTGCCGGAATCACCAGTGCCTCGATCGCATCTAGCGAAGTCCATGAGCCATTTTGTTTGGCCGCTTCGATTTTAGCGAGTCCGGCTGGGGTCAGCAATTCTCATTTTGAAACATTTGTACTGTAGCCAGAGTGTCTAAAGACTTGTGCACTCAATGTTATAAACGGCAGAATGCGGGTTTCAGCCATTCATAAACGTTAAAACCGGACGTTTTT
>Ga0209172_10005780_pt1 | contig 14558 bp, 11 predicted proteins | sample LarsenN4metaG_FD_184113 | JGI IMG/M metagenome (GOLD analysis project Ga0209172, IMG submission 184113) | Hot spring sediment bacterial and archeal communities from British Columbia, Canada, to study Microbial Dark Matter (Phase II) - Larsen... ... | reverse complement strand
GCCCCCAGCCCGCGTAGCTGAGACCAAAACCTATCAGCAGCCACGCCGCCGTCCGCCCGCGCACCGACTCGATGACTTCCAACCGCGCCAGGCTGACTCCCAGCGCAATCCCCACCAACCCGAGCACCACCGAGGTCAAGAGGTGGCCGAGCCCACACAGCAGCGTGACCGTCACCGCCTTGGCGCGCGACCAGGCTCCCGCACGCGCCAGAGCGATGAATGGCAGGTAGTGGTCAGGGCCCAGCAGCGTGTGGACAACCCCCAGGCTCGCTGCAGTCCCGACCAGAAGCCACGTCTCGTTCATGCCCGCCAAGCCTACCACAGCCGGCATCTCCGGGGAGAATGGTTGACGCCGGCGCAGCGCTTTGCTAGGATGCGCGTCGCCGCAGCGCTCGGAGTAGCTGTTCATGCAATGCCCGACCTGCGGTGTTTCTGTTTTTGCCGATTCCGGCAACTGCCGGAGTTGCGGCTGGACGCTCTCGCGCCCGCAGAAGGCGGGCAACGGAAACAACCGCGAACTCCGCGTCCGACCGGCTGCGTTCCCGGCCGACCCGCAGTCCGGAAACGGGCGTTACCCTCGCTCCGACAACCCCCAGGACAAGCCCTTCCACCGAACCTCCGCCGGCAAGCCCTGGCAGGCCACGTTCTGGGACTCGCTCCGCTCCTATCGGCCACGCCGCCGCGGGCGCGGGTCGCGCGGCTATCTGATCAGCGCCGACGCGCTCAGCGAGCTGGGACAGGAGGCCCACTTCGCCGAGCGCCTGCGCGCCATCGAATGCATCGAGATACCGCTGGTGCAGACGACACTCGACTTCAACCCGGCTGAGGCCGAGGAAGAAATCCCGGTGGCCCACCGAGTGGCGCCGCTGGCGCCGCGCTTCCGCGCCGGCCTCTGCGATGCCGCCCTGATACTCGCTGCCGCAGCGGTTTTCTTCGCGCTATTTGCGGCGCTGGGCGGCAACCTGGCGCTCGCGCGACGCGACCTGCTCATCTATGGCATCGCCACGTTTGCCCTGACGTGCCTTTACCTGGGACTCTTCACCTATTTCGGCGGCTCTACTCCCGGCATGCGCCGCTATGGACTCATCCCGGTCCGCTTCGACGGCCAGCCCTTGACACCCGCGGACGCGCGGCTGCGCGCGTTCGGCTACGTCGTGTCCACCGGGTCGCTCCTCCTGGGCTTCTTCTGGGCGGTGGCCGACGAAGACCAACTCACCTGGCACGACCGCATCTCCCGCACCCTGCTCACCCAAGCCACGCCGCCAGGCTGAGCCCCCTACACGCGTCACTCTTAGGCCAGGCAGACCTCGCCCTTACTTCTCCTCGTTGAGTTTTTCGGGCGGCCAACGTATACTTTCTTTCCGGGGAGGAGGTTCGGGCAGAAGAGCAGTCCCCGATAGCATGGGAAAGTTTCGCTTCCTGAATCAAAAACTCGGCAAGCGCGCGAAACGGAAGCAAGAACTGGAGCGGCGGCGGCTCGCCGGCTTCCGGAAAGCGCCCCTGCCTTCGGGCGGGAAGAGGGCACGATGAGCGCGCGGCTGCGGACAGGATTGATAGTGGTTTCGCTGGCGGTGGCGCTCTATGTGCTCATCGGCGGACTGCTCGGACAGACCGCCGGAGAAGGCGCCTACCGCCAACTGGGCGTCTTCAGCGAAGTCCTGACCCACGTCAAGAATTTCTACGTCGAAGACCCCGACATTCCCAACGTTACGCGCGGGGCTCTGCACGGGTTGCTGGAATCGCTTGACCCCTATTCGAGCTATCTCAGCCCACCGGAATTCGCCGCCTACCAGCAGCGCAACCCGAATCACACCGCCGACGTGGGACTCGTGCTTTCCAAGCGCTTCGGTTTGATCAGCGTGATTACGACCCTGCCCGACAGCCCGGCCGAACGCGCCGGCCTACGCGTGGGGGACATCTTGGAATCCGTTGCCGGTTTTTCCTCGCGCGAAATGTCCATCGAGCAGGCCAAGCTGCTGCTGGCCGGGGAGCCCGGAACCACCGTGAAAGTCAGCGTGGTGCGGGAACGGCGCAGCGAAGCGAAGGAACTTGAGCTCGTGCGGGCGGTCTGGCAGGGACGGATACTGATGAGCGACTTCGTGGGCAGCGACGCCGGCTACCTGCGCGTGGTGGCATTCCAGCGGGGCAGCGGCGCCGAACTCCGCGAGCACCTGCAACGGCTGCAACGCCGCCGCATCCGCAAGCTCGTGCTCGACCTGCGCGGCTGCGCCAGCGGGGAGGCAGCCGAGGCTGTGGAGGCTGCCCGCCTGGTCATCGAAAAGGGCCTCCTTGCCTATCTGGAAGGGCAACAGGTGCCCCGCCAGCAGTTCACCGCCGACCCACGCCATACCCTCTGGCGCGGACCCCTAGCGGTTCTGATTGATTCTTCGACCGCCGGGCCGGCGGAACTCATCGCTGCGGCCGTGCGCGAACACGGGCGGGGCGAACTCGTCGGCGAACAAACCTACGGCGTGGGCTCGGTGCAGAAAGTGATTCCGCTGGACGACGGCTCGGGACTCATCCTTTCCGTCGCGAAGTACTTCACTCCCGCGGGCAAGCTCATCCAGGACGAGGGAGTTGACCCGACCGTGGCCGTGGAGCCGGAGCCACTCGACGAGGAAGAATTCAGTCCCGTTCTCCGTCCCCCGTTGGAGAACGACCCGGTCGTGCTGAAAGCGCTCGAAGTCCTGCGGGCCAAGGAGCGTGCAGCCGCTGCCCAGCCGGCTGCCTGAGCGCAGCCCGGAACGAGGTGACCGCTGCGGTGCCGCGGGCATCCCATCGAGTATGAAAGCCCGAGGGCAAGCGCTGGCCTGGGGGGCGCTATTGGCGGCGCTCCTGCTTCCGGATGCCTCCGGGCAGCAAGCAAACCCACCGCGACCCGCCCAGCAAAGTCTGCAAGAGTTTCGTCTCCGCATCCAGGTTGACTTGGTCACCACGCCCGTGACGGTCTTCGACAGCCGCGGAGAATTCATCTACGGGCTCACGCGCAACGACTTTGCCGTCTGGGACAACGGCGTCCCCCAGCAGGTCAGTCAGTTTGAGTTCTCCGATTCACCCATCTCGCTGGCGGTGCTGCTCAACACTTCCAGCCGCGTCCAGCCGCTGCTCGACCGCGTGCGCCAGATCGGCATCCTCATCAACAGCTACATCCTGGGTGAGCGTGGCGAGGCGGCCGTTGTCACCTTCGATGACGAAGTCCACGTGCGGCAGGAGTTCACCAGCGACTCCGAAATGCTGGAAAAAGCCATCAAGGCCGTCAAGCCGGGCGGTGACCGCACACGCCTGGCCGACGCCATCGACACCGCCATCCGCCTGCTCGTGCCCCGTCCCGCTGAGCGCCGCAAGGCCATCCTGATTGTGAGCGAGCCCCGCGACGTCGGCAGCGAGACCCCGCTGGGCGAAGCCCTGCGCACGGCGCAACTCGCCGATATCACCATCTACACCGTGGGGCTCTCCTACACGGAAGCACTCTGGCGGACGAAGCCGCAAGACCGCCAGCCGCCTTCTTCCCCCTATCCGCCCGGCGTCTTTCCCACCCCGCCCCTGCCCGGCACGCCGCAGACTCCCACTACCGAGCAACAAAACCGGGCGCGCGCCGACCTGCTGGCGCTGATTCAGGTGCTGGTCTCCACTCTTCGCGCCCCTCTCCAGCAGGACGTGCTGGAGGTGTTGGCCGCAGGCACGGGCGGGATGGCTCACGGGCAAGCTAGCGATGAGGCCTTGCAGGCAGCCATCAACCGCATCGGGCAGGAGCTGCACAACCAGTACGTGCTTGCCTACCGGCCCTCCAACCTCAACCAGCAGGGCTTTCACGAAATCCGCGTCCGTGTGCGCCGCAGCGACGTCCTCGTCCGTTCCCGCCCCGGCTACTTCATCGGTCACCCCGAATAACGGCAGAAAACTGAAATCAGAAAAGAGAAAACAGGCGCAATCGCGCCACTCGCAGCCCTATCCCGTCGCGTCCTGTTCTCTATTTTCTGTTTTCTATTTTCTGTTTTCGCCGCTACGTCCTATCGAGGCGGAGCAGGGTGCGGTAGAGCAGTTCGGCGCCACAGGCGATTTCTTCCGGGCGGCTGTATTCTTCGGGGGAGTGGCTGATGCCGTTGCGACTGGGGACGAAAATCATCCCCATCGGACAGAGGCGCGCGATCGCTTGGGCATCGTGGCCGGCACCGGAGGCCATGGTCAGCGCTGGCGCCCGCATTTCGGCCACTGCCTGCTGGATCTGCCAGCGAATCTGGGGGTCGGTCAGGGCCGGGTCGTGACTGGAGGTTTCCTCAATCGTGATGGCCACCTTTTCGCGCTCGGCGATGGCCTGGGCGCGGCGGCGGATTTCGGCCGCCAGCTCTTCAATCTTCTGCATCGAGAGATCGCGCAGCTCAATAGGGAGGGTGACCCGACCGGGGATGACGTTGGGCGCGCCGGGAAAGACGTGGACGAAACCGACCGTGCCCACCTGGCGGCCCGGAACGCTGCGCACCACCTCGCGCACCGTCTGGATAAGCTGCGCGGCGGCGATGAGGGCGTCGCGCCGCTGATCCATCGGGGTGGTGCCGGCGTGATTGGCGAAGCCCTCGATGGTGACGTCGTAGCGGTTGATGCCCACGATGCCTTCGACAATCCCGAAGGGCAGTCCCCGCTGCCAGAGAATGCCGCCCTGCTCGATGTGGAGTTCAAGATAGGCCTTGAAGGTTCCAGGCGGAGGCGTCATTTCCGCGATGCGTGCGGGGTCGCCGCCCGCGCGACGCACCCAGTCGGCCAGCCGGACGCCCGCTTCGTCCACCGCGTCCAGCTCCCCTGGGTCGAGCAGCCCGGCCAGCGCCCGGCTGCCGAACAACCCCTTGCCGTAGTGCACCCCTTCTTCGTTCGACCAGACCACCATCTCAACGGTATGCTCAGTGGCCACGCCCTGGTCGTTCAGCGTGCGCATCACTTCCAAGGCGCCGCAGGAGCCGACGCAGCCATCGTAGTGGCCGCCGCTGGGGACGGTGTCAATGTGGGAGCCGAACAGCAATGTGGGCTTGCCGGGATCCTTGCCCGCACGCCGACCGCGCAGATTGGCCGCGGCGTCAATCCAGACCTCAAGGCCCGCTTGGCGCATCTGGGCGAGAAACCACTCGCGCCCCGCCAGGTCTTCGGGCGAGAAGCCCACGCGGTTTGACCCGCCCGCGGGCGTCCGCCCAATCTGGCTCAGCTCTGCCAGCGTCTGGTTGATCCGTTCGGCGTTGACTAAGCTGGGACGACAAAGAATGGCTGGCTCGCGCGCTTCTTGCGGCCAAAGCCAGGAAGGAACGAGGTAACTACCCCCCAAGCCCCCAAGCAACCTGCGACCGAACTCACGTCGGGAAAGCAAAGGGCACCCCCCGGTAGTAGAAACTTTCGAACAGTTCAGGTCTCCGCAGGCCAAACTGAGTTGGCAGGGAAGCTTGCCGCAGGCAGTGGCCGGTGTCAAGGACACGCGCGAGCGGGGCCGACAAGGGCCGAACATGTGCAATTCTTTGCACTTGTTCCAAGCCACCAGGTTCACCCCCGTCCGACCACCCTCCTACGTGTGACGCGCTTTTGCGCCATTATTGGTCTCTAACCTTCTAATTTCAGGATATATTTCTCAGAACCTGAACAAGAAGAGAAAAGTACTACGTCAATTACGTGACTATCCTCCTATTGTGCCTGTGACCCTGCCTTAGTACGCTCCCCGCCCGGGGAACCCGCCGATGGGGGAGAACGTACCACGCCAAGTCGAGGAGTCGAAGCCGGAGCCAGTCCCGATGGACGCTCGGCAACACCCCCGTGTCCCCCTGCTGACTCAAGTCGAGTCGCACTCCCCGGCGCTGGCCAGTCTGGGCCGCGCCCGGAACCTGAGCGTGGGTGGCATCCTGATCGAGACCCCCGAGACCTTGCCAGAAGGCTCCGACGTCATCGTGCGCTTCTTCGTCCCGCCGGGCCAGCAACCGGTGGAAGCGGTGGGGCGGGTGGTGCGCGCCGAGCCAGGACGTTCGATGGGGATCGCGTTCCTGGGCCTGCCCGCCAGCTACCGCCAGCGCATTCTGCACTACGTGCGGGAGGTTCAGGGGGGAAAGAACGGGCTGCACCTGCCCCATCCCTCGACTCTGGTTCCGCAGAAGCGACGCAGTGCCCGCGTCCCGCGCCGCCTGGCCGTGATGCTCAACTGGCAGGATGAAGAAGGAAAAGTGCGCCAGGAGGCGGCCGAGACCAAGCTATTGAGTCGCTATGGCGCTCTGCTCAGCTCCTACAGCTATATGCAACTGGAAGCCGGCCGCGTGGTGCGGCTGAGTTTGCCGGAACTGAGCAGCGAGGCCCGCTCGCGCGTCGTCTACAGCGCACTGGCCGACCTCCCCGGACACACGGAGATTGCTCTTGAATTCATCGGCTCGCAGGATTTCTGGGGCATCACCTTCCCCCCCGACACCGCCACCCTGCTCCCCACCCGCCGCCGCACCCTGCGCCTGCGCAAGAGGATTCCGCTCGACCTGAGCTGGGAAACCGCGAGCGGCGTGTCGCAGCAAGAAGCCACCGAGACGCTCAACCTCGGCCAGCACGGCGTCCGGCTCCTTACCAGCAACACCCTGGAGGTGGGCCGGCTCCTGCAGCTCCGCCAGCCTGATACCGGGCAACTGGCCACCGCGCGCGTGGTCTGGCGCGAGCCGGGCGCGAGCCAGGGCCGCCTGGAGATGGGACTGGAGATTCTCGGCCGCAACGATTTCTGGGGAATTGAGTTCCCACCCGACCGTGACTACCCCGCCTGACTGACACCCGGCCGCGGCGCCCCGTGCCAACCTTCCACGGTGCGGGGCGCCGCATCTCTTTTCAGGGCTTCTGGTACGTTACGCGGTAGATGCGGCCGCCGCGCTCAGAGCGTGGTTTGCGAGGAAGTTACTCCTTGACGCTGCTGGCCAATTCCTCGAAGTTAGCTTGCCAGACTCGCCCATCCGGGAACGCCACGCCGGCAATGAAGAAACGAACAGCACTGGCTTCCTCTGGAATGCTGGAAGGGGGAATATGGACACCCGGCACCGTGGTTTCTGCGCCCGGCTCTAATCCCTCCGGAATCTGTACCCACGCCCCCGCTCGCACCTCAGCTTTGCGGCCAGGGTACACAACGGCCCAGCCCAGACGGTAGCCTACAATTTTTTCTTTCCCATTCTCCAGAACCGCACTCTCGAGCAGGTGCTTCATAGTGTATTTGGCTTGCACAAGTAAAAGTGGGGCCTCTTTTTGATTAAGCATCCCGTATCCAAGCGGGCGTCTGCGCAGCTGTGGCTGTTCGTCCGGAGCTTGGTTAAACGAAATGGATTGTAGCCGAACGGGGCTCTTGGCTTTCGGCAGTGATCCTGAGGTTATCGCACGTTGGGCCTCTGCACAGGCCAAACGAGGAGAAACATTCTCAGCATCCCCGAGCACAGTTATAGAAGTGGGCCTGGGCCCTTTGCAAAAAAGCTCTCTGCATGACTGTGGACAACCTGACTCCTCGGGCGCGCATACGATGCATTCGCCCGACCCGCCACAGAAGAAACAAATGCCGTTGTTGTCGCATTTCTGCTGCGGGCACCCACCAGGACACTGCGCGCGGGCTGTCCCGATGAAAGGATTCGAATTAGCACCAAACGAGTCGAGTGTAGGCAACACGGGCGAAAGAAGTGCCACCAAGCAGATGCCAACCCACATTACCAACGATTCCCATTGGAAGTGCTTAGTCATAACAGGTCCTCCCTTCTTGGCTGGTTTCCCGGGGCACGCCCGGAGGCATGTTTACACTTGCCAAACATAGGAGTCAATCAGCCGCATGGTTCTAGGAAAAAGTAAGTCGCTCGATAAATGTCCAGTGCGCGGGGTTGCGGCGCGTTATGCGCTTCTCACGGGAGACTGCCCGGCGAGACGATTGGTGCGACTCGCCTCAAGCGAGGAAAATTGTGCTGCATAACGGCCGTTCCCAGTGGGCATGTATTGAATAGCCAGCAGCCCTCAGCGGCTAGCGGTTTTGGTAGGTGACGCGGTAGATGCGGCCGCCGTGGTCGTCGGAGATGTAGAGGGCGCCGTCGGGACCGACCTTGACGTCCACGGGCCGCCCGCTCACCCGCCCGCCTTTGAACCAGATGTCAATGAAATCCTCGATGCCGATGGGCTTGCCGTCTTTGAAGCGCACACGCACGACTTTGTAGCCGGTAGGAACCGAGCGGTTCCAGGAGCCGTGGAAGGCGATATAGCAGTCGCCGCGATATTCCTCGGGGAACATCTTCCCGTCGTAGAAAGTGAGGCCGAGTGGGGCGGAGTGGGCCTGCATCTCGAAGGTGGCGGGCTGGGTGTTCCGGCAGCGGGCGGAGTTGTTGTATTCGGGATCAGTGACGCGGTTGCCGTAGCAGTAGGGCCAGCCGTAGTCGCCGCCTTTGACGACCAGGTTCAACTCCTCAGGCGGGAGATCGTCGCCGAGCCAGTCGCGGCCATTGTCGGTGGCCCACAGGTCGGAGGTGCCGGGGCGCCAGACGAAGCCGACGGCATTGCGCAGACCACGCGCGTAGACTTCCCCACCCGAGCCATCGGCGTTGAAGCGCAGGACGGCAGCCCGGCGGGGCTCGTCCTCGCAGACATTGCAACTGGAGCCCACCGAAACGTAGAGCCCGCCGTCGGGGCCGAAGCCGATGGTGCGGGTGAAGTGCATCTTGGCGGCAGGCAGATCGCGCACGACCACTTCGCGCGCGTCCGCCTTCATATCCCCATCGGTGTCCCGCAGGCGGGCAACCTGGTGAGTCTCGCCGACATAGAGCCAGCCATCTTTCCAAGCAAGCCCGTGGGGGAGGCGGAGGCCGTCGGCGAAGGTGATGACCTCATCGGCCCTGCCGTCTTTGTTCCGATCCGGCAGCGCCAGCACCGTGCCCGCGCGGATGGAACTCACATAGAGCACGCCGTCGGGACCGAAGGCCATAAAGCGCGCCCGCCCCAGGTTCTCCGCAAACGCTTCGACCTTGAACCCGGGTGGAACGCCTTCCTGCCGCTCCGCGCGCTGCTGCGACTGGGACGAAGATTGACACGCCAACAAGAGTCCTAAGGCTGGCAGTAGGAACAACGGCTTTGCTCTCATCGAATAACTCCCACTTAATTGAGATTGGGGCTCCAAGATTACACTGCGGTCAAGGGTAGTGGATAGAGTAAACCCGGAATCAAAACCCACGGGCAGAAGCCCGTGGGCTGAACAAGCTGGCGGGCGCAGGTCTCGCCTGCTGCGGGCAGGCACCTCTTCCGGACTGAGGGCAGGTTTCCTCGTATAATGAGGGAGCGGAGGAGTGCCGGAGCGGTTGAACGGGGCCGCCTTGAAAGCGGCTAGTCCCAGAGATGGGGCTCGGGGGTTCGAATCCCTCCTCCTCCGCCAACCGACCGATGCTTACTGCCTGTGTCCTCACAGCTAGACAGGTTAGCGTGTGCGCGTATGGCGCTGCGGAAGGCCGAGGGAACGTCCCAGGTCGTTCAGGCGGGCAGGCAGGTTCTCCACGCGGACGCCGAGGTGCGCCGCACCCTGAGCAAAGATTTCGCGCTCTTTCACACACGCAACCGGCAGGCGATAGTGTTGGCTGGCGTGGAGGAGCGCGTCGCGGAAAAGCTCGCCCTCGGCGGTGTGGATCAAGGCGTGCGAAGCGAGCGTGGCCGCGAGCCCTGGTAGAGGTCGTCCCGAGGCCAGCAGAAGGCCGGAGCCGACCACCTCGTAGCCCCTGTTCCGCAGGTCCCTGATGGCCGCGCCCACGGCTTCTCGCGCCAAGAGCCTGGCCGTATCGGTGCAGCGCCTGATGAGCTTTTCGGCGGCTTTCAACTCCATACCTTCGGCGGCATGGTAGGGCTGCCGCGGAATTCCGGGCTTGATGAGCTTGATCCGGTGCCGCTCAATCACCGACGGCGAACGCGGCGGCCCGGCGACGACCACCATCGCCGCCCAGCCGGAATGCACCCGGAAGCCCAAAGCAGCGTGGTCCTTGCCTGCAGGCATACTTTCCTTACCTCGGGTGCGGTTGCGGGGAAGCAAGATTGTACCAAAAGAGCTCTCAACCGCGTTCACTTTTTCTTCGCCGGGCGCATCTAATCACAGTAGGAGCAGGAAATAGTGCGGGTGGCGATCAATCTGGCGCCGGGCAGCCTGACGCGGGCGCAGCTCAAGCGGCTGCAAACGCTCTGGCACCGCTGGACGGCCCCGCTGAAGCTCGACCACGAGCGGGATCAACAGTTGCGGCACGCCTACATCGAGATTCTGACGCGCGGGCGCGCGCACACGACAACGGAGCTGAGCCGCATGGATGCGGCCTACGTCATTCGGCGGCTGGAACGCGCTGCCGGGCGGCGCCGGTATCGGAGCGGCGCGCTGGCCTATGTCGCCGGCACGGCCGGGCGCGAGGGCTACGACGCCCATCCGGAAATCCTTGCTACACTCGCTGACTACCGCTTGCTCGACTCCCACGCGGCGCAACTCGGGATGACCCGCGCGCAGCTTGACCACTTCATTGGCGCACATTACGGCCGCCTGGGGCTGCACCGGCGGAGCGACATCCGCACGCTCGCTGACCTGAACCGGGTGCTGTGGGGATTGAAAGCGCTGCTGCGCCGGGCGGAGCGGCGGCCACGGGCCGCCTAGCTTTCCGTTTTCAGTTTTCAGGCAGGCACCTCTTCCGGACTTAACTCCCGGCCCCAAATTCTGTGCGCTAGCGTTTGGGGAGTAAGGGAGAGAAATTGATGAAGAAGCCCCAGGAGACTACGTTCAGATCCAGCCGAACGCTGCGGGTGTAGGCAATCTGGAGTTGGAAATTGTCGTGAAAGGGAAACCGAATCCAGGTGGAGGCGCCGTTGTCGCGGGTGAGGTCTTCGCCGCCGGTCGTTCGTCCCTGCTGCGGGACGTTGGGCGGCGTGGGGATAGGCACAGGAGGGGGGCCGCGGCGCAGGCGGCCGAAGGTGGTCTGCGTGCCGCTGGGGAACACTCCGTAGAACAAGCCCCCAACCCGCAGCAGGCGATGGAACTCGTGCTCGAGCCCGCCGCTCACTTCATAGACAAGCCCCTTGCTGGCGAACGGCCGGAGGAAGCTGGCCGTGCGCAGCAGGCTGTTGGCGATGGTCAGGCTGACGAAGGGCGTAGTGGTCCAGAGGTTCAAGTTGGCGGTGCTGGTCCAGGCGGCAGTGGTAGAGCCAGCGCCCAGGCCTCTGCTGGTGCTGCCGGTAGGGAGAAAGACCGTACCGGTGGAGTAGAAAGTGGCCACTTTCCCCTCCAGGCTGATGCGGGCGGAGAAGCCGATATCGCCGAAGCCGTTGTTGGAGCCGCAGGTGGTGATGCCGGCGTTGTCGGTCTGGCAGAAGCGAGCGAGGTAGAGCGGGATGTCGGTGGTGACGGCAAAGAGGCGGTTGAAGCGGTAGCCGATAGAGTTGTCAATGGCGTAGGTACGCGCGCGGATGGTGCCGGGGCTCTGGCCGGTGGCATCGGGCGGGAGCGTGCGCCGCGGATAAGTGTAGTTCGAAAAGCCGAAGGTCCAGAGCCACCCGCGCTTGCTTTCGGGCTCTTCTTGCGCTGCCAGTTCCGCCGGATAGAGAAGCAGTAGCAGCAACAGCAGCAGAGCCCACCGCCCTCGCCCCATAACGCCCTCCCGTCAACCGTTTTCAGAATGGAGGCCTATCTTTACGCAAGGGTTGCTTACCGCGCAAGAGAAGCTTGATTGCGCGTGCCGCACGCTGCGGATAGAATCGCCGTGCCCACCGGGAATCCTTTAGGAGAGGTCAGCCACGATGAAGCGCATACTGCCGGGAATCTTTCTCGTTCTCAGCGTCGCCGGCACGAGCTGGGCGCAGGCGGGGAGCAACCCGCTGAGAGAGCTGGCCGAGACCGCAGCCGTCAGCGGCTACGAAGGGCCGCTGGTGTCGCTTCTCAAGCAGCGCCTCGATCTGTTGCGGGGGCGGGAAGGGTTTTCGGCACAGGTGGACAATCTGGGCAATCTGTGGGTGACGCTGGGTAGCGGCGCACCCCCCTTCGACTCCGCTCCAGGCAAGCGGCGGATGCTTGTTACCTGTGTGGATGAAGCGGGTTACGTCGTCAGCGGCATCACCGACGACGGTTACCTGCGCGTGCAACGGCTGCCGCAGCGGGCGCCGCACCCGTGGTTCGACCTGCTGCATTCGGCGCAACCGGTCTCAATCTGGACCCGCAGCGGCAAGTTCGTGCCGGGCGTCGTGGCGGGACTTTCAACCCACATCCAGCCCGGGCGACAGTCAGTGGCCGAGAAGCGCACCGAGGACGTGGAACGGCTCTACATTGACATCGGCGCGCGCTCGCAGGAGGAAGCGCGCGCGCAGGGAGTCGACTTGCTCGACCCGTTAACGCTGGAGAAGCACGTCTTCGAACTGGCGGGCGGCGAGTTCGCCGGACCGACGCTCTCGGCGCGAGCAGGCGCGGCGGCGCTGGTTGAGCTTCTGGAACGCATAGACGCGAACAAGATTCAAGGCACGCTCATCGTCGCGTTTGCGACGCGGCACTGGATGGGCAGCCAGGGCTTGGATCGGCTCGTGCAGCAGGTGAAACCGGACGAAGTGATTCTAGTGGAGAGTCTGCCAGAAAGCGGCGCGGAGCCAGGAGGCGGAGTACTCATCGCGACGAGCGAGCGTGACGCAGCCGCAGAACCGGTAGAGCCGACATCCGGGCTGGCCGGCGAACTGCTCGCCCTGGCGCGCAGCCGTGGAATCCCGGCGCAGCCTGCTTACAGCGCGGCCCATCCGCGAAATTCTTATACCGGCGGACCGGAGTTTCCCGCTCGCACGGCGCAGGTGGGGGTGGCGGTCAAGTTCCCCTTGACGCCGGCGGAGGTGGTGAGTGTGAGCGATGTCAGCGCGCTCGTGGAGTTGCTCGCAGCCTCCGTGGGCGGGTCAGTGCGTCCGGTAAACACACAAGAGAAGAGCGGAGTGACCGAAGTTGAAAAGGTTGCCGCCGTGGCTAGAACGGTGCCGAAGACGGAGGACATTCTGCGCACGCTGGTCGAAACCTACGGCGTCTCCGGGCACGAGGAGCCGGTGGCCGATGCGGTGCGGCGGCTGCTCCCGGAGTGGGCGCGGAAGCGGGCGGAAACGGACGGAGAAGGCAACCTGTGGGTCTCATTCGGGAAGAAGGGTGCGCAGTCGCGGCTCCTGTTCGTGGCGCACACGGACGAAATCGGCTGGACGGTCGAGCAAATCAGTGACGACGGGCGGCTTCTGCTGCGCCGGCGCGGCGGTTTCCTGGAGGAGCACTTCCTGGGCCACATGGTGCTCGTCCACACGCGCGCCGGGCGCGTACCCGCGGTCATGGAGCTGCCCGCCAACTACTGGAGCGAGCGCTACATGCTGATGCCAGACCGCGAGCACACCGCCTACCTGGGCGCCCGCTCGCGCGCCGAGGCAGAAGCCCTGGGAATTGCGGTCGGGGATTCGGTGACCGTGCCCAAGAAGTACCGCCGCTTGGCCGGTACGCGCGCCAACGGCCGCTCGTTTGACGACCGCGTCGGCTCGACCGCGCTGGTGGCGGCGCTCCGGCAACTCGACCCGGCCAAACTCGACCGCGAAGTCACCTTCCTCTGGGCGGTCGAAGAGGAAATCGGCTTGCGCGGCGCCAAAGCCTACGCCGATCGCACGGCCGCAAGCGGCAACACGCCCGACACGGTCTTTGCGGTGGACACGTTCGTCAGCGCCGACTCGCCGCTCGAATCCAAGCGCTTCGCCCACGGCGTGCTCGGGCAGGGGTTTGTCATCCGTGCGGTGGACTCGAGCAACGTGGCCCCGCGCGGGCAGGTCGAGAGAGTCATCGAGATTGCGCGCCAGAACAACATTCCCGTCCAGTACGGCGTGACCGGCGGGGGAAACGACGGCGCGGTATTCGTGCGCCACGGCGCCGTGGACGTGCCCCTCGGCTGGCCGCTGCGCTACTCCCACTCGGCGGGCGAAGTCGTCGACCTCACTGACGTGGAGGCGCTCGCCTGCATCGTCGCCGCCCTCACCCGCCACTTCTGACCGGGGTGGAGACACAATTCAACCTTGCGGGTCGGAAAAGCTTGTTTTCTGCCCCGGGAAGGAGTAGAAGTAGCTAACCTCCCCGAGAGGAAAGGCAATGCGCGCCAAGTCATTCAGTCTGCTGTTTCTGGTACTGCTGGCAGCAACCGGCACACTGCCAGCGCAGGAGCCGCCGCCGCTGCCTGGTGGCCGCGAGCCAACGGTCGATAACCCCGTCAGTCCAGTCAAAGCCGAGATTGCCGGCTACGTCCGCACCCGGCAGGACAAGCGGGGGGCGGCGTCGATCCCGGTGCGGCTGGAGACCAACACCGGCGGGCTGGTGGCGCAGGCCTGGACCAACAATTCGGGCTACTTCATCTTCCCGAAAGTCGCCTGTGGCTTCTACGTGCTGGCGGTGGACGCAACTGGCTTCCGCTCCATCCGCCAGGCGGTAGAACATTCCTACGAGTCCCACGAGACGGTTCTCTATCTGGTGGAGGACGAGAGCCAGGGCGCGCCCGCCGAAGATGCCTCCGTTTCCGTGCGCCAGTTGCAGATCCCCG
>Ga0209172_10005777_pt1 | contig 14568 bp, 17 predicted proteins | sample LarsenN4metaG_FD_184113 | JGI IMG/M metagenome (GOLD analysis project Ga0209172, IMG submission 184113) | Hot spring sediment bacterial and archeal communities from British Columbia, Canada, to study Microbial Dark Matter (Phase II) - Larsen... ... | reverse complement strand
GGGACGGCGGCGCTTCGACAGCCCGGCACCACGGCTGTTCGTGACCCATGTGGGCTGGTGCAACTCGCCCCGGGGCGAGTCACCCGTCGGCGTGTTCAGCCTCGAGGATCGTAGCGGCGGCGCAGACCTTCGCCGAAGAGGTTGACGCTCCAGACCGTGACCACGATGGCGAGCCCCGGGATCGCCGCCGGCCAGGGAGAGAGGTACACGTAGGTCCGGGCATCCGCCAGCATGGCTCCCCACGACGGCGTCGGCGGGGGGACGCCCAAGCCGAGAAAGGACAGCCCGGCTTCGAGCAACATCATCCGTCCCGCCTGCAGCGCCGAAATGACCATCACCTCGCCCCACATGTTGGGGAGGAGGTGACGGCTCAGGATGCGGCCCGTCGTCGCGCCGATGGCCAGCGCGGCTTCCACGAACTCACGGTGACGGAGCGTGGCGGTGCGGGCGAAGACCACACGTGCATAGATCACCCACGACGACAGCGCCAGGACCAGCACGAGATTGACCACGTTGGAGCCGAAGACCGCCACCACGATGATGGCGAGCAGCACGGCCGGCAGCGCCTGCTGGACGTCGGACAGGCGCATGATCACGGTCTCGGCCCACCCGCCCTTGAAGCCCGCCAGCAGTCCGAGCGCGGTGCCGGCCACGCCCGAGAGGATGACCGCCCCGGCGCCGACGGCCATCGAGATCCGCGCGCCGTAGAGCACTCGGCTCAGCGCATCCCTGCCGAACCCGTCCGTCCCAAGCGGGTACGCCGGTTTGCCGCCGGCCACGAAGGAGGGCGGAAGCAGGCGGTCGGCGAGCACCTGAACCGCGGGATCATGCGGGGTGACGAGCGGCGCCCCCAGCCCGAGGAGCACCACCGCCGCGAGCAGGCTTCCACCGAGGATGAGGCTGGGGTCCAGCCGCCGGCGGTGCACCCGGGGACGGGCGGGCGCGAGCGCTACGGGTACACGTTCCGCGTCGGCGACCACGAGCGGCTAGTCGTACCGGATCCGCGGATCGACCAGCCCGTTGGCCAGATCCGCGGCCAGGTTGGCCAGTACGACCGCCACGGCCAGCACGATCACGGCGGCCTCGACGACCGGCACATCGCGCATCGAGACCGCGTCCACGGTGAGCCGCCCGATCCCGGGCCAGGCAAAGACCGTCTCCGTCACGACGGCGCCGCCCATGACCGTTCCCAGCTGCAGCCCCACGAACGCGATGATGGTGGGCAGCGCGTTGCGCAACACGTGGCGGCTGAGCACCCGGCGCTCCCCCAGGCCCTTGGCGCGGGCCGTGGTGACGTACAGCTCGTGCAGCACCTGCAGGAGACTGGCACGCACGAGCAGTGTGAACTGCGGCGCGAGGAACGTGGCCAGGGTGATCGCGGGCAGCACGTAGTGCCACGGACCTTCCATCCCCGACGTCGGGAGCCAGCGCAGGCGCACGGAGAAGAAGATGATCAGCATGATGCCGAGCCAGAAGCTCGGCATCGAGAGCCCTAGCACGGAGACGCCGCCGATGACCTGATCAAGCCAGCTCCCGCGGCGGAGCGCCGCGACCACACCGAGGAGGAGTCCCGCCGCGAGCGCGACCGCCAGACCCACCGCTGCCAGCTTGAGGGTCGGTCCGAGGGCCAGCATCACGACCTGAATGGCCGGACGGTCGAACCGCAGCGACCGCCCGAAGTCCCCGCGCACCATCCCGGCGGCAAACCGGACGAACTGCACGGCGACGGGCTGATCCAACCCCATCTGCGCGCGCAGTTCCGCCACACGCTCCGGCGTGGCCTCGGTGCCCAGGTAGACCACGACCGGATCGCCCGTCACGTTCAGGATGACGAAGACGATCGCGCTGACGAACAGCAGCGACAGCGGCGCGAGCAGCAGCCGCCGGATCAGATACCGCTGCATCTAGGTGACGATGAAGAGCTCCTCCGTATTCGTCGCATCCGACAGGATGACCGGCCCCTGGTCCGTGACCAAGGCCGTGTCCTCGATGTGGAGCGCAAACCCGCGCTCCCAGTCCCAGTAGAAGGGCTCAACGTCCATGATCATCCCGGGTTCGAGGGGGACCTGGTTGTAGGGATGCAGGTTCGGCTCCTCGTGCATCTCCCCTCCGAGCACGGCAAGTCCGTGGCCGACGTGAGGCATGGCAAAGGCCAGCCCGTGGCGCCCGTAGGCGTCCTTGCAGAAGGTGAAGACCTCCGCCCCGGTACGGCCGGGCCTCAGGAAGTCGATCGTCTCCCGCTGGACCATCCGCAGCCGCTTGTAGGCGTCCAGCATGTGCTGGGGGACCTGTCCCACGCCGAGGCTCCGCGCCAGGTCGGATGGGTAGCCGCCGAACTCCGCCCCGGAGTCGACGCGGCCCACCTGGCCCGGAGTCAGCGGATACGACCCCGGGATGGCATGCGCGTGGAGCGCGTTCTCCCCAGTCCCAAAGACGCTGTGGGTGATCGAGTCGGCGCCCGCATCGAGCATGTTGATCATGATGCGGTCGTTGACGGATTTCTCGGTGTCTCCCGGACGCGCCCGCGCGAAGGCGTCGTGGATCGCCCGCTCGGTGGCGCGTGCCGCGTCGCGGAATCGCGCGATCTCTTCCTGCGATTTCACCGCGCGCACGGAGATGATCAGGTCGTCGGCGGGCGTCCACTCCACGCCGGGGAGCGCGCTGCGCAGGCGCTCGAACTGCCCGGCGGGCAGGAAGCGGGCCTCATAGCCTACCCGGCCCCGGTCCCAGCCTTTCTCGCGCAGCGCGGCGACGAGCGCGTCGACCGGGTGCTCCTTGCGCTCGACGTAACTGCGGACGTCGGTGATCCAGGACGCGCGCTTGCTCAGCGACTCCTCGATGTTGCAGACGACCAGCATCGCGTTGAGATCGGCCGCCAGCACGCTGAAGGCCAGCCGGTCCCGCAGGCTGCGCATGGTCGTGATGAGCGCCCCGCTCGTGTACAAGACGTTCTCCGGGGCGGCGAGCACCACCGCGTCCAGCCCCGCCCGCTCCATCTTCTCGCGGAACCGGGGCGCGTTCATCGTCCGTTGCGCCGGCATGTCCGCCCTCCTCAGCGCACCTGCACGGTGCGGAAGTTGTAGTACTCGTCCGGCCGGGGCACGAAGCCGTCGACCTGCGCCGACAGCCCGTAGAGGAGCTTGGTCTGGAACAGGAAGATGGCCGGATGCTGGGTGGTGTGCATGTACTCCGTCACCCGCTTGTAGAGCGCCCGGCGCTTCGCCGGATCCACCGTGGTGCGCGCGTCGAGGATCATCCGGTCGGCCACCCGGTCGCCCGCCCAGCGGTACACGCTGGTGCTCTGGAACCACTGCAGCGCGGTGTCCGCGTCGAAGTTCGGGCTGTTCTGCCATCCCACCAGGAACATGGCAAACGATCCCTCGATGAGGCCGCGGGCGAACGTCCCCAGGTCCATGGACTGCACCGTGGTCTGGACGCCGACGGCGGAAAGCTGCGCGGCGACCGCGGTGGCGATCTCCTTGTCCATCAGATAGCGCCCCTGCGGCGTGGCCAGGGTAATGGAGAACCCGCTCGGGAATCCTGCCTCGGCGAGGAGTGCCTTGGCCCGTGCCGGATCGTACTTGAGCGGCCGGAGATCGGGATTGTAGCCGAAGGCCTCGCCGGTCAGCACCTGCTCGTTGAGGATCCGTCCCTGCCCCTTGAGCAGGTCGCGCAGGATGGCCTCACGGTCCACCGCGAACCGCAGGGCCTGGCGGACCTTCGCGTTCTGCAGCGGCGTCTTCTGCCAGATGTTGAATCCGATGATCAGCCCGTTGCCCAGGAAGCCGCTGACGATGCGGAACCCGCGGGTCTGGTTGACCCGCTCGGCGAGATCGATCGGCAGGTTGTTGGCGATGTGCGCCTCGCCGGCCAGCAGCGCGGAGACGCGCGTGGCCCCCTCCGGAATCTGACGGATGATCAGACGATCGATCTTCGGCCGGCCCCCCCAGTACTCGTTGAACGCCTCGAACTCGAAGCGCTCTCCACCCGGCCGCCACGTGGCCAGACGGAACGGCCCGGTGCCCACGGGATGATCGGCGACGTACGCGTCGCCCTTCTCCGCATGGTACTGGCGCGAGGCGACGAAGATGATGGCCAGCTGCGCGGGGAGGATGGGGAACGGTTTGGAGGTGACAAACCTTACCGTCTGATCGTCGACGGCCTCCACCCGGTCCACGAGGGCGATCCGGGTGCGCTGCACCGAGCGCAGCTCGGGCCGGAAGACCTGCTCAACCGAGAACTTCACGTCCTCAGCGCTCAGCGCATGCCCGCTGTGAAAGCGCACGTTCCGGCGGAGCTTGAACTCCCAGGTCGTGGCATCCACCGCGCGCCACGATTCGGCGAGCGCGGGTTCGAGCTTGCCCTTGTCGTCGAACCGCGTCAGCCCCTCGAAGATCTGCAGGAAGACCGCCACCGACGGCGTGCTGGCCGCCGCGTGCGGATTGAGCGTCGGGGTGGTCCCGCCGACCACCATGGTGAGCGTCCGGGGTGCCGGCGCCGCGGCCGTCGGAACGATCAAACTGGACGCCACCAGCGTGAAGATGAATCCTGCGATGCCCAGCGTGCGTGCGATCCGCATGAACCCCCTCCTTGCCCCGCCGTGATGAGGTGCGACTAGCTCAGGTAGGCCGCCCCGCCGTAAACCGGACTTCCTTCAGGTAGCCGTAAAGGGTGAACTTCGAGATCCCCAGCGCCGCCGCGGCGCGCTCGACGCCGCCCCGGATGAGAAAGAGGCCGCGCTCGTGCATCAGGCCGACGGTCCGGAGCCGGTCCTCCCGGTCCATGAACTTCGGCGGTTTCCCGACTTCGGCCAGCGCTTCCTGAATCATCTGCGCAATGACCTCGCCCACGTCGAGCTGCGTCTCCTCCGCCGCAGTGTCGGCCGCCGCGGGCGCCGGCTTCGCGATCTCCTCGAGCAGGGCGCGGACCATGGTGAAGGCCGACAGGTCGACGTTGAGGCACAAGGCGATGACCGGCTTGCCCCCGGGCGTGCGCAGGACCAGCGACGTCGAGCGGAGCTCCCGGCCGTCGCGCGTCTGCGTGCGATAGCCTACGGAGAGCGTCGAGTCCTTGACGGCGGAGTCCAGCAGGCGCAGGGCCACGTCCTTCGACGGGCCACCGACGACCGGGCCTCCGACGTGACGGCCGGTGACCGCCCCGTTGCTGATTGCGACGATCGACCGCTCGGGCACGCGCAGGTCGTGCAGCACCACCTCGCAGTGGCTGCCCACCGTCCGGCCGATCGCCTCGACCACCGGGCGCAGCACGCTCAGCACGGCGTCAACATCCCGCTCCGGGATCCTGGGCAGGGTGTCGTCCTGCGCTGCCTGCTTGGGCACGCGGTCCGGAGCTCTCGTCATCGAATCACCTTGTCAGCGGTCCCACAATTTTGCTAGATTGTGCACAATCCTAGTGGCCGGCACCGGTTCCTGTCAAGGTCGAACGGGGTTCGTCCGCCGGCGTGGAAAGGGCAACATCTGATGCCGCTCCTGCTCAGTGCCGCGGACGTGGAAGCCGCGCTCCCAATGGCGTTCGCCGTGGACGTGCTCGAGGAGGGCTTCCGGCGGTTCGCCTCCGGCGCATTCACGATGCCACAGCGGCTGGTCGTGCCTCACCCCGACGGCATCCTCGCCGCGATGCCGGCGGCCGACGAGCAGGCGATGGGGATCAAGGTCGTCACGGTCCACCGGTCCAATCCCGCGCACAACCGGCCCGCCGTCCAGGGATTGGTGCTCCTGCTCGATACGAGGACGGGAGCGCCGCTGGCCATCATGGACGGCACCATACTCACGCTCATCCGCACGGCGGCCGCCTCAGCCGTTGCCACGCGCCATCTGAGCAACCCCGGGCCGGCGGTGCTCGCCGTCATCGGTTCGGGCCCGCTTGCCGTCTGGCACGTCCGGGCGATGACCGCAGTCCGGCCGCTGAGCGAGGTCCGGATGTACTCGCCCCGGTTGCCCTCCCGGTGGGCTGCGGTGTCTCACGCCCTGGCAGACCTCGAGGTCAGGATGATCCGCGCCGACACGGCTGAAGCCGCCGTGCGCGGGGCGAGTCTCGTGGTGCTGGCCACCTCCGCGGCGGCCCCGGTCATCGACTGGCGGTGGATCTCGCCCGGGACGCACGTCAACGGCGTCGGCAGCCACGCGCCCGCGCAGCGGGAACTCGACAGCGACACCGTGGCCCGCAGCCGGGTGATCTGCGATTCGGTAGACGCATGCTGGACCGAGGCCGGAGATCTGATCATCCCCGCGCAGGAAAAGCGGATCTCCCGTGACGCGACTCAAGCCCTGGGCGACGTTGTGCTCGGACGGGCACCAGGCCGGGGCAGCCCGGACGAGGTGACGGTCTTCAAGAGCGTCGGCCTAGCCTTCGAGGACCAGTGGTCTGCGCTGCACGCCTGGAAGCGTAGCCGCGACCAGGGACTCGGGATGGCTTGGAATGTGAGTCCTTGACCGACCGCCTTATCTGATGAAGTCTCGGAGGAGTGGAATCAGGATGGACTCCGCCCTCATCCCGGCCATCTCGGTTGCCAGACGGTTCTCTAGACCTGCCAGCCGCTCGTTTGATCTGGACTGAGTCAACTCATGGCCCACCGCCCTTCGGCGCTCGCCTGCGCGAAGGGTGGCCGAAGACTAAGCTGAAATAGTTTGCACGATGGCGGACCCCTTCTCGGCGGCTTTCGTCCGCGGGATCGACGCCAACCGGACGCTCAAGGAGGAGCTCACGGCGGCGATCATGGCCCAGTCCGCCCGCCGCCGGATCTCCGTCACCGACCTCGTTAACCCGCGCCAGGCCTTCTTCCGCTGGACCCGTCCCGAGATCCAGCCCTCGCCTGACCGCGCCCAGTTCATGCTGGCCGGGACCGGCTTCCACGACCTCTTCGGGCGGATGGTCTCCACCGAGGAGTTCGTCGAGCAGTTCGTCGAGTACGAGGGCGTCGTCGGAAAGATCGACATCTACGAGGACATCCCGGTTGAGCTGAAGACCACCGGCTCCAACCCCGACGCCCCCGGCGCCGCCCGCGCGAGCTACATCGATCAGCTCGGCATGTACTGCACCATGACAGGCCGCCGCTCCGGCCGGCTGCTCATCTACAGGCGCGGGCAGTTCGGCCGCCAGCCGGCCCTGCGCGCGTTCCGCGTAGAGTACGCCGATCTCTCGCCGATTCGGACCGAGATGCTGCGGCGGCGTGATCTCTTCCGCGACGCGCTCGAGCGCGGCGACCCCGGCGACCTGCCGCAGTGCGAGTGGTACGGCCGCAACTGCGACTATGGCGAGATCTGCCGCTGCGATACCGCGCCGGCCATGACCCGTCTCGTGCCGGCGGACGGGTGCCGGATCGAACGGGACGACGCGGTCGAGGCGAAGTTCCTGGAACAACTCTCCGCCCCCGACGACCGGCCCGCGGGCTTCCGCCTGAACGACCTCGTGTTTCCCCGCAAGGCCGCGTTCGAGCGCCAGGTCCCCGACGAAGACGAGGAGCCCAGCAGCGCGATCGAGCTGCGATTGCGCGACCTCGAGCGCCAGGGATTTCAGGGAACGCTCAAACGCGCGCTGCGCTTCGGGATCCCGGGTGCGTTCAAGAACCAGCCCGTGAAGCTGCGCAGCCTCGTCGATCGGGTAGGACTCTTCCGCGAGATCCCGACGCTCATGCGGGTGTCGAAGTTCCGCGACATGGTCGACCGTGACCGCCTCCCGCAGGCGATGGGCCACTACTTCGACCGGCTGGCCTTCGAGTGTGCGCTGAGCGGTCACGACCGCGGGCGGCTGGTACTGTATTATGAAGCCCTGGGAGAGAAGTTCATGGTTTACGACGTAAGCTTCAAGGACACGGCCGCGGTGCTGGCCGAAGCCGACCGGAGGCTCGGGCTGCTGGAGTCGGGGGCGCCGCCGTCGGCGCTGCCGGCCTGCCCGGCCTGGATGGCGAAGTTCTGTCGCTACAAGGATCGCTGCGGCTGCGGCGACGCCGCCTGAGGAGGATGAGGGATGGAAGTCTTCAAGCCTGAGGACGTCACCGCCGAAGAGCCGGCCAACATGCCGGGCGTGAAGATCCGGTGGGTCATCGATCAAAAGCGCGGCGCCGGCAACTTCTCGATGCGCGTCTTCGAGCTCGAGCCCGGCGCGGCCACGCCGCTGCACGACCACTGGTACGAGCAGGAGATGTACATGCTCGAGGGCCAGGGCGCGCTCATCGGCGAGGCCGGCGAGAAGACGCTCGAGCCCGGGGTGGTCATGTGGGTGCCCCCGTACGAGCGCCACCAGGTGAAGAACACCGGCCCGGGGACGATGAAGTTCATCTGCTGCGTCCCGCAGAACAAAGGGTAGGCGGCGACGTGAGAGGGTAGCCCGCGTGGTGATCATCCTCGTCGATCACCAGGAGCGGCGGGCCAGAGTGCCGGCGCACCTGCAGACCCTCGGAGCCACGGTCCTCGAACAGCACATTCCGACCGGCGACTACCTGCTCAGCGAGCGGGTGGGCGTGGAACGCAAGACCGCCTTCGACTTCGTCACCGCGATCCTGCAGAAACGCTTCTACCTGCAGCTCCGGCGCCTCAAAGCCGCGTACACCCATCCGCTGTACGTCATCGAGGGCCGCCGGCTGTACGGGGTGCGCAACGTGCACCCGAACTTCATCCGCGGAGCGCTGGCCACGCTGACGGTGGAGTACGCGATTCCGACCATCTTCACTGAGGGACCGGAAGACACCGCCGAGTTGTTGTTCCTGATCGCCCGGCGGGAACAGCGGTGGGAAGCGTCGTCGCCGACCGGACAGGTGATGGAAGCGCTGCCCCGCGGATACAAGAAGGCGCTCGACCTCCGGGGACAACAGCTCCAGGTGCTCCAGGCGCTGCCGCTGGTCGGCCGGGCGCGCGCGGAGCGCCTGCTCGGCCACTTCGGCACGATCGAGCGCCTGGCCGCCGCCACGGAGGACGATCTCGCACAAATCCCCGGGATCGGCGCCAAGACCGCGGGGCAGGTCCGGCAGGTGCTGAGCGCGGCATTCGGTCAGGCCACCGGACCCGCGGAGTAGCGGCCCCCACCCGCCCTGGGCGGCAGAGGGTGACCGGGGGGATTCACGGACGTCCTCCCTCCTGCTAGCCTTGGGAGGGTGCCCTCGCACCCCAACCATGTCGACCCATCACCGGCACGACCACAACCACGGTCACGAACACGGTCACGACCACGACCAGGAGGCTCATGCGCACGGCCACGCTCATGGACCCGGAGAGCACGGGCACACTCACGGGGTAATCGACCCCTCGATCACCACCACCGCGCGCGGCATCTGGGCCATCAAGTGGTCGTTCGCCGGCCTGATGGTCACGGCGCTCCTCCAGGTCTTCATCGTCTGGCTGTCCGGGAGCGTCGCGCTCTTGGCCGACACCATCCACAACTTCGGTGACGCTTCCACCGCCATCCCACTGTGGATCGCGTTCATGCTGGCCCGGCGGCGCCCCACGAAGCGCTTCTCGTTTGGCCTCGGACGGGCGGAGGACCTCGCCGGCGTGGTCATCGTGCTGACCATCCTGTTCAGCGCGATCGTGGCCGGCTATGAATCCATCCAGCGGCTCATCCACCCACGGCAGGTCGAGTATCTGTGGGCGGTGGCGGCGGCGTCGATCATCGGGTTCCTGGGCAACGAGGGCGTCGCGATCTTCCGCATCCGGGTCGGCAAGGAGATCGGCAGCGCCGCTCTCATCGCCGACGGCTACCACGCGCGCGTGGACGGGTGGACGAGCCTGGCCGTGCTGGCCGGGGCAATCGGGGTCTGGTTCGGCTATCCGCTGGCCGACCCGCTGGTCGGACTGGGCATCACGCTGGCCATCCTGCGGATCGTCTGGCAGTCAGGCCGCGCGGTGTTCACGCGGATGCTGGACGGCGTCGATCCCGAGGTCATCGACGAGATCCGCCACGCCGCCCACCACGTGTCAGGCGTGCGAGAGGTCACCGACGTGCGGGCCCGCTGGATCGGCCACCGCCTGCAGGCCGAGGTGAACATTGCGGTCGACCCGCAACTGTCGGTCGCCGACGGCCACGGCATCGCGAAGGAAGTCTACCACCAGCTCCTGCACCACCTGAAATACCTCTCGGGCGCGACCATTCACGTCGATCCCGAAAGCGAAGCCGGCGAGCAGCACCACCGCGTCACCGCCCACACGCACGACGGCCTGCCCGTGCACTCGCATTAGTCCGCGGAAGGGGGAGTTTGAGGGGGAACGCCGCACGTGCGTTCCCACTCAGTCCATGCCACCCCGCTGTAGAATCGCCCCGCGCTTCAGGCCGTACGCTCAATCGAGCTTCTCGAGGAGCGCGTCCAGCGCAGCGTAGGTCGGCTTAAGCCCACCGTCAATGCCGTACTGAAGCGTCGCGTTGCGCTCCTCCTGAGTCTGGAACGTCACGTCGTTGATCACCCTGGTCCGGCCGTCCCCGAGGTCCTCGAAGAGGACGGTGTTGACCGACATCTGCCCGGCCGCCCCGTCCCTCGCGAAGGTCCAGACGATCCGCTCCTGCGGGGCCACCTCGCGGTAGTGTCCCTGGAAACCGCGCGCGCCATCCGGACCGTGCTCCACGAACCGCCAGCGGCCGCCTGGCTCGAGGTCGAACTGCTCGATGACGAGCTTGTTCCCGCGGCCCCACCACTGGACCAGCAGGTCTGGTTCAGTGAACGCCCGCCACACATACTCCCGGGAGGCATCGAAGATTCGCTCGATGTGGATCTCCCGAGCTGTAGGAGTAGTGACGGTGAGGCTGTGGGCGGGGCTGTTAGTTGATCCGCTCATTCGGATACTCCTTCCTCTGTCCGAGGAACGCCTGGATTCTCGGGCGGCCGACTAGGCCATTCTGGCCAGCAGCGCGTCCAGGGCCGCGTAGCTCTGGTTGAGCCCCTGCTCCATGCCGGACTGCACCATCCCGTCGCGCTCCTCCGTGGTGAAGAACAGCGCCTTGGAGATCACCTTGGTCCGGCCATCGCCGAGATCCTCGAAGAGCACAGTATCGACGGACGGATAGCCCGGCATCCCATCCCACTCGAAGGTCCAGACCATCCGCTCCTTGGGCGTCACTTCGCGGAACCGTCCCTCGAAGCCGTGCACGCCATCCGGGCCGTGCTCCACGAACCGCCAGTGGCCGCCGGCCTTGAGCTCAAAGCGCTCGATGACCAGTTTGTTGCCGCGGCCCCACCACTGGGCGAGCAGCTCCGGCTCGGTGAACGCCCGCCACACACGGTCGCGGGGCGCGTCGAAGATGCGCTCGATGTGGATCTCGCGGTCGGTGGGAGTGGTGACCTTCGAGGTACGGGTGGCGCCTTTCACTGATCCACTCATGATGGTGCTCCTTTCGTTCGCTCGAGGAGCGCCTCGAGCCGGTTGAACCGGGCCTCCAGCATTTGCCGGTAGGCTGCTATCCAGGCTGCCTCGTTCTCCAGCCGGCGGGGACCCAGCCGACAGTGCCGTACACGGCCCACCTTCTTTGTTGTTACCAGCCCTGCGCCCTCGAGAATCCGCACGTGCTTTCGAATCCCTGTCAGAGTCATGTCGAAGCGCTCGGCAAGATCGGTGATCGAGGCATCGCCGCTACCAAGGCGCTCTAGGATGCCTCGTCGTGTAGGATCGGAGATTGCAGAAAACGCCGAATCCAGCTTCTTGGAATACTGAACCATACGGTTCACTATATAGCAGCGCCAGGTCGACCTGTCAAGCACTTCCCTGAGGGAAACCTGGGAGCTCAGGCAGGACAGCCCTGAACGTAAGCGCCGGGCACCCGCTGGAAATCGATTAGGATTCCGATGGCGCTTCGGAAGTGAGGCCCACGGCCATCCTGCCGGACTCGGGATCGCGGGCAAAGCGAGCGGCGTCTTAGACCAAGGATCTACAGTCTGCTGGCCGGGTCAACTGAGCAGACGCCGGAGCGTTTCTCGCAGTCCGAGCACCTCAACGCCCCCCGGCTTCCGGCCAAACAGATGGGCGAAGTGCGTGCGGTCACCGGTCACGAGTATGTCAACCGAGGCGGCTACGGCCGCGCCGAGTATCGGTGCATCCTCGTCGGGCAAACCCTGATCATGCGCCCACGCCACTGCCGAAGGCGGGGCTTCAGGGACCATAACGACGTTCCGGAGCAGTCCGGTGAATCGGCCTAAGGCCTGAGGATAGCGGCCTTCCAGGTTTCGCCGTGCCTCTGCCACCGCGTGGGGTGAAGCAACCAGCTCACACAGACCTTCACTGGCAAACCGAAACAACGCCGCTGACCGTCCATCTTCGCTAATCGCCGCTGCGAAGAGCACATTGGCATCAAGGAAGACACGTTTCAAGATTTCGGGCGACGCCGAGTGCGTCGAAGCCGCCGCGCCTCGCGAGGTGACAAGCGGTCCTCGTCCAGAAACTCGGCCACGCGCCTGTCGCTGTAGATCTCAAGTGGGTAAACACCGGCAGGTCTGAGGACGATGCTACCGTCAGGAGCGATGTCGACCAGAAGTAGCTCCTGGCCTGTCAGTCCCAGGCGCTTGAGGATCGTCCTCGGGAGAGAAAGCTGACCCTTCTTGCCCAATCGCACGACATCCATGGCCGCCGAAACTCATTCTAACAGCTTGCCAGATTTCCGGCAAGCCGGATTCCGGCTCCCCGGGGCACCATGTGCATTCCTGGGAGCCTCCCGAGACCAGAATGCGCAGCATCGAGCGTCGCACCTTCGGCGACATGGTCTGCGAAGTCGCCTTCCGGGACCTCGACGCCATTCGCGCCGAAGCCGATCGGCGTCTGGCCCTCCTGGAGTCGAACGCCCCACCCCAGCAGTTGCCGGCCTGCCCGTCCTGGATGTACTAGAGCTGCCGCTTCAAGGATGCGGACGGGAGCGGCGACGCCGCCTGACTACCTCAAGCGGGGGTCCAGCGCGACGCGGTCTACTGACGCCGGAGAAGAAGGCGTAGTCCGCCCCAGCGCCATCGCGAACAGCAGCGGCGCGAGCACCGCCGCCAGCACGGCAAGGGTGAACGGGGATTGGTACGTCCCCGCGCGATCGAACGCGTACCCGCCGTACCAGGCGATCGCGGCCCCACCCAGGTTGTAGGTCGGCAGCAGCAGCCCGGTAATGAAGCCCTGCCGCCGGCCCTGAAAGACGTCGCCCCATGTCGCCGACCGTACCGAGATCATCCCGCCGGTCCCCGCGCCCCAGGCGAACGCGGCCCCAAACAGCAAGCCCCGATCGTCGGTGAACAGGACGCCGGCCGCCGCGAGCGCCGGCGCGATGCTGCTCACCACCAGGGCCCGCACGCGCCCGACGTGGTCGGAGAGCCAGCCACCCGCCGCCATCCCCAGGGCGTGGCCGAGCGAGGCGACTGTGAGCATCCAGACGCCGATCCTCAAGGGATAGCCGACGGTCACGACGTGCGGGATGAGGTGCTGATATGCCGCCTCCGTGTTGAGCCCGATGAGGATGCTCGACAGCGCGAAGAACACAATCGCCAGGCTCAATCCGGCGCGCGTTCCGGCTTCCGCCGCCGACGTGGGCACCGCCGCCGCGCTCTTCAGCGTCCGCCAGACGGCCGGCAGTCCGACGAGGAACAGGGCGGCGGCGACGGCCCCGTAGGCGGCCCGCCATCCGGCGCTTTCGGCCAGGACGTCCACCACCGGGAAGAAGAACGCCTCGGCCAGGCCGTTCGCGGCGTACGCCAGCCCGAAGACCAGCCCCCGGCGGGCCGGCGGAAAGGCCTCGGTCAGCACGACCACGACGCCGATCTTGATCAGCGGCGCCCCGACCGTCGCAATGACGCCGAGGCTCACATACAGGTGCCACAGCGTCCGCGCAGCCGCGGACAATCCGAGGCCCAGGGCCATGAGCACGAGGCCGAGTGTAATCATCCTCCGCGGCCGATAGCGGTCCACCAGCAGCCCCGCGGCGATGAACGCTGCCATCTCCACGAGGAAGACGACCGACTGGATCCCCGACACGACGGCCCGGGGGGCTCCGAATTCCTCGACGATGCGCAGGTAGAGGACGGCGAACGTGTACTGCGCGCCGATCACCAGGAACTGCAGCAGCGAGCAGGTGGCGAGGATCAGGCGGCGGTTAGAGGGCACTACGGGAGAGTTCTCCGCGTGGCCTCAAAGACCCACAGGATCACCGTCTACGACGTCGCCTTCCACGACCTCGACACGATCCGCGCCGAGGCCGACCGCCGCTTGAGGAGGTGAACGATGGAGGTCTTCAAGCCCGAGGACGTCACCGCCGAAGTGCCCGAGAGCATGCCCGGCTGGGACGATGAAGTTCATCTGCTGGGTCCGCAGAAGAACGCGTAGGCCCTCGGGCGGGACCAGTCGGCGGGACCGATCAGTCGTAATAGTCCACAACCACCTGCGCTACGTGCCGGTAAGAGGCGCAGATTCTTTTGACCCTATCCTCAGGCCGATGCTTCGCCTAAGGCCACCAGGCCATTCACACGGGATGGCATCGGGTAGGGAGCGGGGCTTACCCCCGCTCCCCCTCCACACCACCGGACATGCGGGTCCGCATCCGGCGGTTCACCAAGCCTCCCGAAGTTGGGAGTACCTGAGGCTCACACTCTCCAGCCCTGCA
>Ga0209172_10005775_pt1 | contig 14569 bp, 13 predicted proteins | sample LarsenN4metaG_FD_184113 | JGI IMG/M metagenome (GOLD analysis project Ga0209172, IMG submission 184113) | Hot spring sediment bacterial and archeal communities from British Columbia, Canada, to study Microbial Dark Matter (Phase II) - Larsen... ... | reverse complement strand
GGTCGCCGTCCTCAATCAGGCCGAAGTCGGCGATCGCCTCGCCGACCTGGCGGCGGATGCGCTTGGCGAGTTTCGCCGCCTCGTAGGCGGCCTTGCGCGGATCGCTCATGCGGAGAGCTTGAGTCCCACGATGCCGGCGACGATGAGCCCGATGAAACCCAGGCGCGCCGCGGTCCTCGGCTCGTCGAAGAGCGCCATGCCGAGCAACGCGACCCCGGCCGCCCCGATTCCGGTCCACACCGCGTACGCGGTGCCGATCGGGATCGCGCGCACCGCGAGGGCGAGAAAGTACACGCTCGCCGCCATCGCGGCGAGCGTGATCACCGACGGAACGAGGCGCGTGAACCCCTCGGTGTATTTCAGGCCCACCGCCCATGCGATTTCGAGCAGCCCCGCGACAATGAGCCACGCCCAGGCCATGCCGGCTCCTCAGAGGAAGATCGAGCGCCCGCCGTCCACCGCCAGCACCTGCCCGGTGACGAACGGCGCGGTCGCGAGGAAGTGTACCGCCTCGGCGATCTCTTCCGTTTTTCCCATGCGCGCAAGCGGCGTCGTGGCGAGGATGCGGCCGCGTTCCGGCGGCTCGAACTGCCCGTCCTCGGGCCAGACGATCGCGCCGGGCGCGACCGCGTTCACGCGCACCGCCGGTGCGAGCTCCAGCGCGAGCGATCGCGTGAGCGCGACCAGCCCCGCCTTGGCGATCGAATACAGCGGATAGCCCTTGAGCGGGCGCTCGGCGTGGATGTCGGCGACGTTGACGATCGCCCCGCTTTCCTTCGCCAGGTGCGGCGCCGCCTCCTGGGAGATAAAGAGCGGCGCGCGCAGGTTCGAGCCGACGATCTCCTCCCAGTGGCCGGCCTCGATCTTCCCGACCGGCGTCGGGTAGAAGCTGGAGGCGTTGTTGACGAGGATGTCCAGGCGCCCGAAGCGCGCGAGGACCGCCTCGACGAGCGCGCGCGGCGCGACCGGCGCGAGCAGGTCGGCCTTGACGCGCGCGGCGCTCGCCGTACGCTGCGCATTGAGCTCCGCCTCGAGCTGCGCGGCCTGCGCCTCGCCGCCGCGGTAATGGATCATCACCGCCGCGCCCGCCGCGTGCAGCCTGCGCACGATCGCGGCGCCGATGCGCCGCGGCGCGCCGGTGACGAGCGCGACTTTTCCGTCGAGCGCGGGGAACATGGTCAGCGGGGGATTCTAGGTTAAATTGCGCGCGATGCGCCCGATGGAGCTGCCCCCGCCGGATGCCGCGGCCGCCGCGACGAGCCTGCGGCTCGCCGAACGCATCGCCGCCGAGATCTGCAGCGCCGGCGGCTGGATCCCGTTCGCCCGCTACATGGAAATGGCGCTGCACGAGCCGGGGCTCGGCTACTACGCCGCCGGCTCGCGCAAGTTCGGGGCCGGCGGCGATTTCGTCACCGCGCCCGAGCTGACGCCGCTCTTCGGCCGCGCGCTCGCGCGCCAGGTCGCGCAACTGCTGCAGCCGGGCGAGGCGGTGCTGGAGTTCGGCGCCGGCAGCGGCGCGCTTGCCGATCAACTCTCGCGCGAGCTGGAGCGGCTCGACAGGCGCGCGGATTACTTGATCGTCGAGACGAGCGCGGAGCTTCGCGCGCGGCAGCGCGAGCGGCTCGGCAGCCGCGTGCGCTGGCTCGACCGGCTGCCCGAGCGCTTTCGCGGCGTCATGATCGCCAACGAAGTGCTCGATGCGATGCCGGTGCACGCGCTCGCATGGCGCGTGGACGGCATCTTCGAACGCGGCGTGTGCCTGGACGAGGGACGGTTCGCGTGGGCCGAGCGCGCCGCCGGAGGCGAAGTTCTCGACGCCGCGCGCGCGATCGCGGTCGAGATACCGCCCTCGGGCCGCTACGAGAGCGAGATCGGTCTTGCCGCGCGCGGCTGGGTGAGGGCGGTGGGCGCGGCGCTCGAGCGCGGCGCGGTGCTCATCCTCGACTACGGCTTTCCGGCGCGCGAGTACTACCACCCGCAGCGCTCGATGGGAACGCTTGCCTGCCACTACCGCCATCGCGTGCACGGCGATCCCTTCCACCTTCCGGGCCTCGAGGACATCACCGCGCATCTGGACTTCAGCGCGCTCGCGCGCGCCGGGCGCGAAGCAGGACTGGAAGTGCTGGGCTACACGAGCCAGGCGCAGTTTCTCGTCAACTGCGGCATCACGGAGCTGCTCACCGCCGAGGATCCGGCCGACGCGCGCCGCTTCGCGCCCGCCGCGGCAGCGGTGCAGAAGCTCCTTTCGCCCTCCGAGATGGGCGAGCTGTTCAAGGTGCTCGCGCTCGGGCGCGGCATCGCCCAGGCGCCGCTGGGATTCGCGCGCGGGGACCGTTCGCATGCGCTCTAGAGCGCTCGCCGTCCTCCTTGCGCTTGCCCCGCTCGCGGCGCAGGCGGACGAGGTGTCGGAAGCGCGCAAGCGCTGGGCCGAGAGCCCGCACGGGCCGATGCTGGAGCGGATCCTCCCCCCCGGGTTCGAGCCGGCGATGCTGCCCGCGCCCGATTCGCGCGGCGCGAAGCTCGTGCTTCGCTACTGCACGCAGTGCCACAACCTGCCCAATCCGGCGATGCATCACGCCGCGAAATGGCCGCCGATCGTCGAGCGCATGGTGCTGCGCATGCGCGGCAAGGGCAACCTCGGCAAGCTGATGGCCGAGATGATGGCCGGCGTCGAAGCCCCGAACGACGAGGACAAAGAAGTGCTCATCGTCTACCTGCGCCGCCATGCACAGAAGCCGCTCGACCCGAAAAAATACCCGGAGGTGTTCCAACCCGCGGGCGAGGCGTTTCGGCTCGCTTGCAACCAGTGCCACGTGCTGCCCGATCCGAAGCGCTACACCGCCGCCGAATGGCCGCAGGTGGTCGCACGCATGGAGCGGAACATGGAATGGATGAACCGCGTCGTCGGCAGCAAGCCGATTCCCGGCGAGCCCCAGCTCAGGATCGAGGACATCAACGCGTTTCTCGCCAAGTACGCGCGCCGCGCGCGGTGAGCGCGGCCGTCACGGTACGCGCCACCTAAGCGCCACCAGCACATCCGACGCGAGCCGTTCGAGCGTGGTTACCGCGCGGTGCAGCAGTCCGGCGTACGCCTTTTTCGGATTTGACGGCCGGCGTTCACGCGCCGATCCAGTGCGAGACCGGACGGGCGAGAAACTCGTCGAGCGCTATTCCGTCTCCGCCGACAAGCAGAACGCGCTGCGGCTTGAACGCGGCAGCGAAGGCCGCGATGCCGGAACGCGCCGAAGCGGCGCGACGCGGACGGCCCCCGCCTTGGGCATGGCGGGCTGTGGGCGCCGGAAGTGCTCCGACAAAATACTCACGACGCTGAGTATTTTTACTCAACGCAGCGAGCAAGAAGGGCGGCCACCCATCGCCCGCGCCCAAGGGAGTGAATGCAAAAGGAAGGCTCGGCTGAACGCCGGTTTGCGTCTCGGCTGATTGCAAGATTGCAGCTCGGCTATTCGTAAGTCATTTGAGTCGCGCAGCCGAGTCCCGCTGCCGCCATCTTCGCCCATGCGTTTGGCTTGTTGCGCGCGAACCGGTCCGGCATCAGGAGGCTGAGCGCTACGGCGTGTCTCGCTTCGGCCAGAGAATCGTCCTCTCCTTGCTGTCTGGATCTCGTTGGCCGCCATTCGCGAACGCCGCGTGCGGGCGCAAGCGCTGCCCTCAAGCGGACTGCCACTCGAGAATCCGCACGCCTTGATCGGAAGCGGCCAGAGTCCTCGAGATCTGCACAGGCAGCGCGATTGCGTTCACCGCGCGCATGATCATCATTCACGATGTGGATGGCGATGGGCTGCGAACAGCCGCAGTGCCCTGCAAGACGGCCGAGATGTAGCTGTCCCTGTCCTCGTCCTGGAACAGGATATGCCGCTTCACCATCTCCGTCTTTCCGATGCCCCAGAGTTTTTGCATCACGTGCGACGGCGTGTTCGAGACGATGAAGGAGTCGAGCACGATGTTCGGGTCGCCCAGCCGCCGCTCGATTTCCTTAATGGTTTCGAAGAAGCTGATCTTCGGGTCGTTCAGGCCGACGTTGCGGATGCCCTTGGGATCCACGAAGGCCACGTGCTGGCGGCCGCTCTCGAGCTGCCAGACGATGAAGTCAGGGTGGAAGTTGCCCGCTTCGAAGAAGCCGACGCCGCGGCCCTTGCTCAGATTGCGCAGCAGGTATAGCTCGCGGTCGGAGAAGAATGCCGCATTTGCATCGCAGAAGGCCTTGAGGTCCTCGACGAAGCGGCGCTCGCCCTTGTTGAGAGGAGCCGGAACAATCTCGACCACCCCGCTGTCCAGAAAGAGCAGCGGCTGGTAGAGGTGGCGGCCGAACCAGACGGCCTTGATGCCCCGGAACTCCCAGTCCTTGAGATCGCGCCTCTCGATGGCCTCCTTCAGCTCGTTCAGCTTCGCGACGATTTCGTCCCGCGACTCCTCGATCAGGATCCGATAGCCGTATTCCGGGCCGGTCTCCCGAACCACGCACGGGAAGTTGGGATCGTCCTTGCCGATCTCCCGATACTCCAGATGCGGCAGCTCCCACTCGCGCTTGCGGAACGTGTAGAAGCGCTCGACGTACTTGCGCAGCAGAGCCAGCGCCACCTCCTGCCAGACGCGTACCCGCTCGAACGAATCGAACGCCAGTTCCGACTCCGGAATGAGCAGCCGGTACCAGCTCGTATCCGCGAGCAACGCGGCGATCCCGGCGCGGGTGAGGTTCAAGTTGTGCCAACCGCGCTCGGCCTTGAAGCGCTCAAGGTCGAAATACAGGCGGTCGAGGTCCAAGCATGCGACATGACTGGGGGTGAGCCAGGCCTGATTGGGCGCGCCCTCGCCGTCCCCGCCTGTCGCTTCCGCGGACTGCATCGCCTGGATCTTCGGGTACCAGTTGAGCACCACCTGGTTCTTCTGGAGGTACTGGGTGGCGGGCTCGCGCTCAGGGTCCGGCGGTCCCAAGGTCGGGACCGGGCCGAGCTTGCGGAAGGCGTCGCCGAACTCGGTGCTGACGCCGTTGATCTGCTTCTTGAGTCGGATCATCTTGAGCGGCCGCGTACCGAGATTCTTGATAATCGGCAGGATGAACTCGAGGCGTTCGTCGTCGGTGGGTAAGCCCTCCTCTTCCAAAAAGTCGCGGAATTGGGCCATGTAGTCAGCGCGTATGCCAAAGATGTTCAGGGTCTCGAGCAATTCGATGTGCTTCGGTCGCTTGAGCCCCTCGGGCAGCGTGGCGTGCGCGCTGCGCTTGAGGCTCATCCCGAAGCCCTTGAGCCGGACGCCGCGGCCGAAGAGCTGGATGATCTGCGCGCCCTCGCCGCGGCCGACGTTCATCAGCCCCATCGTGCTCACCCGCCAACTGTTCCAGCCCTCGGTGACCTTTTCGAACCGATCAGCACATGGATGGTGGAGTGGGGCTGACCCAGCTCGTGAAAGAGCGAGCCGGCGAACGCACGCTCGGTGGTGTTCAGGCCCTTCTCCTCGCAGAGCTTCACGAGTTTCGCGTCGTCGCCGACGTTGATGACGCCGAAGGGCTCGTTGTCGCCCACCCGAACCGCCACTTCGCCCGCGGCCCCCTTCAGGTGTTCGACATGCAGCGAGCCGCCAGCCGGCGCGTTGAAGAGCGTCGCGAGGGTTTCGTCGAAGATCTGCGCCGGCGTGAGCCCGCAGGTGTTCAGGTAGCTAAACCGGCCAGCGAAAAGATTCTTGCCGGTCGCCGTGACCAGCCCTTCGTGTAGCACCCGGCGAATGCGCTCGATGCTGTCGGTGCGGTTGGACACGTATCGGGCGAGGAACCGCAGGATCTCGACGATGTCCGAGGCATCGCGCATGGCGAGCGTCGCCGTGACGCTGCCGCCGACGAAAATCCACAGCGGCCGCTCGATGTTGAACGGGCGAAACGCCACCTCGTGCTCGCGGTGCAGCCGCTGTTGCTGGAAGAACGCAAGGAGGCACGCGGTGAGATAGCTCGCCATCCACTCCGGATTGCTGTCGTCCTCGAGATTCAGGATCTGGTAGTCCTTGCCGAAGCCGTCGCCGTAGAACCATCGGTACGAGTAGTCGAAGAGCATGCTCCGTGCGTACAGGTCGGTGAGCGGCTTGTTCCCCTTCACGGCCTGGCCGAAGGTGGCCGAGTACTCGAACGAGAAGCCCTTTTCGCAGAGTGCGTTGCGGTACTTCATCCAGGTGCCTTCGCCGCCGGCCGACGCCCCACGGTGGCCTTCGTCCACCAGCACCAGGTTGTTGCCCTCGAACGCATCTACCGCGACGGTCTTTTCGCCCATCTCCTCCTTGAGCTTGGTGACCTCCAGAATCTCCACCGTCTCTCCGCTGAAAAGACCACGGCCGTCCTTGGTGAAGATCTCCGCCTCTATCCCGGACTTTTCGAACTCGCGCAAGTGCTGCTGCGAGAGCCCCTCGTTCGGCGTGAGCAGAATGATGCGGTTCAGCTCACGCGCGCGGCCGTGGGTTTCGAGGAAGCGCCGATATTGGAGGATGTGCGCGTGCATGAGCAGCGTCTTTCCGCTGCCCGTTGCCATCCAGAAGGCGATCTTGTTGAGCTGCGGCGAAGCGTCGGTCGATTCGTCGAGCGCGGCGATCCGGTCGGCCTCCTCCAACCCGTCGTTCAGCGCCGCGATGCGCTCGTTGAGCGCGAGCAGGAGCCCGTGCGGATCGCGGAAGTAGCGGTCGAGGTAGATCTCCGTGAAGAGGAGCGCCAGATACTGGAAGTACTTCCACACGATTGGCGGCTCGCCGCGCGCGAGGCGCCGCTCGTTCAGCCGTTGCGTGACCGAGACGATTGCTTGATCGTACTCCAGCAGCAGCTCGTCAGGCAGCTCAGGGCGCTTTTCCATCGGCAGGTGCAGGCAAAGCGCATGGTGGAAGCGATGAACGTTGTTCTCATCCAACCCCTCCAGCGCCTCGTGGCGCAGGTGTTCGGCCAGTTGATCGAAGCGCTCGATACCGAACAGCCCGAGCAGCCACTGGTGCAGGGCCAGTTTCCGATCGAAGGGCAACGCAGCGCGCCCGGCGCCGCCGCGTTGCCGGCCCGTCGGTGAGGCGGCGGGAGTGATCCGGCGGGAGCGCCCGCGCCGCATCAGGGTTCCTCCCTTCCGGCACGAGGCCGCTGTGCCTCAATCATCCGACGCTCACGTTCGATCTCCCGCCGCAGTTCGGCTTCGGTGGGAAGGACCTTCAGGTACTTCGCGGCGAATAACTGCCTGCCCTCGCTGAGCACGGAGTAGCGGGCGATCGCCTCGTTTTTCCTGGAGCACAGAATGAGACCGATGGTCGGGTTGTCGCCGGGCGGACGGGCGTGGGCATCGAAAATGCGGACGTAGCTGTCCATTTGGCCGATATCCTGATGCGTCAGCGCCCCGACCTTGAGATCAACGAGCACGAAGCACTTGAGGAGGTAGTTGTAAAAGACGAGATCCACGTAGAAGTCCTCCTCCTCGAAGCGCAGCCGCTTCTGGCGGGCCACGAACGCAAACCCCTTCCCAAGCTCGAGCAGGAAAGCCTGCAGGTTGTCGATGATGGCCTGCTCGAGCGCGGATTCGCGCAGCGCCGGGTAGTCCCTCAAGTCGAGGAACTCCAGCACGTAGGGGTCGCGGATGAACTGTTCGGGCCGCGCGGCGACCATTTTGTCCCGCGCCTCCTTCCGCACGGGTGACTTCTTGCGGCTCGCCAGAAGGCGCTCGTAGTAGAGCACCGAGATCTGCCGGTCGAGCTGCCGGGTGGACCAATGCTGGTCGGCGGCCTCGTGCAGGTACCATTCGCGCGCTGCCGGATCCTCCACCTGCATCAGCAGCCGATAGTGGCTCCAGGACAACTCGTCGCGGATTACGTGGCGAACCGGCTCCACCCACGAAACGAGACGCAGCGGGTCTCGTTTCCCGCCACCCGATTCGAGACGCACTGCGTCTCGAATCGCGAACATGCGATAAAACTGCCGCATCTTGCGCAGGTTGGTCACATCGAACCCGCGCCCGAACTCCGCGGTGAGTCGGCGCGACAACTCCTCCAGCACGGCCTCGCCGTACGCGGCGCGCCTTGCACCGCCTTGTTCGTGCTCCACGATCAAACGACCCACATTCCAGTAGGCCCGCACCATCGCCGTGTTGACGGCGCGGTAGGCCCCGGCGCGCGCCTCCTCGAGGACAGCCCGAATCTGCCGATACAGCGGCTCGGCAGCGCGGACGAGCCTGACGTTGTCCGCCCGTTTCCGCGCCTTCACACCCCCTCCGCCTCGAACATCACCCGGAAGAAGTCCCCCTCAATGAGGCGCACCTTCCAGGTGTCGTCCGGCGCCCTGAGGTTCTCGAGGTTGTTGTCGCCATTTACGTAAATCAGATCGAACTCGCGGTCCTTGCTCGAGTAGCCCTGCCTAGTAAACCACTCGTCGAGGATGAGATTGTCCTGCTCGACGCCCTGGGGCGTCTCGCCGCCGGGCCGCTTGCGCCAGATGACGAGCGTCTTGCGCCCATCGGGCATGGTGCCGGTGACGGTGCGGAACCACCAGCGACCACCGGCTTGCCGCCGGAGCCGGCCTTTGAGACGCAACCTCCCTTCGCCGTCGCGCTCGGTCTCGGCGTTGAAGGTCTGGGGCGCCGCGATGTGCTGCACGGTGAGGCCGATCAGCCAGTTGAAGGTCTCGATCAGATCAACGTTCACCTCGCGCGACTCGTCCGAGCCGGGGCGCTTGACCTTGAGCTTGTAGGCCGTGGGATCGGTGAACGCGGCTACGTTGAGCAGCGACTGGCTCCCGCGCGCCTCGACGTCGAGCATGTAGCGGAGCGTGTACTGCTCCTTGAGCTTGTCGGCGCCCTGCGCCTGCGCGTGGTCGAGAAGGTCCTGCTGCTCCTTCGTGCGCCGCAGCTCCAGGTTGTTGAGCGTGTCCTCGTAGGATTCGAGGCGGAAGACCTTCATGATGCGCGGGCTGCGCTCGGCTTCCTCAGGTGTGGCGAGGCGCTTGGGCTTGCCGTCTTTCCACTCGGGGGAGTAGGCGACCTTCTTGAGACGTGGCACCAGCAGGGTGTCGAAGTATGGGCTCATCTCGACCAAGACTGTTCGTCGCGTGCAGTCTTGGTCTACGTTTAGCCGCAGTACGGCCTCACCTGTAGTGCCAGATCCCGCGAAGAAGTCGAGTACGAGGCCGCTAGCCGGGCAACACACGTCAACAATCGTCTTCATCACAGACACAGGCTTAGGGAAGTTGAGCAGCTTTGCACCGAACAAGTCTGCGAGGTCGCGATTACCCTCCCCCTGCTTTATCGATATTTCGAGGCTCGAGACCGGGGCTCTCTCCGCCGCCTCGGACAGGAACCGCTTCTTTCTCGGGTTGCCCGACTTCGGATTCCTCGGCCAATAGATCCTGTTATCTCGAAGCAGTGCCTTGAATCCTGGCTCATCGGTGATCCAACCGAAGTCCGGGTGCGGCGGGTACTCATCGCCGGTTTCGGGATTCACGATCGTATAGTGAAGGTTCGGCCGTGCATCCGCATTTGCCTTTCCTGTCAGCGGATCAGTCGTGTATGGGCCTCGAGGATCGTTGTCCGGGTTCTTGAAACTCGACCGATCAATTACACGACCCTCTCCAGGAACTGCGTGACCTCGGCGCTCCGAGCGTGCAGCACCCGGTAGATACCGAAGTCGAGCTCCGGCTGGTCGAGCTGAAACAGCTCCTTGAGAAGGGTCTTCAGCTTCTCAAACTTCTGGCTCATCGCGCGTTCCGTCTTCGCATGTCGGTTGCCTCGGCGCGCCTACACTCCTGCCGGGCCATTCGTGAAAACATCTCCCGTCGTCGCAAGCCGGGCGGGCCGCTACTCGGGTCGCTCAACGCGCCGGTCGCGCTTCGCCATGATCCCATCCCAGACCCGGTCAGTCGCGTGTCGCAGCGGGCGCTTCCCCGCTGCGGCCGGCTCGTCTTCCCTTGGCATCGCAAGTGGGTGCACTTTCCCGCGGCCTATGCTTTCTCCGAGCCCAAGGACCACTCCTTCGCAGATCATGCATGGACGCGGCGCAAAGCGCCCGCGCGGCGAGCGAACCGCCCGGCGGAATGCTAGGAGCATCGGCCGGGAGCGGCAAGAATCGGACGGCGCGCGCGCCCGGCGGGGCAGGTCAGGCCGCGGATGCCGGCGCCCGAGGCGCTACAGCCCCCGCGCGTCGAGCCAGTCGAGGATCCCGCGCGCGGCGCGTTCCCAGCCTTCGTCGAGCATCACCGCGTGGCCGAGGCCGTCGAGCAGTTCGTACTCGGCGCCCGAGAGCATGGCGGCCGCCTGCGCGTGCAGCGGCGGAATGAGCGCGTCGCGCGAGGCGCCGAGCACCAGCGTCGCCGGACGGCGCGCAAGCCATGGCTGCGGCAGGCCGAAACCGGCCATGTCCATGAGCGCGCGGCGCGATTCGCGCTGCATGCGGCGGAAATGGCGCGCGAGCCGCTCCGGTTCGAGCCTGCCGGCGAACATCGCTTCGGATAGCACCGCAAGCGGCGCGTCCCCGCCGGCGGCGAGGCTCTGGATTCCCATGAAGAGCGCCGGGCGCGTCCACGCGAGCGCCATCGTCGCCGGCATGAGGCCGTAGCCGGGCACCGGGCAGGCGAGCACCACGGCGGCGGCCTTGCCGCCACGCTCCAGATACTTCTGCACCACGAGCGCGCCCATCGAGTGGCCGACCAGCACCGGCGGCTCTTCCAGGAGCGCCGCCGCGCTCGCGACATCCTCGGCGTAGTCGGCAAGCCCGTAGCGGTGCAGATGCTCGCGCCCCGAGCTTGCGCCGTGGCCGCGCAGCGATACCGCGTGCGCCGGAAAGCCGCGCGCGGCGAACCACGGGAGGAAATGCTCCTCCCAGCACCAGGCGCCGACATAGGCGCCGTGCACGAAAAGGAGCGGTGTGCGCGGCACGCACCCGTGCGGCCGGTGCGAGAGGATCTCCAGCCGCATTCAGGCGGGCACCGCCATGCCGCGTACGACCGCCGGCCGCCGCCCGATCGTGTCGAACCAGCGCTTCACCGACGGAAATTCGGTCAGATCCACCTTGTGCCAATCGTGGCGCGCCACCCACGGGTACGTGGCGATGTCGGCGATCGAATACTCGCCGGCGAGAAACGGCGCGTGCGCAAGGCGTCGCTCGAGCACCCCGTACAGGCGCCGCACCTCCTTCGTGTAGCGCTCGATCGCGTAGGGGACGGGCTCAGGTGCGGCGCGCAGGAAGTGGTGAGCCTGGCCGAACATCGGCCCGATGCCGCCCATCTGGAACATGAGCCATTGCAGAGCTTCGTACTTGCCGCGCACCGACAGCGGCAGAAAGCGCCCGGTCTTGCCGGCGAGGTACACCAGGATCGCGCCGGATTCGAACAGCTTCATCGCGCGCCCGTCGGGGCCTTCGTAATCCACCATCGCCGGGATCTTGCTGTTCGGGTTGATGGCGACGAACTCCTCGCGGAATTGCTCGCCCTTGCCGATGTCCACCTTGTGGACGCGGTACGGCAGGCCGCACTCCTCCAGCATGATCGAGACCTTGCGCCCGTTCGGCGTGCCCCAGGTGTAAAGGTCAATCATCGTCGTGCCCCCGAAAAGCCGGCGAGTGTAGCGCAGCCGGCCGCGCCGCGGCTCAGGCGGCGAGCGCGTCGGCGATCGCCTGCTCGCGCGCGCGATCGAGCCGCCGCGCGATCTCCTCGGGCGAACCCGCCTCGCGCGCGATTGCCCCCGCGTCCACGCCGGCGGCGGCGGCAAGCGCGCGCTCAAGCCGCGCGACCGCCTGCGCCATCGTCGCGAGCGGCTCGCAGACGCTCGCGACCGAAAGGAGTTGCACGAAGCGATCGCCGCGGCGCAGCGCGTCGGCGGCCTTGATGAGCGCAAGCAGCTCCGCCGGCCCCGCCTCGTGCGCGCGCTCAAGCGGCGCGCGCAACCGGCAGACGAGGATCGCCAGATCGCGCTCGGCGTTCGGCACGCGAAGGCGATCGCACACCGCCCGCACCTCCTTCTCGCCCGCCGCACCGAGCGGCCAGGCGAGCACCGCGAAGCGCACCGTCACCGAATAGCGCGCGCGAGCGGCGCGGGCGAGCGCGGCGAGCGCCTCCGGCCCCGGCTCGATCTCGGGAAAGAGCCGGCGCGAGGCGCCGCAGGCGGCGAGCACCTCGAACATGCGCTCAGGATGCGGCTCGCCGAGCCCGCGCGCAAGCTCCTGCCACACGCGCTCCGGCACCAGGTGATCCACCTCGCCTTCCTCGACCATCCGGCGCATGAGCGCCATCGTCTCGTCGGCGACGCGAAAGCCGTAGCGCGCGGCGAAGCGCGCGACGCGCAGGATCCGCACCGGATCCTCGGCGAAGGCTTCGCTCACGTGCCGCAGCACCCCGGCGCGCAGGTCGCGCTCGCCGCCGAAGGGGTCTATGAGGCGCCCGTCCTCGTCGCGCGCCATCGCGTTGATGGTGAGGTCGCGGCGCGCGAGGTCGTCCTCCAGCGTGACCTCCGGCGAGCAGTACACCGTGAAGCCCTTGTAGCCGCGACCGCTCTTTCGCTCGGTGCGCGCGAGCGCGTACTCCTCGTGCGTGACCGGGTGCAGGAACACCGGAAAGTCCCGGCCGACCGGCCGAAACCCGGCCGCGGTCATTTGCTCCGGCGTCGCCCCGACCACCACCCAGTCGCGGTCGGCGACCGGAAGGCCGAGCAGCTCGTCGCGAACCGCTCCGCCGACGACGTACGCCTTCACCGCCGGGCGCGCCAGCGCAACTGCGGGTAGCGCTCGCGTACGCCGGTGGGCGCAAGCCAGGCCGGCGCGGCCGCTTCCAGCGGCGTCGCCCGCAGGCCGAAGGGCAGCGGCTGGTCGGTGACGCTGGGCACCTGCATCGAGCGCAGATTGTCGCGCGTCAGAAGCGGCACCGGCATCAGAAGCTCCATCGCACGGGCCTGCAGCCACGCCGCCCAGTCCGGAAGACCGATGACGAGGCGGCGCCGGCCGGTGATCCTGCACACGTACTCGACCAGCTCCCGCAGCCGGTAGCGACGCGGCCCGCCCAGCTCGTAGATAGAGCCGGCCGATTCGCGATGCTCCAGCGCGGCGACGAACGCAGACGCCACGTCGCCGACATAGACCGGCTGGAAGAGCGCCTCCGGGCAGGCGAGCGGCAGCACCGGGAACCAGCGCGCCAGCCGCGCAAAGAGATTGAGGAACCGGTCCTCGGGGCCGAAGATGACCGAGGGCCGGAACACCGTCGCCGCGAGGTCGTCGGCGGCGAGCACCGCCTTCTCGCCGAAGCCCTTGGAGCGCAGGTACTCCGAGGGCGCGTCGGTCGCGGCGCCGATCGCGCTCATGTGCAGCAGGCGCTCGACGCCCGCCTCGCGGCAGGCCGAAACCGCTGCGAGCGCAAGCTCGACGTGCGCGGCGGCGAAATCCGGACCGTAGTCATTCGGGCCGCGCACCCGCCCGCGCCGGCTGTGCAGCACGCCGACCAGATTGATCACCGCGTCCTTGCCGCGCGCCAGGCGCGCGAGCGTGCCCTCGTCGCCGACGTCGCACTCGAGCACCTCCACTGTCGGCAGCAGCGTCAGGTGCTTCGCGCGCTCGTAGCGGCGCGTGGGCACCGTGACGCGCGCGCCGCGCCCGGCGAGCATCGCGATCAGATGGCGGCCGACGAAACCCGAGCCGCCGAGCACCAGGAAATTCCGGTTCTTCATCCGAAGCGACGCCTATGGCAGCTCTTCGTTGAACCGCTCCGACGGGCTGCGCGCGGGCACGACGCCCAGGCGCTCCTTGAGCGGCGTGACGTTCGCACCGTAGAGCTGAGCGTAGTACATCGTGTTCGCCATCACCTTCTTCACGTAATCGCGCGTTTCCTTGAACGGGATCGTCTCGGCGTAGACGGCGCCTTCGAGCGGTCTTGCGTCGCGCCAGCGCCGCGCGCGACCGGGACCGGCGTTGTAGGCCGCGAGCGCGAGCACCGGATGGCCGAGGTCGTCGAGCACGAACTTGAGGTAGCGCGTGCCGAGGGCGATGTTGGTGGCCGGATCGGCGGCCTGCGCCGGCTGATACCCGTTTAGTCCGATTTTGCGCGCGACCCACCTCGCGGTCGCGGGCATCAACTGCATCAGGCCCTGCGCCCCGGCCGAGGAGCGCGCGTTGACGATGAAACGGCTTTCCTGTCGCACCAGCCCGAGCAGCCAGGCCTCGTCCAGGCCGTGCTCGCGAGCGTGCGCGCGGAACGTCTCGGCGAAGGGCGCGAGATAGCGCAGGCGATAGTTGTGCCGGTGCACGGTGCGATCGGCGGTGTTGATCGCGCGGTCGAACAGCTCGTTCCTGCGCGCGAGCTCCGCCGCGGCGAGGAGCTCCTCGTCCGGCATCGCGCGCACCGTGAACGCCCACTCGCGAGTCGCCTCGGTGCGAAGGCCCAGGCGGTAGAGCGCGAGCGCGCGCGCCAGGCCGGGGTTGCGCGCGGCGGCGCCGACCTCCTCGTCGCTGGCGGAATGAAACGGCTCCGGCGGCGCCGGAATGTAGCCCAGCTCCTCGGCGGCGAGGATGCCGTAGAAATGCGGCTGGCCGGCGTGGCGCGAATAGTACGCGCGCGCGCCGACGTCGTTGCCCT
>Ga0209172_10005771_pt1 | contig 14581 bp, 9 predicted proteins | sample LarsenN4metaG_FD_184113 | JGI IMG/M metagenome (GOLD analysis project Ga0209172, IMG submission 184113) | Hot spring sediment bacterial and archeal communities from British Columbia, Canada, to study Microbial Dark Matter (Phase II) - Larsen... ... | reverse complement strand
CATACGATGGATCCCCTGGTGCGCCCGGGTACGCTGGTGCTGATTGATCCGCGCCTCAACCAGGTGCGCAGCTTCTGCTGGCGCAATGAATTCGAGCGGCCCGTTTACTTCGTCGAATTGCGGGAGGGGTTCCGCTGCAGTTGGTGCCTGCGGGAAAACGGCCGGCTCATCCTGCAGCCCCACCCCCTTTCCCCATGCGCGCCCGAGTCCCACCGCTTCCCCGGGGAAGCCGAGGTGATCGGCCAAGTGGTGGGAATCGCTATGCGTCTCGCGCCGAGCTAGCCGGGGCCACGGCCAGGGCCGCCAGCAGGACGCGCAGGTTGGAATAGAAGAGCTCGCGCAGGTAGCCCGGGACGTCTAGCGGCACCAGCACGCGGAAAGGTTCGAGGTCCTGCCAGCGCCTCACAATCTCCAAGAACTCTCCGTCCAGGCTCTCCAGGCATTTGCGCAGGTCATCTTCCTGCTCCTCCAGGGGCCGCTCGAGCAGGCGGGCGAACAATTCTTCGTGGCAATGCAGCAGGGCTTCCTGAACCGCGCTCTGGGGATAGACGGCGGCCAGACCGTCGTGGTGATAGCGCCCGCCGGCGAGGTCGCGCAGTGAGCCCACATAGAGCAGCCGGGCGTAGTCGCTCGTAAAGCCGCGCAGGGTGCGCTCCGTAAAATCCTCCAGCACGCGCTGACCGACCTGGGAAAGTTCAACCGAGCCCATCAGCTCTGTTCCGTTTTCTGAACGTTTCGCGGCCCGCCGGCTTGCCCCGGGGGGCCTTGCCCATACTCCTCCGCCAAGGAGGAGTATCCATGAGAAAACTCGCAGCGTTTCTGGCGGCTGCCGCGTTGACAGTGGCGATGCTACAACCGGTTGCCCGCGTGGTCAACGACGTACCGGCCGGGTCACCTGAACTGGCTGACGGAGGCCCCGTGCCGCCGTTCCCGCCCAAGCCCGGCGTGCTTTCGGCTGACGGCGGTCCTGTGCCACCGTTTCCGCCGAAGCCCAAGCCCGGAGCCTGGAACGTTTGATACGGGCTCGGGCCAGCGGGATGGGCAGGGGCACGGCCGTCTGTTGCACTTGCGTTAATGTCGTGCTAGGTTACGCCTCTGCCCATGTCGCTCCCCGACTGGCAGCAGGGCCTGTGGGTAGCGAGCACGCTGCTTCGCGTGGGGGTGTGCTATCTGGCGCTGAAGCATGGGCTGTTTGGACGCCTCCCGCTTTTTACTTCCTACCTGGTCGGGGCCGCGCTGCGCGAGCTGAGCTGGTGGGCCGTGGCGCGCTACGCCGGCTACGATGCGGACTTCAGCTTTTATTTCTACTGGTGGACGCAACTGCCGGTGGTGGCGCTCCGGGGCTTGGCCATCGCCGAGGTTTGCCGCGGCATTCTGGAGCCGTTTCGGGGCGTGTGGGCCTTGGGATGGAGGTGTCTGGCCGTCGTGGCCTTGATTCTGCTGGCTGTGGCTGGACTGAGTGCGCAGGCCAACCGCCAGTTCCTGGTGGATTTTATTCCCACGCTGGATCGCGGGCTGGAACTGGCCGCCATGACGGTGCTCGTGGGGTTGCTGTTGTTTTGCCGCTGGTACGGCATCGGCGTCGACCCCCCGTATTGGCAGGTAACCATGGGGCTGGCGTTCTATTCGGGGGTGCAGTTCTTTAACGCCGCGATGATGCAGGCCCTTCCCGGGGAACTGGTCTGGTGGAATTCGATTCGGATCATCTCCTACATGGTGGCACTGGGCATGTGGGGCCAGGCCGTGCTCAAGCCTTTGCCTTCGGCTCCCGCTCCACCCGACCTGCTGACCCAGGAGGACTACGACAGGCTGGCCCCGGCCGTCAACGCTCGGCTCCGGGAGCTCAACGATCGCCTGCTGCGGTTGCTGAAACGATGAGCCCGCCGGCCCACTACGTCCTGTATGCCGCCGTGGCCACAGTGGTTATTCTGCTGGTGGCCTGGCTGCTGCAGCAGCTTCGGCGACGCGCGCCCCTGACCGCTGCGCCAGCTCCCCTCGCGCTCCAACCAGTGCTGCTCCGGCACTGTTGCTATTGGCCTGTGGTCTTGCAGTGCATCTCTTCCGCTGACGCCGCTTATGTCCGGCAGCGCTGCCCTAGCAGCGTGCGAGAGTGGCAGGCCGAGCGGCGCCGAGTGCTGCGCGGCTACTTGGCGGGTCTGCGCGAGGACCATCGCCGGCTGGCCGAACTGGGAAGGGCTGTGGCCCGGCTTGCGCCGAAACTGAGCCGGGAGCGGGAAATGGAGCGGCTGCGCCTGGGATTCCGCTTCCGGGTTCTCTATCTGTTGGTCTGCATGCGCGTCTGGCTGGGAATGACTTCGCCGACGGCGTTGGGGCGCTTGACCGAGACGGTCGGCAACCTCGCGGCCAACATCGAAGGCACCATGAGCCTGCTGGGGGAGAGCGCGCTGGCGCGTCTGCGCCCGGGCCTCACTCCTTGACTGTAGAGACCTTTGAACCGCTGGCCACCTGGCGGACCACCTCCAGTAATTGCTCGACCTGAAACGGCTTCCGCAGATAGCGCCGCCCGGTCTCCTGCAGGAAGGCGCGCACGTCCGCCGTGCCCGGGTCCGACACGGTGAAAATCACCCGCGGGGCCAGCTCCGGGCGATGCTTGTCCACCCAGGCGTAGAGGTCCCTGCCGGTCACCTCGCCGGGCATCTTCAGGTCGGTAATGACCAGATCGAACGAATCCTGCTGCAATGCTTCGAGGGCTTCGCGCCCGCTGGAGGCGCCGCGCAGCGAAGCGCAGTGGCGGCGCAGGATCTCCTGCTCGAGTTCGAGCAGGGCAGGCTCATCGTCCACCAGCAGGACGCGGCCGGCCAGCAACCCTTCGGCGAGGGCTTGCCGCTGCGCGGAGGAAGTAGGGCTGGCTTCAAGCACCGGCAGGGTGATCCGGAAGGTGGCGCCGCGGGGCGGCGAGTTGAAGGCCTCGATTTCGCCGCCATGCTCCTTGACGATCCCGTAGCAGATGCTCAGCCCCAGCCCGGTGCCTTTGCCCACGGCTTTGGTGGTGTAGAAGGGATCGAACACGCGTAGGGGATCGCTGATCCCCGGCCCGCTGTCTGTAATTTCAATTTGCAGGCGGCCGTCGCGGGCCCGCGTCCGCAACCAGATGTCCCCGCCGCGATCAGCAACTTCCAGGACAGCATCCACGGCATTGTTCAAAATGTTCAGAAAAACCTGCTGGAGCTGGTGAGCGTCTCCGGCGGTGGCTGGCAGTGCGGGATCCAAGTCGCGGTGCACCCGGATATTGCTGATCTTCAGGTCGTACTCGCGCAGAATTACAGTGTCTTCGAGCACCTGATTGACGTTCACCGGCAGCCGTTCCGGTTTGTGCTGGCGAGAGAAACTGAGCAGGTTCTGCACGATCCGGTGGGTGCGTTGCGCCTGCCGGTAGATCTTCTGCACAAACTCGTTCCCCTGCGGCGTGACGTCGGCGCTGCCCGCCAGCAACTGGCTGTAGCCCAGGATGGCGGTCAGCGGATTGTTCAGCTCGTGGGCCACGCCGGAAATCAACTGCCCGACGGCCGCCATCTTCTCGCTTTGCAGCAACTGCTCCTGGGTCAGGCGCAGGTTTTCGTAGGCGCGGCGCGCTTCTTCATAAAGCAGGGCCTTCTCGATGGTGGCGGCGAACTGGTTCCCCGCGGTGTTCAACAGGTTCAGCTCGGCGGCGGAAAACTCGCGCACGCTTCGACTGGCCACCACCAGGGCGCCGAGGATGCGCCGCTTGGCCCATAGAATGACCAGGTGGGAAATCTGGATGCCCTCTTTGGCTTGCAGATCGCCGAAGACCGCGGGCAGCGGCAGGCTCTGGGCGATCAGCACCGTGGCCCGGGTGCGGCGGATGTGCTCGATGAGCTCGCCCGGCACCGGCGTTTCGGGAAAATAGCGGGCGTATTCGGAGCGGAATCCGCAGGCCGCGCGCCGCCGCAGGGTCCCGGTTTTTTCCTCCAGCAGATAGACGGCGCCCAGATCGGCACCGAACATCCCGACGAGTTGTTCGAGGGCGCGGTGCAGCAGCTCGTCGAGCTGCAACGACTGGCTCAGCGTGGTGGCGATGGAGTTCAGCACCATCAGCTCGCGGTTGCGCCGGCGAAGCTCTTCTTCCGCGCGTTTGCGCTCCGTGATGTCCAGGACGAACCCTTGGTAGACCTGCGACTGCGTGACGGGGTCGTAGGTGGCGAAGCTGGTTTCGGTGACGTCGAGGATCTCGCCGTCGCGCCGGCGGAGCTGGTATTCGAAGTTGTTCACCGCGTTATGCTCGCGCAGCAGGTGTTTCAGCCGCTCGCGGTCCGCCGGGTTGACGTAGAACGTGGAAGCGATGTCCGCGCGCAACAGCTCCTCGCGGCTGGCGTAGCCGAGCATGCGCATGAAGGCGTAGTTGAAGTCAATGAACCGGCCTTCGGCCGTGGAGATGAACACCCCTTCGCGGACATTCTCAAACAGCCTCTGATACATCTGCTCGGCGCGGCGCCGTTCGGTCAGGTCTTTCAGCACGTGAATGGTGCCCAGCTTGTGGCCGTCCGGGTCGTGGAACTCCGAATTGGAGACCAGCCGGTAGCCGCCGAACGTGGGATCGGTCCCGTCCGCGCGACCGTCTGCGCCTTCGCAGTAGGGGCAGTCGGTCCACGGACGGTCCCCGCGGCGCAGCAACTCCCGCACCGGCTGGCCCACCAGGCCGGCCGCTTCCGTTCCCAACCGTTCGGCCACCGCGCGGTTTACGCGGAGCACGCGATAGTCGGAGCCATGCACCAGGATGGGGTCGGTGATGGAGTCAAACGTGTACATCCACTGCCGCTGCGCGTTAGAGACCTTCTCAAACAACCAGAGATTCTGGATGGTCAGCCCGAGCAGATTGGCCACGTTGACCAGAAAATTGACTTCTTCGTCGCGAAAGCGCCGCGGCTTATGGCAGCCGATGCCTAGCAGGCCCAGCGTGGTGTCCTTCCCCGGCAGCCGCACGGGAACCAGCGCGCACAGTCGTTCGGTCAGCATCAGCTTGCGGAGCTCCGGCTCCACAGCTTCTTCCCAGGAGAGGAAGGGCTGCTCTTTCTCCAGGACCCAGCGGACCCATGGCTCGTCGGCCGGGACGCGCGCGTGGGTGAAACGGAAATCCTCGCTGAAGCCGCACGAGGCGCGCAGCACCAGCACCGGCCGGCCGTTCTGTTCCTCGACCATGCGCACCATTCCGTGGCTGGCCGCAAAGCTGTCAACGAGGTGCCGCAGAACCTCGAGCAGCGCCTCGTCCGTGCGCAGGGTCTGCGTGGCCGCGGTGGTGATCAGCGTCAGGCGCCGCAGTTTCTCATTGAGGCTTTCCGTGCGCGCTCTGGTGTCCTCCAGAATGAGCACGACCATGGCAATCCCCATGGCCACTTCTAGCAGCCCGTCGAACGACAGACGGATCACGTGCGCGGACTGGCCGGCCCAATTCGGATAGTCCATGCGGTGGAGCCCGCAGAGCAGGAAGGCACCGGCCAGCAGCGTGCGCCCGAGGCTCGTTTCCCGGCGCGGGCCCGTCCAGGCCGCCCAGCCCGCGGCCAGCAGCAACGCGCTCTGCGCCATCGTTCGGCCCCACAAGGCTGCCGGCACGCCAGGCCACGACACGACCTGGATCACCATGGCTACGCCGCCCAGAGCGGCCAGACCCCACAGCCACGGCAAGTACCGGGATCGCCCGGAGTCATCGAGCACGCTGGCCAGGAACAGCACCATGGCCGAAAGCGAGAGCTCCAGCGTCAACAACTGGCTGCTAACGCTGCCCTGGCGGTAACTCAGGAACCGGAGGACGCCGTACCCGGCGAACAGAACCCATCCCGCCGTCCACAGGCGGAAGAAACGCTCCGGCAGACTGCGGTAGAGCAGCAGGTAGAGAAACAGAGTGACCAGGATGGCTGAGGCAGAAAAGAAAGCGATGGCCAAGGCACCTTGATCGGCGGGCAAGGCACTACCCCCGTGAGCGAGCTGGATCGGAGTTCATGGGTCGCTATCCCGGAACCGCATCCCAGGGAGGCCAAGCCCAAGCTAGCCTGCATTTCTTCATAGGGCAATCTGGCCATGCGCGTGTGTGCTGTGGGATATACTAACTTCTTGGAGCCATGACGCCTGCCGGGCAGAGAATCCTCGTCGTGGACGACGAGGAGACCATCCGGGAAGTTGTCTCCACGCTGCTGGCGGCCCGAGGCTACCGGTGCGCCGCGGTGGCCAACGGGCGCGAGGCCCTGGCCCGGCTTCGTGCCGAGGCCTACGAGCTGATCCTCAGCGACGTCGTGATGCCGGAGATGGACGGGCTGAAGCTGCTCGAGCAGGTGCGGCAGCGCTACCCGGATACCCCGGTGATCATGGTGACCGCGCTGCATGACATCTCCACCGCACTCGATGCGCTGCGCCGCGGCGCCTACGACTACATCCTGAAGCCCTTCGAGAAAGACGAGCTCTACCTCAGCGTTCAGCGCGCCCTCGAGCATCGCCAACTGCTGCTCGAGAATCGCAACTACCAGCGCAATCTTGAGCAATTGGTGGCCGAGCGCACCGCGCAGCTTACCGAAGCGCTCAAGGAGCTGGAGACTTCCTATGACTACACCCTCGAAGCTCTCGGTGGCGCGCTCGACCTGAAAGATGCCGAAACCGAAGGCCACTGCCAGCGCGTGACCGCCTTCACCATTTCCATTGCCCAGGCCATGGGGGTGGACCCGCACGCCCTGCGGCACATTGCCCGCGGCGCCTTCCTGCACGACATCGGCAAGATGGGCATCCCCGACGAGATCCTGCGCAAGCCCGGCCCGCTCACAGAGGAGGAACAGGCCGTCATGCGCCGCCACTGCGAAATCGGCCACGCCGTGCTCCAGCGCGTCCCCTTCCTGCGCGAAGCGGCCGAAATCGTGCTGGCCAGCCATGAGCGCTACGACGGGCTCGGCTATCCTCGCGGCCTGCGCGGCGACGAAATTCCGCTGGGGGCGCGGATTTTCGCCGTGGCAGACACGCTGGACGCCATGACCTCCGACCGGCCCTACCGCAAGGCCCTGTCCCTGGCCGCGGCCAAGGAAGAAATCCGCACCCACGCCGGCACGCAGTTTGACCCCAGGGTCGTGCAGGTCTTTCTCTCGCTCCCCGACACTCTGTGGCAGGAGCTGCGCCGGAATGTTTCCGCTCCCTTCCGCCTTTCCCACCTGAGGGAGCCGGACGCAAAGTTGCCCCAGCACGCGGCGCCCGCACAGGACTCCTCGCAGGAAGAAGTCCAGTCCGCAGTGCCCAGCACCGACTAGGGGCGTCCGAGGATTCCTTCTGGAAGTGCCCTTAGCTCATGGGTGCGGATTCTGACTTTGTCGGGCGCGGCTTCAGCCGCGCCGCAGAAATGGCCAAGATTCAGGGGCTTCACCCCGGGGGACGCTCTTTCTTGGCTCGTGAGCCGTTTTCGGGCATTTATGCAACCGCCTCTCGCCCGCGTCCCGCAACTTGTGCTTAGGCGCAGGGTTTGGTTTTGACATGGCGCCCTCCGCGAATTATCTTTGGCCTAAGCGGACGGCGGGTGGAGGGTTGCTCATAAGCACTGCGGGCAGGCGAAGCGCCGGGCCAGGCGAAATGTATCCGTCTCCTGCCATGGCCTCCCGGACGGATCGTTGCCTCTCGAGATGGCTGCGCTTTGTGGTCGCCTCCGCGTTGGGTGTGCTCTTGGCCGGTTCCGCCGCGCACGCTCAGCAATCCGGCAAACCCAGGCCGGCTGCGCAGGAGGCTTCTGCGGGTGAGGCGCGCCCGGAAGGCGACCGCCCGCTCGAGCGCATGGAGTGGTTCTACCAGCAGCGCGCCTTTCCCTTGAAAGAGATCCCGCCGGGAATGCGGTTGCGCGCCGTGCAGCACCTTGAGGAGATGCTGCGCCGAGAGCGCGAGCGTGGCCTGCTGCAGGCGGAGGCCGTGGAAGCCTCGCCCACTATGTGGACGCTCATCGGGCCGCAGCCCACCAATAGCCCTCCCTTTGCCGTTTCCGGCCGCATCGGTGGCCTGGCCGTGGATCCCACGGACGCGAACATTGTTTACCTCGGCGGGGCGCAGGGAGGTGTGTGGAAGACCACGAACGGCGGACAAACCTGGCTGCCGCTGAGCGATGACCTGCCTTCCCTGGCTGTGGGCTCGCTGGCCATTGACCCTAGCAGTTGCAACCCTGCGCCGTGCCGCACGATCTACGCAGGTACTGGCGAGCAGACTTTCTCCACCAGCAGCTACTATGGGGCCGGCGTGCTGAAGTCCACGGATGGCGGCCTGACCTGGCGCCAGTTAGGCAACCCGCCCGGCGCCCCCTTTGTCGGCCCGTTTAGTTCCGGGCGGCTGGGTGGCGCCGCGTTCATCGGCTCGATTGCGGTCAGCCCCGCGCAGCCGGGCGTTGTGCTGGCTGGCGTTTCCTTTTTCCTTGGTGGTCCTGCTTCAGGCATTTATCGCTCGACGGACGGCGGGGAGACCTGGACAGTCGTGCTTTCCGGCGCGGCGGGAACCGAAGTCGTTTTCGCTTCCGGCGACGGCATGTTGGTCTACGCCTCCCTGGGCGATGTCTTCGCGGATGCGAACAACGGCGTGTACAAGTCTACGGACGGCGGCCTGACCTGGACGAAACTGATCGGCACGAACCCTAACAGCTTTCCCGCACAAGACGTTGGGCGCGTCGAGATCGCGGTCGCGCCGTCGGATCCCAACACTATTTACGCCGGCATTCAGGACGCTTCGAGCGCATCCTTCGGTGCCCTGCTGGGCTTCTTCAAATCTACAGACGGCGGCCTTAACTGGATGCGCCTGAGCGCCACGCCGGACTACTGCACGCCGCAATGCTGGTACGACCACGTCATTCGCGTGCATCCCACAAACCCGAGCATCGTGTTTGCTGGTGGTGCGGCGCAGACCTTCAACAATGCGCCGAGCTGGGTGCTGCGCTCGCTCGACGGCGGCAACACCTGGCAAGGGATCGCACGCACCGGCACCAGCGGGCCGTTCCTTCACGTAGACACGCATGCCTTTGCCTTTTCTAACCCGGCTTCGGGCCCGTTGAAACTCTACGTCGGAAACGACGGCGGCGTCTGGAGCACCACGAATATCGAAGACCCGCCTTCCGCCATTACCTGGACCAACCTGAACGAGACGCTGGCCCTGACCCAGTTTTATCCCGGGAATTCCATCCATCCTTCGAGCGCGGACATCGGTTTGGGCGGCACGCAAGATAACAGCACGCAGAAATACACGGGCACGACCCGTTGGAACGTGGTCACCTGTGGCGACGGTGCCTGGACCGCCTTCGACCCGCTCATGCCCAGCACAGCCTACAGCAATTGCCAGCGCATTGAAGTGCGCCGCTCCTTCCACATTGGCGCGGATCCTCCCGCGTTTTCCCGGGCCCACCTGGGCATCAACACCTCCGACCGCGTGGAGTTCATTCCCCCGCTGGTGCACGACCCGAACTTCTCCGGCCGGCTGTACTTCGGCACGTTTCGCGTCTGGCAGACCACCAACCACGCCGACTTCTGGACGGCTATTTCGCCCGACTTGACCGGAGGCACCCGGGCGATCACGACGATTGCCGTTGCCCCCAGCAATTCCGACGTGGTCTTCGCCGGAACCTTCAGCGGACGGGTGCAGAAAACCTCCAACGCCACGGCTGGCGTCGGGGCGACTTGGACGGATCTCAGCGCGGGCCTGCCGGGCCGCGTGGTTACCCGGGTGGCTGTGGACCCGGCCGACCCGAACGTCGTCTTCACCACTTTTTCCGGATTCTCCGACCGGCTGGGCACCTGCCCGGCCTGTGCGGACAGCTCAGGCCACGTCTTCCGCTCGAACGTGGGCGGTGGCTCCTGGCAGGACATCACCGGCAATCTGCCCGAAGTTCCCGTGAACGACATCGTCATAGACCCTGATGTGGCCAACACCGTCTACGTGGCCACTGACGTCGGCGTGTTTTTTACCACGGAGGCCCACAGCCTCAGCCCCAACTGGCAGACGCTGATGACCGGCCTGCCGCGCGTGGCCGTGCTCTCGCTCCGCCTGCACCGCCACTCGCGCGTGCTGCGCGCCGGCACGCACGGCCGCAGCGCGTGGGACCTGCGGCTCGACAACTTCGTTCCCCTCTTCAACATCCACACGCTCGCACCGACCACCGCAAGCGCCACGGCCGGGCCGGGCAACCCCATGCCGCTCCGCGTGCGTGGTCACGGGTTCATGGCCGGAGGGTGCGGGGTCGGCTCGTGCGTGCGCTGGGAGGGCAGCCCCCGGCAGACCCGTTTTGTCAACGACAAGGAACTGGAAGCCGACATTCCCCTGAGCGATCTCAGCGGCGGTAAGGTCGTACCGATTACCGTCGAGCAGTCGCCCGGCGGGGCGGTTTCCAATGCGTTGCCCTTTACGGTTACCGTGGCCAGCCCGAGCCTGGCTTCGCTTTCGCCTTCTTCGGCCGCGGCGGGTAGCCCCGCTTTCGACCTCACGGTAAACGGCAGTTCCTTCACCACGCAGACGGTGGTGCGCTGGAATGGCCAGGATCGCATGACGACTTTTGTCAGCACGAGCCAGCTCCGGGCGCGGATCTCCGCCGCCGACGTGGCCGCCCAGGCGACCATTCCGGTCCGTGTCTTCAACCCGCTGCCCGGGGCGGGTGCCTCCAACTCTGTGAATTTTTCCGTGACCGTGGCCCTAGCGCCCTTTAATGACAACTTTGTTAACGCCGCGCCCATCCTCCTGACCCCCTTCGCCAGCACAGTGAACAGCGTAGGAGCCACCACGGAGATCAATGACCCGGCGCCGGGTTGCGTGGCCGGCGCTCCTGGTTTGGTCAACGACGGCCGCGCCAAGAGCGTCTGGTATCGCTTCACCCCGACCGGCAACGGGACCATCAATGTGGATACCCTGGGGAGCACCTACGACACCATCCTGCTGGCCGTAACCGGTGAGCCCGGCGGGTTCGTGGAAGTCGGCTGCAACGACGATGGGGAGCTCGGCTCGCTCGAACATTCGCAGATTCTCAATCTGCCCGTCACCGCCGGCATCACATACCACTTCATGGTTACCGACTACGAGGGCGTGGGCGGCTCGACGACCTTCAATCTGACCGCTAGCCTGGTCCCGCCCTATACCCTGGCGTCGAATCCCGACAGCGTGACCATCAGCGCCGGCCAGACCGCTGAATACACTCTGACCATCACTCCGCAGGCGGGCGGGTTCGCCGGCGCCATTGCGTTGAACTGCGCGGGCTTGCCCAGCCTGTCGTCTTGCGCGTTCAACCCGCCTTCGGTGACCCTGGATACGCAGGCCGTGGAAGTGCGTCTGCGCATCTCCACCACGGCGCCTGCGCTGGCGCCTCCCGCGCCGCAGGCCGGCGAGCCTCTGTGGCTGCGCTATCTGATGTGGTTGGCCCTGCCGCTCCTGCTTGCGTCGCTCTGGCTGCTGCGCCGGAAGAAGAAACTTGCTGCCGCTGCGGCGATGCTGCTACTGATGGCCGTGCTGGCTCTGCACCAGATGGGCTGCGGGGGAGGCGGCGGAGGTGGCGGTCGCCCCGGCACCCCGCCCGGCACCTACACGATTGTGGTCAGCGCCATCTCCGGCGCCATCCAGCAAACCCTCAACCTCACCCTCACCGTCCGCTAGCCTGCCAGCACAGGGCCAGGGGCACCGTGCGATTCTTCGGTCGCAGTCTTGGTCGCCGGAACGACCAGGACTGGGCGCTCCCTCAGGCTGACCCCGGGCGAGGCCCGGAGCGAGCGCAGACGGACTCTCTGCGGGGAGTTCTACCGGCCGGTGTGAATCCAGCGGGCTGACGATCCGCCCCAAATGGGTGCTCCCCCAGGCGTGAGCCGCGGCTGTCCCAAGCGACTGAGGCTGTCCTCGGTCGGCTTGTGACACGGAGTTCTCTATCCGGAGGGAACGTTGAGTTCCGTGGCTGTCAGGGCAGGAGTAGTTGGAAGGGGACTAGCGGAAGGGGAGGCGGGCCAGGTCTACGTTGCCGCCAGAGAGAATGATGCCGAGCCTGGGCGCGCGCCGCGCAGCTTCGCCCGACTTGTCTGGCCTGGGCAGCCCGGCCCCCTTCCCGTCGGACTTGTCCGCGCCGCCGTCGAACGCGCCCGGGCCGAGCTTGCCGAACAGCGCAGCGGAAGCGGCCACGGCTCCGGAAGGCTCCACCACCAGCTTCAACCGCTCCCACAGCAGGCGCATCCCTTCGACAATCTCATCTTCGCTGACGAGCACGACACGGTCCACGTGTTGGCGCAGGATGCCGAAGGTCAGCGGGCACAACGACGCACGCAGGCCGTCGGCGATGGTCTGCGGATTGTCCATGGGCATGATGCGCCCGGCGGCCAGCGACCGGTAAGCGTCGTCGGCGCCGGCCGGCTCGCAGCCGATCACGGCAATCTGCGGCTGCAGCGCCTTTGCGGCGATGGCCGTCCCGGAGAGCAGTCCGCCGCCGCTGACCGGGGCCAGCAGCGCGTCCAGGTCCGGGATCTCTTCCAGCAGCTCGAGCGCCGCGGTAGCCTGGCCGGTGATGATGCGCTCGTCGTTGTAGGGATGGATCAGCACCGCGCCGGTCTCCGCAAGGATTTTGCGGATGGCCTCTTCCCGCGCGGCCAGAGTTGGTTCGCAGAACGTGATGGCTCCGCCAAAATCGGCAATGGCCCGTTTCTTCACCTCCGGCGCATTCGACGGCACCACGATGTACGCGGCGATGCCGCGCAGCCGGGCCGCGCAGGCCAGCGCGGCGCCGTGGTTGCCGGAACTGTGCGTGGCCACGCCGCGCGCCGCTTCCTCATCGCTCAGGGAAAGCACGGCGTTCGCGGCGCCGCGGATCTTGAAGGACCCGGTGCGCTGCAGGTTCTCGCACTTGAAGAAAAGCTCGGCGTTGGCCATCGCGTCGAGCGAACGCGAGCGAAACACCGGCGTGCGGTGAATATGCGGGGCAATGCGCCGCGCCGCGGCGCGAATGGCCCCCATGCCCAGGCCGAGGCTCACGGAAATCTCCGGGACCAAGCCCAGGATTATGACATATTGAGCGCTATGGACGCCCTGCTCGCAGACCGCCTGCGCATCATCGCCGCGGGATTCGTCCGCGCGCTGGGCGTGGGCCTGACCGGAGTGCTGCTGGCGTTGCATCTCGGTACCGCCGGCTGGGAGGCCAGCGCCATCGGGCTGCTGGTCAGCTCAGGGCTGGCGGGAGCCGCGGCGGGCACGCTGGCGGTCAGCTATCTGGGCGACCGCTTCGGTCGTCGCCGGGCGCTGATCGCCTTCGGCCTGCTGCAGACCCTGGGCGGGCTGGCGCTGGCGTTCACGCATCGTCCGGGGCTGTTGGTGGTGGCAGCGTTTGTGGGCCTGATCAACGGCCTGGGACGCGACCGCGGACCGTCGTTTGCCCTGGAACAGGCTGCGCTGCCCGAAACCACCACGCCCCAAGGCCGCACCTTCGTCATCGCCTGGTACAGCCTGAGCCTGGACGCGGGCCTGGCCCTCGGCAGCCTGCTGGCGGGCTTGCCGTTCTGGCTGAGGCAGCGGGGCTGGGCGCCGGAGGCGTCGTACCAGGCTGCGTGGCTCGTCTATGCGGGGCTGATGCTGCTGTCCGTTGCGCTCTACGGGGGCCTCTCCCAGGCGGTGGAAGTGGCGCGAGCAAATCGGCGCGCGCGGGTCTCGCCCGAATCGCGACGGCGCGTGAGGAAACTTGCGGCGCTGACCGGCATGGACAGCCTCGGCGGCGGCTTCCTCACCAGCGCGCTGGTGTCCTTCTGGTTCTTCCGCCGGTTTGGCATCGGCGAGCAATGGCTGGGGCCGCTGTTTTTCGCCGCGCGGGTGGCCAATGCGGGGTCGCACTTGGCGGCGGCGTGGCTGGCGCGGCGCATCGGGCTGGTCAACACCATGGTGTTCACGCACATCCCTTCGAGCCTGTTCCTGATGGCCGTGCCGCTGGCGCCGAGCCTGGGGTGGGCCGTGGCCCTCTTTCTGGCGCGCGAAGCGCTGGTGGAAATGGACGTGCCCACGCGCCAGTCGTACATCCTGGCGGTGGTGCAGCCCGAGGAACGCTCCTATGCCAGCGGCATCACGACGTTGACGCGGAATGTGGCCTACGCCGTCTCTCCGGCGCTGGCCGGCACGGCCATGACTCAGGTGGCACTGGCCAGCCCGCTGTTTCTCGGCGCGGGCATCAAGATTGCCTACGACCTGCTGCTTTACTTTTCCTTCCGCCGCATCAAGCCGCCGGAAGAAGCCGGCGGTTGAGCGCGTCGCGCTGTCCCTGTGGAAACCTCCGGGGCCGGGGAGGCATCTGGGGGCTCAGGAGTGGAGATGTCCTTTGAAGAGCGCCGCGCGGTGCCGCGAGTGGCCATCAGCTTGCCGCTCGGGCTGCGCGTGTTGAACCTGCCGGAAGCGCCGCTGCTCGATGCGCAGAGCGTGAATCTCTCCGAACGCGGGCTGCTGTTCGTGCTGGACACGCCGCTCGCCGTGGGCACGCCCATTGAGCTGACGCTGACCATGCCGAGCGAGGTCACCGGAAGCGCTCCGATGCGCGTGCATTGCACGGCGCGGGTCTTGCGCTCCGAGCCGCACCATGCGGCGGTGGGCCGGCCAGTCAACGCTGCGC
>Ga0209172_10005768_pt1 | contig 14589 bp, 11 predicted proteins | sample LarsenN4metaG_FD_184113 | JGI IMG/M metagenome (GOLD analysis project Ga0209172, IMG submission 184113) | Hot spring sediment bacterial and archeal communities from British Columbia, Canada, to study Microbial Dark Matter (Phase II) - Larsen... ... | reverse complement strand
CGGTGGTCACCACCGCGGCGCCGACGTCGATCACCGCGCCCGCGGCCGAGGCGGCCAGGCTGACCACGCCGCAGCCGGTGAGCAGGCACGACACGAGCGGAAGCAGGAGGGCGGTGCGGCGCATGGCGATCCCCAGGGTTCAGGCCGGCATGTTGCCCGAGTCGGCGTCCGCCGGGGTGGCGGCGGCACCGCCGAAGCTGTCATTGAACGTGAACAGCAGCGACACGTAGAACAGGGCGTTGAGCACGAGTGCGCCCAGCGTGACGACGAAGCTCGCCACGCCCGGCCCGACGAGTGCGAACAGCACCGAGGTGAGCAGTCCGAAGGTGAAGAACAGCCCGAGCCAGGCCACCCCGTAGGCCAGGAAGGCGCCCTTGGCGCGCCACACCGCCAGCGTGCTGGAAAAGAGCGCCTGCGCCACACCCTGGCCGCCCCAGTGCACGAGCGCCGGCGCGTGCCAGTACGGCACCGTGAGCGCGGTGCCCAGGGTCACGAAGAGCATCAGCGCGGTGGTCACGCCGGGCTCGTTGGCCAGCGCCTCGAGCTCGGGCGCGGCGGCGGCGCCCTTGCCCATCAGCTCGTACCAGCGCGCCGGGGCGTTGTCGCTCACCGCCATGCACAGCAGGATGATGCCCATGGCGGCGACGCCGTAGAGCGCGCACAGCACGAGCAGCGCGCGGCGCTTGCCCTTGTCGCCGCGCAGCGGCTCGATGAACTGGCCGGGGTGCACCGGGCCGTCGAGCAACGCCGACTGGCTGGCCACCATGTAGCCGAGCGACAGCAGCGGCACCGACATCAGCAGCAGCACCGGCCCGAGCACCGGCAGCAGCCGCGCCACCAGCACCATCACCAGGCCGAAGGCGAGCAGCATCAGCGTGAAGCCGAGCGGGCGGCGGGCGTACAGGCGCAGGGCATCGGCCACCCAGCGCAGGCCGCGCGGGGGTTCGACGGACTTCAGCAGCAGAGGCATCGTCAGGCGGAGAGGTTCGGGTGCCAGGGCTCGGCGATGCGCACGGCGAGCACGCGCTCGAAATGCGTCGGGTCCTTGGGGTGGAGCAGGGCGGCTTCGCGCGGCAGGTGCCAGTCGGCCAGGCGCGAGAGCCAGAAGCGCAGCGCCGCGGCGCGCAGCAGCGCCGGCAGCAGGCGCACCTCGCCGTGCTGCAGCGCGCGCACGCCGTGGTAGGCGGCGACGAAGGCGGTGGCGCGGGCCTCGTCGAGGCGGCCGCTCGCCGCGTCGCAGCACCAGTCGTTGAGGCACACCGCCACGTCGAACAGCAGCGCGTCGGTGCCGGCGAAGTAGAAGTCGAACAGGCCGCACAGGCGGTCGTCGCCGGCGGTGTCGTCGAACATCACGTTGTCGCGGAACAGGTCGGCGTGGATCGGCCCGCGCGGCAGCGCCGCGCCGGCGGGCGAAGCGGCGAGCTGCTGCTGGAAGGCGAGCTCCTGCTCGAGCAGCGCGGCCTGCTCCGGCGTGACGTGCGGCCGCACCACGGGCACCGTCTGCAGCCACCACGCCAGGCCGCGTGGATGCGGCTGCTGCAGCGCGAAGCCGGCGGCCGCCCGGTGCAGCCGCGCGAGCATCGCGCCGAGCTGCGCGCAGTGGCCGGCGTGCGGCGCCAGGCGGTGGCTGCCGGGCAGGCGCGTCACCACCGCGGCCGGCTTGCCGGCGAGCCGGTGCACCAGCGTGCCGCCCGGCGCGGCCTGCGGCGCCGGCACCGGGATGCCGTGCGCCGCCAGGTGCTGCATCAGGCCGAGGTAGTAGGGCAGTTCGCCCTCGGCCATGCGCTCGAACAGCGTGATCACCCATTGCCCGCGCGCCGTGGTCGCGTAGTAGTTGGTGTTCTCGATGCCCGAGCGGATGCCCTGCAGGTCGGCGAGCGCGCCGAGCCCCAGCCGCTCGCACAAGGCGGCGGCTTCGGCGAAGCCGACCTCGGTGTAGACGGCCATCAGAACTTCAGCACCGACCAGACACGCTGCCCGGCGGCGCTGCGCTCCTGCGAGGGATCGTGTCCGCCGCGCGGCACCACGATCTCGTAGGGGCGCACGCTGCCGAGCTTGCTCTGCACGGTGATGCGCTGCAGGTGCCCGTTGACCACGGTCTCCTCGATGCGCGCGCCGTCGTCCTCGATCACGCGCACGTGCGGCGGCGCGGCCTTGCCCGCCACCGCCGAGGCGGGGCGGGCCGCCGGCGCGGCGGCCTGCGGCGGGGACTGGGCGAACGCGGGCCCGAGCCCGAGCACGAGCCCGAGCGCGAGGCCGAGCCCGAGCCCGAGCCCATGACCGGTCAAGAGGATCCGCCGCAGCATCATCGAGCGGCATTCTAGGTTCCGCCCCCGCGCGAGAATCGCCGCATGGCCTTGAATCCGGACGAAAAACTCGTGCTGCTGGTCGACGGCAGCAGCTACCTGTACCGCGCCTACCACGCCAGCCCCGATCTGCGCAGCCCGGACGGCTTTCCCACCGGGGCGCTGCACGTCATCGTCGGCATGATGAAGAAGCTGCGCGAGCAGGTGGGCGCCGAACACGCGGCCTGCGTGTTCGACGCCAAGGGCAAGACCTTCCGCGACGACTGGTACCCCGAGTACAAGGCGCACCGCGCGCCGATGCCCGAGGACCTGGTGCGCCAGATCGAGCCCATCCACGAGGTGGTGAGACTGCTCGGCTGGCCGGTGGTGGAGGTGCCCGGCATCGAGGCCGACGACGCCATCGGCACGCTGGCCCGCGTGGCCGCCGCCAGCGGCCACAAGGTGGTGATCTCCACCGGCGACAAGGACCTCGCCCAGCTCGTCACGCCCGACGTGAGCCTGATCAACACGATGAGCGGCGAGAAGCTCGACGAGGCCGGCGTGAAGGCCAAGTTCGGCGTGCCGCCCGGGCGCATCGTCGACTACCTCACGCTGATCGGCGACAGCGTGGACAACGTGCCCGGCGTCGACAAGGTGGGGCCCAAGACCGCCGTCAAGCTGCTCGACGAGCATGGCTCGCTCGACGGCATCGTCGCCAAGGCCGATGCGGTCAAGGGCGCGGTGGGCGAGAACCTGCGCAAGGCGCTGAGCTGGCTCCCCATGGGCAGGAAGCTCGTCACGGTGGTGACCGACTGCGACCTCAGCGCGCAGGTGCCGGGCTGGCCGAACCTGGACGCGCTGGCCTTCCGCGCGCCCGACGCCGAGGGCCTCAAGGCCTTCTACGCGCGCTACGGCTTCCGCACCTGGCGCAAGGAGCTGGAAGAGGCGGCCGGGCTGCCGCCGGGCAGCATCGCGTCGGCAATGACCGACGCGCCGCCGGCGGCCGACGACCCGCCCGCCGCGCCGCCGATCCCGATCGCGCGCGAGTACGAGACCGTCACCACGACCGAGCGGCTGCACGCCTGGCTCACGCGCCTGAAACAGGCCGAACTCGCCGCGCTCGACACCGAGACCGACTCGCTCGACCCGATGCGCGCGCGCATCGTCGGCATCAGCTTCGCCGTGGAGCCGGGCCGCGCGGCCTACGTGCCGCTGGCGCACAACTACCCCGGCGCGCCGGAGCAGCTGCCGCTGGACGCGACGCTGGCCACGCTGAAGCCCTGGCTCGAGGACGCATCGCGCGCCAAGATCGGGCAGAACGTCAAGTACGACCTGCACGTGTTCGCCAACCACGGCATCGCCGTGCGCGGCTACCGCCACGACACGCTGCTCGAGAGCTACGTGCTCGAGGCACACAAGCCGCACGGCCTGCAAAGCCTGGCCGAGCGCCACCTCGAGCGCAAGGGCCTGAGCTACGAAGACCTGTGCGGCAAGGGCGCCTCGCAGATCGGCTTCGCGCAGGTGGACATCGCCCGCGCCGCCGAGTACAGCGGCGAGGACAGCGAGATGTGCCTGCACGTGCACCGGGTGCTGATGCCGCGCATCGAGAAGGAGCCAGGGCTGGCCGAGGTGTACGGGCGCATCGAGATGCCGGTCGTCTTCATCCTGCAGCGCATGGAGCGCCACGGCGTGCTGGTCGACGCCGCGCTCCTGGCACGCCAGAGCAAGGAACTCGCCGAGCGCATGGTGCAGATCGAGCAGGAGGCCTATGCGATCGCCGGTCAGCCCTTCAACCTGGGCAGCCCCAAGCAGATCGGCGAGATCCTGTTCGGCAAGCTCGGCCTGCCGGTCAAGCGCAAGACCGCCTCGGGTGCCCCCTCCACCGACGAGGACGTGCTCGAGGAACTGGCCGCCGACTACCCGCTGCCGGCGCGCATCCTCGAGCACCGCGGTCTGTCCAAGCTCAAGGGCACCTACACGGACAAGCTGCCGCTGATGGTCAACCCGGCCACCGGCCGCGTGCACACCAACTACGCGCAGGCGGTGGCGGTGACCGGGCGGCTTTCGAGCAACGACCCGAACCTGCAGAACATCCCGATCCGCACGCCAGAGGGCCGGCGCATCCGCGAGGCCTTCGTCGCCCCGCCCGGCCACGTCATCATGAGCGCCGACTACTCGCAGATCGAGCTGCGCATCATGGCCCACATCAGCGGCGACCCGGGTCTGCTGCGCGCCTTCGCCGAGGGCATCGACGTGCACCGCGCCACCGCCAGCGAGGTCTTCGGCGTGCCGGTGGCCGAGGTCAGCAGCGAGCAGCGGCGCTACGCCAAGGTCATCAACTTCGGCCTCATCTACGGCATGGGCGCGTTCGGGCTGGCGAGCAACCTGGGCATCGAGCAGAAGGCGGCCAAGGCCTACATCGACCGCTACTTCGCGCGTTTTGCCGGCGTGCGGCGCTACATGGACGAGACGCGCCAGCGCGCCAAGGAGCGCGGCTACGTCCAGACGCTGTTCGGCCGCCGCATCGTGCTGCCCGAGATCAACAGCGGCAACGGCCCGCGCCGCGCCGGCGCCGAGCGCCAGGCGATCAACGCGCCGATGCAGGGCACGGCGGCCGACCTGATCAAGCTGGCGATGATCGCGGTGCAGGCCGAACTCGACCGCAGCGGCAAGGCCACCGCGATGGTGATGCAGGTGCACGACGAACTCGTGTTCGAGGTGCCCGAGGCCGAACGCGACTGGGCGCGCGAGGCGATCCCGCGCCTGATGGCCGGCGTGGCCGAGCTCAAGGTGCCGCTGCTGGCCGAGGTGGGCGAGGGGCCGAACTGGGATCGCGCGCACTGAGCGCGCGCGGTGCCGGCGCGGCGCGCCCGTCGCCCCGGCGCCGGTGGCCTGAAGCCTACGGCTTCTTGCCCAGCCCCATGCGCCGCGCCACCTCGCCGTAGGCCGCGGCGCGGTCCTTCATGAACGCGTCCATCTGCTCGACGCCCACGTTGATCAGCTCGAAGCCGCTCTTGAAGGCCAGCTCCTTCATCTCGGCGTCGGCGTTGAGCGCGGCGAACAGGTCCGACAGGCGCTTCTTCGCCTCGGGTGGGGTGGACTTCGGCACGCCGATGCCGCGGTAGGCGCCGTCGATCCAGTTCACGCCCAGCTCCTTGAAGGTGGGCACGTCGGGCAGCAGCGGGTGGCGCTTGTCCATCGCTACCGCGAGCGCGCGCACCTTGCCCTTGTTGTTGATGGCGAACGCGGTGTAGCTCATCGCGCCGTCGACGTGGCCACCGAGCACGCCGAGCGCCATGTCGCCGGTGCCCTTGTACGGCACGTAGGTCGTCTCCACGCCGAAGTCGGCGTTGAGCTTGGTGTGCGCGGCGTGGTTGGCCGAGTTGAGGCCCGAGCCGCCGAGGTTCAGGCGGCCGGGGCTCGCCTTGGCGGCCTTGACGAAATCGGCGAAGGTCTTGAGCGGGCTCGCCTCAGGGACCACCAGCGCGTCGGGCGTGTAGTGGTACCAGTAGACCGGCACGATGTCCTCGGTCTTGTACTGCACGTTGCCCTCGATCGGCTGCAGCACCAGGTGCGGCAGGTTCACGCCGCCGATGTTGTAGCCGTCGCCGGGCAGCGTGTTGAGCTGGCTCCACAGCAGCGCGCCGCCGCCGCCGGCCTTGTACTGGATGATCACGTCGATGGCCGGGCAGCGCTTCTTCAGCACCACCTGCTGGTGGCGTGCCGAGATGTCCGACTCGCCGCCCGGCGGGAAGGCCTGCCAGTACAGCAGGTTCTTGTCGGGGCAGGGCTGGGCGAGGGCGAGCGTGCTCGTGGCGAGCAGCGCGAGGAGCAGGGCAGGGGTGCGCATGCGCGCCATGTTCGGTCCTCGTGCGTGCGCGTGCTTCGGGGCTTACCCGATTGCCGCGCCGGCGGGGGGCCGGTAGACCCGGGGCTTCGTTGCCTCTCGTTGCCCCTCCTCGCCTCTCGACCTCACGTGGAGCGCCCATGAACCGCTTTCGTCTTCTCGCCGCGTCGCTGCTGTTCGGCCTGGCCGCCGCCGCTTCGGCCCAGGCGCCGTGGCCGAGCAAGCCCATCCGCTACATCGTGCCCTTCGCGCCCGGCGGCACCACCGACATCCTGGCGCGCGTGGTCGGCGAGAAGCTCGGCCCGGCGCTCGGCACCACCATCGTCGTCGAGAACAAGGCCGGCCAGGGCGGCTCGGTGGGTGCGGCCGAACTCGCGCGCGCGGCGCCCGACGGCTACACCATCGGCGGCGGCACGATCAGCTCGCACGCCATCAACGCCACGCTGTACGACAAGCTGAGCTACGACCCGGTGAAGAGCTTCGAGCCCATCACCATGTACGCCACGCAGCCCAACGTGCTGCTCGTCCACCCCAGCGTGCCGGCGGCCAACCTGCGCGAGTTCATCGCGCTGCTCAAGGCCAACCCCGACAAGTACAGCTTCGGCTCGGCGGGCACCGGCACCTCGCAGCACATCTCGGGCGAGATGTTCAAGACGATGGCCGGCGTGAAGATGCAGCACGTGCCCTACCGCGGCAGCGGGCAGATGATCCCCGAGCTGCTCGGCGGCACGCTGCTGGTGGCGGTGGACAACATCGCCACCGCGCTGCCGCACATGAAGGCCGGCAAGCTGCGTGCGCTGGCCGTCACGGGCGCCACGCGCTCGGGCGTGGCGCCCGAGGTGCCGACGATGGCCGAGTCGGGCCTCGCCGGCTACGAGCTGAGCTCGTGGCAGGCGGTGTTCGCGCCCGCCGGCACGCCCAAGGCCATCGTCGAGCGGCTGCACGCCGAGATCAGGAAGATCCTCGAGACGCCCGAGGTGGCCAAGCGGCTCGGCGACCTCGGGCTCGACCTCTCGGGCATGAGCCCGACCGAGTTGGCCGCGGTGGTGCGCCACGACGTGCCGCGCCTGGGCAAGGTGGTCAAGGACAGCGGCGCCACCGCGAACTGAACGGAAGGCGCGCGGCGCGCGCGTTCAAGCCACGCTGCGTTCGGCCACCCAGCGCTCGACGGCCTCGCGCACCTCGCGCGGGCGTTCGGTGAGCGGCCAGTGGTGGCAGTCGATGGTTTCGATGTGCACCTGCGGCCGTTGGAGTTCGGCGCGCATCGTCGTCGCGTCGGCGAAGGTGGCGCCGGCCGAGAGCAGCGCGAGCACCGGGCAGGCCAGCTCGCGCGGGCGCGGTGCCGGCGCGAACATCTCCACCAGGTCCTGCAGGTAGACGGCCAGCGGCAGGTGCTTGAGGTCGGCGCGGAAGGAGCTGTACTGCTCGATGAAGGCCTGCTCGGCGGCCGGGTCGGCCAGCGAGCGGCGCGCCATCTCGTCAAGCACGCGCAGGTCCAGCGGGGCCAGCTGGCGGCGGTGCAGGCCGAGCGCGTTCAAGGCGCGCAGCAGCACCGCCGCGGCGTGGAACAGCGGCCCGGCCTGCGCGTAGCGCAGCCACGGCCCGTGCAGCGCCGAGCGGAACACCGGGTCGATGAGCACGACGCCGCGCACGCGCTCGGGCCGGCGCGCCGCGAAGTGCAGCGCGACCTGCGCGCCCAGGCTGTGGCCGACCACGAAGGCCGGCGCGCCGCCCTCGGCGTCGAGCACGGCGACGAGGTCGTCGCACCACAGCTCCATGCCGACGCGCGTGCGCGTCAGCGAGCCGCCGTGGCCGCGCAGGTCCACGGCGGCGAGCACGTGGCGCTGCGCCAGCGAGGTCTGTTCGCAAAACTCGGCAAAGCGCGTCGCGTTGCTCGCCAGGCCGTGCACCAGCAGCAACGGCGCGCCGCGCTGCGCGGCCGGCAGCGGCGGGCGGCGCACGCGCCAGCGGATCGTGACGCCGTCGGGCCGCACCCACTGCGCGTCGCTCGGGGCGTCGGTGCGGGCTTCGGCTGCGGGCGGTGTCATCCTGGGCGGGCGCGGTTCGCGGGCCATTGTGCGGGCCGGCGCGCGCCGCCCGGCGTCCCAGCGCGCGGGCGCAGTACAGTCCGGCCCGCGCGGCAGTTCCGAGCGCTGGGATCCGGATCGGGGTTGCGAAGCATGAGCATCAAGAGCAGCGACGGCACCGCCGCGCTCGACAAGGCCCTCGACGTGCTGGACGCGGTGGGGCGCTCGCGCCAGGGCCTGAGCCAGGCCGAACTGGCCCAGCTGCTGAGCCTGCCGCGCACCACGCTGTACCGCCTGCTCGGCACCCTGGTCAAGCGCGGCCTGCTGCGGCGCGACCCGCAGCGCCGCGTCTACTGCCTGGGCTTCCGCTGCTTCGAGTACGCGCGCGCCGCCTACGCCATGCCCGACCTGGTGGCCGCCGCCGGCGCCGAGCTGCGCGCGCTGCGCGACATGAGCGGCGAGACCACCTACCTGTTCACGCTCGACGGCCACGAGGCCGTGCTGCTCGAGCGCTGCGACGGCGCGCACGCGCGGCGCGCGCAGACCGACGTCGGCGCGCGCCGGCCGCTGCACTGCTCGGGCCAGGGCAAGGCCATGCTCGCCGCGCTGCCGCCCGAGCGGCGCGACGCCCTGCTGCGCGAGCTGCACCTGGAGGCCTACACGCCGCACACCATCACCGACCGGCGCCGCCTGCAGGCCGAACTGCGCCTGATCGCGCAGCGCGGCTGGTCGATCGACGACGAGGAGATCCTGCCCGGCGTGCGCTGCTGCGGCGCCGCCATCGTCGACGAGCGCGGCGAGCTGCGCGGCGGCCTCAGCATCGCCGGCCCGGCCTTCAGGCTCACGATGGAGCGGCTGGAGCTGCTCGGCCCCGAGGTGGCCGAGGCGGCCCGCCGCGTCGGCGCGCAGCTCGCGGCGGCGACGCCCGCGCACGGCGACGAGGTGGTGAGCCTGGTCGCGGGCGACTGGGCCTTCGAGGGCGCGCTGCCGGTGTGGACGCACGGGCGTCTGTTCTGGGCCGACCTGCTGGCGCCCGCCGTGCACATGGCCAGCGCAACGTCCGACGGCGTGCTGCTGCCGGTGGACGAGCCGATCCGCGCGCTGCTGCCCTACAAGCACGGCGTGGCGGTGCGCAGCGGCACGGCCTGGCTGGGCGTGGCCGCCGACGGCACGCCCTTCGAGGCCGAAGGCCTGCCGCAGCGCGCCTGCACCGCGCTGTGCGGCGGCCCCGGCGGGCTCGCCTGGGGCTGCGTGGCCGACGGCGACCGCTGGCTGGTCGGCGAACTGGCCGGCGACGAACTCGTGGGCGGCGGCCTGCGCCTGGCCGAGCCGGCCACCGCGCTGGCCTGGGACGCCGAGCTCACCACGCTGTACGTGGCCGCCGCCGGCAGCGGCACGCTGTGGTCCGCGGCCGGTGGCCGGGGCACGCTGCGCCGCCTGGCCACGGTGCCCAAGGGCTCGGGCCGGCTGAGCGGCCTGGCGCCCGACCGCCGCGGCGGCCTGTGGACCGCGCTGCGCGGCGGCTGGAGCGTGGCGCACTTCGCGGCCGACGGCAGCATGGAGCGCGTGGTCGCGCTGGCCGTGCCCAACCCGAGCGGCGTGGCGCTGGCCGACGACGGCACGTTGTTCGTGACCAGCGCGCGCCACGGCCTGGCGCGCGAGGCGCTCGACGCCGCGCCGCTGTCGGGCCGGCTGTTCACGGTGGCCACGGCGTAGCCACGGCAGCGCGCGCGCCGCGCGCGCGTTCAGCTCGGCTGGTAGCCCAGCCGCACGTAGATCGGCGCGAAGGCCTCGGCCTGCGTGACCTCGACCAGCCGCTCGCGCGACAGCTCGAGCAGCGCGATGAAGGTCACCACCAGCACCGGCACGCCGCGGCTGGGATCGAACAGCTCGCCGAACTCGACGAAGCGCTGGCCCTGCAGCTTGCGGAGCACGATGCTCATGTGCTCGCGCACCGAGAGCTGCTCGCGCGTGATGGTGTGGTGCGCGGTGAGGCGGGCGCGCTGCAGGATCTCGCGCCAGGCCTGGCGCAGCTCGTCGACGTGCACCTCGGGCCAGCGCGGCTCCACCGCCTGCTCGATGTAGACCTGGGCGCGCAGGAAGTCGCGCCCGGCCAGCGGCAGCGCGTCGAGGCGGGCCGCCGCGAGCTTGATCTGCTCGTACTCGACGAGCCGGCGCACCAGCTCGGCACGCGGGTCCTCGGGCTCGCCGCCGTCGGCGCTCTTCTTGGGCGGCAGCAGCATGCGGCTCTTGATCTCGATGAGCATCGCCGCCATCAGCAGGTACTCGCTGGCCAGCTCGAGGTTGTGGGCGCGGATCTGCTCCACGTACTCGAGGTACTGGCGCGTCACGTCCGCCAGCGGGATGTCGAGGATGTTGAAGTTCTGCTTGCGGATCAGGTAGAGCAGCAGGTCCAGCGGGCCCTCGAAGGCCTCGAGGAAGACCTCCAGCGCATCGGGCGGGATGTACAGGTCCTGCGGCAGCGCGAACAGCGGTTCGCCGTACAGGCGGGCCACGGCAATCTGGTCCACGACCTCGGGTTCCGGGGGGGCGGCCGGCTCGGGCAGGGCGGCCGCGGTGTCGGCGGGCAGCACCGCAGGCTCAGTCCGAGCGGGTCTGGTAGACGTAGGGCTGCTGCGGCACCTGGGCTTCGCGCCACTCCTGCAGGGCCTCGCGGTCGAGGTCGCGGTCCCACAGCAGCGCCCGGCCGGCGCGCTGCTCCGACTCCAGCGTCGGCTTCTTGGCCTTCAGCTCCTCGAGGAAGGACTCGACGTCGCTCTTGTAGGGTTTCCAGAACAAAGGCATGGGTTCGCTCAGCAGGGCCGGTGCAAGAATGCGCCGCGATTTTACCGGGGGCCCTCGCCGGGCCGCGTCCATGAAGACCTGCTTCGCGATCTTCCTGCTCGGCATGCTGCTGCTCGCCGCGGGCTGCGACCCGCAACGCGTGGCCAGGCTCGAGGCGGGCGTGTCCACCTCGGCCGCCCCGCCGAGCAGAAGCGCCATGGGCTGAATAAGGAGGAGGTCTGGAGCTGGCGCTACAAGCCGGTCAACGAGAGCCGGCTGTTCTCGGTGACCTTCATCGACGGCAAGGTGGCCGCCACGGCGCGCAGCGACGACCCGCGCGAGCAGGCCCAGACCGGGCGGTGAATTCGCGCCGCGCCGCAGAATGTGCGGTGTGGAAGTCGAGCTGAAGTTCCAGGTGCCGCCGGCACGGCGCGCCGCGCTGCGCGCCGCGCTGGCCACCGCCGGTGCCCACCGCACGCGGCTGCGGGCCCGCTACTTCGACACGCCCGAGCGCGCGCTCGCCGCAGCGGGCCTGGCGCTGCGCCTGCGCGACGAGGGCGGGCGCTGGGTGCAGACGCTCAAGGGGCGCGGCGACGGCGTGGCCGCGCGCCTGGAGCACGAGGTGGCGATCGGGCCGGTGGCGGCAGGCGAGGCCCGCGGCGCTGGCGCCACCGGCGGCCCGCCAGTGCTGGACATCGCCCGCCACGCCGGCCACCCCGCGGGCGCCGCGCTGGCGCGTGCGCTGCGCGGCGGCGGCGCGCTGGCCGAGCGTTTCCGCACCGACATCCGGCGCACGCTGCGCCGCGTGCGCAGCGGCGGCGCGGTCATCGAGATCGCGCTCGACGAAGGCCACATCCAAGCCGGCGCCGCGCGGCTCGCGGTGCACGAGATCGAGTTCGAGCTGGTGCGCGGCGAGCCGGCGGCGCTGGTGGCGCTGGCCGCGCGCTGGGCGGCGCGCCATGGCCTGTGGTGGGACGTGCGCAGCAAGGCCGAGCGCGGCGAGCGGCTGGCCCGCGGTGCCGAGCGCGTGGCCGGCGTGAAGGCCGCGCCGCCGCGCGTCGACGAGCACGACACGCCGGCGCGCGCCTTCGCGGCGCTCGTGCACGCCGGCCTCGCGCAGGTGCTGCCCAACGCCGCCGAGATCGCCGAGGGGCTGGGCGAGCCCGAGCACCTGCACCAGCTGCGTGTCGGCCTGCGCCGCCTGCGCACCGCGCTGCGCGACTTCGCGCCCTGGAGCGCCGACGAGGCCGCGGCACGCGCGCTCGAGGCGGGCTGGCGCGAGCCGTTCGCCCGCCTGGGCGCGGCGCGCGACCTCGACGTGGTGCTGCAGACCCTGTGGCCGCGCATGCAGGCGGCCGGCGCGCCGCCGCTGCCGCCGATCGAGCCGGCGGCGGGCGGCCCGTCGCCGCGCGCCGAGGTGCTGTCGGGCGCTTTCCAGCGCCTGCTGCTCGACACGCTGGCGCTCGCTCTGGCCGCGCCGGCCGCGCCAGCCGCGCCGGCCATGCCGACCGCGTCGGCCGACCGCGGCGCCCCGGGCCCGGCTGCGCAGGGCGCCCTGCGCCCTGCGGCGGCGCGCGTGCTGCGGCGCGCCTGGAAACGCGCCCTCGGCGACGTGGAGCGCTTCGAGCGGCTCGAGGTGGCCGAGCAGCACGCCGTGCGCAAGCGCTTGAAGCGCCTGCGCTACGGCTTCGAGTTCATGGCCGCGCTGTACCCGCCGGCGGCCGCGCGCCGGCTGCAGCGCCGCCTGGCGGCCGCCGGCGAGGTGCTGGGCGAGCTCAACGACCTGGCGGTGGCCGAAGCCGCCTTCGATGCCGCCCACCACGCCTGGGCCCTGGGCTGGCTGGCTGCCGAGCGCGAACGCGCCGTGGCGCGAGCGGGCAAGCGGCTGCGCGCGCTGGCGCAGGCGCGCCAGCCCTGGCGCTGATCACAGCGGCCGCTCGTCGAACGCCGCCGACACCGTCGGCACGATGTTCTCCGCGCCGAGCAGGTCCTCGAAGCCGCCGCGCCGGATCAGCGACAGCGGCTGCTCGTTGACGTTGGCCAGCACCAGCGCGATGCCGGCGCGCTGCAGCTCGCGGTGCAGTTGCACCAGCGCGTCGAGGCCCGAGGTGTCGAGCAACACCATGCGGTGCATCTCGAGCACCACCGCGCGCGTGCCGGGCGGCAGCTGCTGCGGCAGCGCCTCGATGCGGGCCACCGCGCCGAAGAACAGCGAGCCGAACAGCTCGAACACCTGCACGCCGGCCGGCAGATCGGCGCTCTCCACCGGCTGCACGCGGAACAGCGTGCTCATGCGGTAGATGAAGAAGGCGCAGGCCAGCACCAGGCCGACCTCGAGCGCCACCGTGAGGTCGAACACCACGGTGAGGAAGAAGGTGCCGAGCAGGATGGTGCGGTAGGGCGTCTTGAACTGCTTGAGGCGCGCGAACTCGCGCCACTCGCCCATGTTCCAGGCCACGAAGAGCAGGATGCCGGCGAGCGCCGCCAGCGGCACGTGTTCGGCCAGCGGCGCCGCGGCGAGCAGGATGGCCAGCAGCGCCAGCGCGTGCACGATGCCCGCCACCGGCGAGGTGGCGCCGCTGCGCACGTTGGTCACGGTGCGCGCGATGGTGCCGGTGGCCGGGATGCCGCCGAACAGCGGCGTCACCAGGTTGGCCGCGCCCTGGGCGATCAGCTCCTGGTTGGGGTCGTGGCGCGGGATGCCCGGGCGCTCGGCGGTCATGTTGTCGGCCACGCGCGCGCACAGCAGCGACTCGATGGCGCACAGCAGCGCGATCGTCAGCGTGGGCGTCACCAGCTGCTTGACCGTGGTCCAGCTGAACTCGGGCAGCGCCAGCGGCGGCAGCGTCTGCGGGATGCCGCCGAAGCGCGAGCCGATCGTCTCCACCGGCAGCTGCCAGACCCCCACCAGCACGGTCATCGTGACCAGGGCCACCACCGGGCCCGGCAGGCGCGAGATCGTGCGCAGCGGCCTGATCTGCAGGGCCTGGCTGAACTTGTTCGGCATGAAGCGCGTGCCGAACAGGCGCGGCCACAGGAACAGCCCGCCGAAGGTGGCCATGCCGATGGCGAAGGCGTGCCCGTTGAAGCTGCCGATGTGCGCGGCCAGCGTGCCGATCTGGGCGAAGAAGTCCGACGGCATCTTCGCCACGTCCAGGCCGAGCAGGTCGCGCAGCTGCGACAGCCCGATCAGCACCGCGATGCCGTTGGTGAAGCCGATGACGATGCTCACCGGCACGTAGCGCACCAGGGCACCGAGGCGCGCCAGGCCCATCAGCATCAGCAGCACGCCGGCGAGCATGGTGCTGATGAGCAGGTTGGCCAGGCCGTAGCGCTCGATGATGCCGTAGACGATGACGATGAAGGCGCCGGCCGGGCCGCCGATCTGCACGTTGCTGCCGCCGAGCGCGGAGATCAGGAAGCCGGCCACGATGGCGGTGACCAGGCCCTGCTCGGGCTTGACGCCACTGGCGATGCCGAAGGCCATGGCCAGCGGCAGCGCCACCACGCCCACCGTGAGGCCGGCGCCCAGGTCGGCGACGAAGCGGCGGCGGTCGTAGCCGCGCAGTGCATCGAGCAGGCGCGGCCTGAAGACGTGCACGCGCGGCTGCACATGGGCTCGGAAGCGGGCCTGGAGGCGGGCGGC
>Ga0209172_10005764_pt1 | contig 14590 bp, 12 predicted proteins | sample LarsenN4metaG_FD_184113 | JGI IMG/M metagenome (GOLD analysis project Ga0209172, IMG submission 184113) | Hot spring sediment bacterial and archeal communities from British Columbia, Canada, to study Microbial Dark Matter (Phase II) - Larsen... ... | reverse complement strand
CTTGGTTGTCGAAGTGTCGTGGGATTGAAGGTGCGTTACGAAAAGAAAGCCGAGAATTATCTGGCGCTGATCCAGTTTGCCTGTTCACTACTTTGGTATCGGAGGTTTGCTTATGCATCGTTTTGAGATAGTTTCTTAGTAGATCAGAAGATAGTCTCATTGGGCTTCCTCCTCATAGCGTTATAGCTTACACTTTACAGAGCTAGAGACCTTAAGAAAAAGATTGCAGCAAGTTCGGGCGCCAAGCGCCCTCAAAACAGTTTTAAATTTAATCTGTTTTGAGGGCGCTTGGCGCCCGAACCGAAGAAGTGTTTTTCTTAAAAGCTATATTAATGCCAAAGTCTATGACCTGGGATACAGACAATTGTGATCAACATCACAATTGTCTGCCGCAAACACTTTGTATCCCTGCAAACTCTGCGGCTAACCTTCCGTTGCGCCTCCCAGGTAATAGAGAATCGGCACAGTCATGCGCAACAGCAGGAGCGATGCCAGCTCACCGGCCATCAAACGAAGCGATACTTTGGCTGATCATCCTCGACGCACCAATCAACGTCTACTACCCCTTCGGTCTTGTCGAGGATGTCCCGAATTTGATGGGTGACTTCTACCTGGCGGTTATAGTCCGGGTCATAGAGTTGGGCAACAAGCGTTTGCAGTGCCGGGGGGGCAGGGAGGCGCTTCAGCTACCTTCACGTGAGCATCAAATTTGACAGCTATCTGCCGGATTGCCGGGCGCACTCGGCGGGCAATATCATGGCTGCGGCGCTTCTCGTCTTTAGGCGCGAGGTTGACTTGAACATCAGCCACAGCGCGCGCCGCGCCGCAAGAAGTAATGGCGCACAAGGTCATCGAAGTTGTAGGGCGAACACGCATTACTTATGGACGATTCGATCCTTATCGTTTATCCCCGATAAAATTTCCACTCCATCTGCGTATTGCTTCCCCATCTTGATCAATCGCAGATGGCCGAATGGGACAATCTCAAATTCAGTCATGCTGCGACCCACTGCGTGGGTTCCCCACCTTCCCTGATGGGAAACCTCGACCTTCAGGCTGAGGAGGATGTCACTGCTGGCCCCAAAGGTAGCGAATAGCTCCGCCCTAGGAAGATACTGCCCCAGCGCCCCACGCACTCCTTCAACGTTCCTGAGAGGCCCATGTCTGATGTCCGACGTAGTTCGACGTTCCACATTCTAGACGGAAGATCACCATGTCCGATGTCCTTGCCTGCCCACGTCCAACCTCACCCGTCCAACGTAGGACGACCGTCGCGTGGACGTGGTTTGAGGATCCCTGCAAGCGCAGTCAACAGCTTATCTGCCGTGTACGGTTTGGATAAAAATATCTTCACTGCTGCGCCAATAGCCTCGACTGCTTTACCATTTGCCGCCAGTCCGCTGGCAGCGATGATCTTTACCTTTGGATTCAACTTTTGCAGCGCGCGGATTGTCGATGGTCCGTCCATATAAGGCATCATCATATCCACCAGCACAACTTGAATTTTATCTTTGTTCTGAGCGTATAGGGCCACCGCCTCTGTGCCGTCGCTTGCTGTAAGCACATTGTAGCCGAATGCTTCCAGCGTTCCTCTGGTGATCTCCAGTATCGCTTCTTCATCATCGACAACCAGAATCAACTCCCCATGTCCCACGGGCAGATCCCCTTGTTCTTCTTGCCTTTGCGCCATCTCGGTTGATTCAATCGCTGGCAGATAGACCTTGAACTGGGTCCCCTTCCCCACTTCGCTGTAGGCATTGATGAATCCGCCGTGGCCTCTCACAATCCCCATCACTGTAGACAGGCCCAGCCCCGTCCCTTCTCCTTGCCCTTTGGTTGTGAAGAAAGGCTCAAATATTTTATCTATGATGTGCGGAGGGATGCCTACCCCGGTATCTGAAACGGTAATGACGACGAACCGGCCAGGCTTAGCATCAAGGTGCATTCGGGCATAAGTCTCATCAATATAAGCATTCTCCGTCTCGATTGTCAGCCTTCCCCCCTGCGGCATTGCATCGCGGGCATTGACGCATAGATTCATCAATACCTGGTAAAGCTGCGTCGGATCGCCAGCCACAGCCCACAGATTATCCGGCAGAGAGAACCTGATGTCGATTGTTTTGGGCAATGTGTCTTTCAAAATCTTCACTATCTCTCTGATCAGATGTCTGGGCTGGACAGCTATACGCTCGCCTTCAGCGCCCCTGGCAAACGAAAGCACCTGGCTCACCATCCTTGCGCCGCGCTCGGCGCTTGCTCGCAGCGTGGCAAGCAGTCGCTGGCTGGACTCATCGGTGAATCTCATTTGCAGCATGCGAATCGACATAAGGATTGGCGAGAGCACGTTGTTAAGATCGTGCGCTATGCCCCCTGCCAGAGTTCCAATGCTCTCCATCCGTTGCGCGCGCAAGAATTGTGCTTCTAGTTTCTTCTTCTCGGTAATATCGGTGTTGATGACCAGTATTGATTTAGGCTCTCCTTTATCATTGCGCACCAGCGTCCAGCGGCTCTCCACAGTGAGTTCTTTGCCGTCTTTTGTCATCTGGCGCAATTCACCCATCCATTCACCTTTCTCAGCCAAAACTTTGTGTGCTTGCTCGAAAGGGGGAGGATCTCCTTTGGTATAGAGGAGTTCTCGAATGTTCTTGCCTACAGCCTCGTCTGATGTCCAGCCGTAGAGCCGCTCAGCGCCTTTACTCCAGAAAAGCACAGTGTCACTAAGATCCCGGACGAGAATGGCATCTTTCGCCCGGTCAAGCAATGTGGCCTGCTCACGCAATCGTTCTTCCGCTTGCTTGCGCTCGGTTATGTCGCGTAGCATCACAGTGAATAGTTTCCCACTCCTCAGCTCAACTTTTGATATCGAGGCTTCTGCTGGAAATTCCCTGCCATCTTTGCGAATCCCATAAATGTCTCCTCTTTCGTTCATTCCCCGCCCCGAGATAGGAGAGGCAGAGAACTCCCGAATATGCTCGCGATGGGACTTAGTAAATCGCGGTGGAATTAAAATGTCCAGTGGCTTGCCGATAACCTCTTCGGCGCTGTAGCCAAATATCTTCTCAGCCTGCTCGTTAAATAGAATGATTCTCTGGCTCTCATCAACCGAGATAATCGCTTCCCTGGCATGGGAAACGATACCAGCGAACCGTTCTTCACTCTCCTTCAGCGCCTCCTCGGCTCGCATGCGCTCAGTAACATCAACCCCTATGCCAATGATCCACTGAACACTCCCATCTGTCCCTAACAGGGCAGTGTTATTCCAGGTAATAAGCCGGCGCTCGCCATCTTTGGTCAGCCAGAAGTTCTCGAATTGATTGGGAAAGTGGCCAGATCGAAGAGAATGAAATACAGCTTTGACAGGCTCAATCTCTTCGGGAATTAGAAAGATATCCCAGAAGTGTTGCCCGCGCACCTCTTCAAAGCTGTACTGGGTTATCTGCTCACAGGCGCGATTGAAGCGAACTATACGCCCTTCACAATCAAGGACAATGACTAACATCCCGGCTGTCTCCAAAACAGCCGAGAGGAAATCTGCTTCCATCTCGTCTTTCAGCCAGTTTGGTTCGTTAATGCGCCGCCTAAGATTCTGCTTCGATTTATTAAGACCTGACTTGCTTTGTCGCCTCATAGGTTACCGGACACCATTTGATATTCTACGTTCGTACATGTTTAGCGTGGTTGTAAGTAGCGCGGCTCCGCCGCTTCGATGTGCGGAGAGTCTGCGGACTCTCCGGGGGCCTATTTCTTATACCTTTTGGCGGCTACGCCGCTGCTTCTGGTCGCGCTAAACACATACCTACGTTCTATGTTGAATATTGAACGTTGAACATCGAACGTTAATTCGCAATCGAATTGCTAACTCAAATCACCGGGAATAATATCAAACGAGCGAGGAGAGCGTAAGGGACTCTCTGTCATCCAGTGAAATCAAAAGGCAAGGGTAAAAATCAAAAGCGGCTGCGCACAATCTCGACGGAACACTTGGCATGCGAAGCGACGGCAAGCGATACCGAGCCAAGCCAAAGCCGCGTTAGACCGCGATAGCCATGTGAGCCAACAACTATTAGATCGGCCCCCCACTGCTCTGCTTCATATATGATGACATCTTTGGGATAGCCTTTTATAACATCAGTCGTTATATTGAGGGCTTTGACACGATCTGCACCAAAATGCTTGACAGCCCTTTCAACTATGGCGCGCGCCTGCTCCTGACCAGCTCTCTCCAGCTCCTGAAAGTAATGATCGGATAGCGCCCAGATTTCAGGCGCTGGCATAACAGGCGGTTCAAACACAGATATGATTTTAATCTCGCTGCCTTCGGGCCAGGGTCGCCGGGCGACTTCGCCGACAGCCGCATCGCTACAGGCAGAGCCATCTACTGCTAACAGTATTTTCATTTTAGGCCTCCTCATACGTCCGACGTCTCACGTCGGACGTATGACGTCTGACGTTGAATGTCAGACGGTCTAAGAGGGCGTGCTATCAAAACAGGACACGGCGCCTGGCGCAGCACACGATCTACATTTGAGCCGAATAGCGCCCTCATTCCGAACCCTGCTCCACGTACTCCCATGCATATCAAATCGATCTCATTCTCCTCGGCATAAGCGAGAATCTCGCGGTATGGGTTCCCCTCTCTCACTGCTACTTTTGCCTCGCACCACATGAGGGCTTCAGCAGGAATAGAACTCTTCAAACAGCGAGCCGCTTTCTTAAATGCATCCTCATCGCTTGCTGGCAGCCAGGCAATCTCTGGAGCCTCTTGTCTGGGACGGGGCGGTAAGACGTGAATTAAATGAAGCTCGGCTTGATACTCCTGCGCGAGCAACAGTCCATAAGAAAGCGCCAGCTCTGAATCGTCTGAGAAATCATGCGCGACAAGCAAGCGGCGAAGATCAATCTCGCCCGACCGTAAGTTGACCCATTCACGTTCGCGTGGGTGAGTTACCAGAACTGGACAAGGGGCAGTGCGACAGATCGATTCCGCTGTCGAACCCAGCAATGCTGCTTCATAAGGGCGCCGCCGCGAGCGCATACAGATCAAATCAACTCGTCGCTCAGCCGCCTCTTGAGTGATAGCTACTACTGGGTCCCCTTCAATTACCAGAGCTTCCCAGTTGAGATTGGCAGCCCCTGGTGCACATTCTGGATCGCGCCCCAGATCGCGCATGCGGCGGACAATAGACCTCTCAAGCAATCTCTTTATGTACTCGCGCTCTCCTGCATCAGCGCCGGCAGGAGGCACACAATGGCATAAGAACAGATGCGCATTATAGGCCCGCGCTAATGCCAGCCCGTAGCGAAGCGCCTCGTCAGAATCAGGCGTTAGATCAGTGGGACAGAGAATGCGTTCGATATTAATCATACTAATCACAACGTTCGACGTTCTACGTTCGATGTTCTACGTTCCACGTCCGACGTAGAACGTAGAACATCGAACGTAGAACGCTTATCCGCGCTTCCATGGGCGCTCTACTATCATATCCGGATACAGGCGGCGAAATGTTTCGGCTATATGACAGTTCCAACAAACCGGGCTGTGAGTCGATAGCACTTCTGGGATCTTCTCCGCTGGAATTTCATCCCATTCCATTGTCTTATGATCGGGACTCATCAGAGCAGGTTTATTCTCCATCCAGTTGATAGGGCCGATGTCTCTCCCACAAAGTTGGCAAGCTTTTCCCTCATACCATTTGGTTAATATCGTACGGACCAGGCACTCAGTCGGCGCCAATTCAATCTGCCGCAAACACTCCTGGCCGCACCCCATTCGTTCGGGCCAGCGCGAGCAGTCTTTCAACAGAAAATCAGTCCTGCCCATGATAGAGGTAAGCGCGGCATGCCTTGCATCCAGATGGACGCCAGCCGGCCTGTTGGTTTCCGGGCAGGTAACTACCATCGCGCCGCGCAATTTCAAGTACCTTCGCGCAAAGATCAAGAGCGCGAGACAAAGCAGGCTGAGGATAATAATAAGAATCATCATCTGTCTTACATCCGATGTCCGCGACCCAGAGGGTACCCCGACCTCTTACACATCCGTCGGAGGTAAGACGTCGGGGTACCCTCTGGGTCGCGGAGATTTGCTAATCCACCATAGCTTCGAGAGCAGCCTTGTTGCGGATCAACAGGGTTGAGCCTTTCAGATGGATCAACTGTCTATTCCTGAACTCACCCAACAGCCGCGTCACTGTCTCGCGCGAAGAGCCTATCATCTGGGCAATCTCTTCGTGAGTCAGAGTAATTTTCAAGCGAATTCCCTGATCGGTCGGCTTTCCGCTATCGGCGCACCAGCTAAGTAATAGCCTTGCTAACTTCTCAGCCGCTGAATGTGATAGCCCTAGCAAGCGTACCTGATCGTAAGCGCTGTGAAGTTCATTGCTTAAATGCTGCACCACACGCAAGCAGGCAATGGGAAACATGCGCAGGAAATCAAGAAAAGCTTCTCGCTTGATGAAATTGACCTGACACGACTCGAGGATCTCTGCCGTCACTTCGTAGGGTTTGCCCAATATAGTCGCGCTCAAACCGAGCACCTCGCCGGGTTCAGCAATCCACATCAGCGTCTTGCCATCACTGGAACACGTCTGTATCTTGGCTCTCCCATTGCAAAGCACAAATACTCCGCGCGGAGATTGGCCTTCAACAAACAGCATTGCACCTTTGGGATAGAGGCTGGAATACTCAATAGCCTCAAAGGCGCGCAATACATCAGGGGGAAGATCGCAAAGCAGTCCGTTGGCGCGCCGGCTACAGCTAGTGCAATTCTCGATTATCTGCAACCCATAAGGCGAGCGCGTAGAACCCCTCGGTTGCTGAGTAGATAATGCAGTAGAGCGTATCGTTTGTTCGGTCTGTATCATACGGTTTTGCTGTTGTCTGGCAACGGCCTCCTTTTAATCAGATTGCGGATTGCTCTGACTGCGGATTGCGGATTGTTTGTATGTCACGCATTACGCATCACGCAGTCAAACATCACTCAGTGCAATGGATGTGCCATCAGAAAATACCCATCTTTCGTACTGGCATCGAAAGACAATTGTGGAATATAATCCAGGAGAAGCGGAGAATTTCGCAGTATGTCTGGGGATTGCTCCGATTGCGGACTCAACTTTCTGCGGTCTGCTGCTTATGTCTTGCGTCGGGCGGTAGGCGCAGATGGTTGCATCTTCAATATCTTGTTCTCATCTTCAACCTTGCATGATAGAATCGCGGATTTTCAAACAAGCTTCTCACTTCTGACCACACGGCCTCTTCCAATATATCTGTGCGCACTTGCTTGTTAATGCAGACTCTCTGTCCACCAAAGCGATAGCCATCACTTCCAATGCAGCGATAATAGGCATAATCTCGTCTCTGGCCCTTGCCTGCTTTGTTGGCGTTCGGTTTGCCATAATAAGCATAGCCGCACTGTTTGCAACAGACCAATCCTTGAAGCAGATAACTTGCTCCTCGCTTTCTTTGCCGAGCTTGGCAGCGGTTCTCTTGTAGTTGTTCCTCAACCGACTCGAATAACTCTTGTGAGACTATCGCCGGCACGCTGATCCAGATCCAATTTTCTGCTTCCACATCAGTAATAGAGTAAGCACGTCTGGGCTGTTCGCTGCTTCCTCGCTGTGCTCTCAGTCGTGGCCGCAGCAGGCCGCTACTAGTCTTGCCGAAGGCAGCAGTTCCTTATTACACTGCCGTTCGACCATCCGCTCGTCCGGCATCCGACGAAAGGTCGCTGAGAGCTTCCCCATCATCGCTTCCAAGGTCAGGTTCTTGACTGGTCGCATACGGCCACCGTGTACCCAAGCGCAAAAACTCTGGCCACCTCTTCGCTATTTTCCTGGCTTTTCAGCCTAACCGGGAATTGCTGCAGTGATGGCCATCTCCCCTTTGATGACCTCGCCGGATCGGAATCAAGCTTTATATACGCGCACGCACACCTCTTTGTGCACGGCCATGCCGGAGAGCGGATCGGATTTGGTCTCATTCAGCACTCCAAAAGCGGAGCCGCGCCCTCTGGCGTTACTGCCCAATGCTGTGTGTCCAAAGCCGTGTTGCGCGCCAACCACCTCTGGATGTATCCGCCGCGTCAGATGCGCCTGCGCCTTGACCCTGCCGTGCGGAGACTCAACCCATACTTCATCACCTTCGGCGATCCCCAACCGTCTGGCGGTTTCAGGGTGAATGACTAATGGGTTGTTTGGCTTGATGTCGAGTAGCCAGGCGTTGTTCTGTGTCCGGGTGTGTGTGTGACTGGCCTCCTTCCAGTTGATCAGGTAGAGCGGATACTTCTCATCGGGCTGCCAGTCGCGCGGCTTGTAAACGGGCAGCGGATCAATTGGATGGCCATTGGCATCCTTCTTCTCGGCCAGAGATGGCGTGTAAAGCTCGGCTTTGCCGCTCGGCGTGAAGAACCCGCGCACTGCCTTCCCGCCAATCACCGTGCCGATGCGTTTGCCGCCTTGATCCTTCGGCTTGTCGTAGATTGGGGTGCCTTCGGTGTTGCGAGGCCCATCAAAGAAGGCTTCTTTCAACTTCTCCTCAGGAATCGGCTCGGCATACTTCTCGTAGCGCGTGCCCTTCTTATCCACCCAGACGGCGCCGGGTAACTGTTTCAACTCTTCGAGTGTAATGCCGGGCGCGCCCTTCTTCAGTTCATTCGAGAGGTAGTCTTCATACCATGCTTTGAGGTCCTCAATCGGCTGGCCTGACAGCGGCCCGATGCGGAAGAATTCTTTGCCTGATTTGTCTTTTAGATTCAGACGCCGGCCGAGCGCGACGACCGTTTCATATTCAGCCAGTTGACCGAAGAGCGGCTTGACGACTGGCTGTCGCAAACCGAGCGCAGGCCAGCTGACCCAGTGCGAGTTCAGGTCATAGCGTTCCAAATAGACTGTGCCTGGCAGGACATAATCGGCCAGCATTGCCGTTTCACTCAACATAGTGTCAATGACGACGAAGGTTTCGAGTCTCGCCAGCGCTTCGACGACATTCTGTGAGCCGGGCACGCTCATCACCGGATTCTGGAAGACGCAGACCATCATCTTCGGTTGATAGGGGCCCTCGCCCTTGCGCAGATTGTTGAACATCTGCGTGTAGACGCCGGAGCTGTGACCGAGCGGATACTTCTCTTTGAGCTGATCAAAGCGGGGCTGACGGATAGTCTTCTCTGCCACCTCATCCGGCTCGACCTCAACGTGCTTGTTGCCCTTCTTGTCGGGCAAGATCAAGGTACCGGGCCGATCATAACCGCCGATCAAAGCTGCGAGCGCGGCAATCGCCCGGCCACCCTGTACGCCGTTGGTGTGCTGACCGGGGCCGCTCCAGACGTCTATGCAGGCGGGTTTGGTGGTGGCTGCTTCCTGTGCCAAGCGTTCGATCACCCGCGGATCAACGCCGGTAATCTTGCTGGCCCATTGCGGCGTCTTGTCTTTAACAAATTCGGCATACTCAGCGAAGCCGCTCACCCAGTTAGTGACAAAATCTTTGTCGTACAATCCGTCGCGGATGATGACATGTCCCATCGCCAGAGCCATCGCTCCATCGGTGCCGGGGCGGATAGCGACCCACTCGTGCGCCTTCGCCGCAGTGTCCGACAGGTAAGGATCAACCACTACCAATCTCGCGCCGCGTTCGATGGCACGCGTCAGAATGCGCGGCAGATAGACCCATTTGATCGCGCTCGTCGGATTCCAGCCGAAAAGCAGGATGTACTTTGATTGAATGAAATCGGCCAGGGGGCGATCATCACCTACTACCATACGAAACGAAGCCTTGCGCGCCACGTCGCAAAGGTTCGAGTGCATTGAATAGTTCGGCGTCCCATAGAGTTTGCAGAAATCACTCTGGATATGCGTGAAGGAATGGTCTTCGCTGATCCAGAGTAGCTTGTGCGCTTCACCTGCCTCGCGCAATGCCTTCAGCTTCGCCGCGATCTCATTGAGCGCTTGCTCCCAGGAAATCTCCTGCCACTTCGGATCGGCTCCCGGCGATTTGTCCGGGTTGGTACGCTTGAGCGGCTTCTTAACCCGGTCAGGATCATAAAGCTGCATAATCCCGGCGTTGCCCTTCGGGCAGATTGAGCCACCCTCGGCACAGCCGTACTCTTCGCTATAACCATCGAAGAAATCACTCGAGATGTTCGAGTAGTTATTTGGGTTCCAATGGTTCGGCTCGATCTTATCAACTACTCCGTTGACGACATGCACGAGAATTCCTGATTGCCCGCCGCACATATTGCAGCAAGAAGGAATCCACTCGCCAGCTTCACGTCCCCATTGACTGAGGGCAGCAGCGTTTGGGGCGATCTGATGCTCGCCCGCGCTAAGTTTGTTGCAACCGGCGAGCGCGCCCGCGCCGGCGATGGTTGCGGCAGCGCCCGTCAGCTTCAGGAATTTTCGGCGACCGACCTTTTCGTCAAAGACGTACATATCATCACTCCTTATGATCCGGAATATGGTTGATGCTCATTCATCGGCAACCTCTGCATGACGGCGTAGGCGACCAGGGCGACCAAGGCGACGATGCCCAGGCTTGAGAACCACTCCACCCAGTTGGGCACATAGAACGAGGAGAGCCGCATCGAATCAACTGCATGGTCAAAGCCGCGAAAGACCGGAACCGCCAAAGCCGGAATCACGATATTCAAGCGCACACCGAAGACGCCGATTACAATCAGCAGCCCGGCCAACCCTAACCTTGTTGCGCTGGCGCGTTCCGAACGCCAATAGATCAAGAGCAATGGAACCAGTGCGCCAAGCAACAGTTGCTGTACCCAAAAGACCCACCAGAACGGTCCTGAAGCGATCAGATGGTAGGATTCGATGTGATCGGGAATCCCGCCGTAAAGCCCAACCAGGAATTCGAGCCCCAACAGCACCAGATCGAAGACCAAAAAACCGGCAGCCAGTTTGGCCAGCATCGGCAAAATCTCGCGATCTTTATCCGGCTGCGGCAGGACAAAGGCGCGCAGGAACAGAAGCAGGCCGCCGCCTGAGGTAAGGGCCGAGATGATAAAGACCAGCGGAAAGATCGGTGAATACCAGGCGGGCCGCGCTTTGACAACCGCAAAGATCGCTCCCGTCCCGCCATGCACTCCGAGCGCAATGGGGATGCCAATGATGCCCAGAATCTTCAGCCAGCGCCTGGTCTGCTGGTCACAGGCTCGTTCCTCTTCCGGCGTTTCCGGGCAATGAAAACCCAGTGAGAGCAGACGGTAAATCCGCTTTGCCCACCCCCTGGCTTCAGTTACCCAGCGCGACAAATCGCAGCGCATCAAAAACCACATCTCCGCCAGCAGAATGACTATGTAGATGTTGTAAAACCAGATCTCCCAGGCAAGCACTGAATGCCACTGCGGATAGATGATGACGTGCCAGAAGCGCGTCCAGTGTCCGAGATCAATCAGGATAAAGACGAGTCCGGTCAATAAACAGACGAACGCTTGAAAGACAGCCAGCCTTCCGACCGGTTCGAGCTTCTCGTTCTTGAAGACGAAGATGAGCGTCGACAGCAGGAAGGAGCCGGCTGAGAGTCCGATGAAATAGATATAGAAGGCTACCCACACGCCCCACGGCACAACCGAGCCGAGATGCGTCACGCCCAGCCCGGCATAGAGCCGATAGATGAGCGCAGGCAATCCAATTGCAGCGATCAGGCCCAGCAGCCATAACGCGAGGCGCAATCCTTTGCGCTGCACCAGCAACTCGCCGCCAGCCTCTTGCCCGATGGATCGAGTTATAGCATTTACTTGTTCCATAGCCCCCTCACTTTAGAGCAGGTAGTAGACATTGGGATTGGTCCCCAGCTCTTCTTTCAGCCGCACCGCCTGGCGTTCACGCAGCAGGCGCGACACCTCCGATTCGGGATCGTTGAAATCGCCGAAGTGAATCGCGTGTCCGGTACAGGTCTTGGCGCAGGCCGGCCAGCGTCCTTCCGCTTTGTTGTAGCGCCCCTGCTCATCCTGTAGATGGACGCAGAAGGTGCATTTGCGCACATTGCCGATAGGCGACTCTCCAGCCTGGCGCGTGCGAAATTGGTTGTATTCCGGCGAAGGGACTCCGGCATAAGGCGTCCCTTCAGCGACAGCAGGATAATTCTCGCCGAAGTCGAAGTAACGCGCGCCATACGGGCATCCGGTGATGCAGTAGCGGCAACCGATGCAGCGATCATAATCCACCACCACGATACCATCCTGACTGCGTTTGAAGGTCGCGCCCACCGGACAGACATCCACGCAGGGTGGATTCTCGCAATGGAAGCAAGGCTTGGTCATAAACAGCGGCTTGTCGTCGGGCCGGTTGCCGAGCGCGCCGTCAAGCACGACGGTGTAGGCTACGCCGGGCGGCGTTTTGTTTTCCGCCTTGCACGCCACCACACAAGCCTTGCATCCGACGCAGCGCCGCGTGTCAATGACCATGCCGTAATGGAATTTACGTTTCGTCTGCGGCTCAGACGTGAAGTTGCCCGTAGCAGCGCGCGCGGGAGCTTCCGCGATCATCTCCATCACCGCGCCACCGCCCATCGCCGCCGCCAGTGACGCAGCTCCGATCTTCGTCAGATGACTAAGCAGATCGCGTCGCGTTATGGCGCCGATTTCCGGCTCCGCTGCAGGGTGGCTTGCTTTTTTCTCGATCTGAACAAGCTTTGCCATAACCCTCCTCCCTCTACCAAGAAGTTTGCAGGTTGACCAGGCCCTGATTGCGCGGCGGCACGATGCTGTTGTGAAACGTCTTGTGCAGGTAGTTGACTTGCAACTTCACCTTGTTTTCGAGGATGTAGTAATTAAACCCGGCGATGTAGTCGCGCTCGGTGACATTCGCGGAATTGGTTTCACGCCGCGCGTCAGGGTCCCATACGTCAAAGCGGAAGATGAGCTCGACTTTCGGCGTGATCCTGTAACCGAAGTGAGTGTAGTAGCCCAGCCGGTGCAGCTCGGCATCCTTGCCGGTCATCAATTCAGATTTGAATTTGAAAGGCCCGCGCACAAAGAGTAATTCTCCACCCAGCCGGTCATGTCGCGGGCGATCCGCCCGTGCGCCGTTGCCCCACGCACCAGAACCGCCAATTTGTAAGCCCTTGATGAAAGGAGGGCGCACCACGAGGCGGCCAATGACTGCTTTCGCGTCGTTTTTATCCACATCGTTCTGGTTCTCGCCGCTGCCGTTGAAGAGGCCGACCTGGTAGTCAAAGTGCTTGGTTATGGGGCCGCGAATCATCACGCCAAGGTCACGCACATCACCGTAGCTGCCGCCACGACCGCGATCGGAGGCAAACATGGCGCGCTCAACCGTCTCCAGCGTGGCCGATGATTGCAATCCTTCGAGGCTGAGTGGTACCTTGTATTGACCGATGTCAATGTGGACATTCTTGATATAGTCGAGGGTGATGAAGGCATCTTGCAAAATGCGACTGGCCTGGTTGGCGCTCGTGTCAGCCAGGACTCTCGTGCCATCGATTGTGGTGTAGGTGTTGTTGGCCGAAAGCACCTTCGCCGGATCGAACATCACCGTCCACTTGACCTCCGGCGTGATCTCACCGCTGAACTTGAGTTCTGTGCGGCGCAATCTGAAAGTGTCACGAAATCCACCATTGCCGCCAGCGTACCAGCCTTGCAGCAGGCCGTTGAACTTGATCTTCCCGAACCCGGCTTCAACATCCTGAGTGACTTTGGCGGGGGCCTCGTTGGCCTTGTCTGTGGACACAGATGGGACTCGAGCGGGAGGGACTACCGCTGGCGTGAAAGTTGGTTGATTGGCTTGCTCGATCTTCTGTTGCAAAACATTGAGCAGGTGTTGCTGTTGTTCAATGACTTCTGATTGGCGCTGCAAAGCTTGGCGCAGCTGATTGATTTGCACCTCCTGTTCCTCAAGCTTTTTGCGTAGCGAGTCAACCTCGTTTGCCGAAGTGGCCACAGGTGGTACCGTACGCTCTTGAGCCAGAGTTACTCCAGCCACAGCCATAAGGAAGAAGAGGCAAACGGGAAGTATTGTAAGAGTGCGAATCATCATTTTATCCTCCTTGACTTTATCCTCTTTGGGAGGACTCAACTTTGTGAGGAACTTTCCCCACCAGCCTTTCTATAAACACTTCTTCGCAATATCTGGGCCACAAAGCAGGCGCGGTAGGAGCGAGCACTAATATGTTGTGAGAGGAGTAGATAAGGCTTTAGGCGTCACCTTAGCTTCTAATCAGGCGAGGAATTTTGCGCACGCCTGGGTATTTGTACACTGCACGCCTGGGTATTGAATATAATCCGTAACTCGACTGTTGTGATTCGTGAATAATAGGCCACCCGCTTGTCGTGGAGGATCTTTTCTTCCACAACGTATAGCGGCCTCAGGCCAAAATACAACACTCGAGTCCGTAACTATTCAGGTCTCCCCCGCTGGCTAGAGCCATCGAGTGAAACCGCTAGTTTGTATACCTGAGGTAACTACTCACGTTGTCTTTGTCAAGTGAAAAAATCTTGAACTGAATTGCAGTTTAGCTCACGTCTATGAAGCGATGAATCGAGAAGCGCTGGGAAAATTGGACAAAGCCGAGCCCGTCCAGGTCATTCTCCAGCAGCCGAAAGGGTCGCTCTCGCCGAACTGGAAGCCAG
>Ga0209172_10005763_pt1 | contig 14591 bp, 10 predicted proteins | sample LarsenN4metaG_FD_184113 | JGI IMG/M metagenome (GOLD analysis project Ga0209172, IMG submission 184113) | Hot spring sediment bacterial and archeal communities from British Columbia, Canada, to study Microbial Dark Matter (Phase II) - Larsen... ... | reverse complement strand
CCATTAGGTTGTCTTCACATTACTTGTAATCAGCCTGTCATCTCACAAAAGTTCTTTGATTGCCTGATTCTTTACTCCTCAAGCTTTTAATTCCGCTTACCACCTCAAAATCAGCGAACGGACAGATCTAACATCGCCAAAGGCTATATGATACGTCACAATCTTTTTGAGCTTGGAGATATCTTTTAGGAGTGCCTCCAAAGTTCCTTCTGGTAGCTGTGCAAAAGCTTCGTCAGTTGGCGCAAACAGCGTGAATGAACCTGGACTTTTGAGGGTATCCAATATTTGTGCAGTTTCAGCAGCCTGGACTAATTTATTGAAAGTTCCAGCTTTGACAGCAGTTTCCACAATGTCAGCCATAATATTTGGTTAATTTATTAACTTCACACTTACAACCAACTTATAAACAGACAAAAGCAGTTAACCTCTATCAAGAGAAGGGTTATTTTCATCTAGCCCAAAGTCAAAAACATACAGAATTTTACACTTTTGATGTACGCTACGTCTGCAACCAGCAAGCCATTAACAGCTATGATTAGCAACTGCGCTTGCAAATATTTGCCACAAACAAGGTCTTTCATCTCTATTTCTGGTGGTGCTGGGTCAGGTAGCTGGTCAACGTATTTCTCAAACTCTGATTGCATCAAATTTTGGTCGTCAAATGCCTCTTGTATAATCATGTGAATGACCTCTGCGATCGCGGACTCTTCCCGGAGAGCGATCGCTTTTGTTTTTGCCGACAATTTAATCTACTCGACACGTAGATTAACTTCAAATGTAGATTAATAAAATACTTCTGGAAATCTCTTCCCTATCCAGATATCGCGGCGAAAAGTGTATGCAAGTTCTCTCAATAAAACTGACTCTGCTACTTCACTCTGATGTGGACGTTGGATGTTAAGAAACATCTGTACATACGGTTCCGGGTTAGCATCCATGCGTTCCGCAAGTGTAGAGCGACAGATAATGTGCGAATGTACACTAGGGGTGGGTTGAAAGGTTCATTTTTACCAAAGCCCCACCAATTGTATTCCTGGTTTCAACGACCATCCCGGCTAGGGGTGGGTTGAAAGTTTTTATTAGTGGGGTTGCCAGTAATTATGGACTGGTTTCAACGACCATCCCGGCTAGGGGTGGGTTGAAAGAAAATTTTTGTTGTTACTAGGTGAGATATTTGTTTCAATTAGGAGGGTTGAAAGGCGCACTTCGTTCAGGACTATCCTGAACTTTTTCAGCATATTTTACAAGTTAAGTTAAATCAACTCCACCACATTATAGTCGCGACATTAATTTGCGAAACTCAGCATAATTCAATTGACTCTAATAAAACAGCCAAAGCGACATTAGTATGCGAAAAACGACATCAATTTGCGAATTGCGACATATAATGCGCGAATGTACAAGTACAAATCGGGATGACTGGATTCGAACCAGCGGCCCCTTCGTCCCGAACGAAGTGCGCTACCAAGCTGCGCTACATCCCGTAAATTTGCACATATTTCTAAAAATAGCACAAAATGTGAAATAGTTATTAGTTCTTTTCCCTCGTCCACCTGATTTACCTTTTCCCAATTACCCCATATATATAGATATACTGAAATGTCTTCAGCGAGGAGTTTGCTTGCTAGGATTAGATTTATATAACTTTGAGTGGTAAGGGCAGATTGTGACTGTTAAACCAGAATGGTTGCGAGTAAAAGCTCCTCAATGGGAGCGCGTTGGCAATGTTAAAGAGATTTTACGGGATTTAGCACTCAATACAGTTTGCGAAGAAGCGTCATGTCCAAATATTGGAGAATGCTTCCAAGCTGGTACAGCAACTTTTTTGATTATGGGGCCAGCTTGCACTCGTGCTTGTCCTTACTGTGATATTGACTTTGACAAGAAACCCAAGGCTTTAGATCCCACAGAACCAGCGCGATTAGCCGAAGCCGTCCGCCGGATGAAACTGAATCACGTGGTGATTACCTCTGTGAACAGAGACGACTTAGCAGATGGTGGTGCGGCTCAATTTGTACATTGCATTCAAGCTGTGCGGACAGTTTCACCAAATACCACAATTGAGGTACTGATTCCTGATTTGTGTGGCAACTGGAGAGCTTTAGAGATCATTCTGCAAGCTGCGCCAGAAGTATTAAACCACAACACAGAAACCGTATCACGACTATATCGACGGGTGCGGCCTCAAGGAGACTATGATCGCACACTAGAACTACTCAAACTCAGTCGTCAAATGGCCCCTTGGTTGTACACCAAATCTGGCATTATGGTCGGTTTGGGTGAAACTGATACCGAAGTGCGTCAAGTCATGCAAGACCTCCGCTCCGTAGATTGTGATATTTTGACTATCGGTCAGTACCTCCAACCCAGCCAAAAACACTTGCAAGTCCAAGATTTTATCACTCCAGAACAATTTGCCGCGTGGCAGGCTTATGGTGAAGAATTAGGATTTTTGCAGGTAGTAGCCTCTCCTTTAACCAGAAGTTCTTATCATGCTGAACAAGTACGAGAACTCATGCAGCGTTATCCACGTCAAAGATTGCTTAGTCATGAGTAGTTTCGATTTTGAATTTTAATTTTTGAATTTTGAAGGTGCAAGGAAATACAGTAGCAATTTTGGGTGCAGGTGCTTGGGGTGCAGCTTTAGCAAAGTTAGCAGCAGAAAACGGCCATAGGGTGCGTGTGTGGTCACGCCAAGGATCTGCAACCTTGGCAGATGTTTTACAAGATGCGCAAATAGTTCTGTCTGCCATTTCTATGAAAGGGGTAAGAGATGTTGCATCTCAAGTACATTCTTTCCCCCTTTCACCCACAACTATATTTGTGACGGCGACAAAAGGACTAGAACCACAAACTATCTGTACGCCGTCCCAAATTTGGCAATCAACTTTTCCCGATCATGCAGTTGTTGTACTTTCGGGGCCGAATTTATCTAAAGAAATTGAACAATCATTACCAGCCGCTTCCGTCGTAGCCAGTTGTGAAGCTACAGCCGCCGAACAAGTGCAGCTGGTATTTTCTTCTGCTCGGTTTCGAGTCTATACAAATTCTGATCCTGTGGGAGTTGAACTAGGCGGTACACTCAAAAACGTTATGGCGATCGCAGCAGGAGTATGTGACGGTTTACATTTGGGAACTAACGCCAAAGCTGCTTTAGTAACTCGCGGACTCACAGAAATGGTTCGCATTGGCAATTACTGGGGAGCAAAAACGGAAACCTTTTATGGTTTATCTGGTCTAGGAGATTTGTTAGCCACCTGCAATAGTTCTTTGAGTCGTAACTACCAAGTTGGCTATCAGCTAGCTGGTGGTAAATCACTTACAGAAATTCTGGCTCATCTGCCAGGAACGGCCGAGGGGGTAAATACCTGCCAGGTATTAGTCCAACTAGCCAGACAAAAAAATATCGTCATCCCGATTACCGAGCAAGTTTACCGATTACTACAAGGTGAAGTCACTCCCAGACAAGCTCTTGATGAACTCATGCTTCGCAATATTAAGCAGGAGTAGTCAATAGTCAATATTTCTTCCCTTACACCCCTACACCCCTATTCCCAAAAATAAAGAAACATTGATCTCATCCGAACTAAGTGTGAAGTGTTGATGAAAAACTGCTAATTGTGAACAATTTAATAGTTGAAAGTATCACTTGTAACAGACCACTTGACCATCTGGAATTATCTATTACCTCTAATTGTTACCAAAAAATCCTTAGAAAAAATTAGAAAATCGTCAGGAAAACACTTTCATATCCATGTAGATGTGACTATGCCAATGATGAACATGATTTCTACTGAATTATGTTTATACAAAATACTAAAGTAGCAACTAATATCCCTGACGGTTGAAATGCTGACTCGGTAGTTAGGAATTTAAAGCCTAATCTTGGATTTGAATAGCTATTGGTTCAATCAAAAGTTTAGCAACCGAACCTAGTTTGGTGTTAATGCTTGCAAGAACCAGTAATTTGTTTTGCAAAAAAACATTACTGGAATTCTCAACCGTGTTAGTTAATCTAAAATCACGGGAACAATAGCAACAGTTAAATTTCAATAGCTGACCGCAATCTATTGTTACCTGGAGCCATAGAGACGATTTTATGCCAGCAACATCTTTTTACGCAGATGCCGCCTTCAATACCCAAAAATCTCGCCAGATGTTAGAACCTGATCTGACGGGTGATGATGGTGAATTTTTGGCGGACGATCTCCATGATTTGGAAATTGCTGCGGCTGATCCCAGTAACTTTGCTGCTAACGGCAACCGTCGCAGTACAGACTTAGTACGTCTATATCTTCAGGAAATAGGCCGAGTTCGGTTGTTAGGACGCGACGAGGAAGTTTCCGAAGCCCAAAAAGTCCAGCGTTACCTCAGATTGCGGACAGTGTTAGCCAATGCAGCTAAACAAGGTGATGCAGTCGCTACCCCTTATCTGAACTTAATCGAAGTTCAAGAACGTTTGGCATCAGAGTTAGGACATCGCCCTTCTTTGGAACGGTGGGCTGCAACTGCTGGTGTAAAGGTAACTGATCTCAAGCCGATTTTGTCTGAAGGTAAGCGTCGTTGGGCTGAAATTGCCAAAATGACCGTAGAAGAATTAGAGCAAATCCAATCTAACGGTTTGCAAGCCAAAGAACACATGATCAAGGCTAATTTGCGTTTGGTTGTGTCGGTTGCGAAGAAGTACCAAAATCGCGGTTTGGAATTATTGGATTTAGTCCAAGAAGGTACTCTTGGCTTAGAAAGAGCAGTGGAAAAATTTGACCCTACCAAGGGTTATCGCTTTAGTACCTATGCTTACTGGTGGATTCGTCAGGGAATTACCAGAGCGATCGCTACTTCTAGCCGCACGATTCGCCTTCCTGTTCACATTACAGAAAAGCTGAACAAAATTAAAAAGGCTCAACGCAAAATTGCTCAAGAAAAAGGTCGCACTCCTACTTTAGAAGACCTTGCAATTGAGTTAGAAATGACACCTAGCCAAGTGCGAGAAGTTTTGTTAAGAGTACCTCGTTCCGTTTCTTTAGAAACTAAAGTTGGTAAAGATAAAGATACTGAACTTGGTGAACTATTAGAAACCGATGGAGTCACTCCTGAAGAAATGTTAATGCGAGAATCTTTACAAAGAGACTTGCAACATTTATTAGCAGATTTAACCAGCCGAGAGAGGGATGTAATTCTCATGCGGTTTGGTCTAGCTGATGGTCATCCTTACTCATTAGCTGAAATTGGCCGCGCCCTTGATTTATCACGGGAACGAGTCCGCCAAATTGAATCCAAAGCTTTGCAGAAATTGCGTCAACCCAAACGTCGTAACCTGATTCGTGACTATTTAGAGTCCTTGAGCTAATTTCATAGTCAATAGTCAATAGTCAATAGTAAACAAAACTCATACTATGGATTGTTGACTCTGGACTATTTCTTTGAAAATAAATCGTTTGCTCCCCACTGATGATAGCTATCTACTGCTTATAAGGAATCTTTACAATTAACGATAGCGTTCTTTTCTTGGCTATTTTTGGCAAACATATTTAAAGTGGGGATCAAAATTTCTATAATCTATCTAGTAAGATTCATCAATTATTTTTCAAAGCTTAATAAATATTCTCAATAAGCAATGATTGTTGCAAACCGCTCAAAACATTTGCTATATTCTCAATTAATAAGCTTTGTTGAGAAAAATTAGTATGACTGTCTACACAACTACTTCACTCAAGGCAGAATTAAACGAACGCGGTTGGCGTTTAACTCCCCAGAGAGAAACTATATTACATATCTTCCAAGAACTGCCTCAAGGCGAACATTTGAGTGCTGAGGATTTATACCACCGCTTAGAAGGTGATGGTGAAGGAATTAGCCTTTCCACTATCTACCGGACTTTGAAATTGATGGCGCGGATGGGGATATTAAGGGAATTGGAATTGGGAGAAGGGCATAAACACTATGAAATCAACCAGCCTTACCCCCATCATCATCATCACTTAATTTGTGTGCGTTGTAACTCCACTATTGAGTTCAAAAATGACTCTATTTTGAAAATAGGGGCTAAAACTGCTCAAAAGGAAGGGTTTCATCTACTTGACTGTCAAATGACAATCCATGCAGTATGCCCCAAATGCCAACGGGCTTTGATGCCGCTTTAGCCCCTAGTGCAAGAATGTCAAAGGCAAAAGTAAAATGAATGCTTATTTCATAAGTTTCACGACTTAGTTAAGGGTTTTATTTTCGCCAGATTGCACGAATTTAGCGGATGTAGTGGAAGTTACTCAAATTTAGGCAAGCAAAAGCATTTTGAGCAATTTATCACTTGCAGCTATTGGGAGGTAAACCAACTGTTACAGATTTATACAAAGCAAATGCCGGAGTGGATGCTAAAAGCGTCCACTTCTGATGTCATTGAGGCTGATGCCATAGAATTCTTGTGCTTGTTTGATGGCTTTTCTAGTATCTTCTGCCATTAGTCCATTTAATTGACCTTTGTAGAATCCTCTTTCTTGTAGTCGTCTTTGGATTTCCAAAACACTAAAGTCGCTTTTCGGCGTTTTATTAACGAGGCTATATAATTTGGCTCTGGTAGTAGTGCCGGCAATGCCACTGACAGCTAAATAATTTTCGGCTTGGAATCTTTTGACAGCATCTGCTGTGTAAGAGCCAAAGTAGCCGTTAGGTTGTCCCTGTAAATACCCGGCTTGGATTAATTGTTCTTGTAATACTCGCACTGCTTCACCGCGATCGCCTACGCGCAGTTGATCTCTATTAGCCGTTTGTTTAGAAGTAGTTCTGCCACCTACACCCAATGGGGGTAATTTCCCCAGCGTTACCGGGCCAACAATGCCATCAACATCCAATTTATAAGCAGTTTGAAACCTTTTGACTGCTTCCTCAGTAACCGGGCCGAAAATACCTGTGGCATTACCGTAATAAAATCCTGCAACACGCAAGCGTTCTTGCAGGACTCTGACATCTTCACCCTCATCGCCTTTAGCTAGGTAGTCAGCACTTTGGCGTTTTTTAGTGACTGAGTTCGCTACTGTAGTTTGTTTTGGACGTGTATTAGCAGTGGTGTTGGTTCGAGTTTGTGTATTGGTAGCAGTTGTTTGTTTTGGGCGTGTACTAGCAGTTGTATTAGTTCGAGTTTGTGTATTGGTAGCAGTTGTTTGTTTTGGGCGTGTACTAGCAGTTGTATTAGTTCGAGTTTGTGTATTGGCAGTAGTTGTTTGTGTCAGTGTTGTTTGCTGACTAACAAGAGTAGCTGTTAGTGGTTGACTAATGACTGTGGCTGAAGGCCATTTATCCAATTTTTCTAGAGTGCTAGTGCCAACAATGCCATCAACAGGTAATCTGGCAGCTTCTTGAAAACGCCGCACAGCCGCTTCTGTATTGAAGTCGTACACTTGGGTAATTTGAGCTTGATAAAAACCTGCTTTTTGCAGCTTTTCTTGGAGGTTTCTGACAGAAGGGCCTTGGTCTCCCCTTTCTAATGCCCAGGCACTACTTACGATACTGAGAATCGATATTGTGAGGGCAAGGGGTAGCATATGCTTCCAAGCCCTACTAGAAAGACGTTTCCAGTCTGGTAGAGTAGCTTTATCTAACAACGGGGTAAAAGAAACTAATTCACTAGCTTCGTGACCTTCGTAGGCGGAAGCTAGATGTAAATACGCGATGTTGTCCATAATTCTTACACCACTTATCTTTCTTCGATGGCTGCTTCAGCTTGATGCACTAAGTTGCGTAAATTATCTAATGTTTGTATATTTACATCCTGCCATAAACCGCGCTTGTGTGCCTCTAATAATTTTTCCGCAATATCACGTAGGGCATGGGGATTTTTGTCCTGAATAAAGTCACAAACTACAGGATCAAGCAAATAAGCCTGCATGACACCTTGATACATATGGTTTTCCACGCATCTGGTCGTAGCATCATAGGCGAATAAAAAATCTACGGTTGCTGACATTTCAAATGCACCTTTGTAGCCGTGGCGCATCATCCCCTCAATCCATTTGGGATTGACTACACGGGAACGATATACCCGTGCAATTTCAGTTTTGAGTTGGCGGACGCGTGGTTGAGAGGGAATGGAATTGTCGCCAAAATAAATTTCAGGATTTTTACCTTGGATAGAGCGCACCGCCGTCGTTAAACCACCCTGAAATTGATAGTAATCATCAGAATCCAGCAAATCATGTTCGCGGTTGTCTTGGTTGTGCAGCACGATTTGCATTTGGGCTAGTCGCTGGGTAAAGGCTTCGAGGGCGGGGGACTGGGGATTGAGAACTGGGGATTGGGTATGGTTACAATTTTTCTCCTCTGCTCCCCTGCTCTCCCCGAAGTTCCGAGCGGAGGCTTCCTCCGATCGGACTTCTCTCTGCTCCTCTGCTCCTCTATCACCTGTAACCTGTAACCTGTCACCTGAAGAATAGGCATAACAACTCCAATTAATGTAGGCTTGGGCCAAATCTTGGTCGTCTTGCCAGTTTTGCGATGCCATTAAGCCTTGGAGTCCTGCACCGTAAGCACCTGGTTTTGAGCCAAAGATGCGATAGTGCGATCGCGCTAAAGCCACTTCTGAAGTTAAGCCTTGCTGTAACCAAAACTCAGTATCTTGTTTGACTTGGGCAGCTAGGGGGTTTTGTTCTGCTGGTTCGTCTAGGGCGGCGATAGCGTTGACGGCTTGCTCAAATAAATCTATTAAGTTGGGAAAGGCATCACGGAAAAAACCAGAAATGCGTAAGGTGACATCGACACGGGGTCTTCCTAAAATGCTGAGGGGCAAAATTTCTAGGTCAATGACACGCCGCGCTGCGCCATCCCACACAGGTCTGACACCTAGTAAGGCCAACGCCTCAGCGATGTCATCTCCACCCGTCCGCATTGTCGCTGTTCCCCACACAGATAAGCCTAGTGTTTTTGGATACTCTCCATGTTCTTGGGTGTAACATTCAATCAAGTTTTCGGCGGCTTTTCTGCCTACATCCCAAGCGGTTTCTGTGGGAATAGCGCGAATATCCACCGCGTAAAAGTTTCTCCCTGTGGGTAAAACTTCCGGTCTCCCTCTTGTGGGTGCGCCTGATGGTGCGCTGGGAACGTACTTCCCATCTAGTCCCCGCAGCAAATGAGTAATTTCCATCTGGGTTTGTTGTAATGCGGGGATGAGTTTGGTATTAATCCAGTCGAGGACATGAGGGATTGGGGATAAGGGGCAATGGGGATTGGGGACTAGGAAGGAATCCTCCCCCTGCACCCCTGCCCCCTGCCTAATAATTTGTTCTACTAACAGGGCAGCATGTTCTTCTAGGGCAGTGATGGCATCGCCTGCGGTGCGGCAGGAATTGGGAGTTTGTTGGGCTAATATTTGTTTATCGCTTGGAGATAATTCGTTGCTGAAATCGGCTGTAAGGGGGTCGATGTCTAGACCCCAAGCATCAGCTAAGGCTCTGGTAATTCCTGGGGAATAGCGGTTGGGAATGCGGGCGATCGCCACAATTAAATCCCTTAGTTGTCTACCTTGGGGACATTGCCCAAAAATGTGCAAACCATCGCGAATTTGTGCTTCTTTTAATTCACATAGATAACCATCAATTGAATTCAAAATGTCTTGTTCGTCTTTAATACCTAAATCTTTATAAAGATTTTCTTGGATGACTAGTTGTTGGATGCGATCGCGCAAGGCTGGCAAGCGGGAAGGATCTAAACTTTCCGCTTCATAATACTCATCAATTAAATTTTCCAGCTGTTGCAAAGCACCATAGAGTTCTGCACGCGTCATCGGGGGCGTAAGATGATCGATAATCACTGCTTGGGCGCGCCGCTTGGCTTGTGAACCTTCACCGGGGTCATTGACAATAAATGGATACAAGTGTGGCATTGCACCAAAGGCGACTTCGGGATAGCAGGTGTTAGATAATGCCAAACTTTTACCGGGAAGCCATTCTAAATTCCCATGTTTGCCCACATGGACAATAGCATCAGCCCCAAAACATTCCCGCACCCAATAATAAAAAGCTAAATAGTTATGGGTTGGCTCTAAATCCGGTGCATGATAATTCAAACTAGGGTCAACATCATAACCTCGTGATGGCTGAATACCCACAAATATGTTGCCGAGTTGAATACCGGGAATTGGGCAGGGGGCAGGGGGCAGGGAGCAGGGGGTAGAGGATAGGGCATTTTGCTCTCCCAGTCCCCATCTCCCCTCAATACCCTGTTGTACTACTGTTGGTAGAGAGGCGAAATAGGCTTGATACTCGTCAGTTGATAGACTTTGCTGTACTGGTCGCCAATCTCTACCTTCTGGGTCATTGGTGACACCGGCTGTTAAACGGGCGATTAATTCGTCGCTGTTGCTGGGAGGATTTTCTACTACATACCCGCTTTGCTGTAAAGCTTTGAGAATTTCTATACAACTAGCGGGTGTGTCTAATCCCACACCGTTAGCTAAACGTCCGTCGCGGTTGGGATAATTGGCTAATATCAACGCTACTTTGCGTTCCTGGGGTGGTTTTTGACGCAGTTTTACCCAATTAGCAGCTAGTTGAGCGACAAACTCAATGCGATCGCTGACAGGTTCATAAACTACCACATCTGTTTCTAAGTCAGGATTGCGGGTTTGTACAGCCTTAAAGGACACCGCACGACTAATAATTCTGCCATCTACTTCTGGTAGGGCGACATTCATCGCCATATCGCGGGGAGAAAGTCCTTGTGATTGTGCTGACCACTGCTCTAAAAATCCACCACTTAAGATAACTTGCAATACGGGAACATCTAATTTTTCCCATAGTTCAGTCTGAGGGGTTTCTGTATCTAACCGTGCCAAGGAAAAACTCGTGGTGTTGAGTAATACTGCAACTTGCTCCGAATCTTGGCATTGAAAAAACTCCACTAACTCTGCTTGCACATCAGGGTCACGCAAAGAAGAGACAAACACCGGCACAGGTTGCAAGTTTCTTTGACATAAAGCCGTACACAACGCATCAATCACCTTAGTATTACCCGCTAAATAGTGAGCGCGGTAAAACAAAATACCAACTTTAGGAATTAGGGAAGTTGCTTTTCCTCCTTTGTCTTTCCCCAATGCCCAATCCCCTGTATACAATCCCACACGCGGAACTTGTTGCGGTGGTGCTGGATTATATGCAGTCGCTAGACATTTATCACTAATAAATTGAAGTGCGTTAACAAAATTTTCTACGCCACCTTCATGGAAATACTGCCATATTTGATTAACAGTAGCCACAGGCAAGGTAGACTGAGAAAACAATTCAGGATCAAGAGCATCGTCTCCTGGCATTACAATTAAGTTTATGCCATTACGTTGCACAATTTCTTGCACTACTTCTAAACCGTAAGCCCAATAGGAACGTCCTCCTATCAGGCGCAAAATGATGACTTGAGCAAGTTCTAACACTTGCTCACTATAAGTATCAATGCTTATTTGTTGCTGCAACAGCAATAAATTCGCTACTCTCAAAGCAGGAAATGTTGCAGGTAATTGGGGAACTGCGGCCGCCAGGGTTTGGATATCAGTATCAGCAGCCGTAATCAATACCAAGCTAGCTGGAGTTTGTTCTAAAAAAATGATACCTTCTGACTGATTCAATCCTACTGATGTGGTACTTATACGATGCATAATCCTGTATTACCGCTTTAAACTGTTGGTTAGAACATAATCAAACAAATATTTCAGCACAGCACCCCACCCCTTTTACACAGCTATTGACAATGCTTAGTTCTTCTGATTTGAGCTTTTCTCGAAGTTTACCTGTAGTTGTATTTAATCAGCTTGGGGAATTGTTGCAGCAGATGGCTCATGCAGTAGAGACTGCTGCTTTGGTACTCACAGAAGCGATTTTATCTAGGGTTCGTGTACCTGTGGAATGGGAAAGACAAAGGTTTACGCTAGTAGTTTCTGAGCGATTTAGTGCGCTAGTTGTGGGCGAGCAAGAACAACGAAATGAGTTATGGGAAGGAATTGTACCTTTAACTCAAGATATAGGTAATTTTTCAGGCTCATTACTCAGTACAAGGTTGACATTTAATTTAGATGCGATCGCCTCCTTTATTTCGCAGCTGCAAGATTTGTTTGAGTGTGATTCTTACACTTACCAACATCTGGAACATTATCGCCAAATTCTTCAACCTAATGATGCTCAATTGCAAAGTCAATTTTCTTTATTGTTATTAGAGTATCTTTTGCCACAATCAACAGCAGAATTAACAGTATCTCCACTAACTAATATACAGGAATTTTATAGTTGTCAGCCTATAGAAGAGGCTCTAAAAAAACAAATTTCCCAAGAACGACTGCTGAATCAGGTAACAACTCAAATTCGTAAAAGTCTAGATTTGTCAGTAATTATGACGACGGCAATTGCCCAAGTCAGAGATTTTTTGAAATTAGACAGATTAGTAATATATAAATTTGAGGTTAAACGAGTCAATAATTATAATTCGCTACATCCTCCCATAGCAGACTTACAAAAATATGGGGGTTGCATAGTTTATGAAGCTCGTGCTACAGATGAAATTCCATCAGTTTTACATTACCAGGAAAAAACTTGTTTTACTAGAAATTCTTCCTGTTGGGAAAAATATCGTCAAGGTTTTACTTTAGTTGTAGATGATGTGGAAAAAACTTATGCCATTGAAGAGTGTTTCTTGAACTTTTTAAGACAATGCCAAGTCAGAGCAAAATTAGCAGCACCGATCATTTTTGAAGATAAACTCTGGGGTTTGCTGATTGCTCATCAATGTTACAATCCCCGTCAGTGGACTGAAAGTGATAGAAGTTTGCTGACTTCTATTGCTGAACAATTAGCGATCGCCATTCATCAGTCAGAATTAATGCGATCGCTCACCCAAGAAAAACAAACTCTAGAACAACGTGTCATAGAACGCACAATGGCTCTGCGAGATGCGTTACTGGCCGCCGAAGCGGCTAGTCGTCTGAGAAATGAATTCTTAGCCACGATTAGCCATGAATTACTCACACCTTTGACTTATGTGATTGGGATGTCGTCTACCTTGTTGCGTTGGCCTATAGGCGAATTGAGTCAAAGACAACGGGATTATTTACAAACGATCCATGATAGTGGCGAACATCTCTTAGAAATGATTAACGACATCCTCGATTTATCTCAAATTGAGGCGGGTAAAGCAGTATTAAATCTTGGCGAATTCTCTTTAGTCAAAGTAGCCGAAAACACCATAGAATCATTACTAGATAAAGCTCAGACTGAACAAGTTACCCTCAAACTTGATTTGCAAATTGATCCTAGACGCGATCGCTTTACGGCTGATGTCACACGAGTAGAACAAATTCTCTGGAATTTATTAACTAATGCTATTAAATTTACCCCTGAAGGTGGTAGTGTCACCTTGCGCTTATGGGTAGAAGATGATACTGCTATTTTTCAAGTTGAAGACACAGGTATCGGTATTCCTGATAACCAATTACCATTATTGTTTGAGAAATTTCAACAACTCGATACGCCCTATCGTCGCCGTTATGAGGGTACAGGACTAGGTTTAGCCTTAACTAAACAATTAGTAGAACTACATCGGGGACGGATTGAAGTAGAATCCACAGTAGGCATAGGCTCAATTTTTACAGTCTGGATACCATCGCAGCTTATGGGAGTGTTGAGTCAATAGTTATGAGTCATCAGTTATGAGTTTTTCTCCTACTCCCTTGTCTCTTAAAAAGAATATTTGTCATCACCAAAGTATTTTCATGTCAGGACTCCCTATTCCCAATTTGAGCAAAGGACTCATAGTTTCCTGTCAAGCACCAATAGATTCACCGTTGCATGAACCATCAATCATTGCAGCAATGGCTCAAGCAGCAGTGAATAATGGTGCTGTAAGTGTACGTATTGATACCCCAAATCATATTCGTGCTGTACGTCAAAAAGTTAAAGTCCCAATAATAGGTTTATGGAAGCAAATCATCAAGGGCTATAACGTATACATCACCCCACAATTTCATCATGCTGTATCTGTTGCCGAAGCAGGATCTGATATTATTGCGATCGATGGCACAATTAGGAAGCGTCCTGGTGATGAAACAATGGCAGATATCATCACTCGCATTCATCAAGAATTGGGTAAACCAGTGATGGCAGATGTTGATACTATCGAAGCAGCGAAATTTGCAGTTGCTTCTGGTGCAGATATTGTTGCGACAACTCTTTACGGTTACACTACTGCGACTCAAGATTTTTCTCCCCCAGGCTGGGAATTGCTGACACAGATGGTAAAAGATTTAGATATTCCCGTCATTTGTGAAGGTGGAATTTCTTCACCTCAAATGGCACGAAAAGCATTAGATTTAGGTGCTGATGCAGTGGTGGTTGGTACAGCAATTACTGGCATTGATTTGCAAGTGAAAGCTTACTCTTCTGCCTTGAGTATTAATTTAAATTAAGTTTTGATTACGTTTAAAATAGGCTGTATTCTTATTGACATCCTCCCACCGCGAACCCTTGCGGGTATAGCGGGGGATTCCAAAGATCACTCTTTGGGTTTCCTCTTTCCCCGACTCGACTTATTTGGAGGGATTTCTCCACCCAAACAGAGGTCGATAT
>Ga0209172_10005760_pt1 | contig 14601 bp, 14 predicted proteins | sample LarsenN4metaG_FD_184113 | JGI IMG/M metagenome (GOLD analysis project Ga0209172, IMG submission 184113) | Hot spring sediment bacterial and archeal communities from British Columbia, Canada, to study Microbial Dark Matter (Phase II) - Larsen... ... | reverse complement strand
CGATGGCGCCGGCGCCCGCCGCGCGCCCGCCGCGCGCCCGCAAAAGCCGCTCTCGCCCACGCAAATCCCTTGCAAACCGGCCCCGCTGCGGCTTGTTCAGACCGTCCTTAGATCAATCCCTCACCGCATGTCGCAACCCATCGCGCGTTAGTCCACGAATAGCCCGTAAGCAGCTAACCGGACAGACAAGGCAATCGCGCTCGGCAGAAAGGGCCCGGCATGGGGAACGCTGTGCATCTTGCGCTTCAGTCGGAGCTATGGCTGGCGGCGGAACGCCAGGCGGGCGCAACTTCTCGAATTGGCGAGCCTCTGCGGCGCGCATGGGCTGGCCCGTCCGCGCGTGCGGCGGTTGCGGTTGGGCTTGCAATCAAGAAGGAAGTAGACACGCAAGTGCCCGCATCGCCGTCGATGGACAGCACGCCGCCAAGCGAGCGGGCCATCTCCGACATCAGCCTGGCGCCCAGCGAATGTGGATGCTTGGCCGAGTAGCCCGCGCCATTGTCCTTGATCGCGAGGGCGACCGAGGTTTCGCTTCGAGACAGGAAGACCTGGATAGCGCCAACGCGCCCAGGCGGGAAAGCGTGCTTGATCGCGTTACTGATGGCCTCACCGACGATCAGGGCGACGGGCGCGGCGCGCGCCGCTTCAAGTTCGAGCGGGTCAGCATGGAGCGTGAGCTGGACCTCCTCCGGGACAATGAGCCTGAAGCCGTCGCACAGCTCGCCCAGATAGGTCGGCATATCAATCAGGTCCGATCCGCTGTCTTGTTGGCGTGAAAGGATGTCGTGAATGCGCGCGATGTGCTGGAGGCGTTGAATGGCCTGGTCCAGGGCCTGTCTTACACGCAGCGCGCGGCTGCGCTGTTGCTGTAGCCGCAGCAGCCCGATCGCCATCGCCACGCTGTTCTTGGCGCGGTGATTGACCTCGCGCAGCAACGTTTCCTGGTAATCGAGAGCCTCTTGCAGGCTCCTGGTCGGTTGGATTTGTCCCTGAGAAAGTGTCATGTTCGCCTCCCGGCGCAGCAGGTTGGAGAAGATCAGAGCGTCCATCCCCAAGGCGCTCAGCCGAGTTTCGCCAAATCAATAAGACTCCGAATACCCAAAAGGTCTGGTCTCTATTGAACGCTTAATGCGAATTCGCGGCCGGCATCGGTCTCTATCGGAGAAATTGGAACGCCAGCCACGCGCCGCTCATCGCCGCCGCCGCGAACACCATCCAGCCCGCCGCCTGAGCCAGCAGATGTACAAGCCAGCGCGCCGCGCCGAACATGGAAAGCGAGAGCGTGATCGTGAACCCTGCGACCATGGCGAGCCAAACTTCGAACTGGCCGAGCTGGAAGGCAATGGCTGACAACCATGCGACATGAGCCCCAAAAGTCGCCAGTCCGAAGCGCACCAGCGCCTTGAGCGTGGTGCTGCCGGTGTGGTGGTAGTCCATCCTCCCCTTTGCAGGACGGGTGAGCGACTGCGAAGACAGCGACTCTTCTCGCAGCTCACGCCACGTCTGCGCCTCGGTTTCGGCACGCCACTGCTGTTTCAGCATCCACTCGTCGCTGCCCAGCGCGGGCGGGACAGACAGGGGCGCCGGAGACAGCGTCGGAATGGGGCGTTTGGATTTTGAGTGGTCACGCTGCATCTGCTGGCGATCCATGGTTCGCCGACATTAGGCCGTTTGTTCGCGCAGCGGTCTGGCTCGCATTGCTCATCAGCTGCGCCGAGCGCTGCTATTCGCGCAGCAGCACAGTCAGCAGGGAGGAATGCACTTCGAGATGGCCGTTGTAGTCGATGAAGCCGAGACGGCGGAATTTATTCATAAAGAAGCTGATGCGTGACCGAGTGGTGCCGACGATGGCCGCGAGCGTTTCCTGGCTCACCTTGGCGGTGATTGGCAGCGGGGCGCCGTCCTTGCCGAAACTGGCCAGCAAGAGCAGCGTGCGCGCCAATCGCTTTTCGCTTGAGTTGAACAACTGATCGACGAGATCGGCTTCGATCCGGCCGTTGCGGGTCAGCAAATGCTCCATGAAAAGCTCCGCGAAGGCAGGCTCGGCATGCAGCAGCCGCAGCATCTCGGCCTTTTCGACGCGGGTGACCTCGCTCTCTGTGAGAGCGATGGCCGAGGCCAGGCGTGCAGGTTGGCCGACCAAGCAGCCTTCGCCGAAGAACGCGCCGGGATTGAGCAAGCCGACGATGGCTTCCTTTCCTTGCTCGGAGGTGACGGCGATTTTGACATCGCCGCTCTGAATATAAAACACGGCGTCCGCTGGGTCTCCCTGCGCGAAGACCAAGTCCCCCGCCCCATACTGGCGCACGGTCCGCCCGTGATTGCCGCTCGAAAGCAGGGCTCTTGGGTCGAATGAGATACTCGCCGCCTTTTTCACGGGATGACCATTGGGTAAGCACACGCGGTGTTTCTTCGCTACGCGCACGCCGTTGTCAACCAGGTGGCGCAATCGGCGGCGTGCAATCACTTTCACACGCTGGAGCAGCGCTGTTGCCGCTGGCTGCTGATGACGCAGGACCGCATGCCCGGCAACGAGTTCCTGCTGACGCAGGAGTTCCTAGCCATGATGCTGGGCGTGCAGCGCACCGGCGTCACGGCCGCAGCGGGCGCTCTGCAGCGAGCAGGATTGATCACCTACACACGGGGGCAGGTCGTTGTGCTCGACCGGCGAGGTCTCAAGCGTTTGTCCTGCGAGTGCTATAACGTCTCGAAGAAGGAGTTTGACCGATTGTTGGGAGACTGAGCAACAGCGCAAGGACGGCAGACGTGTTCAAAACTGATCAGATTCAGGTGCTGGCTTGGCGCAGAAAGACTTTGCGCCGGGCTTGTCGCTACTCCCCCACCGCTGGCGACGGTCCCGCCCACGGACCGCTCGGCGCACCTCGTTCCAACGTTCTTTCTTCGAGCGCATCGTCAACGCAGCGGCAGGGCCTAGGCGCGGCTCATTCGGCGCCTGGATGAGGTCCAGAATAGTGACGGCCCTGCAAGCAGCCCAACTAAGAATCCGACATCGTACAGGACGCCAGTATGCTGCGTCTCATAGATACGGAAGGTCCAGGGCAGAATGTTCGGCGCAACGGCCTCCAACACCTCGCCGATGAGAATACCGGCGCAATGATGCTGTGCCAGAAGCCAAGCATGATTTCGGATATGCTTCCTGCTTGCGCGGCTTGGCTGGACGCGGCGGACGTTGCGACACAGGCGCTAAGCGCCAACACCGTCAGCGCAACCAAGGCGAGCCTACCGATATTCATTTGTCCGCTTTCTGACTAAGGGCGCCGACGCGCGTCTAACGCCGGCTGTATCTCCACGACCGTCCCTCAAGTTGTGCGCCGCACCAGACTCACGAGAGCGAGAAGCACAACCGCGCCCACAGTCGCCCCGATGACGGCGCCGAAAATGCCGCCGCCGGCGGCGATGTCGAAATAGTCGAACAGCCACCCGCCGATGAACGAGCCGATGATGCCGACCACGATGTTGCCGACCAGGCCGAACCCGCCGCCTCTAACGATCATGCCAGCCAGCCAGCCGGCGACGGCGCCGATCAGCAGCCATATGAGAAGGGATTCCGCGCTCATGTGTGCTCTCCGTGATGCATTTTTTCAGTAGGCTTTACAGCCGATCGTCCTTCAGGTCGTCCTGGACTTCATCGGCGGCATCTTCGACGGCGGCCCCTCCGGCTTGAACGTCTTGGCCTACGCCGCGGACTGTGTTGCATGAAGCGAGTAAGGCGACCGCGAGCGCGGCGAAAATCATCGAAGCGTTCATCGATATTATCCTAGGAGCATCCGCTCCAGGCCGTGCGACGACGATCGTCACCCGGTCATGATCCGCTGAGTTTTACGCCCTCTCCCCATCCGTCGATGCGCCGTTTTGACCATTCACGACAAGTTGCGCCGACCAGACGCGCCGCCTACACCGCATATCGCCTGTGCGATTGTGCTATACCGTTTCGAAGAAGGAGTTTGACCGATTGTTGGGAGACTGTGCAGCAGCGCAAAGAACGGCAGACGTGTTCAGAACTGATCAGACTCAGATGCTGGCTTGGCGCAGAAAGACTTTGCGCCGGGCTTGTCGCTACTCCCCCACCGCTGGCGACGGTCCCGCCCACGGACCGCTCGGCGCATCTCTCTCCCCGCGTCGATCCTCCTGTTGTTGCTCAGAAATCACATCGCGCGGATATCGAGCTGGAACGTATCCTACAGCGCCGGCGCTCTCTTAAGCTCATTCCATCGCTCCGCTGGAGGGCAGTTGGCCAATGTTCACCCAATGCGACGAGCGATGTGATCGAGCGTGAACCCCGCCTGTATCGCAGCCCCACAGACTAACGTGGGACGACGAGCGAAGCCGCGATACTGGCGGGGAGAAGCCCGCCGAACATAAAAAGGCGGGAGGATGCACAGGGTACTCGTGTCGAACGCACGAACCCGCACGCCATCGGCCGAGCCGCCTCCGAGAGTGAAAAACCTCCCGCGACGGCGCCGATGAGAAAACGATCACGGGACGCGGATGTGCCGCGTCTTTCGCATCGCGCAAGCGATGCATTGTCGGCGTGACACATCCGCGTCCCGCCCTCTGCTTTCTTCGATCCGCACGGATCAACAAGGATGGCGCACGCCCATAGCGCAACGAAAGAAGGACAGTTCGCGAAGTCACGCCTCCAGCGCCAACAGCGCGAACGTCGCCAGCCAATGCTCGCCCATATAATCGCCGGCGACATGCGGCAGGCTCGCCGCAATGTGCCGCTCGGCGGCGCCGCGCGCGACCGGCGTGACAGGGTGGTTGTCGCCCAACGCTCGGGCGATCTCGCGCCAGCACCAGGCTCGGGAGAAGTTGAGGCCGTCCAGATGCGCGATCTTGCCGTCGCTGCGGTCCGACACGCGCGCCGGCGAGAAGAGTGTTGCGGGCTTCGCCTGCGCCGCCTCCGGCAGAAAGCGCGCGAACCAGGCGCGGAAATCATCTGGCGCCATGAAGCGCCGCACGCACGTGGCTTCCATCAAGGTCGGCGAAAGAAAATCGTCCTGGCTTGGCTCCCAGGCCTGCGCGTTTTCGTCAGCGCCATGCCAAGCCAGCGCTTTCTCGCGCAGCAGCGCAAACAGCGCGGCGTCCGCCGCTTCGGCGTAGTCCGCCGCGAAGCGAAAGGCGAAGGCGGTCGAAGAATGCACGCCGGTTCGCACCGGATAATCGCAAAGCGGCAGGAACGTCTTGAAGCGATCCGCGAACATGTCCGCAAGCGGCTGCAACGTCTTCGCCGCCCGCGCGCCGGCGCCATCGCGGTGCGCCTTCAGCTCCGCCTGCAGCGCGAGCAGCCAGCCCCAGCCATATGGCCGTTCGAAGCCGCGCGCCTCAGGCCTGCGCAGATAGGCACACTCGCCTTCGACCTTTGCCGGCGTAATCATCTCATCCAGCAGCGTCGTGATCGCATCCCCCGCCGCAAGGCTCGGATATCGGCGAAGCAGCCGGGCCAGCAGCCAATAGCCGTGCACGCACGAATGCCAATCGAAGCTGCCGAAGAAGATCGGATGCAGCGCGCGCGGGCCGGCCACGTCCTCCGGCCCCGCCATCACGTGATCCAGCTTGTTCGGATACTCGCGTCCGACATGCGCCAGCGGCAGCGCAGCGAATTTCTCGGCGATGTCCTTCGTGAGCGAATGGCAAGTGGCCAGTGGCGAGTGGGGAGGCGGGCTCTGCGTCATCGTCGTTTCTCCACAGGCGCTATTCGCTACTCGCTACTCGCCATTCGCCTCTACGGGAACGCCAGCAGACGCATCAGCACGATATTCGCGATCAGCAGCGGAATCGCCGTCGGAATCTGGGCGCGGATGACGCCGTTGAGCGCGGCGTTGCGGTCCGGCAGCTCGAGCAGGTTCGCGGGCACGACATTGAAGTTCGCCGCCATCGGGGTGCACAAGGTGCCGCAGAAGCCGGCCAGCATGCCGATTGCGCAAACCCGCGCGGGATCGCCGCCGAGCTGGCCGATGATGAACGGCAACGCCACTGCTGCCGTCATCACCGGGAATGCGGCGAAAGCGTTGCCCATGACGATCGTGAACAGCGCCATGCCGATGCAGTACGCCGCGACTGCGACGGTGCGCGTGTCGAGCGGAATGTACTCGGCGAACATCGCGCCGACCTGGTCGCCGACGCCGGCCGCGAGAAACACCGCGCCGAGAGACGCCAGCATCTGCGGCAGGATCGCTGCCCAGCCGACCGAGTCCATCAGCCGCCGTCCTTCTTGCAACGGCGCAAGCAGGGGCGGGCGCAGCCAGATCATGATGACGCCGATGGCGACCAGCACGCCGATCACCAGAGAGATCAGAGTCTTGTGCTGTTCCTGGATGACCGCCGGCCCCCACTCCGTGTGCTGCACCACCAGCGTGCCGGCCAGCGCGATGGCTGGGATGATGAGCGCAGGCAGGAACAGAAGATTGCCGCGCCGTTCAGCGCTGGCGCGGCGCTCTTCGGCGCTTGTGGTTGGCGGCTTGCCTTGGCCAAGTCCGAACGCGGCGATCGCGACAAGACCGAGCGCCAGCAGGCCGTTGCCGAGATCCCCGATGGCGCCGCCGCCCCAGAAGCTCAGCGCCAGGAGGCCCCAGAACAGGGCGTTGCGCAGGCGCCGCCCATTGGCGCGATCGAGCGCCGAGAGCACGGCGAGCGCGGCAAAGAAAAAGCCGCCGACGATGTAGGCGTGCTCGAGCGTGATCACGGCGCCGCCTCCGGCGATGCATCGGCGCGTGCCGGCGATGATTTGCCGGCGTGCGCTATTCGAAGGCGCCGATCCAGCAGCCACAACCGCACGCTATGGATGACGAGCGCGGCGATCGCGGTCGGAATCGCCCAGATCGATAATTCCAGCGGCTCGACCAGAATACCGTTGGTTTCGAGGAACCCCTTGATCAGCAGGATCGAGGCGATGGCGATGAAAATGTCTTCGCCGAAGAAGAGCCCGATATTATCGGCGGCGGCTGCATGAGAACGAATGAGATAACGCTGCGTGTCCGGCAGCGCGCCAAACTTCGCTTCCGCGGCGCCTTCCGCCATCGGCGCCACGAGCGGGCGCACCATCTGCGCATGCCCGCCGAGAGAGGTAAGGCCCACTGCAGCCGCCGCCTGGCGGATGACGAAATAGACCCAGAGCAATCGGCCCACGGTCGCCGTCTTGACGTTCGCGATCGCGATGCGGGCCCGCTCCTGCAGGCCGGCGCGCTCCAGCAAGCCGATCGCGGCGAGCAGAATCCATACAAGGCTGATATAGCGCGCGTCGTTGAACGCCTTGCCGAAGCTGGCGAGCGTATCGCGGCCCGCGACGTACATTGTCTGGAGGTCAGCCTCCGGCGACCACGCTGCGGCAAGGCCCGTCGTCAGCGCCGCCGCCATCACCACGAGCAACGGGTTGGCGCGAACGACGAAGCCCAGCACCACCACGCCAATTCCGAGCAGGACAAGCATCGCGTCTCCGGGGTCTTTGATCGATTCGCGGCCCGCCCGAGCCGGCGTCGCGCGCTAGAGGTTGAGGCCTAGGAAGGAGAGCGCCGATGGTCAAATGGCTTTCGGTTGGTCTTGCGTTCGCGCTCGCGGCATGCGGGCAAGAGGCGCCCGCGCCAACCGTTCCCGCTGCGCCCCGGCTCGAACAGCTCTGGCGCGTCAGCGCCCTGGCCAATCCCGAAAGCGTGGCGCTGTCGCACGACGGGACGTTTCTCTACGTGACGAACGTCAACGGCGAAGGCGACGCGCAAGACGGCAACGGCTTCATTTCGCGCGTCTCGCTGGAAGGCCAGATTCTTGAGCGCGAGTTCGCGACCGGGCTCGACGCGCCGAAGGGGATCATGGTCGGTGGAGACGCTCTCTATGTCGCCGACGTCGATGAGATGGTCGTGCTGGATGCGCAAACGGGGGTAATCCGCCGTCGCGTGCCGGCGCCAGGCGCGCGCTTCCTGAACGATCTGACCTTTGCCCCCGATGGCCAAGTATTGATCGCTGATTCCGGCGGCGCGCGCATCTACGCCATCCGCAGCGACACGGCGGAGGTGTGGCTCGAACACGAGCTGCTCGACAGCATCAACGGCTTCCTTCCCGAGCCGCAGCGTTTGTTGGCGACGACAATGGCCGGACGCCTGCTGGCTATCGATTACGAGTCGCGCGCCATAACGGTCCTTGCCGATGGCTTGGGCAACGCCGACGGAATCGCCCCGCTGGCCGAGGGGCGCTATCTCGTCAGCGAATGGCCCGGGCTGATGCACGTCGTCAGCACAGCCGACGGCTCGCACGAGACGATCATGGATACGCGCGGTGAGGAACGCTTCCTCAACGACTTCCTGTTGGTGGGGGATGTGCTCTACCAGCCGCACTGGGAGCCGAGCGAACTCACGGCGTATCGCGTGGTTCAGGGTTCGCCGTAACCGCCACCGCCAGGCGTTTCGATCACGAATACGTCGCCGGGCGCCATTTCGGCTTTGCCGGTCGCGGCGAGGTGTTCGATCGAGCCGTCCAGCCGCTGCACATAGTTGAGACCGGCCCTGCCGCTCGCGCCGCCGTTGAGCCCATGCGGCGCGGTTGCCCGCCGGTTCGCCAGGATCGCCGCCGTCATCGGCGCGCGGAAGCGAATGCGGCGCACAGCGCCGTCGCCGCCCCTGTGCGCGCCTTTTCCGCCCGAGCCGCGCCGCACCGCAAAGCGCTCCAACAGCACCGGAAAGCGTGTTTCCAGAACTTCGGGATCGGTGAGCCGGGAGTTGGTCATGTGCGTCTGCACCGCGGATGCGCCGTCAAAGTCGGCCCCGGCGCCCGATCCGCCGCAGATGGTCTCGTAATACTGGCGCGCGTCATCGCCGAAGGTGAAATTGTTCATCGTTCCTTGGCTCGCCGCGAGCATGCCGAGCGCGCCATAGAGTGCGTCGACAATCACCTGGCTCGTCTCGACATTGCCCGCCACCACCGCCGCCCCGCGTTTTGGATTGAGCAGCGAGCCGTCCGGCACGACGATCTCGATCGGCTTAAGGCAGCCTTCATTCAGCGGAATGTTGTCGCCCACGAGCGTGCGGAACACGTAGAGGACCGCCGCGCGCGTAATGGCGAGCGGAGCGTTGAAATTGTTGTGCTGTTGGGCGCTTGTTCCGGTGAAATCCACGCGAACGGTTCGTCTGGCGCGGTCCGGCGCGATGGCGACGCGGATGACCGCGCCGTTATCCATCGGCGCCTCGAAGGCGCCGGGCTGGAGCTCTGCGATCACGCGCTTGATCTGCTCTTCGGCATTGTCCTGCACATGGCGCATGTAAGCTGCAACGCCGTCGCGACCATTATGCGCGACAAGCCGTTTCAGCTCATCCGCGCCGCGGACCACCGCGGCAATCTGGGCCTTGAGGTCCGCTAAGTTGCGGTCGATGTCGCGCGCGGGGTGTTTGGCGGAGGCGAACAGTGCGCGTGTCTCCGCTTCGCGCAAACGACCTTCCTGCACCAACATGAAGTTCTCGATCAGCACGCCCTCGTCCTCGATCGTGTGCGAATCCGGCGGCATCGAGCCCGGCGTAATGCCGCCAATGTCGGCGTGATGGCCGCGCGCGGCGGTGAAGAATGCCGGCGCAGTCTCGCCGTCCAGAATTACTGGCGCGATCACGGTGACGTCGGGCAGATGCGTGCCGCCGGCGTGCGGGGCGTTCAGCATGTAGATGTCGCCGGTGCGTATCGTGTCGCCCCGCTGGCGGATGATTTCGCGCACGCTGTCGCTCATCGAGCCCAAATGCACCGGAATATGCGGCGCGTTGGCGACAAGGCCGCCGGTTTCGTCGAACACAGCGCACGAAAAATCGAGCCGCTCTTTGATATTCACCGAAGAGGCAGTGGTCTGCAGCGCCAGCCCCATCTCCTCTGCGACGCCCATGAAGCGGTTGTTGAACACTTCAAGCAAAATCGGATCGGCACGCGTGCCGATAGCTTCACGCTCCAGTTGCGCCGTGCGCGCTAACACGAGATCTCCATGCTCGCTCATCCGCGCGCGCCAGCCGGGAGCGACGTAAGTCGTGGCGCCTTGTTCGAGGATGAGTGCGGGGCCGGCACAGGCGAAGTCGGGCGCCAAGTCGGCTCTCACATGCACGAGCGCCTCGTGTGTGCGACCTTCGGCGTGAAGGCCAATGAGGACCGCCGGCATCCTGCCGGCTTCTTTTTGCACGCTTGCGGCAGCAATGTCGGCTGGAAGCCGGCGCTCCTCATGAGCCACAGCCTCCGCAGTCAGGGAAGCAACGACGATCGCCCGGCCCGGATCGAGGAAACCGAAGCGCTTGCGGTGCTCAGCTTCGAACGCCGCCTTCAGCCTTGCTTTGTCGGCAAATGCGACAGGCAAGGCGAAATCGGCGCCTTCGTATTTGAGATTGGCGGTGACCTGGACGTGCGCCGCGGCCGGGTTCGGCAGCGCCTCGCTTGCTTTGCGCCCGAGCGCGTCGGCCCGCGCGTTCAGATTGTCCGTCGCCCGAAGCTCTTGCTCCACCGTTTCCTCGGCAACCGCTCGAACATCCCCCAATCCCATGCCCCAGGCGGAGAGCACGCCCGCCAATGGATGCAGCAGGATTGTTTCCACGCCCACCGCGTCTGCGACCGCACATGCGTGTTGCCCGCCTGCGCCGCCGAAAGCGACCAGCGCGTATTCTTTCGGATTGTATCCGCGCTGGATCGAGATTTTTTTGATCGCTTCGGCCATGCTCTCGTTGGCGATGCGAAGAAAACCTTCGGCGGTTTCTTGGGCCGTTATCGCGCGTCCTGTCTTTGCTTCGATCTCGGCGCAGAGCGCGGCGAACTTCGTTTCGACGATGGCGCGATCGAGCGGCTGATCGGCATTGGGGCCGAAGATCGCGGGAAAGAATTCAGGCCGGACGCGTCCGAGCAGCACGTTGCAGTCGGTGATTGTGAGCGGCCCGCCGCGTCGATAGCAGGCCGGCCCCGGATCGGCGCCGGCGCTTTCAGGGCCGACACGCAGCCGCGTGCCATCGAAAAAGCAGATCGAGCCGCCGCCGGCCGCCACGGTGTGGACTTGCAGCATAGGCGCGGACAAACGCACGCCCGCAACGACCGTCTCGTTGGTGCGCTCGAAGGCGCCAGCAAAGTGGGAAACATCGGTGGACGTTCCCCCCATGTCGAAGCCGAGCGCGTGGGTGAAGCCCGCGCGCCGAGCCGCCGCCGCCATGCCAACCACGCCGCCAGCAGGGCCGGAGAGCACGGCGTCGCGGCCGCGAAAGCTTTCGGCGTGCGCAAGGCCGCCGTTGGACTGCATAAAGAGCACTCTTGGACCGTCGGCGTCTTCGCCGGCGCGCACCGTTTCGCTTCGCGCATTCCTCGCGGACGGGCGCCCTGCCGCTGGCGAGGACGCCGGGGGGCCAAGCAGAGCTGACTCGAACTGCTCAACGTACCTGCGCAACACCGGCGACAGGTACGCATCTGCGACGGTCGTATCCGCGCGCGGCACGAACTTGATGAGACCGCTAATCTCGGAGCTCACGCTCACTTGCGTGAAGCCGATCTCTTCCGCGATTTGCGCTAGGCGCCGCTCATGCGCCGGATAGGCCCAGGCGTGCAAGCAGGCGATCGCCACGGCGCGAAAGCCATCGGCGAAGGCGCGCCGCAGCTCTGTCCGAGCGTGCTCTTCATGGAGCGGCGTCAGCACTTCGCCTTCGGCTGTCATTCGTTCGCGGACTTCAATTACCCGCTTGTGGAGCAGCTCCGGCTTGAGAATGTGCAGCGCGAAGATGTCGGGGCGCGCTTGCGTGCCGATTTCCAGCGCGTCCGCAAAGCCCTCCGTCACCGCCAGAACAACATCGGCGCCTTTGCGTTCCAGAAGAGCGTTAGTCGCCACGGTGGTGCCGAGCCGCACTTCCGCGATGTCCGCCAAGCTTGCATCCTCAGCCTCAAGGATCAGCCGAATGCCTTCGAAGGCCGCGTCCTGGTAGCGGTCGGGATTTTCCGAGAGCAGCTTGCGCACGATCTCGCGCCCGTCTGGCGCGCGGGCGACGATGTCGGTGAACGTGCCGCCGCGGTCGATCCAGAACTGCCAGCCCTCGCTCATGCCGCGACCATGCCAGTCACGCCCAAGCAATCAAGCTCTTGGCGGTGCGCGGCGCTTGCGCGGGGCTGGCGGTGGAGTAGGTTCCGCCCCGAGAGGAGCGCCGCTTGAAGCCGACCGACATCACCAATCCCGATTACTTCCACAAGGTTGTCGACTGCCAGTGGGCCTGCCCGGCGCACACGCCGGTGCCGGAGTATATCCGTCTCATCGCGGCGCAGCGCTACGCCGACGCCTACATGATCAATTGGAAGTCGAACGTGTTTCCCGGGATCCTCGGGCGCACATGCGACCGACCCTGCGAGCCGGCTTGCCGGCGCGGCCGCGTTGAGAAATCTGAGACTAACAAACCCGAGCCTGTCGCCATCTGTCGCCTGAAGCGCGTTGCGGCCGACAACAAGGGCGATATCGAAGCGCGCCTGCCGCCCAAGGCGGTCAAGAAGAACGGCAAGCGCGTCGCGTGTATCGGCGCCGGGCCGGCCTCGCTCACTGTCGCGCGCGACCTGCTGCCGCTCGGCTATGAAGTGCACATCTTCGACGCCGACGCCAAGGGCGGCGGCATGATCCGCACGCAGATCCCGCGTTTCCGGCTGCCGGAAAGCGTGATCGACGAGGAAGTGAACTACATCCTGCGTTATGAGCCGGTGACGCACTTTGGCACGCGAGTTGACTCTCTCAAAGCGCTGCTGGCCGAAGGTTGGGACGCGATTTTTGTCGGCACCGGCGCGCCGCGCGGGCGCGACTTGAAGCTGCCCGGCCAGGCCGAGTGCGCCGCTAATGTCCATATCGGCATCGACTGGCTGGCGAACGTATCGTTCGAGCACATTCATTCGATCGGTAAGCGTGTCATCGTGCTCGGCGGCGGCAACACGGCGATGGATTGTTGCCGCACCTCGCGCCGGCTTGGCGGCGAGGACGTGAAGGTGATCGTGCGCTCGGGCTTCGACGAGATGAAAGCGAGCCCGTGGGAGAAAGAGGACGCGATGCACGAAGGCATCCCCATCCTCAATTTCCTCAATCCGCGCGAATTTACGCACGAAAATGGCAAACTCACCGGCGTCTGGTTCACCAAGATGCACTGGATGGAAGAGGGCGGAAAGCGCAAACTCGTCCCCACAGGCGAGCCGGACGTCCATTATGAGTGCGACGACGTGTTGATGGCCGTCGGTCAGGAAAACGCATTTCCCTGGATTGAACGCGACATCGGCATGGAGTTCGACAAATGGGACATGCCGGTTGTCGATCCGATTACGATGCAATCGTCCATTCCGAACGTGTTCTTCGGCGGGGATGCGGCGTTCGGACCTAAAAACATTATCTGGGCCGTCGCGCACGGGCATGACGCGGCGGTGTCGATCGATCTGATGCTCACCGGGCAAGACCTACGCAAGCGCCCGCCGCCTGGCGTGTCGATGCTTTCCACTAAGATGGGCATCCACGAATGGGCCTATGACAACGACATTTCGCTCGACCTTCGCTACAAGGTGCCCCTGGTCGAGCCCGATGTGGCGTTGCGCAACGTGAAGATCGAGGTCGAGAAGGGCTTCGATCCGCTGCTCGGCTACAAGGAAGCGCAGCGCTGTCTCAACTGCGACGTGCAAACCGTGTTCACCGCCGAGCTGTGCATCGAATGCGATGCGTGCGTCGACATCTGCCCGATGGACTGCATCACCTTCACTGCGAACGGCGAAGAGACCGAGCTGCGCGAACGTCTGAGCGCCCCCGCGCTCAATTTGACCCAAGACCTCTACATCCAGGAGGGCCTCAAGACCGGCCGCGTCATCGTTAAGGACGAGGACGTCTGTCTCCACTGCGGCCTTTGCGCAGAGCGCTGTCCGACCGGCGCCTGGGACATGCAGAAATTCTACCTCGACATCACCCACGCGGGGTGCGCCTCCCAGGCGGCGCGCCCCGCGCGCGAGCCGGCGCCGGCCTAAGGGTTAATATTCACGCCCGCATAGCGGGAATCCGCTTCGCCCGGCTCCCCGGCGGGAACACTATACCACGCCCTCGCGTTGGGCGGGGGTCAGCGGGACCCGAGAAGGGGCCGCCGCGACGTGTCACTGGGACGAACCCGAAGGGGATGCACCATGAAGTCACTCGCCAGCGCCATCGCGCTTTCTTTCGCTTTAGCCACCATGACCGCGCCTGCGGCGTACGCTCAGCAGCCAGCGGCCTTCCGCACCGCCGCGCCGCAAACGTTCTCCACGGACGATCTGCAGCGCTACGGCCTCTCGGCTGCTGACGCGGCTCAAGTCGCCGACCTGCAAGCGCAAGGCTACCAGGTTCAGGTCATGACGCCCGAAGAAGCGTCGGCCGTGACCGGCGGCCAATTCTCCAGCACGCAATGGCTGGTGATCGGCCTCATCGTCGTTCTCGTGGTCGTAGCGGTTGCTGCTGACTGACGTGCGGGCGACATTCGCCGCTTTATTGTTGATGGCGCTCGGCGTTGCGGGTTGTGCGACAACCCCAACGCCGACGCTTGACGCATTCGCGCAGAACAGCGGCGTCAACAGCTTTGAAATTGTCGACCGCGGCGTTTCATCGCCAAACGCGCT
>Ga0209172_10005758_pt1 | contig 14604 bp, 14 predicted proteins | sample LarsenN4metaG_FD_184113 | JGI IMG/M metagenome (GOLD analysis project Ga0209172, IMG submission 184113) | Hot spring sediment bacterial and archeal communities from British Columbia, Canada, to study Microbial Dark Matter (Phase II) - Larsen... ... | reverse complement strand
GCCGACGGCCGCTGAGGGCGAGCCCCCTCACGGGTTGCGGGTCGCGCGAGCTCCACCCGAGCGAGCGTCGGTTGCAGGCGAGCCATCCTCGGCGCGACCGGGGCTGCCGCCCGGCGCAGGATCTAAATCAGCGCGAGCGCTCCACCGGGCGGACGGTGTAGCCGCGCCGCTCCATGCAGCGGTTCAGCACGTCGCGGTCGATCCGCTGCTCGCCGGTGATCCCGAACGCGCCGGACGACGTCGCCTCCTTGCGGCAGGCCGCCATGTCGCGGTCGACCGCGGCCGGCGTGGTGTTCGGCTTGTCGTAGGTCCAGCGCTGGGTGGCGCAGGCGACGGCGGTGGCGGCGACCAGGACCGCGAGGGCGACGACGGCCGGGATCGACGACCGCCACGGCTCCGCCGCGGCGGTCGGAGCGCTCCGGGGGGTCCGGCGGGCCGTCGAGGCCCCCCGAGGATCGACGGCCTGGGGGCCATGTCGGCGCCCCCGTGTCGGATGGATGCGGCGCTTCAGCAGATCAGTTCCGGCGGCGGTCGATCAGTCCCAGAAGTAGGCCCGCGGGTTCACGGGCTGGCCCTTCACGTGGATCTCGTAGTGGAGATGCGGGCCCGTCGAGCGCCCGGTGTTGCCGGAGAGCGCGATCTCGGCGCCGCGCTCCACGCGATCGCCCGGCCGCACCTTCACCTTCGACAGGTGGCCGTAGACGGTCCGGATGTCGCTGCCGTGATCGAGGATCACGCTGAGCCCGAACTCGCCGCCGACGCCCGCGTGGACGACCGTGCCGGGCGCGGGAGCGCGCACCGGCGTGCCCGGGCCGGCCGCGATGTCGATGCCGCCGTGGAACTCGCTCGTCTGGGTCCACGGGCTGACGCGCTTGCCGAACTCCGAGTTGACGCCGCCGCGGACGGGCCAGCGCGACGGCAGCGAGACGATCGCCTTGCGCGCCCTGGCGATGAGCCGGTCGAGCGCCCGCAGGCTCTGGCCCTCCTGCATCACGGTCTCGGACAGACGGTCGAGCTCGTCCAGCGGCGTCGATGCGCCGGCCGGACGCTGCTCCTCGGGCTCCGTGCGGCCGCCGATGCCGGTCTCGCGCCCCCTGGGCTGGAGCTCCGGTCCGAACGGCTCCCAGATCCGCGCGTGCAGCTCGCGCCAGCCCGAGACTTCCTTGCGGAGCTCGGCGACGCGGCGGTTGAACGACTCGATCGTGGCGCGCTGCTCGTCCAGCTGGCGGAAGAGCGACGCCGACTGGTCCAGCTTCTGGCGGACGTGCCACCAGTCGCCGACGAGCGCGGCCAGCGCCACGGCGCCGGCCAGCGCGCCGCCGAGCGCCATCATCGGCAGTCGCCTGGGGAAGTTGAACCGGAGGACTCGCGCCCCGTCCCCGCGGACGATCAGCAGGCTGAACTGTGCGCGGTGATTCACGCGTCGCTGGGCTCGGCTGGATGTCGCCGGTCGGGACGGCGACTGCGGGGTTTGTAGCACCGTTCCGCCGGAGGTGTCAACGGAGCCTCCGCCGACGGCCCCGCCGGCTCGCGCGCGCTCGAGTCCCAGCATGCCCGCCTTCGGGGCAATCGACGTGCCTACAGCAGCCGTGAATACAATCAAGCCCTTACGGACAGCCCGGCGCCGGCCGCATCTGCCACGCCGGCACTCGGTCGGCAATTGCGTCATGCTCTTGACGCTCGCGCGGCGCTCTGCGGCGGGGGTCCCGGCGGGCCCGGCGCGCGGCGTAACCCCGCGTCGGATCGCGGTTTGTTTGACACCCCCGAAACCGGCGAAGTATGATCGCGGGACCGACAAGGAGTGGTCCCATGGACGAGTTCTACCGGATCAAGCGCCTGCCCCCGTACGTCTTCGCGGTCGTCAACGACCTGAAGACCAAGGCCCGCGCCCGGGGCGAGGACATCGTCGACCTGGGCATGGGCAACCCGGACCTCGGCACGCCGAAGCACATCGTGGCCAAGCTCGTCGAGGCCGCCCAGAACCCGAAGAACCACCGCTACTCGGCGTCGCGCGGCATCACCCGGCTCCGCGTGGCGATGACGAGGTGGTACCGCGACCGCTACGGCGTCGAGCTGGATCCGGAGAGCGAGGTCATCGCGACCATCGGCGCCAAGGAGGGGCTCGCGCACCTGGCGCTCGCCGTGCTCCAGCCCGGGGACGGGGCGCTCGTCCCGAATCCGACGTATCCGATCCACTCCTACTCGGTGGTCATCGCCGACGGCGACCTGCGCTCGGTGCCGCTCACGCCCGACGGCGACTTCTTCGCCCGGCTCCAGGAGACCGCGCGGCTCGCGTGGCCGAAGGCCAGGCTGCTGATCCTGTCGTTCCCCCACAACCCGACGACCATGTGCGTGGACCGCGCCTTCTTCGAGAAGGTCGTGGACTTCGCCCGCGACCACCGGCTGATGGTGGTCCACGACTTCGCCTACGCCGACTTCTGCTACGACGGCTACCGCCCGCCCTCGTTCCTCGAGGTGCCGGGCGCCAGGGACGTCGGCGTGGAGATCTTCTCGACGTCGAAGTCCTACAACATGGCGGGCTGGCGACTCGGGTTCGTCTGCGGCAACCGCGCGATGGTCCAGGCGCTCGCGCGCATCAAGTCGTACCTCGACTACGGCGCCTTCCAGCCCATCCAGATCGCCGGGATCATCGCCCTCGAGGGCAGCCAGAAGTGCGTCGAAGAGATCGTCGAGGTCCACCGCCGGCGCCGCGACGTCCTGGTCGACGGCCTCAACAAGCTCGGCTGGAGCGTCGCGAAGCCGAAGGGCACGATGTTCGTCTGGGCGCCGGTCCCCGAGCCGTTCCGTGCCATGGGCTCCCTCGAGTTCGCGAAGCTCTGCGTCCAGGAGGCCAGGGTCGCGGTGTCGCCCGGCATCGGCTTCGGCGAGTACGGCGAGGGCTACGTCCGCTTCGCGCTGGTGGAGAACGAGCAGCGCATCCGGCAGGCGCTCCGCGGCCTCAGACAGCTCGGCCGCTGACGTGAGCGAGGTCCGGATCGGCCTGCTCGGCCTCGGCACCGTCGGGGCCGGTGTCGCGAAGCTCCTCGAGTCCCGGCGCGGGCTCCTCGAGGAGCGCGCCGGCTGCCGGCTCACGCTCGCCGGCGTCGCCGACCTCGACGTCGTCCGTCCTCGCGAGGGACTGGACCTCGCCCGCCTGCCGCTCACCACCGACGCCCAGCGCGTGCTGGCCGACCCGGCGGTCCAGGTGATCGTGGAGCTGGTCGGCGGGCTCGAGCCCGCACGGTCCTTCATCCTGAAGGCCCTGGCCGCGGGCAAGCACGTCGTCACCGCCAACAAGGCGCTGCTCGCCCACCACGGGGAGGAGCTCTACGAGGAAGCGCGCCGGCACGGCGTCACGCTGGGGTTCGAGGCGGCCGTCGCCGGCGGCATCCCGCTGATCCGCGCCGTCAAGGAAGGCCTGGTCGCGAACCGGATCCTCTCCGTCCACGGCATCGTCAACGGGACGTGCAACTACATCCTGTCGAAGATGACGGACGAGGGCCTCGACTTCTCGATGGTGCTGAAGGAGGCGCAGGCGCACGGCTACGCCGAGGCCGACCCGACGCTCGACATCGAGGGCATGGACTCCGCGCACAAGCTCCAGATCCTGGTGACGCTGGCCTTCCGCACGTTCGTCGATCTCAAGCACATCCACACCGAGGGCATCACGCGCGTCACCCAGCAGGACATCGCCTACGCCCGCGAGCTCGGCTACCGGGTGAAGCTCCTCGCCATCGCCAAGGCGGGCGACGGCGGCGTGGAGGCGCGCGTGCATCCGACGATGATCCCGGCCAGCGCGCCGCTGGCCGCCGTCTCGGGCGTGTTCAACGGCGTGTTCCTCACCGGCGACGCCGTCGGCGACCTCATGTTCTACGGGCGCGGCGCGGGCCAGATGCCCACCGCCTCCGCCGTGCTCTCCGACGTGATCGAGATCGCGCGGCGGATCGCCCACGGGATCCCCGCGCTCGGCCTCGAGCTGCCGTCCACCGGCTCGTCGCCGCTCCCGCTCCGACCGATGGACGCGATCCGCTCCTGCTACTACCTGCGCGTCATGGCGCAGGACCGTCCCGGCGTGCTGTCGCGCGTGGCGGGGATCCTGGGCGACAACGACATCTCGATCGCCTCCGTCATCCAGAAGGAGCGCGCCGCCCGCGAGGCGGTGCCGGTCGTCATGATGACCCACGAGGCGCGCGAGCGCGACATGCGGACGGCGCTGGCCGCCATCGACCGCCTGCCGGACGTCGCGGCTCCGACGACCATGATCCGGGTCGAGGGCGGGCCGGCATGACGGCCCGGAGGCCGTCGTCGGAGGAGGACCGGCGCCCGGCGTCATGACGGCGTGGCGGGGCGTCATCGAGAAGTACCGCGAGTTCCTGCCGGTGTCGGAGCGGACGCCGGTCGTGACGCTCTTCGAGGGCAACACCCCGCTCGTCCCGGCGCCGCGGCTCGCCGAGGCGACCGACCCGAGCCTCCGGATCTACCTCAAGTGCGAGGGCTTCAACCCGACGGGATCGTTCAAGGACCGCGGGATGACGATGGCGATCTCGAAGGCGGTCGAGGCCGGCGCGCGCGCCGTGATCTGCGCCTCCACCGGCAACACGTCGGCCTCGGCCGCGGCCTTCGCGGCCCGCGCCGGCCTCAAGGCGTTCGTGATGGTGCCGAAGGGCGCGATCGCGCTCGGCAAGCTGTCGCAGGCGGCGATCCACGGCGCGAAGGTCCTCATGGTCGACGGCAACTTCGACCAGGCGCTGTCGATCGTCCGCCAGATCTCCGAGAGCCATCCGGTGACGCTCGTGAACTCGGTGAACCCCTTCAGGGTGGAGGGCCAGAAGACCGCCGCCTTCGAGGTGGTCGACCAGCTGGGCCGCGCCCCCGACTACCACCTGATCCCCGTGGGCAACGCCGGCAACATCACCGCGTACTGGCGCGGCTACCGCGAGTACCACCGCGCGGGCCGCGCGCCGCAGCTGCCGCGGATGGTCGGTTTCCAGGCCGCCGGCGCGGCGCCGATCTACGAGAACCGCCCCATCGAGGAGCCGCGGACCGTCGCCACCGCGATCAAGATCGGCAACCCCGCCTCGTGGGGGCCGGCGCTCGAGGCGCTGAAGGACTCCCGCGGCTTCATCGACATCGTCACCGACGAGGAGATCCTGCAGGCGTACCGGATGCTCGCCCGCGAGGAGGGCATTTTCATGGAGCCCGCCTCGGCGGCGACGGTCGCCGGCCTCGTCAAGAACGCCAAGGCCGGCCGCATCGAGTCCGGCTCGACGCTGGTCCTCACGCTGACGGGCCACGGCCTGAAGGACCCGGACACGGCGCTCGAGTCGGCGTCGCGCCCGACCACGGTCCCCGCCAAGATCGACGCCGTCCTGGCGCAGCTCGGCCTCTAGAAAGGAACCCGCCGCCGCGGTGACGCGTCTCAGGCTCGTCGCCGGGCTCGTCGTCAGCGCGGTGCTCCTCGGCGCGCTCCTCTGGAGCGTGGACCTCCGCGAGCTCGCCGCGCAGCTCCGCCGCGCCGACTGGGGCCTCGCGCTGGTCGTCGCCGTCCTCGCCCCGGCGGGGCTGTGGGTCCGCGCGCGGCGCTGGCGCTACCTGTTCCCGCCGGGCGCCGAGCCGCCGGCCCTGGCGCCCGCCATGATGATCGGCTACATGGTGAACAACATCCTGCCCCTGCGCGCCGGCGAGATCGTGCGCGTCTACGTCGTGGCGCGGCGCTGGGGCCGCGGCTTCTGGACGACGCTCGCCACGCTCGTGGTCGAGCGCGTGCTGGACAGCCTGGCGATCATCCTGATCCTGGGCGGGCTCGTCCTGGTGATCCCCGTGCCGGCGCTGTTCCGGTGGACGGCCCTGACGCTGCTCGCCATCGACGTCGCCGCCGTCGCCGGCCTCGTCGCGCTCGCCGGCGCCCCCGCCGCCTGCCGCAGGCTCCTCGAGCGACTCACGCGGCGGTGGCCGCGCGCCGGCGAGCGCGCGGCGCGGATCTTCGACCGGTTCGTCCACGGCCTCGACGGCATCAGGACGCCGTCCCACCTGCTGCCGCTCGCCGCGTGGACCGCCCTGGTGTGGATCGTCCCGGCCCTGGCGGCGTGGCTGACGCTGCGCGCGATGCATCTCGACCTGCCGCCGGTCGTCGGCTTCACGGTGCTGGCGTTCGTCGGGCTCGGCGTCAGCATCCCGTCGGCGCCGGGCTACGTCGGAGTCTTCCACTACGCCGCGGTGCTGGCGCTCGAGATCTTCGACGTGGGCCGCGCGACGGCGCTGGGCTACGCGCTGCTCTTCCACGCGATCCAGGTGATCCCGGTCACCCTGGTCGGGTGGTACTTCCTGCTCAGGGAGCATGTCCGCATCGCCGACGCGACCCGCCCCGTTCCCATCGAGGAGACGCGGTAGCCCGCCGCGCCGGGCGCGGGGAACTCCGGACGGGGCTCTCGCGTTTACGAGGCGTCCCATCCGTCCGTGCGGGAGGCCCGCCATGAAGAGGCTTGCACTCGCCGTGTCGCTGGCGCTCGCCGTCGCCGGCGGCGCCGAGGCCCAGGACAGGCTGCGCTGGCAGGACGTGGTCGGCATCATCCAGGCGGGCAACCTCGTCGGCTCCGGCGCCGGCCAGGTCCAGGGCGGCGGCCAGCCGTGGACGACCACGGCGGGCTTCGCCGAGGCCGACCTGCGCCACGGGATCGTCAAGTTCAACGTGCGCGGCCTGGTGCTCGCCGGCGGTAACGGGATCGGCACCCCCGGGTCGATCGCGGAGGTGAAGGGCACGCTGGTCTGCGACACCGACGGCAGCGCGGGGGGCGGCGACTCCGTCCTCGTCGACACGCCGCTCGTCCCGCTGAGCGCCCAGGGCGCCGCGGTGTTCCACGGCGAGGTGGCGCTGCCGCCGGCGTGCCTGAACGAGCCTGACGTCGCGTTCCTGATCCGGATCGCCGCGGGCCGCTGGATCGCCAACGGCGCCGTCCGGCGCTGATGAGTCGCGCGGAAATTGATTGACGCCCGGGCCCGGCGGCGGGAGCCCCGGTCGCGCCGGGGATGGCTCGCCTGTACGCCGACGCTCGCTCGGGTGGGGCTCGCGCGGCCCCCCCTTCCCCCCGAGGGGGCTCGCGCGAGGGCAGTCGATGCCCGGCGGCGCGCTCGCCCCGCCCTGCGCTTCGCGCGGCGACACGGCTCACCATACGGCGCTCCCGGGGCTCTCGCTCGCCGGGCGCCGGCGTTGCGCCGTCACCGTATTCCGCGAGACTCATCAGCGACCGTCGGGGTCACGCGCCCGCGAGGGGCGGGGCCGCCCGGGCGTCGTGTTACGATGCCTGGGCCATGGCGCTGATCGTCCAGAAGTACGGCGGCTCCTCCGTCGCCGACGCCGAGAAGATCAAGAACGTCGCCCGCCGCGTGGCGAAGGACGCCGCCGGCAACCACATGGTGGTCGTGGTGTCGGCGATGGGCAAGACGACGGACGCCCTCGTCGCGCTGGCCTCGCAGGTGTCGCCCTCGCCCGACCCGCGCGAGATGGACATGCTGCTCGCCACCGGCGAGCAGGTCACCATCGCCCTGCTCGCCATGGCGCTGCAGGCGCTGGGGCTCGAGGCACGCTCGTTCACGGGCCCCCAGGTCGGCATCCGCACCGACGCCGCCCACACGGCCGCGCGCATCAGGCGCATCGGCGCCGAGCGGGTGCGCGCCGCGCTGGACGCCGGCGAGATCGCCGTGGTCGCGGGCTTCCAGGGCCTGGGCGAGAACGACGAGATCACCACGCTCGGCCGGGGCGGCTCCGACCTCACGGCCGTCGCCCTCGCCGCGGCGCTGAAGGCCGACGTCTGCGAGATCTACACGGACGTCGACGGCGTCTACACCGCGGACCCGAACGTCGTCCCCGACGCCCGGAAGCTCGCGCGGATCACCTACGACGAGATGCTGGAGCTGGCGAGCCTGGGCGCCAAGGTCCTCCAGTCGCGCTCGGTGGAGTTCGCCAAGAAGTACGCCGTGCCGGTCCACGTCCGGTCGACGTTCAAGCCGGATCCCGGCACGCTGGTCACGAGGGAGGAGCGCGACATGGAAGAGGTGGTGGTCACCGGCGTCACGCACGACCGGAGCCAGGCCAAGATCTCGATCCTCCGCGTGCCGGACCGCCCGGGCATCGCCTCCCAGGTCTTCGGGGCCATCGCGGCGAAGGGCATCGTCGTGGACATGATCGTGCAGAACATCAGCCGCGACGGCTACACGGACATGTCGTTCACGCTGTCGCGGGGCGATCACCGGCGGGCCGTGGAGGTGCTGCAGGACGTCGCCACCGAGGTGGGCGCCCACGGCGTCGTGCACGACGAGCGCGTCGCCAAGGTGTCGATCGTCGGCGTCGGCATGCGGAGCCACTCGGGCGTCGCGGCGCGGATGTTCGCCACGCTGGCGCGCGAGGGCATCAACATCCAGATGATCTCGACGTCGGAGATCGCGGTCTCCTGCGTCATCGAGGACAAGTACGCGGAGCTGGCGGTGCGCGCGCTCCACGACGCCTTCGAGCTGGGCCAGGAGCGCGGCGCCTCCGTCTAGGACCGCCGGGGGCCCCGAGACGGCCCCCGGCACCCCGACGCTCGGAGCGCGCCGGCACGGCCGGACGCGCTGCTCGACAACCGGTCGACGGACACGAACCAGGAGTCGACGATGATCAAGGGGAAGGCGGCCGTGTTCCACGGCCCCGGCAAGCCGTTCGAGCTGCGCGAGGTGACGCTGCCCGAGATCGAGCCCGACGCGGTCCTCATCCGCGTCTCGCTCGCCAACGTGTGCGGCTCCGACCTGCACTTCTGGCGCGGCGACGCGCCGCTCAAGCTGCCGCAGGACGGCTGGATCTTCGGCCACGAGATGACCGGCCGCGTGGCGCGGCTCGGCGCCCGGGTCAAGACCGACTCGCTGGGCCAGCCGCTGGCGGAGGGCGACCGCGTCGCCTACACGTACTTCTACCCGTGCGGCCGGTGCCCGGCGTGTCTCGGCAAGGAGCCGGCGGCGTGCTTCTACAAGGTCGGGCGGCCCGCCGGGCCGTCGGAGTTCCCGCACTTCCACGGCGCCTTCGCCGAGTACTACTACCTGAAGCCCGGCGGCGCGCTCTTCAAGGTGCCCGACGTCCTGCCCGACGAGATGGTGGCGCCCGTGAACTGCGCGCTGTCCCAGGTGATCTTCGGCCTGCACCAGGCCGGGCTCCGCTTCGGCGACACGATCGTGATCCAGGGCGCGGGCGGCCTCGGCGTCCAGGCCGCGGCGGTGGCGAGGGACATGGGCGCCTCCACGGTGATCGTGGTCGACCGGATCGCCGGACGGCTCGAGCTGGCGACGGCCTTCGGCGCCGACCACACCATCGACGTCAAGGCCGTGCCCGAGCGGAAGGACCGCGTGGCGCTCGTCCGCAAGTGGACGGGCGGCGCCGGCGCCCACGTCGCCTGCGACTTCGTCGGATTCCCCGAGGTGATCCCCGAGGGCGTCGAGATGCTGCGGCAGGGCGGCACCTACCTCGAGATCGGCACCATCAGCCGGGGCGTCAAGGTCGAGCTGGAGCCCGCGGCGCTGGTCTGGGGCGCCAAGCGCATCGTCGGCGTGATCATGTACGACCCGTGGGTGATCCCGAGGGCGCTCGATTTCCTCGTGCGCAACCGGACCCGCTGGCCGTTCGACCGGCTGCTCTCGCACCGCTACCCGCTCGACAGGATCGACGAGGCGTTCGCCGCCTCGGAGTGGCACGCCCGGGACACGACCGCGATCACCCGCGCCGCGCTGGTGCCCTAGCTCGTCGAGGGACCTCGACGGCCCCTCCGGGCCCCGCGAGCGCGCGGGCGGACGAGACGCTCGATCCGCGCGTCGGACCCCGCTCGGTCCATCCGCGTCGTCCTGCCGCGCTGCCGGCGGCCGCGTCGGGGCCGTCCATCCCACCACGCATCGCCGAGTTCGCCGCTCGACGGCGCGCCCGCCGTAACGCGCCGCGTTGCCGCAACGATCGCCGGCAGCCGGGCTGCAGTGCGCAAGGGGCGGTCCCGCAACGGGACCGGGAGGCCTCCCATGCAGCTCAGGATCGATTCCCCCGACTCCGACCCCGGGGCCGTGCCCGACATCGTGCGGCGTCGAGTGCTCGTCGGCGGCGTCACCTTGATCGCGGCGACGATCGCCGCCGGGTGCCGCACTGGCCGCGCGCCGGTGACCGCCGCCGACCCACCGGTCGCCGCGAGCCCGCGATCGGGCCCCGAGGCGGCGCGAGCGATGACCGTGACGAACGGCCGGAAGCCGGTGTTCGTACCCGAGCCAGGCGCGAACGACGCCGTGTCGCTGTCGGTCGCGGACAACCTGTTCTGGAACGACATCCTGATGGAGCACGCGAAGTTCTTCGTCGTGCTCATGCCCGGGCCGGAACTGGCGCAGCAGCGCTGCGAGGCCGAGCGCTTCCAGCACGCGTTCGCGGAACAGTTCCGGCGAACGAGTTCGGCGAGGTTCGACGGCGCCAGCTACCGCGGCCTCAACCAGGCGACGATCGACCTCGCGAGGCCCTTCATCGACTGGAAGCGCCGGATGCAGGACGCGCAGTCGACCGGGAATCTTCGGAGTCTCGTCTGGCCCCTGTTCTTCGAGCACACCGCGCGTGAAGTCGAACGCTTCGTCGCCCGCCTGGCGGGCTACAACGCCGGCCGCGTCGAGTACGATCGCACCGAGGTCGTCGACTTCTGGGCGCAGATCATGGAGGAGCACTCCGAGTTCATCGCGCACCTCCTCGATCCGAAGGAGAAGACGCTGATCAAGGCCGCCGACAAGAGCGCCGACCTCTTCCGCGGCCTGAGGCGGGATCCCGACGCCAAGATGAAGGCGGCCGCCGAAGCCCACGCCATCGTGGCGTTCAAGACGACTGCGGAGAAGGGCATCCGGGAAGGAGCGATCAAGAGCATCATCGACCCGGCACTCGCGGATCACGTGCGACGCGAGGCCGTGAAGTTCAAGGACGAGCTGCAGCGGGTGTAGCCCTCGCCGAGCACGAGATCGTCGTCGACCACCCGGCGTGACGTCCCGCCGTCTCCCGGGCGACCGCACCTCGGCGGCGGCCCACGACAGCACAGCGCGCAGCGCCCGGTGAGGGGCCGGGACGCCCGCCGGCGCCGGGCCGCCGCTTGTGCCGGCCCGCGGCGTGTGGCATCGTCGCCGTCCATGAATGACTCGCCAGTCACCGTGCCGGCCGAGCGCCGGCTCAGCGTCAGGGGAACGCCGATCCACATGCGCTCCGCCGGCAACGGGCCGGCGCTGCTGTACCTGCACGGCGCCGGCGCGGGCGGTCGCTGGCTGACGTTCCAGGAGCGGCTCGCCGAGCGCTTCACGGTCCACGCGCCGACCCATCCCGGCCACGCCGGCTCGCCGGCCGCCGAGTGGATCGAGCACATCTCCGACCTCGCGTTCCACTACCTGGACCTGCTCGACGAGCAGGGGCTCGAGCGCGTGCATTTGGTCGGTGCCTCCTTCGGCGGCTGGATCGCCGCGGAGATGGCGACGATGGCGTCGCACCGGCTGGCCTCGCTGGTGCTGATCGACCCCGTCGGCATCAAGGTCGACGGCTGGATCTACCCGTTCCTCTTCGCCATGGACCTGCCCCAGATCGTGAGCACGGTGTTCCACAACCCGATGGCCGCGCTCGCGCTCGCACCCCGCGACCTGTCGAGCGTGGACGGCCTGGTCGAGATCCACCGCGAGCGCGCGGCGCTGGCGCGCGTCGCCTGGAACCCCTACCTCTACGACCCGCTGCTCCGCCGCCGGCTGGGCCGCATCGCGGCGCCGACGCTGCTCTGCTGGGGCGAGCACGACCGGCTGGCGCCGCTCGCGTGCGCGGAGGCGTGGGCCCAGGAGATCCCGGGCGCGACGCTGCGGACGTTCGCCGATTCCGGTCACGCTCCCCACATCGAGGAGCCGGACGCCGTCGCGGCCGCCGTCGTGGAGTTCTGCCGGGCGCGGGAGGGCGCGCGGTGAAGTTCTATTACTTCCACCTCATGCCCTACCCGATGGAGCACGACGAGCCGTCGTCGTGGGTGACGCTCTCCAACCGCCACTACGACCCGGAGGTCGGCCACACGCTCTACAACCAGTACCTGGACCAGTTCGAGCACGCCGAGCGGCTGGGCTGGGACGGCGTCTGCGTGAACGAGCACCACCAGAACTGCTACGGCACGATGCCGAGCCCCAACATCATGGCCGCCATGCTGGCGCGCCGCACGACGCGCGCCCGCATCGCGGTGCTGGGCAACGGGCTCCCGCTCCGCGAGAACCCGCTGCGCATCGCCGAGGAGATCGCCATGCTCGACGTCGTCTCGGGCGGGCGGATCATCTCGGGCTTCGTGCGCGGCATCGGCCCCGAGTACTACTCCGTCGGCGTCAACCCGACGCACTCGCGCGACCGGTTCTACGAGGCCGCGGAGCTGATCCTGCGCGCCTGGACGGAGGACGGGCCGTTCCCGTTCGACGGCCGCTTTTACCGGTACCACTGGGTCAACCCGTGGCCGCGCCCCCTGCAGCGGCCCCACCCGCCGGTGTGGTGCCCGTCGCAGGGCAGCACGGAGACCGTGGAGTGGGCGGCGAAGCGCCGCTTCCCCTACCTGATGGTGTTCACACCGATCTCGCGCATCGCGCAGATCTACGCCGAGTACCGGGAGGCGTGCGAGCGCTTCGGTTACACCGCGAGCCCCTACCAGCTCACCGTCAACCTGCCGATCGTCGTCGCCGAGAACGACGCCAAGGCTCGGAAGATCGCGCAGGAGAACGCTCTCTGGGTCTACCACACGGGGCTCAGGATCCCGATCCCGTTCTGGCAGCCGCCGGGATACCTGAGCGAGGGGTCGTTCCGCCGGGCGATGACCAGCCGGCCGAAGCTGCCGACCGAGCTGACGTTCGAGGACCTCGAGGAGGGCGGCTACATCATCGTCGGCAGCCCCGCGACCGTGCGCGATCGGCTCCGCGTCTTCTCGGACGAGCTGAAGGCGGGAATCGTGTGCTCCGGGATGCCGGCCGGGACCCACGAGGCCACGCTCGACATGATGGAGATGTTCGCCCGCGAGGTCATGCCGCACTTCCGCGAGGACGCCCACGTGGACGAGACGGCCGGCGTCGGCCGCTGACGCGATGTTCGAAGCTGGAGGGGGCAGCCTCTGCCCCCTCCAGCCCACGGTCACGCGCGCGCCCCTCCAGACCTCCGCCGCTCGCGCAAGGGGTCACGCGCGGTGGGCGAGCCCGCGCCCGGGAGCGTTCTCGCCCGAACCAGCCCTCTACCGGGGGAGCGCCGAGGGGCTCGTCCCCGGGACGATGGTCATGTCGAACTGGACGCCGTCGCCCTTCCGGATCTGGCTCGTCATGGACTGCGGCATCTTCACCTCGAAGTCGCCGCCGTCGGTCTTGACCTTGATCTCGCCGGGATCCACGTCGATCACGCTGCCGTAGATCGTCCGCTTCAGCGGCACGACCGTCGCCGGCGGCGTCACGACCGCCACGCCACCCGGCGTGACCACCGTCGTGCCGGGAGCCGGCGGGGCCGGAGTCACGACCGTCGTGCCCGGCGACACGGTCGCGCCCGGGGCGACGACCGTCCCCGAGGAGCCGCTGGGGCCGGCAGCCGCCGGGGGCACCGCGGTGCCCGGCGTTCCGGTCACGGTGGGCGGGGTGACGACGACGTAGCGACCGCCCTGGTAGACGACCGGCTCACCGGACCTGATGACGACCGTCTGGCCCGGCTGCAGCGTGGTCAAGGCGCTCACGGGCTGGCCGTTCACGAGGATGACCGTGTCCGGCGTGATGCGCACCACCCGGCCGCTCTCCAGCCAGATGACCCTGTTGGCCTCGTCGATGCGCGCGATCCGCCCGCCCTCGTCGAGCGACGGAGTCGACGGCTGAGCCCACGCGCTCGCCGACAGCGCGAGCGTCAGGGCGCAAGCGAGCACTGCGATTTTCGATGGCATGGCTCCCTCCCTGGAATGCCCCTGTCTGTCAAATACGAAAGAGCAAGAGCGTTGCCAGCGAACCACGCGACCGTATGAACTTTTCGACTCTGGATCGCGTCGCGGGACCGTGTCACCGTCGGCGCATGGTCACCTATACCGGCCGGCAGATCGCGATCCTGCTCGCTCTCCTGGTCGCCGCCGGGATCGGTCTCGGCGTCAGGCACTGGCGGGCGGCGCACCCGGAGATGGCCGAGCGTCTCGAGCGGCTCGACCGCCACGGCGCGGAGCCAGCCTCGCGGGCGGCCGGGCCGCCGCGCCACCCACGCGGCAAGCCCGCGCTCGGCGCCGGCTCCGCGCCGCTCGATCTGAACTCGGCGACGGTGGAGGAGCTGTCCCGCCTGCCCGGCGTGGGGCCGGCGCTCGCCGCGCGCATCGTCGCCGCCCGCAACGGCGGGGCCTTCGCCTCGGTCGACGACCTCGCCGGCGTCAGGGGGGTCGGCCGCGCTCGCGTGGAGCGGCTGCGCGGCCTGGTCCGCGTCGATTGAGCCTCGATTTCGCAGGGGTCGAGGTGAAGACGTGCGCTCGGGATCGCCGGGAGGTTGGGGAATGCCGCACGAAGAGGGCTCCCGCCGTGGTAGATGAGGGGTGCGAGCCACACCCATCGACCAACGAA
>Ga0209172_10005757_pt1 | contig 14606 bp, 15 predicted proteins | sample LarsenN4metaG_FD_184113 | JGI IMG/M metagenome (GOLD analysis project Ga0209172, IMG submission 184113) | Hot spring sediment bacterial and archeal communities from British Columbia, Canada, to study Microbial Dark Matter (Phase II) - Larsen... ... | reverse complement strand
GCTTGCCGGTGTTTCTCAACGTGCAGCGAGCCAGGCCCATGGCAACTCTCGCAACCGATCGCCTTTTCGTGAATGGTCACGCGCGTCGAACGGGGCTGCTCCTCGACGCGTCCGGCGTGGCAGTACAGACAACCGACGCGGACCGGCCTTTCGAAGCCCCAGTGCTGGGGAAAGTCGTAGCCAGGGGACATGTGCCAGTCCTTGCGCGAGACGTACCAGGTCAAGGGCGACTCAACGAGGAACCCGTCCACCTCGGCCAGGTAGCTTCGGCAGAAATGCCCCGAACCGGCAAGGTAGCGAATGGGCAGATCGACACGTGCCACCTCCGTACCGGCGGCGTCCCTCAGGACTTCCTCGTGCCTCATCTGGCCGTCCTTGCGGTAGACGCGATAGGTCCGGTTGGAGGCGCGATGCACGAAGCGGGTATCGGCGGGCTCGGCAGCCGGATCGAGTTCCGCCAGGGCACGGCTGTGGGGTGTCAGAAGGTAGGAAGCGTGATTGCTGCGATGACACTCAACGCAGCCTGCCGAGCCGACGTACTGGGCGTCGGCTCCGGTGTTGAGGTATCGGGTTGGACTCAGGGGAGGAGGAGGCAACGGGCTGGCAGCCCCCGTCGAGGGAACCAGGTAGCCCCTGCCGAACCAGGCCGCCGCAGCGACCGCGACAAGAAGCCCAGCCGCCACGAACCACCACCGAACGCTGAGCTGATGCTTGACCTTTTGCATGCCCTCATTTCTAACACGGGCTCGATCAGCATGCCAGGGGCCCAGCGCCAGCCGCTACACCGCGCGATTGATGAAGTCGATCATCTCGCGAAGCCGGCCCAGGCTCTTGCGATCGAAGCGGAAGCGCAGGCGGGGCATGTGCGCCAGGTGCCCCTCATTCGCCTCCGCGGGCAAGGCGCCGGTTTGTTCAAAGGTCCCGCCCGCCAGGATGTCCTTGAAACGATCCCGCAATTCCTCCAGGACGAAGGGGTTCAACTCCTGCTTCAGGCGGAGCACCAGCCGATCGCCGACGTAGCGCATGCTGTGGTAGACGCGGTAGAAGCCCACCAGTTCATCCACGGCCTCCTCGAGCGACGTGGTGATCTTGAACAGCGAAATGTCCGGCGGCGAGATGAAGCCGCGCTTCAGCAGCACCTCGCGGATGAACTCGACCCATTTTTGCCAGTAGGTCCCGCCAGGCTCTTCGAGCATGACAATCGGGATCATGTGGCTCTTGCCAGTTTGCACCAGGGTCAGCACCTCGAAACCCTCGTCCTGCGTGCCGAAGCCGCCGGGAAACAAGGCAATCGCGTCGCTTTCCTTCACGAACATCAGCTTGCGAGTGAAGAAGTACTTGAGGTGCACAAGCTTGCTGTCGCCGGCAATGACGGGGTTGGCCGACTGCTCGAAGGGCAACAGGATGTTGACGCCGAGGCTGTCCTCGACGCCCGCGCCGACGTGACCCGCTTCCATGATGCCGCTGGCTGCGCCGGTGATGACCATGAAGCCCGCCTGGACCATCCGTCGACCAAACTCCACGGCCTGGAGGTAGCTGGGGTCATGCCGCGGCGTGCGAGCGGAGCCGAAGATCGTCACCTTGCGGCGATGGCGGTACGGGGCGAAAACCTTCAGCGCGTAGCGGAGCTCCTTGAGCGCCGTGGCGATCATCTTCACGTCGCCGCGCGAGGCCTTGTCGCGGACGAACTTGTCGATGGTCTCCTTCATTTGCAGGATCAACTGATCGGTGCTGACCTGGCCCTTGTCGTCATCGTGCGGCGAGACGACGGCATCCTCATGGGCGAGATTGAAGGGACCGCCCGAATCCCCAGACGGCGTTGGCATGGGGTTGTCCTCCTGGCTTGCCCGACCTCCGGGGCAAGCGACGCTTCAGCAAAACGGCAAGGACATTGTAAGCAAGCGTGCAAAAGAAAGGCGGCCCATCCGTGGGACACGAAGGGAGACGAGAATCAAGAGAGCGCTTCAATGGCCTCTTCGCGGGTGTTATACAGGGCCCACAACGTATCGAGGTTGGTGAGCCGCAGCAGTTCGAGCGCCTGGTTGGAAACGCAACAAACGACCATCTCCCCGCCCTGTTGCTTGACAAGGGTATGGCAGCGGAGCAGCAGCGAGAGAAACATCGAGCCGAAGAAGGAGACCCGGCCAAGGTCCATGATGACGCCGGATGCAGGCTCCTTCTTGAGCGGAGCGAGCACTATCTCCGCGGCCATCGGCATGAGCTCCCAGCTCATCGATTCGACTTCGCTGGCCGGGGTGATGATGGCGATGTCGCCGTGTCGCTCGATCTGGATGACGCCAGCCTTGCTGGCGGTCTCTTTCTCACTCATGGTGCTCGGCGCCTCGATGGTTCGACTATCGAACAGCGTAGGTAAACTATCACAGGGGCAGGTGGGAGCCAAGGGAAATGCGCGCTAGATCGGCAGCCTGGACCCTCGCCCCAGCCCGAGGCCGTCTGGCTTCAAGCTGGCCGGCGGCGGAGCCTCGGAGTACGGCAGGGTCAGGGTTTCTGCACTTCCAGCGAATCCACGCGGAACGGAGGAGCAATTGCCTTCCCCTCGGGGTTGATGATCCGCCCGCGAACCTTGATGAACTGGCCGTCCTGCAAGCTTTCAAGCTTGGGATCGTCCATCAGCGTGACGCTGCCGCCGTACTGGTCGCTTTCATCGAACCCAGCGTAGCGGAGCCGATAGCCCTTGCCGCGCGAGACTTGCACCTCGCCGGCAAGCCAGGTGTAGTCTTCAGCATGGCCGTAGCCGTTCACGAGATGTTCGACAGGCTCCATTGCGGGCTTCGGCGGCTCAACCTCGGCTTTGAGCGGTTTCATCTCGAAGACGTCTGGAACCAGCTTCAAGTCGGTCGGCGCGGCTTCGACCTTCGCAGGAGCGGGTACCGGAGCAGGAGCCGGAGCAGGAGCCGCTTCACGCGCCTTCGCCACGACTGGCTCGGAGCCGCGCGAACCTTGCTTCATCGCCTCGAGGAGGGCTTCTTCCGTCCACATCGATTCGACCTTCGCAGGCGGCTGGGCGCTCGCCGGTCGGGGCAAGGGCTGCGAATGCGCGACGGGCAGCTGCACAGGAGGCGTGAGGTCTTCCTGGGCGTCCGTCTGGACAATCTCCACCGGCTTGGGTTTTTCGGGCTCGACGTTCGACGTCACGACGATGGCCTTGATGTCGCGCGGCTGAGGCTTGTTGCGTGCTGCCAGCGTGATCTGCGTCCGTGCGGGCGGCACATCCACCGTGGCCAGGAAGCCGCTGCCATCGACCACGCCTTGCAACGTGGTGTTGCCTGGCCCTTCAGAGTAGACGTAGGTGTAAGGCGGTGGGGAAGCCGGGCCCTCGGCAATAAAGCCGCTGCCGCAGGTTGGACAAGAGCTAGCACAACCGCCTGCCAGGACAGGCGTGAGCGCCCCCAGGGCCAGCCAGCGTTGCCATCGAGGTCGGCGTTTTGCCTTGCCCATGCTTTCTCTCCATCAGCAAACCGGCCAGGCCTTGCAATGTCCCCAGCCTGCCCATGCAGACTCTCCGCTATGGCGGCTGCGCGCCTGCTCGGTGTTCATCGGCAAAAACCCAGCAAAACTTGCGGCCTGTATCGATTGCTCCAGCAGAATCGGCTGGGTAGCTGCCTGGAGGCAAGATCGTACTGCATCGGCTACAATAGGCTCATGGTCTTCCTGATCGACGCCTACAACCTGCTCTATCACATGGGCCTGATGAGGCGAAACATGGGCCCCGAAGGGCTGCACCGAGTTCGGGAAGCCCTGGTAGAGCGGATCAAGCGCTGCCGATCGCACCAGGAGCACGAGTTCACCCTGGTCTTTGACGCCGCCAACGCACCGGCCGACGCGCGGGACGAGGAGCGGCGCGGGCCTATCCGCATCCTCTTCGCCGTCGGCAAGGGCAACCAGGCCGACGAGGTGATCGAGGCGTTGCTGGCTCATGAGCATGCTCCACGCCGTCTGACCGTGGTGTCCAACGACCGTAGGCTCCTGCGAGCAGCTCAGCGCAAACGGACCGCTTACTGGAAGTGTGCCCAGTTCCTGGAATGGCTCGACCAGCCGCAGGTGACTGACAAGCCCATCGCGCACGACCCGGCTCGTGCCGCTGGGGACAAGCCATTGACCGAGGTCGTCGGGAACAAGGACTCCTGGCTCAGGGAGTTCCAGCACCTCGACGCCGACCCCACGCTCGGAGAGCCGCCGCTGAGCTTTGACGAAGATCGATCCTGAATCGGCGATTGGCCAGAACCGCCCAGCATTACGCGGGGTTAGTAGGAGTGCTGACCTTTCTGGAGGAACCACGACATGACGAGATTCCCGCCCCCGCTGGCCATGGCCCTGCTTGTTCTGGTCTTCACCGGCCTTGCAGGCAAGGCGGATGAGTCTCCGCGGCAGACGCCCCGTGAGGCCCTGCGGCCCTTCAACGATCTGATCGGCTCCTGGCGCTGCACCGGCGAGCCGGAAGGCACGCGCGAGCAGAAGCAACGCGGCTTCTGGGTCGAGACTGTCCAATGGGAATGGCAGTTCAAGGGCGATGACGCCTGGTTGACCGCCCGCTTTGACAAGAGCAAGCACTTCCTGCGGGGCGAGCTGCGGGCGCTGCCGGAGCCTGGCCGGTTCACGCTGCGTCTGGAATCCCTGAACAAGGAGTGGTTCGAATACACAGGGGCGCTTGCCGATCGCAAGCTGACCGTCGAACGCAGCGATCCAGCCACAGGCGAGACGCACCGCCTGGTCTTCACGCTGCTGCACAACAACCGCTTTGTCTACCGTGCGGAGACCAGGTCCGCGGATCGTCCGCTGTTCACCCGCCGGTACCAGGTTGGAGCGACCAAGGAAGGCGCGCCATTCGCCGCCCTGGCGACGACCGCTCCCGAGTGCATCGTTAGCGGCGGACTCGGCACCATCCCGGTCACCTATCAGGGGGAGACCTACTACGTTTGCTGCACTGGCTGCCGCGACGCCTTCAGGGAGGAGCCTGAGAAGTACATCAAGGAGTACAAGGAGAAGCTCGCACGGGCCCAGAAAGGCGGGGACAGGTAGCTCCGGGTTCCGGCGCTGGTGCTTCTGCATGATCTGATGGGCTGCTAGAATGAGATCGTGGCCGCCCGCGCGAGTTTCCAGGCCGTTTCTCGTGAGAACCCAAGCATGTCCCACGATCATGGCATTCCCACGGTTCATCCAGCGAGCCCGCAGCGCGACCTGCCCGTGGCTCGCCCGATCCGCGGCCATGCGGGCCCGCCTCGCCGCTCCGCGCTCGGCACCCTCATGAGCTGCATCTTCTGGTTGTTCTTGCTCACTTCGGTAGCGTTCAACCTGGTCTTGCTGACCTGGTACATGCCGGACACCGTGCTGGGGCCGACCAGTCTCAGCGAGAAGTACCACTCCGGCGAATCGAGGGCAACGGACAAGGTCGCCATTGTCCGCATCGACGGCGCGATCATCGAAGGCCTGACCGGATTCGCCACTCAGCAGATTCGCGACGCGGCGCGGGATGACAACGTCAAGGCGGTGGTTATCGCCGTGAACAGCCCGGGGGGCAGCGTGACCGCCAGCGACCAGTTGCACAAGCAGATCGTCGACCTCCGCGACGGCAAATGGGAGAAACCCTCGGGCGCGAAGACCAAGCCCAAGCCGGTCGTGGTGGCGATGGAGAGCATCGCGGCATCCGGCGGGTACTACATCGCGGCGCCGGCCCAGCGCATCTTTGCCGAGCCGACCACGATCACGGGTTCGATCGGCGTCTACATCCCCATCCTCGATTTGCATGAGCTGGCGGGGAAGCACGGCGTCCAGGTCCACATCATCAAGAAGGGCGAACTCAAGGCCAGCGGCTCGATGTTCAAGCCGCTCACTCCCGAGGAGCGCGCGGAATACGAAGAGTCGATCGAAGCGACTTACCAGCGGTTCATGAAGATCGTCAAGGACGGCCGCGGGGACCGACTCAAGGTCGGTTTGCGTGAGGAACTCAAGGTGCCCTCGCTGGTTCGACCTGGTGAGACGGTGACCCGACGCCTTGCGGACGGCGGCATCTTCACCCCCGAGCAGGCCCTCGAGTATGGGCTGGTGGACGAGATCGGCTACACGGAAGACGCGGTCGCGGCGGCCAAGAAGCTGGCGGGAATCACCGAAGCCAAGGTGATCACGTACAATCGCCCCATCTCGCTGGCGGATTCGCTCCTGGGCATCCGCGCCCCGGAGCCTCCCGCGCTGGATCTGGCCAATCTCCCTGGAGCGACGGCCCGCATGTGGTACCTGACGCCGGGCTACGAGTTTTCGGGAGTGAAGCTCCGCCTGCCTTGAGCCAATCGCAAGGGCTTTGCAATCTTCCAGGCTTGCCTGGCCGCTACTGCCGGCACATCCGGTAAAGTTTCGCCGGCATCTCGCCGATACACGGGGAGACGCCGCGCCATGGGCGACCGGCTCGATTGGGCTCCTGGAAGGGACTCGGACATGATGCGATGGCGTTTGCACCTGGCACTCCTGGCGGTTCCGCTGCTCGCCGTCGCGGCCCACGGACAGGACATCGTTTCGGTGGACGTCCCAGCCCAGCCCTTTGACCCAGCAGCCGTCGCCTCCGTGCCGCCTCCGCAGAGCGTCGTGCCGCTCAACGGCTGCTCGGCCTGTGGGAGCGGCTGGTGCGATCCGCACTGCAATCTCTACTGGCTGTACACTCACAACGGAGTCAAGAACTCCTTCGAGTTCTACGGCCGCGTCGGCCCGTCCTTCATCACCAGCGGCGGCGACCTCGACGACGTGCTGCACACCGGCATCGCAGCAGACTTCGGCGTCAAGACCTTCTGCTACAACAAGGAACGAACCAGCGGATGGTACGGCGAGCTGGGCGTCGACTACATCTTCAACAATGCCAATAACCTCGTCCCGGTGATCGAAAAGTACATCAACGTGGACGTCATTCGCAACCAGGGCACCTTCTTGCAGACCACCGAGACAGTTCTCTCGCGCGATTTCCTGGGCATCACCGAGCTGCACCGCGTCTACGCCAAGATCGGCGGCGGCTACCAGTGGTACTGGTGGACCGACTCGCCCGACAGCGTGCACTGGTATCTCGACCTCGACGGCGGCATTCGACTCGGCCACGCCCATGCCGCACTGCACTTGCTCGACAGGCAGTTCCTCCAGCCCTTCGAACTCAATGACAACGACGTCATTCAAACTCCTGGCGAGCTGCGCTCGACCGATTTCATCAAGAACTTCTACATCGGCGGCGGCATCGGCATGCTGATTCCCTACTGCGGTTATGACGTCACCGTCGAGCTGCACTGGGAGTACAGCCATGACATCATCAACTTGCCGACCATCTCGAACCGCGATCAGGGCCTGGACCAGGTAAAGGTGCAGGTGCTGGCCGGCGCACGCTGGTGAGCCAGTTGCGGCCATGGTAAGATTCGTCGCATGGCTGCCGACGTCTTGCCTCCATTCGCCGGTCTTGTCGAAGGCTTCACCCTCCTTAGTGAGCTGGGCCGGGGCGGCTTTGGCCAGGTCTGGAAAGCGACTGGCCCGGGCGGCTTCCCCGTCGCCATGAAGTACGTGCGTCTCGACCAGCGCGCCGCCCAGCTCGAGATCCGCTCGCTGGAGCTGATGCGAGAGATTCGCCATCCCTACCTCCTTGGCCTCTTCGGCGCCTGGCACCGCGAAGGCTGGCTCGTCGTCGCCATGGAACTTGCCGACGGCACCCTCTGGCAACGGCACAAGCAGCTCGTCGCGGCTGGGGAGCCTGGCATTCCCCGCGACGACCTGCTCCAGCGCATGGACGAAGCCGCACGTGGACTCGATCACCTGAACGCGCTCGGCATCCAGCACCGCGACGTCAAACCGCAGAACCTGCTCCTGGTCGGCGGCAGCGTCAAGGTGGCCGACTTTGGGCTCGCCAAGGTCCTGGAGAACAGCCTCGGGAACAACACCGGCGCCATGACGCCCGCCTACGCCGCTCCCGAATTCCTCGAAGGCAAGACCAGCCCGCGCTCGGACCAGTACGCCCTGGGGATCACCTACTACCAGCTCCGCACGGGCAAGCTGCCCTTCACGGGGAACGTGGCCCAGGTGCTCGAAGGACACCGCCGCCGGCCGCCCGACCTTTCTCTCCTTCCCTTGGCTGCGGACCGTGCGGCGCTGGAGCGCGCCCTGGCCAAGGATCCCGCCGCCCGCTGGCCCAGTTGCACGGCCTTCGTCGCCGCATTGCGAGGAGAGACCGCCGCGCACCCGAGCCAGCTCGAAGAGCCGAGCGGCACGTACAACCTGGCCGACGAGGCGTTGCCGCTTGCTCCGACGGTTAGCGCAATGTCGGTGCGTGACGTCGCCCTTCCGCGCTCCTCGAAGACCAAGGCCAGGCGCGCCGAGGCGAAGCCCCCCAATCTCTTCTTCCGGCTGGCTGGCGCGCTGACCCAGATCGATGGCCGGCTGGTGACCGGCGTACTGGGACTCCTCCTCGTCAGCCTGGCGATCTGGTTCGCGTACTGGTTTGCCACCGCGCCGCCGGAAGAGATCGTTGGGATCGCCACGGACTCCAGTGAACTGCTGCCAGCCACGCGCCGAACGCCGGTGCGCAACGAGTTCACGAACTCGGTCGGCATGGTCCTTGTGCCGATTCGAGCGGGAGAGTTCGAGATGGGCCCCGCCGACGGCGAAGCCGGGAGCCTGGAAGACGAGAAGCCGCGGCACCGTGTCGTCATCGAGAAGCCCTTCTTCATGAGCGTCTATGAAGTCACCAACGCCGAGTGGGTCAATGTCATGCGCGGCCATGTCGACATCCCTGAAACATCCAAGCCGGCCCATCCGGTGCAGGGCATCGAGCCGCAGTTTGCCCGCCGCTTTTGCAAGCTGCTGAGCGAGCGCCCTGACGAAAAGATGGCCGGGCGAACCTATCGCCTGCCCACCGAGGAAGAGTGGGAGTACGCCTGCCGAGCCGGCAGCCGGACGGCGTTCCACTTCGGCGACTCGCTCTCGGCGGGCCAGGCCAACATTCTCGGGAGCGAGCCGTATGGCCATGCTCCCAAGCTGGCGTACCCAGGCCGAACCACGCCCGTGGGGAGCTATCCGCCCAACGCCTGGGGCCTTTTCGACATGCACGGCAACGTCGCCGAGTGGTGCGCCGGCAGCTACAACCCCAACGCTTACAAGGCTGATTCCACGCCGCCCAAGGACGGCCAGGGAAGAACGGTCGTCTACAATCCGGTTGCGCGAGGGGGCAACTACGCCGTCGGCGGGCAGTTCTGCCGATCGGCCTTTCGCGGGTTCTACTACCCAGGACTAACTGACCACGCCGGTCGGGGCTTCCGCGTCGTCTGCGTCGTCGACCCAGCCAGGGAAGCTTCGCCCTAGCCGGTGCGCAACAAACAGAACTCCACTTGCCGGTCCTTAAGCGCACCTGCCAGGGAGCAAACGCGCCCTTTGCGCCCTTTTCGCCGGAGCCTGGCGAGCATCGCAACCATAGACGTACCAACACTTTGCAATCCGCGGTCACACTGCGGCGTGCGCGGAATTCGCCATTCTCGCGCGGTGCAAGCTGCTCGGAGCGGTTGCTGGTCGGCTCTGCGCAGCGCAACATTTTGCTCTTGACAGCACTCGCGAAGCCGCTATCGTCCGCCGCTCCGCAAGGTACTGCATACAGCAAAGGAGGCCAGCCATGTCCAAGGCCATCGTTCGTGCGCTTGTGGCCGGTGCGTTGACCCTGGGCGGAGCAACGTGGGTCATGGGCGAAGGCGAGTTGAACATCGCCAACGCCGACGCCCGCAACCCCACCTATCATGCCTCTGTGACGGACTTCATGACGCAGGCTCCGCAGAAGAAGCGGCGCTGGTGGTGGCATCCCATGGAACTGCTCGGCTTCAAGAAGGAAGAGCCGAAACCCAAGGCCAGCCCGTTGCAGAGTGCGCAACAAATCAATCGGCCGTTGCCTGGCACGCCGACTGGCTCCTACCGCGGCGTGCAGAAGTAGCCTGCCGCGGCAGAGGCAAGGTGTGCGACTACCCAGAGGACGGCTGCGCAACATCGCCGCGCCCTCCAAAACTTGCCACTGCGCGCACCCTGGGCGCGACGTTCAACTTGCAGCTTAACCGGACAAATGTACTTTTGTCAATGTTGGTTGTGGCGTCAGCTGACGGTCTGTACCGGCGGGCTTACGCCCCGCCGCTCTCGCTCACCGCGCCGCTCCCGTGAATAGCGGCGCACGGTCATCAAGAGCGGCGCACCGTAAGGTCGCCGGTGCGCACCGGCGGGCTAACGCCACGCCGCTCCTGTGAATAGCGGCGCACGGTCATCAAGAGCGGCGCACCAACGTGAGCGGCGCACCGTCAGGTCGCCGGTGCGCACCGGCGGGCTTACGCCGCGCCGCTCTCGTGAAAAGCGCCGCGCGGCTTTAAGATTTTTCGCACTTTTTTCTTGACTCCACGCTGGGGGTGATTATCATCGCGCGAAGTCGAGGTCAGCTTTCCCTCTCTTCCATGATCTCGACGCTGTCCGATTCAGGACGTCGCCATGAAGTCTGAAGTGTCGCCGACAAGTTGTGCATCTGCCCCCCCCCCCCCCCCCCCGTAAACCTCCGTGGGAGGGCGTGGCGTGTGCTTAGCGTCGTCCTGGGCCTGTTCCTGCTCGTCACCGCGGGGCTGAAAATCCACGGCCTCTACACCGACCCGTATTCGCAAGAGTCGATCCTGCTCACGCCACGGCTACTGGTCGCGGTGATTGAGATCGAAATCGTGCTCGGCCTGTGGCTGTTGAGCGGCCTGGCCCCGCGTGCCGCCTGGCTCGCCGCACTGGTGTTCTTCGCCCTCGGCGCCGCGGCCAATCTGTACCTGGCGCTCGAAGGCCAGCGCTCCTGCGGCTGCTTCGGCAGGGTCGAGGTGAGTCCGTGGCTCAGTTTGACTCTCGATGTAGCATCTGTTGCAGCCTTGCAGATCTTGTGGCCCGTTCGCGGTGAACAACGACATGCCGCGCCTTGGCTTCAGGGGCTGCTGCGGACTGGCGGTGGCGCAGTAGTGTTCCTGGTCCTCATTGGCGGCGCGTTGCTGCTCACCAGCGACGATCCTCAGAGAGCTTTGGCTCAGCTGCGTGGCGAACCGCTGACCGTGGAGCCGCCGGTGACCAAAGCGGGCGAGGGATCTATCGGCGAGCGTCGGACGTTCACGGTTCGATTGCACAACCAGACGGACCATGCGATCCGCGTGGTAGGCGGCACGACAACTTGCGCCTGTGTTGCCACCGACGACCTGCCGCTCAGCTTGCCGCCTGGCGAATCGCGGACCATCGAAGTGCGATTCAAGTTCGCTGGCGGGGCCGGCAGGTTCCAGCACCGCTTCATCTTATACTTCACCGAGGATGACGAAACACAGCGGAAGGTCGTGGCCCGATTCACCGGACGCGTGACTGCGCTGGCATCACCATAAAGCCTGGCCCGGGAGGCGCTTCACGGTGAAGCGTCCCGCGGGCGGGCCAACAGGGTCCCGAAGGGCCTATCAGAAGGAGATCCAATGAGCCGGACTTACGGATTCGCGGCGTGGCTGCTGAGCAGCTTGGGTTTGGCATTGATCGTGTGCAGCGTGCTGCTAGTGCCGAGTGGGGCGGCACTGGGTAGCGAACTCACGCTGCCGCCCACGCTGGCCGTCTGTCCCGGAAACAGCTGTAATAAGACCTGCATCTCCTTTGATTGTTTTGACCAGAGGGGCTGTACGGGTACGCTTTGCTCCTGCAACAACGGTGGGTTGAATTGTAACCTGTGTGAATGCAAGTTGGGAGGGTCAGAGTGCTACTGCGGTAATCGCTAACATGCGCGACGACCGGTTGTGCCCCAATGAAGGGACACCCTCTTGCAAGACGCGCAAGCTGGCTCCGCTGGAGATCGAAGCGCCTGACTTTGAAGGGTTCGATTTCCGGAGGAGCCCGACCGAGCCCAAGCTCCCTTTTGAAGAGGAACTGATTAATGACCTGTCGAAGTGTTGGGCAGTGCTGCTGGGTTCTTGTGTTGCTAGTTCTCGACGGTGGACGAGTTCTTCCCACAGCCCAAGCCCAAGAGGACAAGGAAGGGCCAGCACTGCGCGAGCGTTTCCTTCGGGAGGCCCCGAAAGCCTGGGAAGAGTATGCGATACAGACCAAACAGCTCCAAGGAAGGTTTGCTGCGCGCTTTTCGCAAACGCACCAAGACCTCCAGGGGGTGAACCTCTTCCACATGAAGCGAAACCAGAGGTGCAGATTATTGGAAGCGTCCATGCAAGCAAAACGCGCCGGACAAAGAGCCTATCACACGCTCTCGATTTACGGCTCGAACCCAAACTATGCGTTTGAGCTGACGCGGCAGACAGAGGAGGCACCTTGGGTGGTCGCTCAGGTGATCGACCTCAAGCGTGAGAAGGTCCCCTCGACCATGGAGCAATATTTCGAGAGGTATCAGAGAGACATCAACTGGTTGGTAAAACTGCGCTCGGATTACTTGTTGGACTTGATTCGAAAGCCGGAGTTCCGGGTCGTCGGTTGCCGAACCACCCCCCAGGCTGGAGAAGAACTGTTGGAGGTCAGCTTCGATTATCCGCACGAAGTGCTCGAGGCAGGCAACCCAGTCCAAGGCGGAACGCTGGTTCTCGATCCGCAACGTTTCTGGTGCTTGCGATCCTATCAGGTCCGCACGCAGGGCAAGGGTTCGCGAGGGACCATGAAGTTTCGCGTTCTCGAGTTGGGGGAAGCGGGTGAAGGTCTCCCGTTCCCAAGACGTGCCGTCGCCGACTACGAATTCGTTTCCGACGAGGGCCACACGAATACGCACCACTGGCAGTTTGACTATGACTTGAGGGCGCCCCAACAGTTGCCTGGGGATGAAGAATTCACGTTATCGGCCTTCGGCCTCCCCGAGCCGCCTGGTGTGGAGTGGAAAAAGCCTACTCCCTGGTGGCTTTGGGTCGGTGGGGCGGGGATCGCGTGCTTGGTTCTCGGTGGGTTGTTCTACTGGCTCAAAGCCAGGGCGGCGAGGGCGTGACCATGCTGCCTTACCTGCCGAAGCTGTTTTTGTTCCTGGGCCTGGCGTGCCTCGCCTGGGCCGGGTATGCCTATTACACGCAGGACAACGGGCCGGGGCTGGACATCCCCGATGCGGAGCGCGAACTGGCCCTGTCCGCCGGGGAAGCCCGCGACCTCGCCTTTCAGCTCCGGAGCACCGGGCGTCATTCGATTAGGGTCGTCGGCATCGCCGAATGTTGAAATCTCAATTGCCGCTTCCGTGCGAAGCGCGAGGCCCCGTTCGACGTGCCGGCGGGTAGCTCCGTGGCTTTGGAATGCACCGTGGAGGTTGGACGAGCCGGGCCGTTCGAGGGGCAGATTCACGTCTACTATGACGACAACGGTTTGCGCGAGATCGTGCTGAAGGTGCACGGCAAAGCTGCGGAGAAGAACGCGGAAAGTCCGCCATGAAGTCTAAGAATCGTTCCGGCTTGACCCTGGTCGAACTCCTCGTCGTCATCGCGGTGTTGGCGGCGTTGATGGCCTTGCTCCTTCCGGCCGTGCAGAAGGTCCGCGAAGCTGCCAGCAAGATGCAGTGCGCCTCGGACCTGCGGCAGGTCGGCATGGGATGAGGCATCGCCGCAGACTGCGGACTGGCAAGTCCTCCAGCAACTCGCCGGCTATCGGGACGGGCAATTGGCGGATGTGTCGTTGTTGATGGAGTGAGAGTTCCCCTCACCCCCCGGCCCCTCTCCCACGCTGCGCGGGGAGAGGGGGGAGTCACGTGAGCGGCGCACCAATGTGAGCGGCGCACCAATGTGAGCGGCGCACCGTCAGGTCGCCGGTCTGTACCGGCGGGCTTACGCCGCGCCGCTCTCGTACATGACACCGCGCCGCTCCCTGGTATGACACCGCGGCGCTCCCGCCCATCACCACGCGCGTGGGAATTCGCGCCAGAAATTAGTTGACAAATGTACCTTGCCCATGATACCCTACAAGTTGGCGCACCACGCTGAGGGTGCGCGCACAGGGAGCTTCGGATGGACTGCACGACGTGCCCGAATCGTTTTGTTGCGCGGTCTGGGCTGACCTTCGCACCGCCGCAGGGTCTGGGGATTCGTCATTGCCCTGGAAAACCAGGCACCGCTGCTCGTAGCGGAAAGCTCAAAAGGGACTTGCAATTGTTGCGCACTGGGCCTGCGCGGATAGCTGCGCGAAAGGGCAATTCCTGCGCATTTGCTACTGCACACATCCGCTTTAAGCGCCGACAGCATAGCACAAATGCTTGTGCCACAAACAGTTACAACGAGCACAGACCGGTGCCGGCTGGAACACGCCTCGCACAAGCCCCTGCGCAGCGCAGTGCGCAGGCCAGATCGAATTCTTGCGCGAGTCCACCTCACCTTGACAGGGCGGGTGCTCTTCCTATCATCCGCCGCTCTTTTCGCGGGTTGAGTGTGGGAAGGACCTGCGCCACCTGGGCGCGGTCCCTGACGGGGAGTTGCCGTGACTGCACACTGGTCCGTCCGCCGTCTGCTTGCCCTGATGCTGGCGTTTGTTGCGCCGCTGGCGGCAGCCGGGCCTGCCCTGGGCCAGTATCTGCTTCCCGCCGGCCACTCCGACCCGAGCCGGCCGATCAACATCAGCGCGGGGGAATCGATCGC